>Ga0056120_1000052_pt1 | contig 23033 bp, 21 predicted proteins | sample WorMettaBAHAMAS2_FD_71121 | JGI IMG/M metagenome (GOLD analysis project Ga0056120, IMG submission 71121) | Marine gutless worms symbiont microbial communities from Max Planck institute for Marine Microbiology, Germany - Olavius tantulus BAHAMAS.2 ...
GGTTTATTCTGCACCACCCCGATGACCGCCATTACCCGGGCGATCGGTCGTAAGGCGGCCATGGAAATGCTGCTCACCGGCCGTTACTTTTCCGCTGAGGAGGCCAAATCCCTTGGGCTCGTGAATCGGGTTGTCTCTCCGGAGAACCTGGCTGCCGAGACGGACGCCCTTGCCCGACAGATTGCCGAGGCCAGCAGTTTCGTCATTGGGATCGGTAAACATGCATTTTATGCGCAGATCGATATGCCAGACGATCAGGCGGTGCGGTTTGCCACCCAAACCATGGTTATGAACAACACGGCTGAGGATGCCCAGACGGGAATTAAGTCTTTTCTGAACAAGAAGACGCCTGAGTGGAAGAATCGGTGAATACCGGACAGGAGTTCCCTGACGGTGGTGACAGACGAGGAAAGGATTGACAAATGGGGATCAATGAGATGCTCGCCGAACTACCGATGTTCGAGCACTTCAGTGAAGACGAAATCGATGAATTCGCGCACATCAATCACTCCCTGCAGAAGTATAACAAAGGAGAGATTGTCCTGGCCAAAGGGGAAGATTCTCCTTCTCTGTATCTGATGATCGAGGGCACGGTTCTGATTACCCGTACAGCGAACAATATCAAAATACGGCTGGCGAAGCTCGGGCCGGGAGAAATTTTCGGGGAGATGTCTTTTTTCAGCAAGAAGCCGAGATCGAGCGATGTGGTGGCCAATGGGGAGGTAACGGTCATCAAAATGGACAGTGATTTCTTCGAGAAAGTCAACCACCAGGTCCGGGACAAAATCAAGAATTATTTCATTGAACTGCTCATTACACGGCTGGATTCCATGAATGAGCAGATTATGAAGATATCCAAGCTTATGCATTCTTAGAAGTGGTTTCAAAACATCCCCTAATGCCCAATACCTTTGTTGGGCCGAAGGGTTCAAGCCTCGAAATATTGCATATATTCCTCCGGTTGAACCCTCCAGCCCGCCGTGGTCTTGGACCTGATTGAATGTTTTGAAACCACTTCTAACCAAATGAATACCGAAATCCGAATATCGAAATTCGAAACAAATACGAAATTCGAATGACCTAAATTCGTAAACGGTCGGGACCTTCATGATTCAGGTCTTTTGAATTATATTTTTCGTGCTTGTTTCGGATTTCTTATTTCGAGATTCGAATTTGAAACCTCCAATCCCCCCGCATTTAAATAGGGACCATAGATAATGCCGGAATCTTCAAATTCTATAGAACAGCCCCTGGTTGGTGTGGCCGTAATCGTTTGCAGAGATCAAAAAGTGCTTCTGGGGAAACGTCGCAACGCCCACGGGGAGGGTACTTGGGCATTTCCGGGAGGGCATCTGGAATTTAACGAGTCGATCGAGGCATGTGCCAGACGGGAAGTCCGCGAAGAGACCGGGCTGGAGATTACCAATATCCGTTACGGCACATTCACCAATGATGTTTTCGAACCGGAAGAAAAGCACTATGTCACGCTCTTTGTGGTTTCGGACAGTCGGTCCGGAGCGCCTGAAGTCCGCGAGCCTGATAAGTGTGAACGCTGGCGATGGTTCGAATGGGGGGTTTTTCCAGAACCGCGATTTTTACCCATCCAAAATCTGATGGAACAGGGTTTCTCGCCATTCATGGAGTCTGCCGAGGATGCATAAGCTCGCCTTGTTCATCGAATAGCTTCCAAACGTAAGATACGTCTGTCGTGGAACCCGTCGGTTTATTTTTCTAAATTGAAGATTTCGGATTTGCGTTTCGAAAGGGAGTCCCGAATGATGTTCAAACCCAGGACGTTCATCTATCTGATCTTGCTCAGCGATATTTTGGTCGGATCGCCGGCCCATGCACAATTCGATAAGTTTCTGAAGAATGTCCAGGAGACGTTTCTCAAGCAGGGATTGTCGGAAGAAGATATCATCAATGGATTGAAAGAGGCGCTCCGCGTGGGAACCGGGAAAGCCGTGGATCTGGTCTCTGTCCTGGATGGCTATTTCAAGAATCCGGACATTAAAATTCCGCTTCCGGACAACGTCGCGCAATTGGAGAAATTTCTCCGAACCGTGGGCATGGGCGGACAGGTGGATGCGTTTCTATTGAGCATGAACCGGGCAGCGGAACGGGCGGCCCCCCATGCGAGGGATATTTTCTGGGACGCCATCACAAAAATGACCATCACCGATGCAAAACAGATTCTGGAAGGCCGGGACAATGAGGCCACTCTCTACTTCAGGAATAAAACCGGTGATCGGCTGACCGCCGCCTTTACCCCGATTGTGCACGATGCCATGGCTGACATCGGGGTCACCCGGATCTACCAAGACCTTGATAAAAAGATGAAAACGATCCCTTTCGCCGATCAATTTCGTTTCGACCTGGATCAATATGTCACCGGAAAGGCCCTGGACGGCCTCTTTTTCATGCTGGCGGCTGAGGAGCGAAAGATACGGAAAGATCCCCAGGCGAGAGCGACGGAAATACTACGAAAGGTGTTCGGGAAAAAATAGAATCTATTGTTTTCATTCAGTCAACCGGAAGGCGATGGGCACCCTCACCCACATGTCGACGACAACATCTCCGCGTCGCCCCGGCGTGAAGATCCAATGCCGCACCGAAGTCAGCGCTGCCCTGTCCAGCGCCTTATAACCGCTGGATTGGTAAATCTTCAAATCTTCCACATCTCCCTCTCGATCCACCAGCACTTCCAGGACGACCGTACCCTGGTAACCTCTCTTTCGGGCAATCCGTGGATATCGTGGAGGCGGATTTTCTCTGTACAGGGGGCGGGCTTCAACCAGCGCCGGTTCGGGCGTTGCGGTATGCAACGGAGCGGGGGTCAAGGCAGCTAGTGCGCTGGCCGTGTTTTCGTCGGGAGGATCCGGCGTAAGCTTGCTGATTTCAGTGGTATCTTCAGGAACAACGATTTCAGGTTCGGGGGACGGCTCGGGTTTTGTGGCCTTCCGAACCGGAGGCGGCGTACTCTTTTCTATTGGCCGTGTTTGTTTGATAGGGTGGGGCGGCTCAATCACCGTTTTTGGCTTTGGCTCCGTTACCGTCGGTGGTGAGGCGGTCTTGATGACTTCCGGTTCCGGGGGCTTTTCCGGCTCAATGTAAGACAGCGTGATCGATACCGGCGCCGGTGGTTTCCACTTCAACGGATCGTGGGGGATCCACTGCGGGTCCATGCCAAGAACAAGCCCGTGTAAACCGAACGCTATGGCAGCGGGGAGCAGGAACCGTTTCATGGCATTGACGAACCCTTTTTCGCCTGTAAGGAAATCCGCGTTAATCCGGCCTTTCGGATGAGATCCATGACCTCGAACAGCTTCTGGTAGGAAAGATTCTTATCACCAAATAACAGGACGCCGGGGGCTTCGGCATCCTCGGATTTGATTTTGAGCACGCGGGATAAATCTATTAGACGGACCGGTTCCTTGTCGACAAACACGGAGCCGTCGGCCTTCACCGTAACGGAAAGAATTAAATGCGTATCAATTTTAGCTGTGGATGAAACCGGCAGGGTCACCGGGAGCCCCCGATGCACAGCCATCGATAGCATGGCATAAACAAAAAACACCAGGAGCAGGAAGACAATATCGATCAACGGAAGCATTTCGATGCGTGTTCGTTGCAGCGTCCGCCTGTTAATTTTCATCATGTAACTCCTTAATTCGCTTTTCGTATACGATCTCCAGGCTGGTTGCATACTTTTCAATGATCTGGGCGGCATCCTCCACACGGGTATTGAAGTAGTTGAACGGAAAAACAGTCAGAATGGCGATGCCAAGACCCGTGGCCGTCGTGATGAGGGCCTGGGCGATGCCGGCCGTGACCGCTTCAGGATGTTCGATACCGGTGGTCCCCAGCACATCGAAAGACGTGATGATACCGATCACGGTCCCGAAGATGCCGAGAAGCGGCGCCACTGTAATCATCGTGTCCATGATGGTCATATACTGCCGCATCCGCTTAATCTCATCCGCTGCGGCGGCCTCCATGGCTTTGATCATGGAAAACTTCCGGTGCAGAATGCCGCTGACCAGAATCCGGACGATATAATCTTTGCTAGCCTCAGCGCGCCGGCGAACCTCCTCCCAGTCACCCTTCCGGCTAAACTCAAGAATATCATCCACTGCGGACCGGTCCCGCTCCCGGTCGATCCGATTCCAGAACATCAGCCGTTCGATAATCACTGTCAATACGATGACAGAGCAGGCCAGAAGGGGATACATCACCGGCCCGCCGCTTAGAAAAATATCAATCATATCTGAATTCCTGCACCACGCTTCCTGCGCCTGCTATGAGGCATGCGGAATCGTTCTATCCTGATATCCAGAGTTAGCCCAGTGCTGCTCAAAATGCAACGAGGTCGACTCAAAATAAGGGATTGAAAAACATAACGAACCCTCTATATAGTTAGCTTTCTTTTTATCTGATAGTGTTCCGATAGAGGAGAACCTCCGTTGCCGCCGCCGAAAGTGATCGAATTCATCGTTGGCGGGTGCCGAAGCGGTAAAAGCCGTTATGCTTTGGAGTCCGCCAGCCGGTTTTCCACCAAACAGAAAACGTTTGTGGCCACATGCCTGCCGCTCGATGACGAAATGCGGGACCGGGTCGCAAGACACCAGGCGGAGAGAGGCGCGGAGTGGTCGACATTTGAAGCCCCTCTGGAACTGCCGGAGGCCATTCTGGATAACTGTGAATCGAGCGATGTTATCCTGGTCGACTGCCTGACCCTGTGGATCAGCAATCTGTTCATGGAGTCTGAGGCCCTGGAACCCGTCTTCGACCATGTGGGATGGCTGTTGAACAGTCTGGAGCAGGCATCATGCTCGATCATCATCGTTTCCAATGAAGTCGGTACCGGTATTGTCCCGCAAAATAAACTCGCCCGCCATTATCGGGATGCCGTCGGATGGACCAATCAGCGTGTCGCCGCACTGGCCGACAGAGTGGTCTGGATGGTGGCCGGCATTCCGGTTCGGATCAAGTAGACACATGACGGGATTATTTTCCGCTATACGTTTTCTAACCATTCTTCCGGCAGGAGCGTCCGGAACGTTTCATGCCAGGGCGATGATCCGTTTTTTTCCGATTGTCGGCCTTCTAATCGGATGCGTGGTCGTTGCTGCGGATCTGCTGTTTCGTCTCTTTTGGCCGGCATCCATCGCTTCGCTATTGGATGTCATGCTCCTGGCCATTCTCACCGGAGGCCTCCACCTGGACGGTCTTGCCGACACGGCCGACGGCCTGCTCGGACACCACGACCGGGGGAGGGCGTTGTCCATTATGAAGGATAGCCGCATCGGAGTCATGGGGATGGCCGCCATTTTTTTCAGTTTGACCGTTAAATGGGCCGCCCTCTCCAATCTCTGCGAGCACCGGTACCTGATGTTGCTATTGGTGCCGGCACTGGCCAGGGGAGGGATGATGTTCGGAATTGTGCTTCTTCCCTACGGCAGAAATGAGAACGGCACGGGGCACGCATTTTTTCAGGCCCGGCACTCGCCTTCGACCTTCACCTATTTAACCATCCCTGTATTGCTGGCCTTCCTGGCCTTTCCTGAAGGTCTTCGCGTGGTCGCCGTTTTCGGGCTTTCGATCCTGCTGTTACTGCTTTACTTTCATAGGCGGATGGGCTGCATCACCGGGGACATGCTCGGTGCCACTGCCGAGCTAAGCGAAAGCCTTCTTTTCTTAACTGCTGCCATCGGCAGCTGCTCCCTGCTTTCCTCATAAATCTAAAGTGAAACATCACCACGAAGTGATGAAGCGCACGAAGAACTTGCTGGTACTTGGTATTTGGTATTGGGCACTGGGTATTAACTCAAAATATTGTTAGCAGCGAGTACCAAATACATGATGGCCAATAGCTTAGGGGCCTCGCCCCGACAAACGGGCAGACGGGCCAAACGGGCAAACGGGCAAACGGGCGCACCCTTCATCCATTTTTTCCCGGCATTCCGGCCTCGTCAAATGTGGCCATATCACGGAATATGCTTACAGCACTTTCGATGACCATCATAGCCATCACCCCGCCGGTTCCTTCACCCAGCCGCATGCCCAGATCAAGAATCGGCGTCAATCCCAAATGATGCATCATGGGCCTATGGCCCGGCTCAGCCGAGATGTGCCCGGCAAACATAAAATCAGCGGTAACGGGGCAAATCGAATGGGCGATCAACGCCCCCGCCGTGGATATAAAGCCATCTACCACGACCGGTTTCCGGCGGTAGGCCCCGGCCAAGATACAGCCGGCAATACCACCAATCTCAAATCCACCCACTTTTGCCAGCACATCCAGGCCGTCTGTCGGATCCGGCGAATTCACTTCGATCCCACGTTGGATTGTGCTGCGTTTCCGTTCAAGTCCGGCATCGTCCACACCCGTGCCCCTGCCCACCATGATGTCCAGGTCGGTTATAGTGATGACCGCACCAATCGCGGCGGAAGGTGTTGTATTTCCGATCCCCATATCTCCAGTTCCCAGAATATTTGCTCCGGAATCGATCACCTGTTCGGCAACCTCGAACCCGACAAGAATGGATCGGGCCGCCTCTTCACGGCTCATGGCCGGGCCTGTCGCAAAATTTTGGGTGCCCCGGGCCACCTTCTGAGTGATCAGGCGATCCGGGTTCTGCAGTTCTTCCGGCACAAGATGGGGTATGATCCCCGTATCTACGACCCAAACGTCAGCTCCTGCCTGTTTGGCCAGTACGTTGATCCCTGCGCCTCCGGTCAGAAAGGTGCTCACCATGGCCCCGGTCACCTCCTGGGGAAAGGCACTGACACCTTCGGCGACAACTACGTGATCTCCGGCCATCACCAAAATGGCTTTTTGCGCCATGTCCGGTGTGATTGCTTCCTGAATGCCGCAGACCTTTTCGGAGATATCGTGAAGCCGCCCCAGAGCCCGTGGGGGCATTAGCAGCTGGGCGGTGCGGTCTTTGGCCCTATCCATCCACTTTTGGCTACTGGGGTTGATGTCGGTGAGGATTTTCTCCAAAGTCGAAAGATCGCTCATTAAAATGCCACCTTCTGTGTATTGTTAGACGTGTCGAATATCCATGCTTGTCCTTACCCCAACGAGAAAGGCATCCCTGTGCCGGGTGTGTCACGTCCATCCGAAGACGCCGGTCCTTACGGTTGCCGGACACCCGGCACAGGAGTGCCACCGGTATGAGGAAGGGCAAGCTAACCCGAAGATTGCCGGATCACTTTTCGGCCTTCGGGATTAGCCCATCCAGAGGTGACAATCGCCGGGGAAGGGTGAAAACATGCTCATTCTCTTATGCCGGGAGACGTCGGCAAAGGAGAGCACTCCTGCCAGGTTTACCCCTCCACGACGTTGTCATGACACGATGGATCAAAACGGCGAAGCCGATTTCATCAATAATTGAATCTCACCCCAACGAGAAAATTCCGCTCCGGTGACGGGTAAACTGCCGGTTCCACCGGGAACGTCGCAAGAACCCCGTAGGCCGAATACTTCTCATCGAATATGTTGTTGATAGCCATGAACACGGTCATCTTCTGCCATTTATAATTTATTTTGCCATTGAAGACGACATAGTCCTCCTGCTGTGGAAAAGCATTCGGAAAATCGCTTTCATAGAACCGCTTGCCGACATAAATGCCATTCAGAACAAGACCCAGCTTTTCGATGGGATTCCATAGGGCGTTGAATGTGGCCTGGTGGGAAGGCACGTTCGGCACCTCATTTCCGTCAAACTGTCCGCTACGGATCCGGGCATTCCGATACGTGTAGGTCCCCATCAGACTGACCGTGCTGAAATTGTACCCGACGGTGACCTCTACCCCATCCCGTCTCGTTTCCCCATCCAGGTTCTCGTTGGAGAAGGTTGCGGGATTGAAGAATATCTCGTTTTTCGTATTGATATGGAAGAAGTTCAGGTGGCCATACAATTTCTTGGTGAAATAGTGGCGGACACCCACCTCATAGTTGGTCGATGTTTGCGGCTCGAGATTTGTGTTGATGGTGTTGGCAAAAAAATTGAACAGCTCATCCAGAACCGGATATCGGAACCCCCCCGCATAACTGGCGTAAACATAAGAGTCTGGGGTGTAATTCCAATTGATCCCCGCCGTGAAGGGATTTTCGTCGAACTTTGTACGGTCTTTGGTTCCGGGCGTGATGGGAGAAAACATATACTCAACGGTGTCTATCCTGTAGCCGGCGGAGATGGAAAGGTTGGGCATCGGGAAGAACCTGTCATGGATAAATGCTCCATAGTTTCGCTTTTCCAGTTCGAAGGTGCCGAAGGTGGTGGTGCCGAAAAACAGCGATCGGTTCAAAATATCTTCTTTGGCATTGGAATAATCGACGCCAACGGTTAGACGATTGTCGAATTTCCCGATCGACTCTCCAATGACGACCTGCGGTGAAACCGCCACGGTTTCGGTTTCCGTGGTCCCTTCGAACTCACCTCCGGCGAAGGACGCAAACTGAACGATGTCACGGTTACGATAGGAGATGGGGGCTTTGAATAGGCTGTCCTGGAGAAAGTATATTTCGGGATTCAACTTCACATAATTGTCCCTGGTGTCGGCGAAGTCGTTCGGATTGGTTGTGTCCGTTCGCTCCGCACCGGCCTGGATATCACTGAACCTCAGCGCCCCCGGGAGTCGCGTATTGTCGCTATGGACGCCGCCGCTGAAATCCAGCTTCGTGCGTTCGCCAAAACTGTAGTTCAGGTTCAGCCCGGCATCCTTGGCATCGGTGTCACTGTTGTCCCGGTAACCATCGGATCGATATAATCTGCCCGAAACCATGTAAGACAAATTTTTATGTGAGCCCCCGATAAAGGCATTCATGCCCAAGGTGTTATAGCTTCCGCCACTTGCGGCGGCGCCGGCATTGAATCCCTCGCCTTCCGTGGTGATGATGTTGATGACGCTGTCGGATGCGTTATCGCCATAGAGAACGCTCCCGGAACTTCCCCGAATGACTTCGATCCGTTCCACCCGGTCGATCGGGATGAGGAACCAGTCTGGTCCGGTCAAATCCGGGTTGTTGACCCGGCGGCCATCGACCAGAACCAGTGTGTTCAGTGCCGCACCCTCTCCAAAACCGCTTCGGTCGACCCGGTACGAGCGGCCATTTCCGGCGATGTCGTAAACATGCAGCCCCACTTCCTCTTGCAGTATCCCGGGGATGTCAGTCGCCGTGGAGTTGTTGATATCTTCCCGGGTAATCACCGTTACGTTGGCAGGAACAGTTGCCGTTTCTTCCTCATAACGGCTAGCGGTCACCACCGTCTCTTTCATCAACACGGGATCGGCTGCTTGGGGATCGTCGGATGCACTGTCTGTGGCATGGGCACAGACGGCGAACAACAGAAGACCCGAAAGCAGTAACCCGATCAAACGCCATTTGTCCATTTTCTCCTCCTACTTCTCCATGACAGGCTTCGGTGCCGGGCCTTAAATAGAAAAACCCGGACCGATGCAACTCGATCCGGGATGTCCCGTTTTAATCCTCAAGATCCTTAAGGCTACCCTCAGTCCGCGAAGGTGTGCACCTTTTGCCCAGGCAGGTCTTCTGACTTTCCCGCCCCTTCAGCGGCCTTCCCATTCCGTTATGTTGGAATAGTGGCTCACGAGGCCGAAGGGGTTTCCCGTACCTAACAAACGGGAGGGATTCACAGCGGCGGGCCCGTCCCTGAATTTCACAGGGTTCCCTATTAAGTTCGATAAAACACCTGAACAATATGTCCGGCCGTTGTAGAGAAATAAAAATGTGGCGTCAAGAAAATTTTTCCGGGATGAGGTTCACCCGAGGCACGTTTCCCACCGGACTTTGGTCGATGAACAGCCGGCAACCATAGGCCTCCTCCAGGATGTCCCGTCTCAAGACGTCTTGGGGCGGGCCGAGGCCGACGCGCTGGCCGTTTTTCAAAAGAAGCACCCGATCCGCGTACATGGCGGCCAGGTTGATGTCATGGGATACCATGATGACACTGACGGCTTTTTCGACTTTCAGTTTTTCCATCAGGTCCATGATGCGGATCTGGTGAGCCAGGTCCAAAGCTGCCGTCGGCTCATCCAAAAGTATGATCCGGGGTTCCTGGCAGATGGCCCTGGTAATGGATACCCGCTGCTGCTCTCCGCCGCTGAGCTGGTCCAGGGTCCGGTCCGCCAGATGAGCCACCCCGGTGAAGGTCATGGCTTGATCTGTTATTTCATAGTCACTTTCCGTCTCAATTCCCAGAATACCCTTGTGTGGCGTTCTCCCCATCATGACCGTTTCCAAAACGCGAAATGGGAAATCCTCCTGAACGAGCTGGGGGACCATGGCCACCCGCCGGGCCAGGGATTTTCGGGTGTAGTCTCCATGAGATTTTTCGAAGATTCGCACCGCGGCGGGGGGGGACGCTTCAATTCCCGCGATCAGCTTCAGCAACGTGGTCTTTCCGGATCCGTTCGGTCCGATGATGCAGCACAGCTCCCCTTCCGCAATCGAGAGCGACAGATCCTGCAGCGCCGTGACGCTGCCGTAGGCATAGCTGAGGCGATGGATATCAACGGCGTTCATAGCGGGTGCGATGTCCATTCCGTTTTAGCAGGTATATAAACAGCGGTGCGCCAAGCATCGCCGTAATAACGCCGACCGGCATTTCCCCTTGTTTTGGCAGGATTCTCGCCAGGACGTCGCACAGTACCATAAATGCACCACCTCCCAGGATGCACGCCGGTACCAGCACCCGATGATCCGGTCCCAGAATCAGGCGCAGCAGGTGCGGCATCACAAGGCCGACAAAACCCAGCAGACCGCAGAGAGACACCGTGGCACTGACCATAAACGACGTCGTGATCAACAGCGTCAGCATGGTGGCGCGGATGTTCACCCCCATGGTGACGGCGGCTTCTTTTCCCATAAGAAGCACATTCATGCTGTGGGAGAGCCAGAAGATCAATATAAAGCAGGGAAAAAGCATGGCGGCAAGTCTTACCACCGGCCCCATGCCGGCCATGGAAAGATCTCCCATCAGCCAGAAGATGATATTGTGCAGCTTCGAATGCTGTGCCAGGGACAGCAGAAAAATGATGACCGCCGAGCAGAAGGCGTTGACCATGACGCCCGCCAAAAGCAGGGAATCCTTTTTCAAGATGGTGCTTCCGGAAGACAACATGAGCACCAGAAACAAGGTGGCCATACTCCCGACAAATGCCGTAACACCCACTCCCGGAAATCTGGAAAACCCCAATATGATCCCGATGATGGCACCCACCGCGGAACCCCCGGATACGCCCAGAATATACGGCTCCGCCAATGGATTTCTGAGTAGCGCCTGAAACACAAGCCCCCCGAGGGATAAGGCCGCGCCAACCAGAGCGGCCAGAAGCGCTCGCGGGAATCGAATCTGCCAGATGATGGTTTTGATCGTCTCATCGGCCGTGTCCTTGCCGAGCAAGGCGGAAACAAGGGAATCCACACCGTATCCGGTGGAGCCAAGAGAGACCCCCAGCAGAATGGCGCCGGTCAGCAAAAGCAACAGTACACCGGAGGTGGCACCGATCCGCTTCAACGGGTGGGGACGTACGCTCACTGCGTGGCCTCCGCGGTTTTTGGATGGATAATATCGACCAGGACCTCCAAGGCGTCCACCAGTCGCGGCGACGCCCGATCGAACAGATCGGAGTCCACCACGAAGATACGGTTGTTTTTCACCGCCGGAATATCGGGCCAGCGATTCCACTCGGCCTTGATGGCGTCGAATTCCCCTTCCCGGGCCATTGACGTAATAATGAGGTATTCCGGAGCCATTGCCAATACCTGTTCCCGGCTGTAGCGGGGATAAGCGACCGGTCCGGATGCCAGGTTGGTCCCGCCGGCCATCTCAATGAGCTCGTGGATAAACGTGTCGGTCCCCACCGAAACCACGGGGGAAATGCCGATCTGGAAGAAAACGTTCGGGCGCTCATCGATTTTCGAAATTCTTTGTCTCACGATGTTTATCCGCTGTTGTAGGCTGCTGGCGATTGTTTTGGCCCGTTGTGTTTCATGGAAGAGGTGACCTATTTCCAGAATCGTTTTAATCACGGCATCCATATTCCGAGGGTCAACAGCATAAATGGGAATGCCCAGTTCCTCCAGTCGTCGGACAACGCTTTCGGGATTTCCGTCTTTGACGGCGATGCACAGATCCGGTCTCAGGGATACGATTTTTTCCAGATCCAGGTATATGTAAGTGCCGACCGTCGGGAAGCGCTTTGCCTCGGATGGATAATCACTGAATCGGGTGACGCCGGCCAGGCGATGCTCCTGATTCAGTGCAAAGATGATTTCCGTGATGCTGGGCGCCATCGCCACCACGCGACGAGGATCCGCGGGCACCGTTACTTTACGGCCCAGTTCGTCGTAGACGGTGCGCGTGCCCGCCGCCGCTCCCCCGGCAAACATGCCGATCAGAACAATGATGGTGAGCCATTTCTTCATTTCACGGGTCTATACGCTTTATACCCCAGGGAACGTCTGCAATTGTCTGAAGTACATTGCCCCAACAACACATCCCGGACCGCGTATCCACGATCCGGGATGTCCCTTTTTATCCTCTGGACCGGACGTCTTCCTTTTTCCGCGAAGGAAAGACACCGGGATCAGGCAGGTCTTCTGACTCTCCCGCCTCCTTCAGCGGCCTTCCCGTCAGGGGTCGCCAAAACAGTGGCTCACTGGGCTGAATAGAGGTTCGTTCGACACAAACGATCGGGATTACAGCGGCGGGCCCGTCGCCGAGTTACACGGCGTTCCCTTGAACCTGATCCTTATGGAAAATCTTTGACGATTCCCCCAGAAATGTCAATAGCCCGAAAATTTATTCCTACTCCAGACCGGCTGTGCATGTGGATGTGGTCCTTTCGGGCCTTATATGAAGATTGACTCAGAATTTTAGTCTGACTTGTTTCATGGTTTACTTTGAAAACAATCTGGATTCGTGAGATCTCATGCCAATATTAAGTACCTGGGCTGATTTCGAACGCCCCTTGTCCTTTCTCATTTTTTGGACCTACCTAATAAGCAATCTTAAAGCCGGATGCATTTGACGCCAATGAAAAGGAGGCCAAAGTGCAAGACCATAACGTGGTTTCAAAAGAAGAGTGGCTTGATGCCCGCAAGAAACATCTGGCGAAGGAGAAAGAGTTTGCCCGTCTTCGTGACCAGTTGAGCCGGGAACGACGGGATCTTCCCTGGGTCAGGGTCGAGAAAGAATACCCGTTCGACGGGCCGGATGGCAAAGAGTCGCTTTCGGATCTCTTCGACGGCCGGAGCCAACTCATGGTCTATCATTTCATGTATGGCCCGGACTGGGAAGAGGGGTGCCCGACCTGTTCATTTTGGGCGGATAATTTTAATGGGATCGGCATCCATCTGTGTCATCGAGACATTAACCTGGTTGCCGTTTCCAGAGCGCCGTTCCCTAAGTTGGCAGCATATAAAAAGCGGATGGGGTGGACGTTTAAATGGGTTTCCTCATTTGAAAGTGATTTCAACTGGGATTTTCATGTCTCATTTACGCCCGAGGAAATGGAAAAAGAAGAGGTGTACTACAACTATCATATCGGCAAGTTCCCGGTCGAAGAGGCCCCGGGAATCAGCGTGTTCTATAAAAATCCGCAAGGAGAAGTGTTTCATACGTATTCAACGTTTGCACGGGGCTTGGACATGCTGAACGGCGCCTATCACTTCATGGACCTGGTCCCGAAGGGGCGGGATGAAGACAACCTGCCGTATTCCATGGCATGGCTTCGTCGGCACGATCAATATGAAGATTCCTATCACCCCTTGTCAAAGAAGCCATAGATCGAGAAACTATTAAAAGCATGATTGAATACACTAAATTGGTCGTTCGTTCAGAGAGCAGAATCCCATACTCATATCTTTTCACGGAGATGGGATCGGTGAGCGAACAGTGAGTTGAATCGTTTGTCAACTTTGTCAACAACGTCCCCTAAATGGTTTTCGTGAGGTGAATATGACCAGAAAGCGTGTTTCCAGCGGCAGTCCATACGAGGCGAGTATTGGATTTTCCCGGGCCGTTCGGGTCGGCAACATCATTTCGGTATCCGGTACCGCGCCAATCGGCCCGGACCGGGAGACGGTGGGACCGGGTGACCCGGCCGCCCAGGCGCGACGGTGTTTCAAGATTATCCAGATCGCGCTGGAAGAAGCCGGCGCTTCCTTGGCGGATGTGGTGCGAACCCGAACCTTTCTGACGAACATCGATGACTGGGATAAAGTCGGGGCCGTCCACGGCGAATTCTTTCGAGATGTTCGCCCTGCCAGCACCATGGTCGAGGTCTCCAGATTCATCGATCCAGACTGGCTGGTGGAGATCGAAGCCGACGCGATCATAGACGATTAGGACGGATCCACATCACTCACGGCCTGGCGGGGCGTTCCATCTGTCGGCCCGCTGTCTTCCGGCGGGTCGCTCCGGTAGCCTGGGAACAGTACTATCGGCGACTCGTCAGGGCGGCATGCTAAATTGAGCCTGATGGTTAGGCCACAACAGTTCCTTATATCGGGAAAGCCTTTCCTACTCCCCCACTGATATGAACCTAAGTTGATGCACGGGTTCTGTGCAAAACGTTCTGCAAGTCGGTATCGGAGCGCTCGCGGCAAAAGCAGAAACCGAAGGGTTCAATGTCATTCTTAAAGTCGTTCGGGTCGGAACGCCCCTTGTGTTTTTCGAACAGGTGGCTTCGGTCGGGGTTTATTCAGCCCCTTTCAGGTTTGGAAACCTTAAGGGGGTGACCGGATCACCGTAGTGCTGGTATGCGGCCCAGAGGCGGCCAAAAAACTATTCTTTGGTATAAAGCGTATTGCGGGCAACTTTAACGGCATCCCCGATTTTATTTTTCTTATTCTCGAAAAGGGTTTTATAAAAGGTTTTGGCAAACAAAATGGCGCCGACGTCGTTGACCTCCCATGCGGTACCGATGTAATTTCGAACCCCTCTGTAAAAGAACTCATCGACCAGACTCGGAAGAAGTGCCTCTTCACTTCGTTGCTCTGTAACATCCTTTCCTCCTTTCAGAGTCTGGGAGGTGAGAGCGCTCAGACACGCATTGGCCACCACGAGACTGGGTGCCTGATCGATTCGGCCGAGTTCCCTTGCGGTCAGAAGTCCTTCAGCGAACAGCCAGCCGGCCCGATCCGGGTCTTTCGGGTCAAAGTCGCCGTGGCCCGCATAGTGTAAAATGTCATATCCCCCTTTCATGAGCAGATGGAGTGTTTCGATTCGGGTCGCGGGCTTTATCTTTCTTAATTCCTTATCCCGTGGAACTTTGGCGGCGCCGATTCGTACATCCACCTTAACGCCTTCGGATCTCAGTAGCTCATATATCGCCAGGGCCTCTTCCTTTGCGCCCGGCAGGTTTAATCCTTTGTCCGGGTCTTCCGGATCGCCAATGACCAGCGCCCTGACGGCCTCGTTGGGCTTCCTGGAGCTGATTGGCGGGGGGCTGTAGGTGGTCCTCAGTTGCCGGGCCATCATGGTATTGATTCCGATGGGTAAATTGTCCTCTGATGACTCCAGGGATTGGGCCATCATTTCCCAGTGCACCTGTGCCATCCATCGGTCGACTTCAAAAACCAGGGGGGCCTGTTTAGAAATGAGCTCCCTGAAATCTCTCGGCAACAGGAGCCGTGTCAGAAAGTCGGGAAAATCTTCGATACTGGACTCTCGAAATGTCCTGATATCCTCTGCGACGGTGGCCGTGCTTGATATGGCAGCCACACGGATGTCTTCACCGTCACGGAAAAACGAAATTCGCGTGGGATTTTCCTCTTTCCGTTCTTCGTCATCCTTCGAGGAGAACCTGACGCAGGGAATCTGGTTTTCACGGGCCCCCTTGATCCGTTCGACGGCTTGTCGCAGATCCCGGATATTGGTACCTGTCTCCCTGGCCCTTTTCAGAAGGGTGTCGAGTGCTTGCTTTGCCGCATCACTCCTTTCGGCGTGGGGGATCTGGATCACCTGATTGAGCAGCATTTCAAGGACGCCGTGATCTGATACCTCAGAACCTTCTCCTCGGGTTACATCCGGTTTTAAGGTGAGGTTTATGTGTTCCTGAGTCCATGGCTGTTGAAGTGTTTTTTCTACCTCATTATAGATTTGGTTGGCTCGGCCATAATATTGTTCAACGATTTTAAGATGTCGAATTTCTGCATCGAGATTATCCGAGCCCAGGGCATCGGTAATGCCTTTGAGCATTCCATTGACCGCGTTTTTCACCCTTAGCGTGCCCTCGCCGGATCCAATCAGTACGGTGGCGACGGTCTTCACTTTAGGCAAGCTGGAAATCGCCCAGGTCAATTTGCGGATCAACTTCCGTTGGGATTCGTTGCCGAAATAGCCGGGCCGTCCCATGCCGGCCACGGCGACCCAGCGACAAGGGCCGCGGCCGGTTTGCCATGGGTAAAAATCGACATCTCCGAAGGCCCCGCGCAAAACCCCGCGAAGGGTGTGCTGACGAAGTATCTGCCGGTCTTTGTCGTCTGTACCGGAAATCGCCTCGTCAAGAGCCTCTTCCGCATATTGGGGCAGGACATCCTGATAATGGCCGACGCAGTACACCTGCCCTTCAACCTTGGTGAAGTCTCCCCACACCACTTCAATGGTTAATTTAGGGCGTTTCTCCAATTTCGCGCCGGGTTCGTCATCCTTCGGTATAAACGGTTCCGCCTTCACCGGCGTTTCGCCCAAATAATCGGCCAGCAGCATGTCCTCTGCCCGAATCTGCTCCTCCCAAGTGAGTCTGGAAGCGTCTGCGTCACTGCTGCGTGTTTCCCGATCGAGCAACTGGAGAAATTCATCAGGTATTATTTCAATCTCATCAGCCTTTTTATATGTGGTGTCCGGCTCCGCACGTACCGAAGGTCGCGTCGGTTCCAACACATCCGTGGCTCCCTTAGCCAGCAGCCCGTGTATGGCGCTCATGACATCGTCGTTGCGTGGCAGCGATCCGTGGTCTTCGTCCACATAATAGGTGTCGACACCTTGGAGCCGTCCAAGTTCATGGGAAACCCGGCCGTCTCCGTTGCGGGTTGTTTGAAACGAAAAGACGCCCGGTCTGTCGATCTGGATGCGGGACGGTGTCTTTCTGTTATAGCCGGCGACATAGATAAACCGTTCGGTATCTACTACAGGATGAATGTCCCGATGCAGTTTGGCCGCCTTATCGAGCAGCGGCTGATACACCGGCAGCGATCCCCAATGGTGTTTTCGATAGAGCTGCTTGTGGTCATCTTCCAGCGTGACAAAGGGCGATGGGAGCATCTGGTACGCCCCATGAAAAGTGGTTAAAATGTCGATCATTTGCCTGCGATTATGCGTTACATCGACCAGATCGAGCATCTTGACCACCTTGTCCTTGCCGGACATGACCAAGGGAATCGCGTACGATCCGTTGTTGGGCGTGCCCAGCATGATCAACCTTCCACCCGATGCAAATCCCTCAGGATCCTTCATCGACTCCCACAGTTTCGGATGCCTCTTGATAAAATACCGCGATACCAAACCACCCATGGAGTGCACGACCAAGTGGACGGGCTTTCTGTTCCCGAAGGTCTTGACTCCTTGTGCCAGTCGGTCGGCACTATCGGCAATATCGATTCGCCAGTCGTAACTGAAGGGTTTTACTTCCCATTGGTTGTTGAGTTCCACGAGCATGGGCAGATAGGCTTTTTTGTTCTGCCCGATCACGTCAACCTGCACGTCCGGCTTTTCAGGCCTCCCTGAAGGTTTAATTTCAGGTCCGCCATTCGGCCCTGGAGGATGCTCCACAGGCTTACCCAGACATGACGGGTGCGTCTGTTCCTGGTGACGTTCAAGTCAGATCCCATGATGCCGTGAATCAGAATCACCCGTCCCTTTTTCGGACCCCGTCTGATTCGCCGTGCCGACGCAAAGAGCAGATTGTAGGCGTTCTCGCCGAGTTCGGCTTGAAGTCGCTCCTGTTCGTTGTCCTCGAGCTTGAAAAGCGTTTCCCGTACGGCAGGAATGTCTCCTATTGCAAGATATTGGTCCAGTTTTTCAAGATTCGGCATGTTCTCGTAAGTTGTCATCCGTCAACCTCCTGGGATTTTATGCGGTGCCTGCAGTTGCTTTGCCAGGCATGTCCAAGATGGAGGGCGAATATCCATCCGCCATCGCCCGGAGACCGAAATTTAGATCGGCAGCTCCTTGACATAGTCGTTAGAGAATGCGGCGATCTTAGCCTTGATCGGTTCGCGTATGCTGGAAAGGACATGTGAATTGATGGTTACCTTGCCGGAATAGTGCTTCAACGTTGCTTCGCTGGATTTGAACTTGAAAAAAAGTACTTGGGTGAGCTTTGCCTGTGCCTCCAATCCAAACGCGATCATTGACACCAGAAACTCATCTTTTTCATTTTGTTCGGTCTGGGTTACCTGGAAGCGAGCCGTATTAGCGGATTGACTTTCTCGATTGAAAATGGTGATCCAGGGGCTGTTTTCGGACATGGATTGAAGCGCATCCAGAGTGGCCTTGACCACGGTAAATGACGCCGCGGTTGGCCCGAGAAGACTTGTCGCTACGGATAAAATGGCTTCATGGGCTTTGAAATTTTCGCTCTCTTCGGTGTATGTCACAAAACTACGGTCCTGTATGACCCAGCCGATATTCAACAGGACGTCGAAATAGGCCTCGTACCATTCATACACATTGCTCATATCCGGCACTTTTTTCTTGGCAGCCAGTTGGGCGAGCAATGATGAATTGACGATATCCTCGCGCCGTTCCGGGGTCACCCCTCTGACGAAAGAAATGATGTCAGAGCCCACTACCATCGCCTGATCCTTGACTTCATCGAAGTTGAACGGTTCTGCTGCAACCGGAGTGCCCCGTGTTCGGATCCCCGGCGGCAGTTTCAAATCGACAACATACCTTCGCGCATGGTCTGGAGAAATATCGCCCATTTTGACGTCCTCCATGGAACTTTGAATTCTACCTTTGGAGCGGCCCTGCGGTTCACAAAAACGTGACAGGGACTGGAACGGAGTGCTGTGGAACAGATGGTACCGGGAAACGAGCCAAGAACAAGAGACCTCTCCATGTCACCGGAACATTGCGTCAGCCTGATCGGTTGGAACCAGTCTCTAACTTCCGAATTCCGTGGGGAACCATGTTACGCCGGGGGAACAGATAAGATACTGAGATTCGTAGGTGATTTCGGCCATATTGTCAACATGAAATCCTCTTAGCAGAATACAGAACATCTATCGGAAGAGAGCTTTTCAGAACACGATTCAAGAATTGGATACATCACCATCAAAGGGGGCGGACCATTGGGCAATGCCCTGTCCATTTTAGCTATGCTTCAATTCCGAGGCTAAACTCGTGGTGCCGTAATTTCTAAAGCAACGAATTACTGATATACTGTGCCATATCCAGTCTGAGGACTGATTCAATTTCAGAAGCGGTGGAGAATGGAACAAGAAGGACCCTTTCGGCAGGTCGCTCCGGACCAGCTCGAGATTCGCGAAGGCGGCGGCTGTCTATCCTTGTTCGGATTGCCCTTCCTCGTTGCCGGGATCTTCGTGACCCTGATTGGCAGTCGGATCATACCGGTTGACAACCCCCAGGATGTGCCGGATTGGGGCTGGCCCCTGATCATACTCATGGGATTGGTCTTCGCAGGGGTGGGTATCGGTTTGGTGTTCGGAAGGAGTTGGACGGTTATCGACAAAAGCCTCGGTAAGATATCCAAGCGCTGGGGATTATTGGTGCCCTTTAAAAGCCGGGACCATTACCTGCATGTGTTCAATGCCGTGCTGCTTCGTTTCGACGCCGGTGATTCTGAAACATCCGACCATTTTACGATTCTGTTGAGGGGTAAGAGCGGCGTCGACGATCTAATACTGACCAATCCCACCGAGTACGGCAAGGCACGCCTCCTAAGATTTCCCCTGATCGACACAACCACCGACCATGACACGGTGATCCAGACCGAAGATGTCGACCACTCCTTCAAAAAACGCATAGAGGCTACCCATGAAGCGGTTGAAACGGTGCCACCACCCCTGGAGATGAAAAGCCGTGTCGAACGATCAGAGGGCTCTCTCCGGATCGACATACCGGGCCGCGGATTCCGACCGGCAAGCCTTTTGGAGATCATTATTCCTGTGGCTATCCTGCTGATGGTGGTCCCGCATCTATCGGAGTTTTTCAGGGAAACAGAGACGCCAAGGTTTGTCCGTCTGTTTTTTCTCGGATTTGTCCTATTTTTATTTGGTGTCATTCCCTTTTTCAGTGTCGTGAAGAGCATTATCCACGGAATCCGAAGCCGGACCCGGGTCACGGTTGCTTCGGAAGAGATCGTTATCGAGGAACAAGGTGCGTTCCGTTCGCAAGAGACACGGATATCCAGTAAAGAAATCTTCGGCCTTGATTTCGGGACCATCGATTCTGCACTGGCGTCCGCCAAGGCGAGGAGACTTGAGCGGTACGGTGGGTCGCCCGGACAAGGCACAGGTGAGTCTCTATTCTCATCAAGGTGGCTGAAATGGATTGCCAAAATGGCTAAATCCAAGGGGATCACCGTGAAAACCGGAAGGGGCTTCGTCACATTCGGTACAGGGCTCTCTGACGATGAGGTCCGCTATCTGTATTCGCTTGTCAAAGCCGCAATAAGTGGTAAAAATGGATCGAAGGCGCCTTGATACTGAAGACGATGGAGCACTCTATCGCTTTTTAACACGGTTAACATGATGCAGGAGAAAACGATGCCATCCAAAACGACGAATTGCGTGAGTTTAGTGGTCAGTATTGTTCTTTTATTTGCTTTTGCTGGCGTGGGGCATGCCGATTCGGAAACCATCGACCTGACTTATCAGACTGCAGGGCTCGAACCGGCAGAATGCTCTAAACGTGTGGCGATTATCACCCTCAAAGATAACCGGACGGATGCCGCGATCGGAGAAAGCGGCAAAGGGAAACGATTTTACAGCCGTGTTCCGGTCAATGAATGGATTACCCGTGCATTGACCGATGAACTCAAAAGCATCGGGTGCACCGTCGAATACCATGACACAGCAGGGGATTTCGATACCGATGTGACCATTACCGGTACGGTGGAAGAGGCCTTTATCCAGCAGGATTCATGGACGAAATATAACGTCAACCTTCGACTCGAGCTATACGTTACGGTCGGCACTAAGAAAATCACACGAACCTATCGCAGCGCCATGACAAAACGGACGGTCCCATCTTTCAGCTTCAACAGCAATGTGGCCACAGAATCATTGCAGACGGTTATGAAAGAGGCGGTCATGAATATAGAAGAAATCCTGAAATAATAGCATCATATTTCATTTTTTCCTTAAGCGTATTAAGAAACGCCCCAAATGGATCAGTCGAGCGGTGGGCGATGATCTACTTCCCTCCTGACAAATCGATAAATGTCCCTGTGACATAGGATGCTTCCTCCGATAAAAGCCACATGATCGCTTGGGCCACCTCTTCCGGATGTCCGCCCCGCTGCATGGGAATTGTATCTTTGATGCGATCAACGCGGCCGGGTTCGCCGCCATCGGCATGAATGTCGGTATAGATAAAGGCAGGTCTTACGGCATTGACGCGGATTCTTTCAGCGGCCACCTCCTTTGACAGCCCGATGGTAAACGAATCGATAGCGCCCTTGGAGGCCGCGTAATCCACGTACTCTCCGGCGGATCCGAGTCTTGCCGCTGCCGACGAAACGTTGACAATGGCCCCACCGTGTCCCCCGTGGCTGCTCGACATACGCTTCACGGCTTCTCTTTCACATAAAATGCTGCCCATGACGTTCACCGCGAAAATCCGTTGCAGGCGAGCCGTGCTGACGTCCTCGACGCGCATTTGTCTTTCGAGGATGCCGGCGTTGTTGACCAGGGCGGTGACGGTTCCCAGATGTGCATCTACCGCTTCATACAGGCTGATTACGTCCTTCTCCACTGAAATATCCGCTGCCACGACAATGGCCTGACCCCCGTTGGACCGAATGTCATCAACCACCCCATCAGCGGCGGCTGGATTCTTAAGATAGTTTACGCACACCGCATAACCCATGGTACCGGCCAGCCTCGCGGTGGCGGCCCCGATACCGCGGCTGGCTCCGGTTATGATCATCACCTTTTCCATTTTTGGATCTCCTCCTTGGAATACTCCATATTCAATAGAAGGTGCGGTCCAACAACCTTTATATCTATTTCATGACGTCGTTTTCTGGTAGTGCGGTCTGTTTGGCGAGTTCTAATCTTCGATGATGTGTCCGGTTTTCAGAAAGTGGATGAGAGCTCTTTCAATAAACCCGAGGTGTAGACGATGCTTTTCATCCGTATGCTCGGACAGAAACCGATTGCCTTCTTCGGTGAGCCCGGTGTAAGTGTGGCGCCACAGGATATGCGTCATGGTGGGCTCAATCGGCTCAAGGCAGATTTCAAGGTTCCAGACATGGGATTCCGGTTTGAACACCGTGTACTGAATTTCCTTCGGAGGATCGTATTTGGTAACCATCCAGGTCATATTTCCCCTGTCCGGGAAATCTGTCTGAAAAACACATCCCGGCTCAGCCTTGCCTGACTGAGAGTAGATGATGTTGCAGCTCCAGTATGGCAGCCAGTCGTACTCCCGCTTCGGGCACAACAGGGGGAATACCTCCTCACAGGACGCAGGTATGGTCATTGTATATTCTTTTATTTCCCGTGAAGCTGTAAAGGACATGGTCTTCCCCCGTTGTTCATACAATAGAACTCTATCGGAGACAGTTACTCTGCGAGATCGATCCACCTGCCGTTTGTCATGGGCTCGAGGTTTTCCGGTTTCAGTTCGAACAGTGCGAACGGTGTTCCGGCCGCCGCCCAGATGGTGTCGTATAATCTCAGGTCCGGATCCAGTATGGTTTCCAATGGCTCATTGTGGCCTGCCGGCGGGACGCCGCCGATTGCAAATCCGACGTTTTCTTTGACAAAATTACCGTCCGCCCGGCCGAGCTTCAGACCCGTCGCT
>Ga0056120_1000053_pt1 | contig 22889 bp, 22 predicted proteins | sample WorMettaBAHAMAS2_FD_71121 | JGI IMG/M metagenome (GOLD analysis project Ga0056120, IMG submission 71121) | Marine gutless worms symbiont microbial communities from Max Planck institute for Marine Microbiology, Germany - Olavius tantulus BAHAMAS.2 ...
AAACTTCAATGGTTTCATTTTGCGGGAGCCGTCCAGAATAATTCCATCGGCATTCCCACCGTTCTTCAGAATCTCGATGCCGTCGGGTGTTATCCGGGCGATCTCATGATCCTGATTGTTCAGGTTGAAGTAGACCGTGAAATTGGAAATGTCCGAATGCAGCCACGAGAAATGGTCGCGCACCTGACCACGAATCATCGCTAGACTGGGCAATACCTCGAAAAAGGTGCGGCCACCATTGGATGTCGGAACCATACCGGTGTGCTTGTAGAGCATGGCCGCATACTGTCTTTTCCGTCCGCGATCGGGTGAATCCATCCAGTAGATGGAGTTGTCGAAATACATAAACGGCTCACCGGTCTGGGTGTGAAAGAACTGGGCTCCGTTGGCGGTAAACCAGTCATAGGCCGCTTCGGCTGCGGCAGTATAATCCGGAGCGCCGTTTTCGAGCTCTGTATCGATCAGTACCTCATCGACCCGGGCGCGACAGGAACCGGGCGGTGATCCGCTGAGACGCTTGGCTTTCTTCTTTTCCTTCTTGGCGCTGTCCCGTCGGTTCTGCTGAACAGATCGTACCTGTTCTTTAAGGGTCGCCATTGGAACCGCTTTACCCAGCCGTTCCTGAACCAGTTTCAGCAGACGGCTTTGCTCCAGCGGTGAATGAGCCGAAATCTCGGCCAGAACCGGCTCGAGCTGGCGGTTTCTCTCTTCCTCTGGGGCATCCTCGGGCAGACTTTGAATACCGAACTCAACCGGCGTACTGGCCGCAGAAAGCAGCTCATCAAATTCGGCCTTGCCATTACCGGATGCAAAGAAGTCGTTCACATCGATCTTGGCGTTGGCCAGCAGCGTTTCTGCCTCCCGGATATCCTCGTCTGAGTGCCCTTCGAGTAATTTGGCCAACTCCCGGGGACCGACGGCTGCCGTCAGGTTGAACCGCTCCTGCAGTTCCTGACGTGCTTGCTGCTGGGGCTCATTCAGTGGAATGGTAACCAGCTTCGTATCAATCTTGTGTTCGGCCAGCGTGCGAGCAGTCTGCAAGGCTCCCTTGAGCCCGGCCTCCGAGATTTCATTGTCCTGACAGATATAGACGGTCTTGAGTCCGCGCATCTTCGGAACCAGACGTTCCCAGTCTGCAGCTCTGATTCGTACCGTCACAGGAGAGAGCGCGGAAAATCCCTGCTGCATCAGAGCGATGCAATCGGTCACGCCTTCGGTAATGATGATGTGGTCGGGCTTGCCCAGCAGGCAGTCCTCATTGAACAGAACCGCATTATTGATAAACCGGGCAACATAAGGACGCTGATGTTCATCGTGAACCGGCAGTTTCTTGTATTTTCCCTGTTCCCAGTTTGCATCCGGTGTCCATGGCGTCTTGCGGCCGATCATGAACACCACACGGCCCCGGCTCCAGTATGGAAAGATGATGCGTTTCTCAAAAAACGGATTCAATCCGTCCTGACTGGTCGGGCGAAAGGCTCCTGTAGCGGAAAGCTCTCGTTTGCTGAAGCCATGATCGCCGGAGCGCAGGGCAGCAATGACACCGGACTCATTGTCGGCAAAACCGATCAACAGGTCGTCGATAGTCTCATCATTGATAGCGTACTTTTCTTTCAGCCAGGTCAGCGCCTCCTGATTTTCCTTGAGCCGCTGGTGATAATAACGGGCCAGTTCGGTCAGGGCATCTTTGACCCGGATCTCAAACGAGCGATCATTTTCCGTCTGTTCCAAGCGTTCCTGCGTGAGGCCGTAGCGCGACAACGGCGGCATCCCGGCTTTCCCTGCGAGGAAATCACGGGCCTGCCGATGGCTGTCGGGCATGGGACCGGATTGACCGGCGGTAACCGTGCCCGACTGAACAAACTCGACCAGCTGCAGCACATCTCCGCCCACACCGCAGCCGAAGCAATACCAGCCCTGTTTGTCGAGCATCACATGAAGCGAGCGACGGGACTGGCTCTGATGGTGCGGACAATCACACTGGAGCCGCTGCCGCGATTCCTGCGAGATTCTTCCGGCCAGTAGATCCTTTGCCACATCACCTATATCGAGCTCGGTTATCAGGCGGTAGTATTCTCTGACATTATCTGGACCGCCCATGCTCATAATGCCCCCGCACAAGCTGACTGCTCTTCAGGGCAATTCACATTGTTCAACAGAATGGAGAGAAAGGTCTTGCGGTCATCCACCTGACATTTCTTGGCGCAATTGCGGATGCCCCAGCGGTCACCCAGCACAATCGCCGTCTTGCGGGCACGGGTCACGCCGGTGTACATCAGGTTGCGATGATGCATGAACGAGTGCGCCTTATGAACCACCACGACAGCGCAGGGAAATTCCGATCCCTGGGTTTTGTGGATTGTCAGCGTATAGGCCAGCTGGATGTCCTGAAGGTTCGGTGAGCCTTTTTCAATCTCAACCGTCACTCCCTCGAAATCAATCAGAAGCGTACCGTTGGGCAGCACATCGATCACATTGCCGATAGCACCGTTCATTACGTTCAGGTCATAGTTGTTGCGGGTCTGAATGACCTTGTCGTGTTTCAAAAATGGCGGCCGGCGTCCCGGTTGCGTTTCCGGGACATTCACGTTCCAGAGGCGTTTCTGGATTAGCCGCTGCAGGTCCTCATTGAGTGATTTGGTTCCCAGCGGCCCCTTATGCGTCGGGGTCAACACCTGCACGTCCTTGATCAGATCAAAACCAAGGGCATCCAGTCGCTTGTCAAAGAGATCCAGCAGGAAGTTGCGGGCGGCACCCGGGTCGGTGAACTGATCCGCCAGATACCAGTCCCGGCATCCCTGTGTGCTTGCATCACTGGTCTTTCTGACTTCTCCTTTGAGAATAGCGGTGCTGTTTTCCTTCAGCACACCGGCCTGCCTGACCACCTTATCCAGAATGACCGTGGGGATGGCATTCGAGTGGATCAGATCCCGAAGGATATTTCCCGGTCCGACCGGCGGTAGCTGGTTGTGGTCTCCCACAATGACAATAGCCGTTCTGGTAAAGTCGACCGCATTGAAAAGGTGCCAAGCCAACGGAACATCCACCATGGAAAATTCATCGATGATCAGCATGTCGGCGTCGATCGGATTGTTGCTGTCCTTGGAAAAGGACTTGCCGTCATAGCCAAGCAGTCGATGGATGGTGGTTCCGGTGCGGCCACTCACTTCCTCGAGTCTCTTGGCTGCCTTACCTGTAGGCGCGGAAAGAACCACCTCCAGATCGCATTCTTCACATACCGCGTTGATGACCGATACGGTGTAGCTCTTACCCGATCCGGCTCCACCGGAGATCAGGCTGATGGAGTGCTGTAAAGCGGAGTGAACCGCTTCGAGCTGCTTTTCGTTGAGCGTTTCCGCCTGACTCAGAATCAGCTTCTGCAGGTTGCGGGTCGATTTGAAATGAGGGTTCGATGCATCCGCCTTGGTGAAAATGGCGGCGATGTCCTGTTCCATTTTCAGGATATCGGAAAGCGCCACCAGAAAGCGTCCCGCGTGTGATTCACAGGAGAGCAGTCTTTCACTGATCAGGTTGTCCAGCGATGCTTCGATACGGATGCGGCTGTCCAGATTATCCATCACCAAGAGCAGGTTGGCCTGATCAACAAGGTCCTCGTATTCGACCCAGCAGTTTCCCTGATCCAGCGCCTCGTGCATACAGTACTGGATACCGGCACGGATTCTTGGTGTGTGGTCTTTGAGCGTGCCCAGTTTGCGGGCAATCTTGTCGACCTTTTTGAAGCCGAATCCACGCAGTTCCCGGATGAGGATGTAAGGGTCGGCTTTAAGGATTTCCAGACAGTTCCCGCCCAGCTTATCGACCAACGTGGTTACCTGATGATGGGTCAACCCAAAGGCGGAGAGCCATGCCAGGACGGCATTGACGCTGCGGTTTTTACACCATTCATCCTTCAGACGATTGGCGGCATCGAGGGAAATTCTGGCTTTTGATGCGATGAGCTCCGGGGATTCAATCAGGGTCTCCTCGAAAGAATCGCCGAGCTCTTCAACGATAAGGCGGGCTTTGGCAGGACCAATCCCTTTGATGTCCGGGTGATTGGCCAGATAGTGAATCAATCCTTCCGGGTTCAGATCAAGATCGTGCTCCATGGCATCGACCTTGAACTGACGACCATATTTCGGATGGGTGGCCCACGTCCCCAAAAGGACCACGGGCTGGTTTTCACGGGCAAACAGGTTCCCAGCAAACTGGATTTCCTCTCCGGTGGTGGTGAGCAATCGGCCTGCTGAAAACTTTGGCCCGGCATAATAAACTCTCTCTATTCTTCCCCGGAGTTTTGCCGGGGAGTTTGTTTTTCTTGGCATTGAGCGAACCTCCGGTGAAAGCGCATTAAAAACTCTTCAACAAACCGGCAGGCTGCCTGACGGTCTGAACAGAAATAAACGGGCACACCGAAGTCGATGATAATGGAGGCAATGGTTCCTATGAGGGCGTTTGGATGGGCGTCGCTCTGGTAGCAGGCACCGAGAACATCCCGGTAATTGGCTTCAACAACGACACAGGCCGCATCATAATCCCGGAGCTTTTCCAGCTCCTTGTGAAAACGCTTTCGGCCTCGGATGACAGTGGAAACAAAATCCGCCATGGACTTCCTTTCCACCGCCACCCGGGTCTCGAATCCCTCGATGGAGTAATCTCCCGCCGGGAGGGCCTTGCGGATTGACGCAATAGATTCCGAATCAAATCCGTAAGGCTCCTGTTCCCGGGTATCAACGACAACGGTAACCATGCCCATCCTCAAAACGGAATCATGTCGTCTACATCGTGACCGGCCGACGGTGCTGCGGCGTCTTCATCCGAAAGCACAATCCGGCGGTTGAAGTAGATGTTCTCGAATTCGTTTTTCGTGCGCTTGGTCACCTCGAGCCCGACATCCAGAAGGGTTTCCAGTTTGTCCGGGAGGTCAGAGAGCTTGTCCATCTGCAGGCCGCAGGTATAGAGATCCTGCTTGAGCCATTTCACATTGTCCTTGCTGGCAATGACGTTGTTGCGCCAGAGCAGACGGCCTTTATGGGTGGGACCCAGAATCTTCAGCGCCCACTTGAGCATGGGATTGCCGGAAGTTTCCGAGCGGGTCAGTTCCACGCGATCGACCTTGACCTGATATTTCCCGTCGGGAACAGCTTCAAAGTCCTTTTCTTCAACATCCGCAGAAACGAAATCATCGTCGAACTGCGCGAGGTCCATGGTGTCATCGTTATTCCAACTCATTGTCATTACTCCTTAGTTTGAGGTTTAGCCGTTGTGGCTGGCTCCGACTTAGTCCGGGCGGCACTCACCGCTGAACCGGCAGCCGTTTGATTGAAAGCTTTCAGGAAGGTCGGGAAATCCAGAGGGATCATCTCCGGAAGTCGGCCGGTACGGTCTCCGGCGTCGTAATTGGGGCTTGGCTTCGTGCGCATCACCCGCTGATACATGGGCTTGCCGTCATCACCGGTTTTCATGTCCAGATCACAGAACAGAATCAGGTCCACCAGACCGGTGACCAGCTTGCGGGCCTTGTCCGGCAGGGTCGGCACAATGCGAGTGTGCTTTCCAGTGCGTGTCTCGATGTCACGCTCGTGGGAGTGGGAAATGAGGATCAGGCCATAAGGCAGAAATGCCAGCTTGTTGAGAACACGCTGAAACTCATTATTGATCAGGGCATAGCCTTTGCCGTAGCCAAGGTCGGACTCATGCTCGATCTTGAACTTCTTGCAGACATAATCCGCACACATGCGGTAAGCGTTATCCACCGTGTCGATAACGATGGTCTTGAAGTCGTGTTTGCCTTCGGCAATCTCGGCACACGCCTGCAGAAGGTCGTCCCAGCAGGTAATAGGCGCTTCGAACACTTCGAGGGCGTTCAGGCCCGGTTCCGTGGCCAGAAACAGGGCGTTTCCCGCATGGGAGCACCACGTGCTCTTGCCGATTTTGCTTGGGCCGTAGACCAGTGCGGTCAGGTCGTTCAGGTGTGCTTTCGGTTTGGTTTTGCTTTTTGGAAGCATGATTTATCTCCTTGTATGGTTTGGGTTAAAAAACAGGGGCAGCGTCTTCACTTGCTCCATCCCGCAGCTCTTCGTGCGGGAGCACCCGTTGGTAATGGTTTTCAATGACGTTGGGGTTCTCACCGCTCCGGCACAGCGGGAAGTAGGGACAGGCGCGTCCATACTGAAAACAGAAGGCCGTATTGCGGTAGAAGGTGTTGCGACGACGGGCATCCAGCATGGCTTTGGATAATTCCCAAAGCTCACTGCGAAGCTCGTCGAATTGATCGCGGGAGATGTAGAGCACCTCCCGGTGAAACATGCCGGGCTCGAGGTGTTTGTCTTTAAGGCGCTGCTGGAAGGCATCACCCGGCTCGGGCATCTTGCGCTTGGCGCTGCTCTTGCCGGTTTTGGATTTGGCGATCAGCTCGGCACGGCGGGATTCAAACTCAGCTTCCGTTTCGCCTTTGCTCTGACGCAGTTTGGCTTTGACCAGCACGTTGTAGATGATGCCGGAGATACGGATGCCGAAGGTCTGCTCCAGATACCACGCATAAATGATGATCTGAAAATCAGTCCAAAGCCGTTCCAGATAACCGGCATCGATTTGGGAGGCGGTCTTGTGCTCCAGCAGGAAGTATTGGCCATCCTGCTTGACCAGACCGTCGACCTTGCCAGCCAGCACGAAACTTCTCGATGCGGCGTTGGTATCCGGATTGACGATGGGACCTTCGAAGGTCTTCTCCAGAGCGACCACGTCAAAATCTTCGACGGGATATTGCTCCGAGTATGAGCTCATCATGGCGGTGGCCAGATGCCAGTCCGCGAGCTGATGGTCATCCTGTGCCCGGTTGGCATAGACCTGATCGATGTGTTCGAGAACCTTTTCGAGCTCCCGCTGGCCATGCCAGATTTCAAGGCAGTCGTGGATGACCGATCCGAAAGCCAGGTTGTGATCCCGCTCCAGAGGAACAAGGTCCCTCAGGTAGCGGTATTCACAAGCCTTGCGGCAATTGCGGAAGAGCCGCCACATGGAATACGTGGTGGTCATCAATTCGCTCATACCACCACCTCCATTGCTGAAGGTGCTTTTGCATTGCAGGCGCATCCTACACCGGCGGGTTCACGGTCGATCATTACCGCACGCTCGCCGTATTCCTTGGTGGCAAAGCCGGTAAAGATGCTCGCCAGATCACAGCCGACCTTGGTCGCAGCATCGATAAAGCAGGTGCGGCTCTGCTTATCCAGATTGAAGCGGGATTCCATCCTCACTCTGGAGTGTCCATACATGCTTTCCACAGCCAGCAACGCCAGCATGAAGGTATCTTCCAAGTCCTGAGCCGGGACCGACTGATCAAAGCGATACTTGTAAGTTTCCATTGTTAATCTCCTGTTGTTTCTCAGGTTTTCTGTTTACCGAGGCCCCGGTCGTCCGCTTCATGCGGCACGATGCTTACTTACCGGAACCCCGGGCGATGCGTCGGTCGATCAGAGGTATTCTTCCAATCCGCCATCCCGGAATGCGTCCCGCAGCTTGGTCAGTTTCCCGTAGAGGGTGCTGCGCGGAACGCCCATCTCCCGTGCGATTTCAGCCATGTTGCTCGACTGCAGTTTTTCGCAGAGGTCCTGCAGGTCTTCCGGTAGAGCGGCAATGACCCGTTCGAGGTCGAAGCGGATGTCGTTCTGGCGTTGCTCGTTGGTGTCCCGGCCGTGATGACCCATCTGTCCATCACTGCAGACCTGCTCGATACGCTCGGCGGAATCGTTATCTCCGCCCGGAATGGGATCGTTGAGAGAGGCTGTGCATTTGCGCCAGTCCCGGCATTGCGCGAAGCGGGCTTCCAGAATGGTTGAAATCCGTCGCTCAACGATGCGGGTCATGAAGGTTGTCTTTTTGCCTTTGGCAGGGTTGAAGTGCTTCATCCTGCCCAGCAGATCGATCATCAGTTCCTGCTCGAGATCCTGCCGATCGTCTTCTGTCAGTCCGGCTTTACCCACCAGTTGTCTTGCCTTGTGCCGAATAAGGTCTGCGGCATAGCCATCGATGCCGTCATAGGAATTTCGATAAAACATTTGGTCCTCCTCGGAGCGAGGAGGAGCACCGCGTGGGTGTCGGCACGGGCCGGAAACAGAGGAAGGAGCTGATCCAACAAGCGGAGCGTCGCAGGTTCGCCTTTTCTGCCACTTGCCGTGCTGATAAACACACGGTAAGGTTTGGCTCGCGACACCCACAACAGCCTCCGCCTTGCGTCCAGCTTGTTGTCGAAGTGTCTAAATTCTCAGTTTGTTATGCTGCCCGTTCCTCGATGCGGATCAGGAATGGCAGCCCATGCTTGATTTCAAGATGACGGATGATTCCATCACCCATGCTGGTCAGGTGTTCGATAAGCGCGAGCACCTCCTGCTTCAGGGTGAAGTCATCCTTTTCCAGTTCCGGACGGTTACCGTTCTGGCCGCCCAGTTTGATTTCGCGCTCGATGATGGTGTCTGCGGTGAGTTCGGGATTTCCGCCCACAACCGGTATGTTGGAAATGCGCCCGAAGTTGATTTGCTGCATCAGCTCGATGAGCTTTTGCTGCGGTCCGTTTAGTTCTGTCTTCTTGATCTGGTTCATGCCGAACCTCCTTTGTTAAGGACCTCCCGGAAGACAGGTCCGGCATGATTTCTCCGGGTGAGGTCGTGAACGTTTTTCTGTTCACCAGACCTGTCACCCTTCTTTGGCGAAATTTCGTTGGGCCACTGAAATTTCACCCGATGCAGATTCGCTTGGATTGGCTAATGCGTTGAAATTGAGGGGGATTTGATGGGATAAGGCGGGGAAATATTTTTTAACTTTTTTTACCACCCCTCAGTGAAATTTCGTTGAACTCACTCGTCCGGGCATAAAAAAAGCCGACACAAAGGTCGGCTGTTGGGGATAGTTTGTGGGATTGCGATCAGCAGAATCCAAAGAACGTTCGCTGCTCGCTCCAGTCGAGCGGGAATGTTTTCACCAGCTTTGAAAGGGATAGTCCGCTTGGCTCTTCACCGTTAATGATGGCTTCGACAATGTCCGGCGCGAGCGTGGTCAGTTTCAGGGTTCTGGCCACATAGGATGAGTCCACATCGAGATCCCTTGCCAGTTCACTGATGGACTTTATCTCACCGCTCTCAAGGATGTCCGCCCATGAAAAGGCTCTGGCCAGCGACTGGACAATGGCCATTTGAACGGTTTCCGGCATGCCCTCATTTTCACCGTCCAGCGTATCCGGCGTGAACACCATTTTGCGGCCACGCATTCTTCGGATGAACATGGGGATATGGATGTGCAGATTCCCGCTGTCTGAAAGTTTGATGGTTGGTTTGATCTTTTTCATCAGCTGTTACTCCTTTCCCTGACTTCGCAGGCCAGACCGGCCAGCTCGGTGACAAGGTTTGTGAGGCCATTGGTTTTCAATTCCATATCGATTCCTGTTTCCCGTATCTCGATGGTTTCCACCAGCAGCTGGATCAGCCGGTTGCGCTCGAGGGGGAACAGATCCTCCCAGAAGGTTTCCACGCTCTGAAAGGCTTCCGACACATCACCCTCGGAAATCTGCTCTGTATCGATCACCTTCAACCGGGCCGATACATTGGTGAGCTGTTTTGTCAAATCGACGGCCTGCTGGTTGACCAAGGGCAGTCGGCTGTTCCGATCGGGATCGTCGTTGTCAGGTGACATCAGCTTCAGGGCTTCCTGTCTGACGCTCTGCAGGGATTGTTCGAGTTCCTTTTTCTGGCCTTGCAGGCGTTCGCGCTCTTCGGCCTCGATTTCTCTGGCGGCAAAGTAGGTCTTGGCCACCAAGGTCGGCGTTCTGAATACCGCTCCCAGCTGATCAAGCACCACCGATTCGATGTCTCCGGCAGGAACCCGCTTCAAGGGGCATCGGCTGACGGCACGTTTGGTATCCTTTTCACATATATAATAGGAGTAGCGCCGGTCGCCCTTGTTGGTATAGGTGATGCCCATGGCGCTATCGCAGTGGCCGCACCGGATCACTCCGCTCAGGGGCGAGACCATTTTCACCCGGGCCTTGCTCATCTTGGTTCGATTGTTTTCCGAGAGCAGCGCCTGAACCTTGTCCCAAGTGTTTTGATCGATCAGGGCTTCATGCTCAGCCGGGTAATTATTCCCTTTGTAGGCAATCTCTCCGATGTAAAGCCTGTTATTGAGAAGGCGGTAGACCTGAGCCGTGTTCCATTCAGTACCGACCCGTTCTTTTCCTTTCTTGGTGGTCCATGATTTGGTTTTGTATCCTTGCTCGTTGAGCTCCTGCGCCACCTTCTTGGCTGATCCCACCTGCGTGTATCGCCTAAAGATGAGTTTTATCAACGGGGCTTCACTCTGGTTAATCAGCAGCTTTTTGTTTTCCCGGTCCACGTCATAGCCGAGTACAGCAGGTCCGCCGCAGTATTTACCTCGGCGTTTTGCGGCGGCCACCTTGTCCCGGATACGCTCGCCGATGACCTCACGCTCATACTGAGCAAAGGTGATCAGGATTCCCAGAAACATTCGGCCCGTCGAGTCGGTGGTGCTGAAGTGCTGGGTGACGGATACAAAGCTCACTTCCTTTTCATTGAAGAGCTCGATCATCTTCATGAAGTCCAGCAGGGATCGGGATAGACGGTCGATTTTGTAAACAACGATGACATCGATCTTACCGGCATCGATATCCGCCAGCAGTCTCTGCAGTGCCGGTCGTTCCATGGTGCCGCCGGAAAAGCCACCGTCATCATATCGGTAAGGGATGGCTTTCCATCCCTGCAGCTTCTGACTTTCGATGTAGGCTTCAGCCGCCTCCCTCTGGGCGTCGAGTGAATTGAATTCCTGATCCAGACCTTCCTCGTGGCTTTTTCGGGTATAGATGGCGCAGCGGAGCGTTTTGCGCTGGCCGTTTTGCGTGTTGTTATTGTTAAGCATTCAGACCACCTTCCTTTTTTCTGTGGCTGTTCTTCAGGCCGAAAAAGATCTTGCCGTTCCAGCGGGTGCCTGTGATTTCCCTCGCTATGGCGCTCAGTGATCTGAAGATGCGGCCGTCGTACTCAAAGCCGCTTTCCCGGGCGATCACTTCATAGCGCTGGTCGTTCCAGATCCGGACAAACCGGGTTCCCGGCAGGATGGCTTCCTGTGATTTTCGTTCCTCCGGAATCTTGCGGATGACCGTTGCCACCGGATCGGTCTCGGCAACTTTCTTCAGGTGGGATCTGGCCTGCTCCGACAGGCCGCCGTAAAAGAGCTCCTGAATCCGGTGCGCCAGCCGTTTAACCAGAAACTGCTTCTTGTACTGGGGTGGCTCGGTTCCATAAAGGTCCAGCCACTTCTCTCTGAGCTGATCAAGGCTCATGCTCTGGAGCGTTGCCAGTTGCCTCAACACTGAGGTCTTGGTCGGCTCCGTTTTTTTGTTTTTTAAGTCATTCATTTTCAACTCCTTATATTCGATTACAGGACTCGGTTGTCATGAATGACGCTCTTTCTGGCAGAAGAATCAAGTCCTTCTCCGAAGGTTCCGGAAGAATCTGCAACATTCTTTAAGTTATTGTCATTATTGGCCTTACGATACCGACTCCTGAGTGCAGCAATGGCCAGAATGGCCGCAATGGCATCCAGCCGCTGCTCCGGGTTAATGCCTTCAGCATCCGGCAGTTGGTCGTCGGTCAACTGGTTTGAGTAAGGGTTTTCAGGTGCTAATTCCACATCAAGCATAAGGGCCTCCGTTGGGCCGGTGCCGATGAGGGAAGCTGCGGGTGCCAAAAACAAAAGGCGGTTGGGATGCGCGTTTTTCAGCACCCACAACCGCCTCTGCCTGGCATCCGGCCAATTGTCTGGTTTCTAACTCATGTCCGAGACGAACCCTCGGAACTTTCGGAGGTTACTTACCGGGAGGGATTTCAATATGTCGGAAGTTTTATTTATAAGATTTCTTGACCTGATGGATGTAAGGTCGTATATTTGTATGTTTTTTGGTCAAAATAAGATTTGAAAAGGAATGTTATATGCGTGCATGCATACATCGAGGTAGTAAGCAGATAGGTGGCAGCTGTGTTGAAATCGAAAGCTGTGGACAAAGATTGCTTGTAGATTTTGGCTTGCCCTTAGACGCTGAAGATGAAAGTGCCAAGTACCTTCCACCAATAAAGGGTTTGAATGGCGACGATGATTCCTTGCTTGGAATACTCATATCTCATCCCCACCTTGATCACTTTGGTCTTTTGCAGCATGTTTCTGCAAAAATTAAAATTGGTATGGGTGCGTCTGCAAAGAACATCCTCGAAGCTGCGGCACCTTTTTTACCGAACAAAAGATCTATCTCGCTCAAAGGGTGGGATTTCAAGTCAAACGAGCCCTTCAAGATTGGGGGATTCGTAGTAACGCCTTACCTCGTTGATCATTCAGCATACGATTCTTATGCATTAAAAATTGAAAGCGGCGGGAAGAGTCTTTTCTATAGTGGTGACTTCCGTGCCCATGGGAGAAAGGCTTCTCTATTTGATCACCTAATTTCCAGTCCGCCAAAGAATATTGATGTCCTTTTAATGGAAGGGTCATCGTTAGGGAGAATTTCAGAAACCCAACAATTCCCGACCGAGATAGATATCGAAGACAAATTAACAGATATTCTTTCCAAGACCCATGGTATAGGGCTTGTTCACACATCTGGACAAAATATTGATCGCATTGTTTCAGTCTTCCGGGCATCCAAGAAAACCGGAAGAAAATTGGTCGTAGATCTTTATACGGCAGCAATTTTATGTGCAACAGGCAACAACCATATACCTCAATCTTCATGGTCCGATGTTGTTCTGTATGTGCCGCAATCTCAAAGGATACAGATAAAAGAACATGGGTGGTTCGACCTGCTAAAAAAGCATTCATTGAATCGAATATTCATTGAAAGCATAAAAGCCGCACCTGATCGATTCACAATGCTATACCGTCCATTGCACAGCATGGATTTGGAAAAAGGTGAGTGTCTTCAAGGGGCCAATTACATTTATTCTCAATGGGAGGGATACTGGGAACAAGGAGCTTATGATTCTGTAAAAAAGTGGCTTGTTCGCAATTCAATTCCAAAACACAGCATTCATACCTCTGGCCATGCAAGCTTGGTAGACCTGAAAAAAATGGTGGCGGCTATAAAGCCAGCCAAACTGGTGCCTATTCACAGTTTCATGCCAGAGAAATACAGCGAGCTATTTCATAATGTACAAATTCAACAAGACGGAAAATGGTGGGAGGTGTAATGAGAGCATTATCAATTTCCTTCATGAAAGACCTATTAACACCCGACGGTGTGTTGCACCCCCTGCTTGAGCGAATTAAGCAGGATCACACACTCATGCTTTCAATTAGAAAGGATTACATCAATATCTATTACCGGGGCGGAAATATTCTCAGGGTAAAAGAACAAAATGCTGGTTCTTACAGTTCCTATTTCAACGAGGAATACGACAAGCTGGGGATTTCAGTTCCAACTATTCCAAGCACAATCAGGAGCAAAAACGATTCAGTTGTATGGGTAAATGCCTTTCAGGAATTGAAAGGAATAATGGACTGTTATTTTTCAACTTACAGCAAACCAGAACGTGAGTTTAAGCAGTTAATTGCTCGGGAAAACAATTTTTCAACCATATCGAATCAAAGCGAATATTTTGTTTCTGATATTGAATTTGCCGACCCTGATATAGGAGCAAGATTCGACATCCTGGCTCTTCAATGGCTCGTGACTCAACGAAAAAAGACAGGTGGTTGCCGCCCCGCCTTGATTGAAATGAAATATGGGGACAATGCATTGAGTGGAAGCTCAGGCTTAATCAAACACATTGAAGATATAGATGCTCTTATTACTGACAAAGGCAGGTATCAGACTCTGATCATAACAATGGAAAACCAGTTTAATCAGTTGGATAAACTTGGCTTGCTGAAGTTTAACCGAATTGCCAACTGGACAAATATCAAGATTGCATCGGATGAAAAACCTGAAGTCATTTTCATTTTAGCCAATCACAACCCACGCAGCTCAGTCTTGGGTTCAATTCTTAGCGATTCAAGGCTCGATGATTTTGACACCTCCTCAAACTTCGATCTTAGATTCTTTGTCTCGAGCTTTTCAGGTTACGCATTGCACGCAGACTGTATGGTGTCTTTGGGAGAGTTTCGAAAATTGGTAGTACAAAATAGACCTGACACCAACCAGAGGATTGATCTCCAGCAGCAATAGATGGAGTACGCTATGGGCAGAAACAGAGAAGACGACATTACGCCGTTGCAGCAGGAAACACTTGATGAAATATGCCGGTACGTTTCAGCCAAAGGGTATCCGCCGACGGTTAAAGAAATGAGCGAAACATTTGGAATCAGTCACGCCAGTGTGCATGACCGGATCAACCAGCTGGTTCGCAAAGGTTATTTGAAAAGAGAGGAAGGTAAGGCTCGCGGTCTGACCGTGACCAAGCATCCTCAGACAAACGCGGTCGCCCTTGTGGCGGTTCCGATTGTCGGCACGGTTGCAGCCGGTCATCCGATTTTCGCTCATGAGAACATCACGGGCGAGGTTCTGGTGGAAGCATCCGTTGTCGGATCAGGTAAGTGCTTTGCCTTGTACACACAGGGCGACAGTATGATCGATGCCGGAATAAATGACGGCGACCTGATCATTGTGAGGCGTCAGCCAATTGCCGAGGACGGTGATATCGTTATTGCTCTGCTTGACGATGAAGCCACGGTCAAAAGGCTGAAAATTGATAATGAGCTCATCGAGCTGGTCCCGGAGAATCCGAGGCTGAAACCGATCAGAGTAAAACCTGAAGATGAATTGAGGATTCTCGGCAAAGTGGTGGGCCGTAAACGAATTTGAGAGAACACTATGTAAGGACAGCTATAAGCTAAAAAAACAGGAGAAACTAATGGCAACTTTAAACCTTCGCCGCTTTTCGAAGCCGGAAATGCTCCGGAAGATCGACCGGAGCCATCTGATCACATTTTTTGAGCCCTATACCGAATATCTATCCGGGCGAGGGATAGAGTTGCCATCGGCAGCCGCAGAAAACGGACTGGACTATACAGTCATGAGTAACGTGCTGCTGAACCCGAACACCAGCACACCGCCAGAGATGTCGGAAGCTCTCTATTACATTAACGAGATGTCGACTCCTGAAGGATTCGACCTGATACAGGAGGCCATTGCCGACACCGAGATCGATGTCAGCATCTCCGAAGATGCCGCTTACGGTGACCTGGCTCTGCAGGTCTGGGTGCAGGACCGCAACATCATCGAGCGACTCCATGCCGAGCAGTTCCTTTTCCGCCCGCACTCATTTGAGTATTTCAAATGCACCCGTGAAACCATCCCGGATTTTGAAGAGCCGAGCGAGGAAACCATTGCCGCCCTCGAGGCGGATCTGGATGAATGGTTTGCCAAGAAACGCCGGGGCCGGGCTTCCAAGGTTTTCATCTATGTGAAAGAGGACTATGTCTGGTTCCTTGTCCGCCATGGGGAGCCATTCACCCGGGAGTCGATCATCAAGGATGGTGAATCCAAAAGTCTGTTCTATCGGCCGGAAAGATATGACGTGCTCGTTTACAGTCCGGAAAATGGTGAGATCCGGATGAACGCCCGCTCCAAGGGTGAAAAGGAGCTGTACCGCACCAAGTTTGGCCTCCATCTTTTCGGTGACAGCGAGTTTTTCGACGGCAAAAGCAAATTCACGCTGGAGCCGTTGCGGGAATCTGGTTCGGCTTCTGTCCTTTGTGATGATGTTGAGGGGATCGATTGGGTACGTCTCAAAGAGTTCCAGATCTTCCGTGGCGGAACACACAAAGAGATCGAGATCCGCAAAGCAGAGGATATCTTTGCTTCACTGGAAGAGCGGGACCGCACGATCCCCAATGGCGGCCGATTGAGCAAGGCCAGCTTCCAGATCAAGTTTTCCGATTCCAAAACACCGCGAACCGTCACACTCAGCTCTGGTAATCGGGCTCAGTTCAAACGGGATGATGATGCCGAAATTCTGGAAGAGTGGCTGATCCGCCGTGGCTTTATCATCGTCGATTCGGAGGACGACGGTGAGTGAAACCCGGCTGTGGCATTTTTTGGAAGAGCACCCGAAGCAGAATGCTCCGTGGTGTGAATGGCAGGATGAGTTTGGCAGCTGGAATTCCTTCAATGGATTTGAAAGGAAGTTCCTGCAGCTGACCGATCAGCGTGCATCTGCTGTCAATTGCCGGACGGAATGTGGACTGGGCTGCCCCAGAAAAGTTGTCGAGCATGCCGCCGATGATATCGCTGCGGTGTGCCCAGAGCAGGAGCATAAGCCTTACAAACTGAACAAGAGGGATGTGCTGGTCTATACATTGAACCGGTCGGCATTCCACAAAAGTATCTGTACCGGGCTGGGCATTACACGAAACGAAAACTCGCTGGACGGCATTCCCGGTGTTTGCCGTCTAGGTGATTACACGCCGACCGCCGGGTTCAATTTCCCGGTTTATCTGACCTTCAAGAATGACCCGGACGAACTTATCGAAAGCGTCAGGAGTATCAGCCTGCTTGGTCAGGCCCCTTATGCGCTGATCATTCCAACCCGCAAACAATTGACACCCCGGGCGGAAGATCTGTTGGGCCGGAGTGGTTCAATATGTATCGTGCTGAGCGAGGAATTTTCCATTCAAGCTAATGGCAGCCTGAAGGCTCTTAGGTCAGCGACCGATGTATTTGCAACCTTTCAAGCAGATGTACCTGAGCCGGATTCCGGTGGCATGGTCCATTTCGACACGCCTGCCGGTATCAACTGGAGCGGCATCACCATCAAATTTATTGATGGGCACCGAGTATCTATAAAAGCCGGGGATATTCGAAGAACTTTCGACTATTCCAAAATGGGTATGGCCAGCACCAAGAATAGCGAACCGATAAAGCAATGGGAACTGTTGAGAGCTTTTGCTGAATCATATGGCCTGATCGATTGGCAAAACCGGTTTGCCTCCGACAAGCTCAAAAAACAGAAGCAAGAACTTTCCAAACGCCTCCGGGATTTTTTTTCGGCTCGATGAAGACCCAATCGAGTGGGTCAAAGGTGAAAAATCCTACCGGTGCCTATTCACAATCAAGCCTGAGGGAGCTGATGATTATTGATTCCGGAGGCACTGGAAATCCGAATAAATATCACTTCCCGAAACCTGCGAGAGACTTTTGGTTTGTGAAAACGGGTGGTTTGACCCGACCATTCGATGTCTTAACACAACCTCAAAATACCGTCATTTGGCTAAATGCTTAATCTGAAAGGAGATCTGTAACAGGACGCGTATCGGACCCTGTCCGAAGAAAACAGAGAATACCGCCCCAAACAGAGAATGAATGTCTGGAGAATGGAGAGAATCTGGTGGCTGGAGAGAGGTTCCGGAAAGATGTAAAAACGGCCGAAACCCTTTGAATACAAGGGGAAAAAGAAAACCCGCCTACCCAGAGAATCACTCTGGAGAGACGGGTTGTCTTTTTCAAAATGGTGGAGGCGGCGGGAGTCGAACCCGCGTCCGGAAGCATTCCACTTAAACATCTACGCACGTAGCCCGTGTACGGGTGTTCGCCTTACCAAGTTTCCCCCGGGCAGGATGCGAGGCAGGCTAGCCTGTGAAAGTCTCACCAGGCATGAAACAGGCATCCATGACCGGCCATCCTGCTAATCGACGCCCTTGCCGGGTTCGCAGGAAAATCCCAGCAGGACGCTGGCCTTAAGCGGCCAGAGCGTAGTTATAATCGTCTGCGATTATATTTAGTTCCCACCGTTTTTACGAGCTGGCAGGAGCTCGGTACGCAGTTTAAGCTTCCTTGCCCCCGTCGAAGCCGTTTCGCCCCCATAATTGACATCCGGAACCAAGGGCTCCGGGAAAACAGGACGGCTCAGATAGGTCAGGAATATGTGAGAGAGCCACCGTTAAAATAGGCGGCAAAGCCTTGATTGTCAAGCTTTGACATGATTTTACGACGCATTCGGAGAGAGTTGCTGAGAACAGAACGCAACCGTCAGACGGGATTCTGCCCGGAAATTATTTAACGGACAGTGTTGACTTAACCCGGCACCTTGCACAAAAAGGATATATCGCTCCCCATTAGATATGAAGGAATGCCATGGAAGCCTATCTGCATCAGATCTCCACATTTTTTGCCAATTTGAAAAGCTATCCGGTTGCAGCGGCCCTGATCACCTTGGGATTTTTCGCCGTGCTCGCCAAAATAGTCGACCTGTCGGTCCACCGGATGCTGAAATCCTTTTGCAGAAAAAGCGGTGTTACCATCGAGGAAAAACTCCTGGCCATCATACACCATCCCATTTGGGTAGTGATGCTGTTAATAGGTGCCTCTGTCGTCTTCAGATGGCTGGATCTTCTTCCCCAGTATAACTATGTCGTGCGTGGCGTCTTCCGAACCCTGGCATTGTTGGTGGTGCTTACCACGATCAACCGTTTTGTGACGACACTCTTTGGGCATTGGAGTGAGAGTCGCGAAGGTGGGACAGAGGTCATCAATAAAATCGAAGGTGCCGCGCAGATCGCTCTCTTTTTAGTAGGTCTCGCTCTGTTGCTGGCCATTTGGCGCATCAATCCGGCACCCTTTATCACCTCGGCCGGCGTTGTCGGTATTGTGGTGGCTATCGCCGCAAAAGACAGCTTGTCGAACCTTTTCGGGGGCATATCCCTCGCCCTGGACAAGCCCTTCAAGGTGGGTGACTATATCGTCCTCGATACTGGAGAGCGGGGCAAAGTGACCTGGGTCGGGTTTCGCAGCACCCGGATCCTGACCCGCGACGACGTGCAGATTACCATCCCTAATGCCATCCTTTCCGAAACCAAAATCATCAACGAAAGCGCCCCGTTTCCCAGGTACCGTATCCGGATCAAGGTGGGCGTGGCTTATGGCACCAATATCGATTCAGCCGAGGAAACCCTCCTGGAAGTCGCCCGCAGCAATCCGAAAATTTCCAAATTTCCGGAGCCGAGGATAAGATTCCGGGAATTTGGAAATTCCGCTCTGGAACTCGAACTACTTTGCTGGGCCAAACAGCCCCAGGACCGCGGGGTGGTCATACATGAGATGGGGAAAACCATATATAAAACGTTTCAAGAAAAAGGTATCACGATTCCGTTCCCCCAGCAGGATATTTATGTTCATTCCTCTGCCGGCCGTCCTGAACCAACATCCAATGTGGACAGTAACCCGAAAGCCGATGACTAAAACAAAACAGCGCGGACAGGATGTACTCTGACTGCGCTGTTAATTTTAGAAACCGGCGCCCGAATGGGCGTTGGCATGTTCCGGCTATTCTTTCTCGAGCACCGCTCGCAGCTCATCCTCCTCATCGGCCGTCAAGGAGGTTTTGAGGACCTTTCCTTTGAACTGGCCGAGTCTTTCGAGGACCTTGTCCGGGGTAGCCTTGCGTACCAACACGAACAAGGCGGAGGTGTTCGGCTGAAAGGTCTCCCCCAGTTCTTTCATGAACTCATCGCTGATACCGATGTCTGAGAATTTCCCGGACAGGGCCCCGGCTCCGGCCCCGACGGCCATTCCCAGCAACGGATTCAGAAAAATCATGCCGATGAGCATACCCCAGAAGCCGCCACCCACCGCACCGGCGGCAGTCAGATTCATGGCCTGGTGAAGTTTTACTTTCCCCTTTTCGTCCTTCGTGGCAACGACCACATCCTCCATATTGATCAGATACTCCTTCTGCATTTTTGCCAGCTCTGCACGCATTTCAAACGCCGTGGTGTCATCATCAAATCCGATTACAACAAGATCGCTCATGTCATCCTCCTCAATATCTTAATTTTGGTAGTTGGTTTCATCTTGTTTGGGCACACCAATTCTTTAGGAACAGTTAACGCCAGAGATCTCCGGATTTTTTTATCGCCCTGAACAACCGGAAACCCAGTACAAAGGCCACCAGGCACCCGCCGGCACCCACCATGGAGACGTCCTTGACCAGCGGCGGGATTTTCGCCGCCGTCAGCCAGCAGGATCCCATAAAGAGCGCCGCCACCAGGATGCCGTACACCAGACGGTTGACCACCGTATCCAGGTGGCGATGCTCCAGCTTCACATCAAAACTGCCGTCCCGAATCCGTTCCACAATGTCGGCAAATTCCCGAGGCAGCATTTCCAGGAACCGGTCCCAGTCCCGATACACCCGCTGGACCCGGTGCATCATTTTTTCCGGCGAGTATTTTCTCCGGATCGCTTTGGCTTGGTAAGGTTGCAACAGTTCCGCCAGATTGAAATCCCTGTCCAATTGCCGTGAGGTCCCCTCGAGCATCACCAGCACTTTGAGCAAGAGAGAAATACTGGGCGGCAGGATAATGCGGTAGTCCCGTATGATGGTCGTCAAACCGGTCAGGGCGCCGCTGAGATCAAAATCCTTCAACGAACTTCCGATGTATTCAGTGATGAACTCGCTGATATCGACTCTTAGGGCATTGCGATCGATCCCTCGGGGAACCGTGCCGATGCGGAGCACGTAATCGGTAATCCGATCCGCGTCCCTGTTGACCGCGGCCATGAGCATCTCTTCCAGATCGTCCCGGGTATGCTCATCAATGCTGCCGACCATGCCGCCATCCAATAGCCCGATACTTCCGTCCGGCAGAACCCAGATGTTTCCCGGGTGGGGATCGGCATGGTAAAACCCGTTCCGAAAAATCATCTCCAGGAAGATGTTGGCCCCTTTCTTGGCGACCTCCCGGGTGTCTACGTCTTCCTCGATCAACCGCTGTTCATCGGCGATACTGAATCCTTGCAGCATCTCCATGGTCAATACCCGGCGTGCGGAATGTTCCGAATACGCAATGGGTATGTGAGCGCCGGGGTCGTTGGCGAAATTCTGTGCAAACCGATCTAAATTTCTCTGCTCCCGGGGGAAGTCAAGCTCCCGTAGCAAATTCCGCCGGAACTCGGAAAGGGTTTTCCTCGGCTGATAATTTCGTAGATTCTCATCATGCTTCTCAGCCAGGTCTGCCAATCCCATCAGGATGTTGAGATCTCTCTGGATGGTTTCCTCGATGCCCTGGTGCTGGATTTTCACCACAACCGGTGAACCGTCCAAAAGGCGTGCGCGATGGACCTGACCGATGGATGCCGATGCCATGGCCCGGGTGTCAAACTCGGAATAGAGTTCTTCCGGCGGTTTTCCCAATTCGGATGTAAAGGTGGCGACGACCGTTTCAGGGGGATCAGCGGGGGTTGAGGATTGCAGTTGGGCGAGCTCCTCTGCCAAGGTGGGACCGATAATATCTTCCCGGGTACTCATGATCTGGCCCAGTTTGATAAACGTGGTCCCGAGCTCGGTCATGGCCATTCGGACACGGGCTTCCGGGGTCAGCGCCTCCGCCCGAGCCGGTTTGTTTCGATTCCTCAGATTCTTGATGAATTCAGGTTCATAGGTCTCCAGAAACTCCGCCAGACCGTATTTCGTAAGGATGGCTACGATCTCCCGAAAGCGTTTGGCGTCACTTGCAAACTGGGGAAGGGAAGTCAATTTCATGGGATAGGATCCCTCTTGGCCGAGAATATATGGTAACGTGTATCCGGACACGCCTCAGAAGGACGCTGGAACGGCGTCCACTGAAAGGAAAGAATCGCTGAAATCCCGGCAAATAATTCCTAAACCGCGCAGCCGGCATAGCGATGGGCCCTGATGTTCAACGGATCGAAATAACGACAGGAGACATCTATCGGGTGGTACAGGCGCCAAAGACCACAAAGCCTTCCCCATCTCCGGAAGCTGTCATGACCATCTTGCCGGTGGTTTCGGACAAAGCCAGACTCCAGCCGCGGCCCTGTTCTGAACCCTGGAGAATCAGCTGTCCGTCTACCCGTTCGATATTCTTGATTTCAGTCGTGACCTTGCGATCGAATTCTTCCGTGGCGCTGATAATTTTCTTTTTGACGTTGATGCGGATAAAGTTGGGGAAATCGACATCTTCGGCCGTGCCGGTGATGCAATCGGAACCATAACCGCATGCGGCCGTCTGCACGGCGGCGCAGATCAGTTCCCTGGATCCATCGAAGCTTCCGGCTCCGGCTCCACCGGGGATTATGAAAAAACAGGAAATAGCGATGAACGCTGCGGACATCTTTTTCAGAGTCATGTAAAAACCTCCCGATTGATTATTTTACTGTGTATCCGCGTCCCTCCAGGCAGGCGGCATAGGCCCGATTGTATTCGCTCCGGTTTCCCGCGTACTGGGAGGCCTGCTGTTGTGCCCACTCTTGTTCCTTCTGCTGCTGGGCTTGCGCCTGTTCACGACGGCGAATGCCTCCAACTACCCCGCCGACAATCGCGCCAGCGGCCGCGCCTTTACCCATCTCCCCATCGAGGGAGCCGACAGCTGCCCCGGCTGCTGCGCCTCGCGCGGCGCCGCGGCCAAGACCTCCCCTGGCCGGTTCCTTCTGGGGAGGCGGTGCAGAGGCCGTCGGCATCTGCATGGGATCGAATCCGGATTGCTTCTTTGCCCAGGAGTAGCATTCATACTTATCCTTTTCGAGCTGCTCCTGGCTCTGGCCCTTTGCCGGGCAAATGATCATGTCCTGCGCCGAACTAATCCCGGAGAGACAGATAAAAACGGCACTGATCAGTAAAATGGTGACTCCCTTTTTCATACAAACGCTCCTTTCGTCAGTGATTCCAGTGAACTATAAAATTTCGGTCCTATAAACAAAAATAAGGAATCAGCCGAATTTACCCCCCTCCCTGTGACTCCCTCCCACCAGGGGAATGTACGGACCGGGGACAAGGGTGACACGTGTTCGGAGACATAGGTAACACTTTTCGTGTTTCATTGTTCTTTTACATTTAGTTGCGCAATCTTCTGGTTGCAAAAATAGATCTCAAAAA
>Ga0056120_1000054_pt1 | contig 22873 bp, 23 predicted proteins | sample WorMettaBAHAMAS2_FD_71121 | JGI IMG/M metagenome (GOLD analysis project Ga0056120, IMG submission 71121) | Marine gutless worms symbiont microbial communities from Max Planck institute for Marine Microbiology, Germany - Olavius tantulus BAHAMAS.2 ...
CTTTCCATGGCATAGTCGTTCTCCCAAGTGTAAACGATATGCCTGATGGTAGTGTTACCCATGTCTCCGAACAACTGTTACCTATCTCCCCAGTCTATACACGAACATGTCGGTAGGGACCGAAAATTTTCGACGTAAATCGCATCTCCTTCAGGGTCGAATTCATCAACTTTAGATCGGCACGGTTACCGTCTTCCTGGCCGGCCTTCAATGCTGCCAGAATCATTTCTCTGACGAGATCAGAATGATGAATACCTCCAACCAGATGGATCAATTCATCGATGGCGGTATCGGCCGGACCGTTCGTCCTTGTGAAATGGAGTTCGAGCGGTTCGGCGGGCGCCGCGGGGGTCACTTTTGACGTCATGATGGTGGGTCTCCGGGGTTATAACAATATAGAATTGCGCTATCATTAGATCCTACAACATCAGCACTTGCCGTCGGATTGTCAACGTGAATCCGAATCCATGTCCGGCTCTTCCCATCTCCCGCGGCCACGGGCGTGTATGATGAACGTAATGTTACGTAGGGGCTCCTGTTCTGCACCCATCCTGCACACTTTTCCAACACCTTACGGGCCACAAAACACCACGTAAAACCTCAAAATTACTGCATTTAGTTGCATTTAGGAGTAATTTCACGTATAAGTATAAGCTAGGCGTCATCCATCGGCCAACCATGGAAGCGGACTGAAGCGTAAAACCAATTCTCGCCGGGAATTCCCTGATGATGAAACACCCGACCCCTGATAACCCGAATTGGCGGAACCGGCTACATGAGATAATTTTTGAGGCCGACACCCCGGCCGGGAAACTATTCGACGTCGCGCTGATCGTTTGCATTCTGGTTAGTGTGTTGGTTGTCATGTTAGACAGCGTTGCCAGTATCAACCGCCGCTTCGGAACGCAGCTATACGGAATTGAGTGGGGATTTACGCTGCTGTTTACGGGGGAGTATTTGCTTCGACTGATCAGCGTCGAGAGACCCATCCGGTATGCCACAAGTTTTTTTGGACTTGTCAATCTTTTAGCGATTCTACCCACCTACCTCAGTATGTTGGTTCCCGGGACACAGTATTTTCTGGTGATCCGATTACTGCGGGTCCTGCGGGTCTTCCGGGTGTTTAAACTGGCTCAGTACGTCGGGGAGTCCCGATTACTCCTGACCGCGTTGAGGGCCAGCCGGAAGAAAATAGTCGTCTTTGTGGCCGCCGTGCTGGTCGTGGTGGTGATTTTCGGATCGTTGATGTATCTGATCGAGGGTGAAGCCAATGGATTCACAAGCATTCCCCGAAGCGTATATTGGGCCATTGTTACCATGACCACGGTGGGATACGGCGATGTCTCCCCGCAAACCCCACTGGGACAAGCTCTGGCATCACTCATCATGATTTTGGGGTATGGTATCATCGCGGTTCCGACGGGCATCGTTACCGTTGAGATGTCCCAGGCATTTCGTAAGGATATCACCACCCAGGCCTGCCCGGAATGTGCCGCAGAGGGACATGATGCAGACGCCACCCATTGCAAGTACTGCGGCGCCCCACTGTAAAAGCGAAGTTATGAATCCATCCCACCCACGCGTTTCAAACGTGGTTTACCGCATGACACCTGCCGGGGGATCACTCTTTAGAGGCCTTTCGAATCATTTCCAGGTATTTGCGTTTCGGCTTTACCCCAAGAAGCGATCCGACCACGCTCTGCCCCCGGAGAACGACGACAGATGGTATGCCTCGAACCCGGTATCTGTCCGCCAGGGGTTTGTTCTCGTCGATGTCGACCTTGACAATCTTTATTCCGGGGGGGGCTTCCTTGGCGATCGATTCCAACATCGGCGCCACTTCACGGCAAGGACGGCACCAGTCCGCGTAGAATTCCACCACAAGCACCGGATACTCCCCCGAGTCGAGCAAGGATTTAAACTCTTCGGTGGTGCGGATTCGATCCACCAGGGATGGCCCGCTGATCGGTGAGGTTTCTCCGGCAGGATCATCACCACAACCTCCAAAGAAGATACCGGAACCCATCACCAAAACCCATGAGATCAGCAGGCGCATGATCCTGCTGGTTCGCCGGTCGAGTACCATAGCCAATTCCCATATCCAAAGGCGGGTTCAGAGTTGCGAAACATCTAAAAGCCTCTCCAAGTTAAGACATGATTGGAGGAAGGGAAGAGCCCTTCGAACAGGGACATCGGGATAGGGCCATGGAGATGCGGAAATAATCCAACCTATCTAAATTATATAAAAAATCGTTCCAGCGGTTGAAAATTGGCCTGACATTGTGGTATTGTATCAGGGTAAATCGACCATGCCTCTGGCATGGGATCCTGTCGAGGAGGATTATGTCGAAATTTACATTATATGGTCTCATTGTGATCGGAGTCGGAGCGCTGATTCTGGGATTCCAGGCGCTCTCCATGATTACGAGCATGGAATATGCCTGGAAAGATATTACCCTTGAATCACTCTTGCGATCCGAAGATGTCGAGTTGGTAGAATCGATTTCTTTTCTCAAAACAGCAGCGATTTTTTTAATCGAAAAACCCCTCTACATGATCTTCCTGGCTGTCGGAGGAATCATGCTGATTGTTAGCGGTATTTTTGGAAAAATACGATGACCTTGCGCCGCCAGAGGATGTACGGCAAACTGATCGATGTGGCAGTCCTTTCCAGGCCGGCCGACACGGAGAGGTGAAGCATGAACGAAAGTAGTAGCAGTGCCCCACAGAAGGACCGGCGCTCCGAACCCCGGTCCGTTTCGAATCGATATTTCAGCGTTGAATTCTCTATCAGTGGAGCCTATTCATCCTATCAGTTCAAACTTCGCAATATTTCGGACGGAGGTTTATGTATCCTCGTGAAGGAGGGTTCGGACGTCCTAAAAAAAGTATCCGTGGGCGATGTCCTCAACATGAAGTTCTACATCGTTGATGAGCCTAATACCGCAGAAGTGGCAAAAACTGAAATTAAGCATATCACCCAGGGTGAGCCCGGCCGGTATGAGGGACACTATCTGATCGGGCTCTCCATCCTCGAGAGACGAAGTGCCGGAATAGAGCTCTCCAGCGACCCTTAGCACCGACGTCACATTTCTTCACGCCGACCCCATGTCTTTTCTACCAACCCCGCAGTTGCCTTGACACGCTGGCTGCCATTTCCTATGTTTTCTTACCGGACGTGCTGATTCATGGGCACGACAATTTCGAACTGACCGGACACCTTTCATACCCATAGTCGCGTTCCGGTGTACTCACCCCATGGGTCCATGCGATGATACGGAAAATTTCAAAAGAGAATCGACTTCTGAGTTTGTCGGTGGTGTTTGCCATGGGTGTTGTGGTGCTCCTGACGTTTGGATGCTCCGGAAAGGAAGAGAGTGATACCGACACCGGCAACACAGCCCCAACCGAGACGGGGTTCCGTTTCCTGGATCTGAATGCAGCATCCCGTATAGACGACTCTTTAAGAGGAGAGTTAAGGGAAAAGCTTGGCTCCGACGCTATATGGAGACGCGCTCCCTTGGATATTGAAATAAACTATGATGGATTTTTACAGCAGCATTTTGAGGAACTCTACCGTCTGAATCGTCGCCTCAACTATGCACCCCGAGAGAGGGTCGAGCATGACATCATAAAGCTCATGTATCGGTATCCCCAGAAAAAGAACTTACCCTTTTCTTACATTGAGCTCGTATTTTCCGGCAGACGTGGAACCCCGTTGATCTTCAACATTCATGCAAAGCGGGACGGTGACGCGGTTATCGCGACCCTGGAAGATAAATACGGATCGGCCGGCACCATCGATTGGAACGACGGCAGGGACCGGGCGCTTTACTGGCGGAGGCCCGGCGAAATTATGATCGCATCTATTGTCGAAGACCGGTATGCTCAGCCGGAGTATGTGATATCTATTTTCTTTTTAGACCATATTGAACAACTGGTGGAGCAGGAAGAGCAGGAACGCCGCCAGATGCAGGAACAAAAAGAGAAGGCCGGGAAGACGGCCTTCTAAAGCTTATCACATGTGAAGGATTCCAGGATTCAAGTGTTTGCTGTTCAAAGGTACGTTAAGTGACCTTATTCCCTCGATTGACCCCTTGCTTGTGGGGTCGATTTGTATGATCGAAGCCTTGAGACGAAACCCCTTTGCTCAGGGAGCGGCGTGTCCGGCGTAGCCTTGGCGGAGACGGAAGCCCCTATCCCCCGTCCCCTTGGCCCCTTGTATTCTTTGATCCTCCGGCCATTTTTTTTATTTGTTCACTTGACCCCTGGGACCCTTGGCCCCTTGAAACCTCATCTCCAAACAAGTTGGAGATGATTTCATAACAACCCTTCTTTTTTTAGATACCCCATGGCTTTGCGCCCAATGCTGGTGACATGTTGCAGCGCCTGAGTCAGATGGTAAGCGGCTTCGTGAGCCACCCCGGATCGAACCATCACTTTCGCAAGGTCGATGTTTTTCTCCACCTCCATCCATGCATTATCTTTCACAATCCGTCTAGCCAACAGCGCGTCGTTCCCGACGTGGTCGACCAGCAGTTCCACCACACGTTCCGCCCCCTGCCGTTCGAGGCCTTCGAGGCCATTGAGGAGTTCGGCGGCGTGGGAGGCCCACAACAGGCCGGATTTGACTTTTTCGCTTTGAGAAAACGATATGATGGCTTCGGATGTATTCATAGAATGCTTAGGTGTCCGGTAAGCCGTGCGGCCAGTACGAGGCCGCTGATGCTTTTGGCATCCTGAATCTCTCCCTGAAACACCATGCGAAGGGCCTGATCGTAAGGTGCGGGAAAGACCTCGATGAGTTCATCGCTGTCGAGATTTTGGTGCTCCCGACTCAGGGAGGAGGCCAGAAACAGGTGTATCCGCTCATCCGAATATCCCGGAACCGGGGTAATCTCTCCCAACCGCTCCCAATGGTGGCCGGCATAGCCGGTTTCCTCAACCAATTCACGTTTCGCACAGGACTCCGGTGCCTCGCCGGCATCCAGGGTTCCTGCGGGAATTTCGATAATGGTATCTCCGATGGCGTGTCGGTATTGGCGCAGGAGCAGAACCGTATCCGGGTCCAGCATCGGTACGATAGCTGCTGCGCCGGGATGGCGGATCACGTCCAGGTCTATCGTGGTGCCGTTCATCAGCGAGATATTCTCCTGGTCAAAGGAGAAGACACGCCCCACGTGCAAGGTAGTGCGCCGGTTCACGGTTGCTGTCATCGACGATATCCCTTTATTCCGCCAGCGCGGCCGCCGGCGGGCAACGGATTCACTGCATGAGTGTGATTGGGGATGTCACTTTCTGGCTCTGAGGGATATGTGGTTCTCCCCGACGGCCACTCAATATTCCAAAGACCATGGAGGCAATCATCCGCAAGTTTCCGTTGGGAACACTGTATTCTCTGTACGCTCTGTCGTCTCTGGGAGAGAATTATGGCTCACCCACCGCCCTAAGGCGATTCACTGAATTTACGGATCAGACTGCTGACCGGTTCTCCACCTGGGCCCGATGCCTGCGGATTGATGGCCACCAGACGCTTCCATGACGCTATACCGGCCTGATTATCCTTTAGATCGTGGATATACACGATCCCTTTATTATACATGGCGATTTGATGGCGTGGATCCACCTGGAGGGCCTTATCAAAGGATTTGATGGCCTCTTCGGGCTGTCTGTTTCGCCGGTACATCACGCCCAGATCTGTCCAGACATCCGCATTATTGGGGTCCTGTTCAAGGGCTATCCGATAGACCCGTATCGCTTCGGTATACTGCTCTGAGTCAAAGTAGAGGTGACCGAGCCGTATCCAGGCACCTGTATTTTTCGGATTCGCCGACGTCTCCCTTTCAAGCTGCTGAATCTGGGCGGCATGAGCCTCTCGGCGTTGCTGTGGATTGGCCTGCGGTTGGGTACCCGAGGGCATCTGGTCGGTTTTGAAAATGGTCAGTACTATGCCGGCAAAAAAGCCCACAAAGAATGACACGAAGACGGCAAACAGCAATGTCTGGGTTTTAACGTACCCTGTTTTTTGAGGATTTTGAGTTGTCATGGCCCCTCCAATTATCCTATCCCTGTGATAGGGTCAAGGCGCTGTTAGACCGAGATCCCGTGATCACGTTATTGTGGTTCATGATATCGTTACATACGTTTTAACCGAAAATTTCTAAACATGATGATAGGTCCGCCTGATGTCCAGATGGCAGACTATTCCATCTTAAATCAATGAGTAAAAACACATTATCGAAACCCTCATCCTTGCAATTCGCCGTCCGTATCGGCATCGCCACCTTGTGTCGGCTGGTGCTGAACACCGCACGCCGGTTCGCTTATCCTTTCGCACCCGTGATGAGCCGAGGGCTCGGGGTGTCGATTCCGGCCATAACCGCTATCATTGCCGCCACCCAGGCAACCGGAATCGTTGGCATGGTGCTCGGTCCGATGGCCGACCGGTTGGGTTACCGGCGGATGATGCTTGCCGGACTTGGAATGCTGGCGATAGGGATGCTGGCTGCGGCCGTGTTACCACTGTACGGTGTCGTCCTGGTCGGTCTGGTGCTGGCCGGATTGGGTAAAACTGCATTTGATCCTGCCATTCAGGCATATGTCAGCGAGCGGGTCGCATTTGAGCGCAGAGGGCTGGCGATCGGTTTCCTGGAATTCAGTTGGGCCGGAAGTACACTGGTGGGGATTCCACTGATTGCCGTCCTTATTGACCGGGCCGGATGGCGATCTCCTTTTTTCGCTCTGGGTGGCCTCGGCGTGCTCGCCATTGTCGCCATACTCTTTTTTATACCTCCGGATTCAAGACACCCGAAAGTCGAAAGAGAAACGAAAGAGGGCTTCTCACAGGCGTTCCGCGAGTTAATTCGAAACCGTGTGGCAGGTGGTATGCTCGGATTCATTTTCTTTCTCAGTCTCGGCAATGACAACCTCTTTGTCAGCTACGGCGCCTGGTTGGAAGATTCATTTCAAGCCAATATCCTGTTGATTGGCGCCATCACCGGTGCCATCGGATTTGCGGAACTGGCCGGCGAAGTTTTGGTGGTTCTGATGTCGGATCGTCTCGGGTTGAAACGGGCCGTGATGAGCGGCGTCATGTTGTGCGCTATCAGTTATAGCCTTCTGCCTATGGTTGGAAATTCCTTGCCGGTGGCCGTCATCGGATTGTTCCTGGTCTTTCTGGTCTTTGAATTCACTGTGGTGTCCAGTATTTCCCTTTCCACCGAACTGCTGCCGGAATATCGGGCCACCATGATGGCTGCTTTTTTTGCCGCAGCAGGCATTGGACGGATCCTCGGTGCACTCGCCGGCGGGACGATCTGGGTTGCCGCCGGTATTCCCGGAATAGGTCTGGCGTCCGCGTTTTTCAGCGCTCTGGGCCTGGTGTCGTTAATGTGGGGGCTGAAAGGATGGCAGCAGTAGATGCTATTCGTCTATCATATCGTCTCAATGTTTAGCGTAATGTGAGTCGAGGGGATCATTAATTGGTCATGATCGGCGCCGGAATCGAAAGAGTACAACTATAATTCAAATCGATATCGATGCCGAACCCGATACCGATGCCGCTGATCCCGTCATTTTCCTACCCGGAGCAGGTCGACCACTCGAACCCCTGGTCGCCTCCGGCGCCGCCATAGGCGGGTAAACCTCAAACCCTCGGCTCCTTGAATCCTTGAACGCCTGTTCACAACACCTTTCAGTAAGATCGGGAAATTCCGACAAGGGTTCGCTTGCGTCATGACTCCAACAACCGTTCCCTTATCATCCGATTGATTTCCAATTTTTCCAATGAGAGTCGAATGACGTCCCGGGCCAGATCCTTCTCTTCCATGTACTGATTAAAAAAAGCAACTACCTCACCATATCGATCCAATCCACACACCGGAATCATGGCCGCCACGACGCGCTCGTAGAGCAGGGGGTGGAACGCTTCAATCCGATCCAGGTTGGCCGTATACCACGGCCACAAATGGGGTACGGCATATGGGTTTGCCGCCATGGCCACGATCGGTATGAACTTATTTCGATCAGGGATCGACTCAAGGGTGAATTCCAGGGCCCGCTCGGTTAACGATGTCTCTTTGAAACATCCAATGGCAGAGGTGATCTGCAGGCGCTCATGCTCGCTGTCTGAGGATTGTAGGCGGTTTTCAAACCAGCCGAATGCCTCCTGACCGCTCAATAGTGCGCCGGATTGCATAACGCTTTTTTGAATGTCCGGGTGCAACGGAGCGCCGGATATGAGCTGGTCAAAAAGCCCGCGAGCAGCGTTTTCCGCCTCTTCCGATCCATACAGCACCGCCTGAAAAAGGATCTGGTCTCTCAAGTTGGAGATTCCATGAGATTCTGAGTGGGTCGGATCATATCCAATCCGGGCCAGGGTGCGCTCGATAATTTCTAAGGCGGCCTCGCTGATACGCTGTTGAGAGTTCTTTTCAGCGATTAAATAAATTCCATAGAGATTGTTCGTGAGGCTGATTAGGGGCAGAAAGGCATCTTCATCGTGATATACCTTGAGAAACGAGAGATATTCGTCAATTGAAACATGCCCCGCGCAAAAAAACGCATACAGATCATTTTGGATTCCCCACCTGTCGATATCCGGCAGGTGTTTATTCAGAACTCGATCTCCAAGTTCGATCATGTTTTTCGAATCACTGTAAAATACTCGGTAGAATCCGGTATGCTCCGGATTGATTTTATAAGCGGCATCGGGGTCACCGATGTCGATCGTCCCGCTGCGCTCATCAAGAAGCAATTTGGCGTCAAATGGATCATCTTGCACCGGAAACACTCGCACCGTCACTGGGATATCCCATGTTGCGTCAGCGCTTCCGGGAAGATAGGAAAAGCGGTTCTGGGTGAGGACCAGCTGATTGCCATTCCGCTGAGCTTCGATCATGGGATACCCGGGCTGTTCGATCCAACTGCTCATCATGCGGGTGATCGGCAGTTGTGATACATCCGCAAACGCCTCCCACAGATGTTTACTGGACGCATTTTTGTATGCATGGGTCTCCAGGTAATGTTGTAAGCCAATCCTGAAATGATCATGCCCGATAAAGCCTTCGAGTTGTCGAAGGATACTTCCTCCCTTGCTGTATATGATCGGCGCGGTACTGGTGTTGATAACGACGTGCTCGCCTCCCGGAATTTCTATGGAAAACGTTTCGCGAAGCGCGTCCCACTTCAAGGCAGCTTCTGTCTGAGTGTGGATAAACTGATCCCAGATCTGCCAGTTCGGGTAATAGTGATCCACAACGCCGAAGCCAAAGTAGGTGGCAAAACTTTCATTCAACCAAAGAAACGTCCAGTCTTCGGGCGTCACCAGATTCCCGAACCATTGGTGGGCGATCTCGTGGGCGATCACTTCACATATGCGTTCTTTACCCGCACTGGAAGTGGTCTCCGGATACAACAGCAACAGATTCTCGCGAAAGGTAATGGCTCCCCAGTTCTCCATTGCGCCAAATGCAAAATCGGGCACTGCGATCACATCGAGCTTTGAAAGAGGGTAGGGGAGATCGTAGTATCGCTCGCAGAACTGAAGCGCCTGCCGAGTGAACTCGAGTCCGAATTCGGCATAGGGGGCTGCACCCGGAACGGTCAGTGCCCGGACCCTCGGGTCCGATGAATCCTCCACGGCGTCGAATTCAGCGATGCCAAAGAATACGAGATAGGTCGACATCCGCGGCGTTGCTTCGAACGAGACGCGTTTTCTGCCGTTTTCAAGGAGAGTTTCATGTTGTATGGCGGTGTTTGAAACCGCCGTCAAATGAGCATCGCAAATCAACTCGATCTCAAAGACCGATTTGACGCCCGGATGATCGATACATGGAAAGGCACGTCTCGCATCGCTTTCCTGAAACTGGGTAACGGCCATAAAGGTTGGTTTACCTTCTCTGCCGACATAACCGCTGCGATAAAAACCGGCCATCCGGTCATTGATCAGACCCTCGTAGTCAATCCTGAGGTTGATTTCGCCGGCCTGTTCATCCGGCAGTTCAATCGACACCGTCTCTGCATCCGGATCATTCGAAAAGGCACAGCCGGTTTCTTTGCCGTCCGAATTAAGAAGGACCTTGTGGATGCTAAGATCGAGACCATTTAAACGGATTCGTCGCGTCGGGCGGTCTGCATGGAATTGGATGTCTGCTATTCCTGAAAAACGGAATTGATCAAGATCCGTGTCGATACGGATACGATACCGCAACGGGTGCAACGTCTCCATAAGGGCTCCTGTGCTGTGGGGTGTCAAATATCGGTGCGGGGTTGACGTTAAAACATAGTACACAATCTCATGAACTCAACCATTCATTGATTCTTGCGTGAAATTAGGTTCTTCTCAAAATTAGTTGGAGAAGAGGGTTCAAGGATCCAAGGGTTTTTTTGTAACCAATGAGCGCCTTAAGCATCCTTTCGATCTCTGCTATATCTCTTTTTCCGCAGCTATACCCCAGCTTAAATGAAGTCTCAATCCCCTGCTTACAGTATCCGGATTTCAGATTCACGAACCTTGCCATAAGAAATATAAAGCATCAGCTCGTAACCAGCGATTGTCCTTCTTCCATAGCCTTATATATTTCGGCAGATTTGGAATGAGCTTTGCCAGACATTCAACTCTGTATATTTCTTTAGCATTTCACTTGGATCCTGGAGTCCTTGACCCCTTGAACCCTCTATGTTCACATCAACTCAAGAGCGATAAACAGACGTTTGTCATTAAAACCTACAACTAATCGGGAGTTGATCACGAAACAACTACCGAAATGATTCCAATGTTGCAGTTTTCTTTCAAATATACTAAAATAGCTGAATTAATTCGAAAATAGATCCGGTTTAGGTGGCGAACCCGGTGGATAATTTCCATTTGAACAGTGGATACTCGGTTGGATTCAAGGGTTCAAGGAGTCCAGGATTCAGGGGACATGATAAAAACAACCGTAAGAAGGACGAACAGAGTGAGATAAGAAAAGAACTGCGTAGATAGAACGGGTGCTTATAGAACTGAAAAGATCTTTAGAAACAAACCCTCGGCAGCAATTGTAGCTTTTCTCAAGATTGATGCACGGATGCCTTTTTTAAAACATACCCGGCGATGGACAACCTTCTGTCTTGTCTGTTTAGCGACAGTCTTCATGCCGTTTAATGCACTTGGCAAGGATCTGTCCGAAGAACAAAAACAGCTTGAGCAAGATATTGCCATATCCGAGGGGATCAGTGTTTCGGTCGTTGAAAAGGCCTCCCGGGTCAGCCGTGAATTCCAGAAGGAGGCTCGGTCCTTGTTTACCTGGGAGCCCCTGGGTTGGAATTTTGACACCAAAGATTTTCTCACCAACTGGTTGTTCTCCCTTCCTCTAAAGATCCCGGATTTTCTGAGCAGCATACAAGAGCAGAGCCGTCTCCTGGGTGCGGCCGGTTCGCTATTTGTCCTGACTCTCCTGCTGGCTGTGCTCTACAGCCTGCTATGGCAGGGACGGGTGCTGGCGATACTGGAAGATAAATTCCAGGTGTTGAAAACCTGGCTGCCCGAGGCCACCTACCCGTATTACCTCGCACTCTTGAGGATTGTTGTCGCCTCCCTGGTGCCCCTGCTGTTGCTGGGCGGTTTTTCCCTGGTGCGCGCCTTTATACCCTCTCGAATGCCGTGGTTTCTTTTTATTGAGCGCTTGTTGATCTTATGGGCCATCGGCGCGGTTCTGTTGCATCTGTTAGGAGAATTGCTGCTGCGGGACCTGTTTCGGGTGGATCAAAAATACGGCCGGACGCTGTTCAATATTTCCCGTGTTGTCATTCTGTACATTTTGTTGGCGGTCGGTATCGTTTGGGCAGCCGAAACATTTCATATGCGGCAGGATGTTCAGGCGTTCATCAGATTCATCATTTCTCTGTCGATAGTCTGCGCACTGATTCCACTGCTGCTTAAAAAACAGGCCCTGCTATCTCTCCTTCCCGAATTGCCCTACCGCACCTACCAGAATTTAATTAGCGCCCTGGACCGGTATTACTTCCCGGTTATTTTTTTTACTTTCTTAACCGGTCTCATGTGGTGTTTCGGATACCACAGGTTTGCCACAACGCTGTGGACCAAGAAATGGGCCGTGGCCGGGTCTTTCGTATTGATCATGATCGGCTACCACATACTGAGCGGTTTGCTGAATCGATGGGTGGACAAGAAGGATGTTGAAGACGAGGAAGCAAAATTTCTGTTCGGCGCTTTGCGCTCGCTACTGCTATACATTACCGGATTGGCTGCGGTACTGGTTGCTTTGCATCTGCTCGGCCTGCTGAGACCGCTCCAGGACATTCTGTCCTTGCCCATTTTGACCATCGGCGAAACATCCCTTTCCGTGTGGATTCTCGGCAAGGCACTGATTCTACTCATTGCCATTCTCTACGTAACACGGCTGCTTCAGGCCTATCTGACCTATAAGGTATATCCGCCCTTGGGTATTGAGAGCGGTCTGGCCTATGTGCTCAATACGTTTCTGAAGTATACCGGTCTCATTCTGGGTCTTCTCTTTTCTCTGGCTGCAGTGGGTATCGACTTTCGAATTTTCATGGTGTTTGCCGGTGCAGTGGGAATCGGTCTCGGACTGGGGATGCAGACCATAGCGGCGAGCCTGATCAGTGGGTACAGTCTTATTTTCGGTCGAAAACTCAGAAAAGATGACTGGATCCAGGTAGGAGAAACCCGGGGGGTCGTTACAGATATTTTCTCCGTGCCACCAAGGTCCGGACACGGGATAATATCGAATATCTCATTCCCAATTCGGATTTTATTTCAAAAACATTTGTCAATTATACCCTGTCTACACCGATGATCCGTATCCACATTCCGGTGCGCGTTGCTTTTGACAGCGATCCCAGCAAGGTGAGTCGGATACTGGTGGAAACCGCCGAGAAACACCCTGAGGTCGAAATTTATCGGCAGCCGGAGGTTAGTTTTGTCGGCTACGGAGATAATTCGCTACTTTTCGAATTGCTCGTTTGGATTGATATTCGGGAAATCGCCGAATGGCGTATTCGCAGCCGACTCTATTTCGGAATATTTAAAGCATTCCGGCGGGAAGGCATCGATGTTCCCATACCTCAACGGGATCTGCATCTACGGACTGCCCCCGATTGGATGAAAGCGGACACATAAGTAAGGATGGAATAGATGAGCAAACAAGGAGAATTTGAAAAGGTATCCCGGTCGTCGGCGCCTCTATACGGGGAGCGGAAGCTTCTTGTTTGCGGGTATCCTGCGGCAGCCCATCAAGAATTGCTGGCTTTTCTCAAATACATCGGTCTTGATAACATTCCCGTCGTGTTTGCCTCCGACAAGGATATCGATCGCCCGTTGATGGACCTGATGGCACTTCCGGACCGGAACGGTATCGGAGACGACTCCACCCTCAACCGTGCCATTATTCTATCGGGACTTGCGGAGAAAGAAGTGCACACTCTGATCGGGGGTTACAGACAGGCCGGTGGGACAGAGCAGCTCTGGGCGGTGTTGACCCCCATCTCCGAGAGCTGGCCGTTGCGACAGCTGCTGGAAGAATTGGCGGCAGAGCACCAAGCGGTGAAGCAGCGCAAGCAGGCCTCGGATTCGAATTCCGAACCCTCATGAACGGAATGGTTTGGCACATGGTCCCGGGAAGCCGATGACGATGAAACCCTCGGAACCCGGTGTTTCTCCCGCCTTGATCCTTTTCATTGGTGTTTCGGCCATCTCCACGGGGGCGATATTTGCCCGTCTGGCAGATGCTCCGGCACTCGTCGTGGCCGCTTATCGAGTCGGGCTGGCGACGCTGATACTGGCTCCGGTAGCGATGGTCCGCTCCCGGCGCGAGTTGATGGGATTGTCGTCCCGAGATCTATGGATGGCGGTACTGTCAGGCTTTTTTCTGGCGATTCACTTTGCGGCCTGGATCTCCTCCCTGGAGTACACGTCTGTGGCCAACAGCGTGGTGTTGGTGAACACCAATCCGATCTGGGTCGGTATCCTAACCCCATTCCTCACCCATGAGACCATCCGGCGGTCCACCGTGATCGGAATCGGGCTCAGCGTCTGTGGCGGGATCGTTATCGGGATCGGTGATATTGCCATCGGCAGCGACGCGTTGTTTGGAGATGCCCTTGCGCTGGTCGGCAGTATGGCCATGGCTCTGTACATCCTGATGGGACGAAAGCTTCGTCGAAAGTTGTCTCTCGTGGCCTATGTGTTACTGTGTTACGGGAGCGCCGCTGTCTTTCTTTGGGCCTGTGTTCTTATAGCCGGTCTTCCCATAACCGGCTTTAGCACGGCGACGTGGGCGTGCTTATGGGGCCTTGCGGCGGTTTCCCAGGTGATTGGCCACAGCAGTTTCAACTGGGCGCTCCGATGGCTCGGCGCCAGTATGATTGCGGTCGCGCTTCTTGGCGAGCCGGTCGGTGCGACAATACTGGCCTACCTGGTTTTAGGAGAAGGGTTAACGGGGTTTAAAATAGTGGGAGGGATGCTGATCCTGTCTGCCATCTACATCACAGCGGCGGGGGAGCGCACGAACAACTGAGGTGCCGGAGGTCATCGAGACGCATTTGAATCAGATAACTTCTTGACCCCTCGACCCCTTGAATCCTATCCTCCAGGTAACTTTCAGACGCCGAAATCACCACAGTAAGAGAAAAGCCCGTTCGAACGCTCAATACGACAACCTGCTAGAGGAGGATTAGATGACCTTCGAAAATTTGCTGTTTAACATTGACGAGGGAGTCGGCACCGTCACTTTCAACCGTCCGAAGGCGCTCAATGCGTTGAACAACGCGTTACTTTCGGAGTTTTCGGATCTGTTGGGTCAGGTGGCCGAGAATGAAGAGATCCGCGTGCTGGTGCTGACCGGAGCCGGAGACAGGGCGTTTGTAGCCGGAGCCGATATTACAGAATTGGCCACATTCAATCCGCTCCAGGGCAAAGCGTTTGCCAGAAAGGGTCAGAACACCATTCAAACGCTCCAGGAACTGCCGATTCCGGTGATCGCCGCGGTCAACGGCTTTGCCCTGGGGGGAGGGACGGAAATGGTGCTGGCGACGGATTTTATATATGCCTCTGAGAACGCAAATTTCGGCCTCCCGGAGATTACGCTGGGTCTCATACCGGGATTTGGGGGTACCCAACGGTTGCCGAGGCTGATCGGCAGCAATCGTGCCAAAGAAATTATTTTTACGGGTGGCATGATCAACGCCAAGGATGCCCTGGAATTCGGTATTGTAAACCGGCTGTGTGCGGCTGAGTCTCTTATGGCCGACACCCTGGATACCGCCCGGAAAATCGCGTCCAAAGGCAAGGTGTCTCTTCGAGCCGCGAAGGAGTCGGTGAATAACGGATTGAATGCCGACCTGGCCACCGGGTTACTGGTGGAGCTGGATGCGTTTGCACTCTGCATGGCCAGTGATGATGCCAAAGAAGGAACAGCTGCGTTTCTTGAAAAACGGAAAGCCGAATTCAAAGGAAAACGGAACGAATAAACCGACGTGCCGAATCAGATCCGGAGCACATCATGGACCAACGGCACCCATGGGGGCGGTGTAACCGTTTGACACCAATGGAACAGGTGGTTTATAGTTATATTTTATAAGAGTATCAGTCAATTCAGGCAAATTCGACCGGTGTGATCCCATAGATTCGGTATAACGCACCAGAAGCCAAGACCGATCTTCTTGGCGACGTGAATCCTGTTCGACCAACGGGCGATATTGTCGCGCCGCATAAAATCGTTGCACGATTTTATATAATGAAATCCAACAAAAGCACCTTTCAGACGGTTTGGGGCGTTGCGCTGCTGCTGGCCGGAATCGGGGTTTTCATCCGGGTCCCCCAGGTGATGCCGAAAATCGAAAGCATTGAACAGTTTTCACAGATATCCTCAATTATCCGTTTCAGTTTCTATTTCATGGGCGCCTTGCTGATCGGGGGCGGCGCCAAGAAAATCTACAGCAACCTGAGAAGGCCCGATTCCGATAGTGAACGGGGCGACGGATAGCCGTGCCATAGTCGACGTATCGCCCACCCCATCACGCAGAGAGGGGACGCCCGTACCGCTCCATTGGTCCGGAACAGCGATTGCCATTTTTCCTTGAACCCGAAGGACAAATGAGGTTTCGATATGCCCGCCGTAAAAGCACTAAAAAAATCATCCGATTCTGCAGAATCGAATCTCCAAACCCTCAAATCCGAAGTCCAATATCGTACACAGCTGATAGAAATTGGTAACAAAATCAATGCAGCCGCCAATCTGGACGAAATTCTCATCGACCTCAAGGATGAAATTACCACCCTTTTCGAGGCCGACCGCATTACCGTGTATGTGGTGGACGGGAAAAAGCGGGAGCTGGTATCACGCTTCAAATCCGGACTGGAAATCTCGGAAATTCGGATTCCCATCGCCATCAGCAGCATTTCCGGCTATGCCGCGTTTAAGCAAAAGATCGTCAATATCCATAATGTTTATGACGATGCCGAGTTGAAAAAAATCGATGCGGAGCTAAAGTTCGATAAGAGCTGGGATAAAAAGACCGGCTACCATACCAAACAAGTCCTGGTGTGCCCCATTGTCTTCCAAAAATATCTTCTGGGTGTGATTCAGCTGATCAATCGAAAGGACGGCAGCGCATTTACCGAGGTGGACGAGGGTTCGGTGCAGGAGCTGGCCAAAATACTCGGTATTGCTCTCTACAACCAGAAACGGATGGCCCGGGGCAGGACCAATAAATTCACCTGTCTCCTGGAGAACCATATTATCACCCAGAAAGAACTCGAGAAAGCGACCACCGATGCTCGACAAGCCAGAAGGCCGATTGAGCAGGTATTGGTTTCCGACTTCAAGATACCTAAATCGGAAGTCGGAAAATCCTTGAGCAGTTATTACAAGATACCCTTTGTCGACTTCAATACCCAGACTCCGATTCCCGGTGATCTTCTCCAAGGTATCAAAATACCCTTCATGAAAAAAAATGTTTGGGTGCCCCTCCGAAAGGAAGGCGAAAAGGTGGTGATCCTTGTCGACAATCCCCATGATCTTCAAAAAATTGACGGTATCCGGCTCAACTATCCCGGAAAGGAGCTGCAATTCTGTGTGGCCCTGGTATCGGATATTTCAGAATACATCAAGCTGTTCACCCAGGACGATAAAGAACTTGCGTCAATGGATGACATTCTGTCCCAGCTTGAAGTGGAGGATCAGGAGATCGAGGAGGCCGAAAGCGCCATGGGAGAGGAAGACAGCGCGGTGGTGCAGCTGGTGAACAAGATCATTCTTGATGCCCATGCCCGAAATGCTTCTGATATTCACATTGAACCGATGCCCGGAAAAGATAATACGGTGGTTCGGGTGCGGGTGGATGGCTCCTGCGCCGTGTATCAAACCATCCCGTTCAGCTATCGAAATGCGCTGGTGTCCCGCATCAAAATCATGTCCGATCTGGATATCGCCGAAAGACGAAAACCCCAGGACGGGAAGATCAAGTTCAAGAAATACAGCGGAAAGGATATCGAGCTGCGTGTCGCAACGGTTCCCACGGCAGGGGGGCTGGAGGACGTGGTCATGCGTATTCTCGCCGCCGGGGAGCCGATACCGCTGCACAAGCTGGGTATGTCGGAACAGAATTTCGAAAATTTCGTCAGTGTGATCACTCAACCCTATGGCATTATTTTCGTCTGCGGTCCCACCGGTTCCGGGAAGACGACGTCGCTCCACTCCGCGTTGGGGTATATCAATAAACCCGAAACCAAGATCTGGACGGCAGAAGACCCGGTGGAAATCACTCAAAAAGGACTTCGCCAAGTGCAAGTCATCCCGAAAATCGGTTTTGATTTCGCATCTGCCATGCGGGCCTTTCTCAGGGCAGACCCGGATGTGATCATGGTGGGGGAGATGAGGGATAAAGAAACCACCTCCATCGGTATAGAGGCATCTCTGACCGGGCATCTGGTATTTTCGACATTGCATACCAACAGTGCTCCGGAAAGCATTACCCGGCTTCTGGATATGGGCATGGACCCCTTTAATTTCGCCGACGCGATTCTATGTATTATGGCCCAGCGTCTGGCCCGGACCCTGTGCCCCGACTGCAAGGCAGAATATCAACCAGAGCAGCAGGAGTACGAAGAGCTGAAACGGGAATACGAAGATGACAATCGGTTCGAGAAGTACATCAAAACTCAATATAATGAAGAATTCCGGTTGTACCGCCCGGATGGCTGCACGGCATGCAACAACACGGGCTACCGTGGCCGCATGGGACTCCATGAGTTGTTAATGGGGACCGATGAGATGAAAAAAATGATCCAGGAAAAGGCCAAAATGGAACATCTCAGAGGGCAGGCCATCACAGACGGAATGACGACGTTAAAGCAGGACGGCGTTGCAAAGATATTTGGCGGAACTGGATCTGCTCCAGGTGCGCAAGGTGTGTATTAAATAAAGTTAAAAGTTGAAAGTTAAAAACTAAAAGTTGAAAGTTCGCTCGCCTCTGGCGAACTGAAAGCTAAAAAGATCAGATGCAAGCGGCAGGATACAAGATACACACAACAGAGATTGAGAGCTCAATGATCGTTAGCAGTCCCCTGAATCCTGAATCTTGAAACTTGTATCTTGAACCAACCGCCAGACCGGCCAAACTTTTTTCATTCCCCTAATTCTTGTTTCGCTTTGGCCTCCCTAAACTTCTGCAACTGTCCCTCGAAATACGCACGGCCCTTCCGCGCCTTCTTCAGCGCCAGTGCTTCCACGGCGATCGCTTTCTGAATGTGACCATTGATAAAATAGGCTTCGGCCAGGGTATCCAGGACATGGGGCGCCGAATCCAGCGCGGCGGCCCGAAGGGCAAGCCGCAGCGCAACGGCTGGATTGCGGAGAGCTGCGTTCTCATGGGTGGCCAGAAGCGAGGCCAGATTGTTCATGGCTCTGGCGTCTTTGGGATTGAGTCGAATGGCGTTCCGGTAGGCCTCCATAGCCACCTTGGCGTTTCCGACCTCATAGGATAAATCCCCCAACAAACGATGCAGATCCGCATTTTCAGGATATTGCCGAAGGTCCCGCTGAACCCGCTGGAATTCACGCTGGACCACGGTTTCTCTGAAGTGTTGATCAATCCGTTTGCCGGATTCCCCGAAATTGAGGCTGTAACCGATGCCACCGAAAAGGAGAATCCCCGCCACATAAACGGCGATGCTCTTTTTAATTTTTCGGTCATGGCGCTGGACCCAGGACCTATCCGCCTCACATCTTTTGAGATAATCGATCCGTTCGCTGATGCTGAAGTGATGCCAGTTGGGCTTGTCCGGGGACTGTCCCGTGGTCATGACAATTTTCTGGAAGGTAGATATCAATGGGGCCGCAGAACTGAAGAGCTCATAAACATAGGTGTCTGCTTGGCGTTCAAAATTCCGCATGAAGTAACCGAAAATAAGCCTAAAATAGAGGAGAAACAGAAGGATGACCATTAGGCTGAGGAGCGTCGTTTGATTAATGCGCAGCAGCTCGATGAACTGGTAGCTGGGGCTCGCATAGAACATTGCAATGATGATGAGCTGGAGTGGTACTAAGGATACCAGCAGATAACCGACGAAAAAAAGAAGGTAGAACAACAGATGGTGTCGTTTTACGTGACCGATTTCGTGGGCGATGACCGCATCGATTTCTTCGGGCTCCAGTTGTTGCAACAGACCACCGGTGACAAGGATATATCGAAACCGGCCCACCAGACCCATGACCCCTGCGGTAATCATACGACCCCCGAAAATCGGCCAGTATAGGATCTGAGAATAGTTTAAACGAGCCCTTCGACACACCGCTTCGATTCGGTGACGGATGTCACCGTCTTCAAGGGGTTGACATCGCCAGAACCACTGGATCATCACGGGTGCCAGGATAGCCACTGTCACCAGAAACAGAAGAAAATAGCCGATTTCACCTCCGGGAGTGGCCAGGAGACGTTTAGGGCCTTCAAAGGGGAGTGCATAAATGAGATCCGATACTCCCGATAGAAGAATCCAGGGCAGCAATACGGGAGCGGAAAAGGTGATATTGGAAATCACATACGTTCCCCTGGAGATATCGGACCGGTACATCAAACGATGGCATCGGTAGGCGCTGGCCCAGACAATGGAAAGAAATAGCACAAACATGGCCAGAAACAGCACCGCCAGGAACGTCGGCATGGAACGGAACAACGGGATAGATACAAAGAAGGATGGCAGGTTCAGACCATAAATGATGACTGCAAACAGGGCTACGGCAAAGATGGATTGACGCGTCACAAGCTGGTCGAAGCGGTGATCCAGATGAAACAGACGATTCTGGAGGATCCGATATTCCAACTTGCGGAATACACTTCGGGTTAGCTGAGTAAAGACGGCCGTGAGCAGGAGACACAGCCCCAGGCTTTCGAAAAGGCCGAAATTGGTTTCATCGGAAGGCTGATAGGTGGTATAAATCAGCAACGCAACGATGAAGTAGAGGAAATTTCCGAACATGGTTCAAGAATGCGGCGATGGGTAACGTCGTTCATCAAATGAAAGGGTAAACGAAGCCATTGAATAGTTCTCCGGTCGACCAAGGCCTTGCCGGTTGCCTCCTTGGTGCGGTGACGTCGATAGACACATACTAACCCGTGGTTCCCTCGTCTGAACGGAAAAATCGTTCTTTTTCGCTATATATACATCCACAATAGGGTTGCCGATACATCCCAAGTGTTTTGGATGCGTCAACACCCACCTTCCAGCCTTCCCGAAAATCCTGATAGTAAAAGGGCACACCGACAGATTTTCCCACCGACTCTCCAACTGACCGGATGAGGTCGTGTTTCTGAAATCTGCTATAGAGCAGAGTAGAGGTGAAATAATCGAATTTACCCCGCTTGGCAAGCAACGCTGTGGTTCGCAACCGATCATGATAACAGTGCCGGCAGCGATCCGACTCCCGATGCACCACATTCTGGATGAACCCTTCCAGATCGTACCCTTCCTGTATGATAACCTTGAGCCCAATCTGGTCTGCATACGCCTGAAGAGTATGTTGCCTTTTGAGGCATTCCGTGTACGGGTGGATATTGTGGCGATAAAAGAAGCCCATGACCTTAAAATTTTCGTTTCGAAGCACCTCGGTCGGGTAAATGGTACATGGACCGCAGCAAGTGTGCAGTAAGATCTTCACTAACGCTCTCCGAATATCGCGGTTCCCACGCGAACCAGGGTCGCTCCCTCTTCAATGGCAGCCTCGAAATCGCCGGTCATCCCCATGGACAGCTCATCCATCTGAACGTTGGGGATCTGTTCGGCCCGAATCCGGTCCGCCAGCGCCCTGAGAGCAGCAAAGAACGGCCGAACCTTGTCGGGAGCATTGAAAAAGGGCGGCATGGTCATCAGCCCTTTGATGGACAGGTTGGCCAGCTGACTGATCTCCTTTACGAGATGGATTGTCTTTTCTTCTGAAATACCGGATTTTGTGGTCTCACCGGAGATGTTGACCTGGACCAGAACGCGCTGATGCTTGGCGATTTTCGCGGCATGCTTATCGATTTCCCGCGCCAGTTTAACACTGTCTACCGAATGAATCAGGTCGAACAGTCGGACCGCGTACTTGGCTTTGTTGGACTGGAGGTGCCCGATAAAGTGCCACGATATGTCGTTCCGGGAGAGGGCGTTTATTTTTTCACGGGCTTCCTGCACGTAATTTTCGCCCAGACTCCTCGCTCCGGCTGAAATCGCCTCCTGTACTCGGTCGACATCGACCGTTTTGCTCACCGCCACTAGACGTACCGTCTCCGGATTTCGCCCGCACCTTTCGGCTGATTGGCGAATCCGATCCGTGATGGCTATAAGATTTTTCTGAATGGGGTCCGACATGGTTACGTTCGTATGATAATCATTGTTTATCGATGATGTCGTGACGGGGACCCGGCGGTTAGGTGAGCGCCAGAGAACCAGTGAATGGTTTTCCCATACTCACCGAGTTCATCATCAGTGATGGACCTGCCGATCGGCGATTTCAAAGCCCACGATCTTCTCTCGCAACAGGAATTCAATGACTTCGCATACCGGCAGCCCAACCACATTGGTGTAGGATCCGTTTATGCTTCGGACCAGGAAGGTTCCGATACCCTGGATGGCATAGGCCCCGGCCTTGTCAAAGGGTTCCCCGGTGTGGACGTACCAGTCTGTTTCAGTGTCGGTCAGGTGTTTGAACAGCACGTCGGTACGAACGGCGTGGGATTCGCACCGCCCCAAGGACCTACACGCCAGGGCATAGCCGGTAAATACCTGATGGGTCCGGCCGCTGAGTTGTCGCAGCATGGTTCTGGCCTCCAGCTCCGATCCGGGTTTTCCGAGGATTTTCCTCTGGCTCCATACAATGGTATCTGCGCCAATCACCCAGCTTTCCGGGTATGTTTCGGCAACGGCACCGGCCTTTCCCTCGGCCAATTGGGTGACGTACTCGGACGGATCCGATAAGATGACCGAATCTTCTCTGAAATCACTGGGAATGACCTCGAAATTTAGACCGGCCTGCTCCAGCAGATATTTTCTGCGTGGGGATTGAGATGCCAGAATCAGATTTGGCGGTTGATCATTTGACATGGGAGGCTTCTAACAGATGCATGGGCCGTTTGGCAAGGTAAGGGACAGTGTTTGGTATTTTGTGTTTAGTGTTTGGTACTTCGAAGATTCAGAAATGGTCTGTTGATGGTAACATCGGAATTCCCAGAGGGTTTGAGTCCGCCATCGTTTATTTGACCAAATTGTCCATCAATTGGCTTGTGACGCGCATCCGATCTATTATACAATACGAAGTCGCTATCGAATTAAAAGGTTCATCGACCTTGGTCTCAAATATTCCATATTCGAATC
>Ga0056120_1000055_pt1 | contig 22865 bp, 21 predicted proteins | sample WorMettaBAHAMAS2_FD_71121 | JGI IMG/M metagenome (GOLD analysis project Ga0056120, IMG submission 71121) | Marine gutless worms symbiont microbial communities from Max Planck institute for Marine Microbiology, Germany - Olavius tantulus BAHAMAS.2 ...
CTATTTTTGCAACCAGAAGATTGCGCAACTAAATGTAAAAGAACAATGAAACACGAAAAGTGTTACCTATGTCTCCGAACACGTGTCACCCTTGTCCCCGGTCCGTACAGTGGGAGAGGCAGGTTGAGGGGGATAAGATTGAACCTATTCTGCGGATATTCTCATTCTATCACCCGATTCACCAAACGAAACGGGACACGGACATAAGGACATTTGGTACAAATGGTACAAAGGCCTATTTACCAAACACGAAACACGGAACACACATCATCAAACCCCGGATTTACGCTCATCGAGCTGGTGGTGGTCGTGTTTCTCATCAGCCTGATGCTGTTTCTGGCGGTTCCACGATTTGGCGGCACCTTTTTTTCCGATTCTAGCCGTAAGGCCATGCTATGGATATCCGGGACCATCCATCTCCTGAAGGAGAGAGCGGTCAGAGAACAGACAGACTACCAGCTCCATGTGGATCTGGATGAAAATGTGATGTGGGTTTCCCGAGAGGGCATGAGCGATGCGGAATTTGAGGAAGCCCGAGAAAGCGGATACCGGTTCAAGGACCGCCTCACCCTTCTGGATGTGACGCTGCCCGATGATGAAACGATCACTTCCGGGGAGGTACCCATACGGTTCAACAAAAAAGGCTACTCGTCCATGCTCTTGATTCACGTGATCGATCAGAAGGATCAGCGACACTCGTTTGATATTCAACCGTTTCTGGCGACCGCCCGGCTGACCGAAGGGTATTTGGAATACGGACAATAGACCCCTTTCGAATTCATTGGAGTGAACCAGAATGCGCCCCGGCCCCACACGAAACAGAAAACACCCGACGTGGATCGACGGATTCACATTGCTGGAAGTACTGGCGGCAATCGCGATCCTGTCCATTGTTCTTGTTGCCGTCTTTCGATTGCATTTTCAGACCACCGCCATGGCCGGTGCCGCAAAGTTTTACACCCTGTCCCCTCTCCTGGCCCAGACCAAACTGACCGATCTTGACATCGCCGGTATCGAAGCGGCCTCCCCCGATGAGGGCGATTTCGGCACAGATATTCCAGGTTTCCGCTGGCGCGTAGACATCGATGATCTGTCGCCGGCCATCCTGCAGGATGGACCCGGAGCCATGCGCATAATAGAGATTACCGTCTCCGCGAACGACAACGAAATGACGTACCGCCTCCGGACATACCGGTTTGTGCAGGAATGAGACTTAGGTATTCGGCATTGGGTATTGGATATTCGCCGGCGATGTCAGACAATGGCATTCCGAGCGCTTCACCAAGAACCGAATACCAAATACCGAATATGGAATATCTAACGATGGGTACTCTGGATTGACACACATGAGCCACACCCCAAACACCAAAAACGAAACACCAGACACAAGTTTCGGCGGCTTTACCCTGCTGGAAATCATGATTGCCATATTCATTTTCAGCGTCGTCATCACCACCATCGTCATCAGCTACCGGTCGCTCTTTGGCGCCACCGGAGCGATCGAAAGCCACATCGCCGATTCTGAGATGGCCAGAGACTGTCTGGAGCGCATCCGAACCGATCTCCGTGCCCTGTATGTTCCCCTGCCCCCGGAATACCAGCCATCCGGAGTTAATGAAGACGTAAACCCCTTCGGTTTTTTTGGTGAAAGCGACATGAGCGGCGACATGGACGCACAGCGGATCGGCTTCACCAGCCTGGAACACGTCCCCAAAGACGGCGGGGAAGGTCAGGGGCTGGCCCAGATTTGGTACTATCTCCAGAGAAACGACAGGGATACCTATCATCTCCGCCGTTCTGACCATCTTTATCCCTTTCCGGAATTCGAAGAGCGGGCCACGGATCCGATTGTGTGTGATCACATCCAGTCTCTGACCATGACCTTTATTGACGGTGAAGGCTCGCCCCTGGAGGAATGGAATTCCGAATCGGGGGATCTTGACTTCGCCACACCCAGGGCGGTTCACATCAAACTCGAAATGGGGAACCCGGACGATGCACCGAGAACTTACGAAAGCCGGATTTATCTTCCGGTATACCGGGAACCCCAGGGATGAGGGATGCTCCTATTTTGGATTGGGGATTTTGAATTGGGGATATTGGAGTTTGATGAGTTTCGAGCTGAAGGGTGAATCAGCTGAAAGCTTGCCCGCCTTTGGCGGGTTCAAAGCTCAAAGCTGAGCGTATAACGATTAACTGAGAATGACGTTCCGCGAAGCGGAACAAATGACAAAATGACGCCCCCGAAGGCGGCAAATGACCATTGCCAACCGGCTCGCGGGCAAACCGGCAACGGGCAAACGGACCCACGGACATCATGTTTCTTAAATCCAACAAAGGCATGGCGATTCTGGTGACCCTCTCGTTCATGGCCATCGCGGTGGCCGCTACTCTGGAGCTGCACCGTCGGGCAAGGGCCGCTGTCTCCTCGACCGCACTGGCTCGGGATCGATTGCTCCTGGAGCAAATGGCCGAAACAGGAATCCACGCGGCCCTGGCGTTGCTGGTGAAAGACAAAAGCACCAACGATATGGACAGCCTGGCGGATGTCTGGGCCGATTCGGAAATCATGGCTGAAATCCTCGGAGAACTCAGGTTTGAAAGGGGTACCCTGGCCGTGGCCGTCACGGATGAGATGAGCCGGCTTCAGGTCAATGCCCTGATCCGATTTCCAGAGGGTCGCGAATTCAACGAAGCCCAGCGGGAACTTTGGGAACGACTTCTTTTATACTGGATAGAAACAAAAGAAATACAGGATGTTGAAATGCCAACCCTAATCAACTCTCTTAAAGATTGGCTCGACTCGGGGGATGATGATGCCATTACCGGCCTGAGTGGAGCGGAATCTGAATACTATGAAGATCAAGATCCCCCCTATTCCTCACCCAATGGTCCTGTGCGACATCTGTCAGAGATGGGACGGATCAAAGGCTTCTCCCGGGAACTTCTCAAAGGATCTGGCGAGACAGAGGGGCTGGAACGATATCTCACGGTTTATGGTGTCCAGCCCGGCGAAGGCTCCACGTCCAACTGGAATGGCAAAATCAACATCAACACCGCCGGATTGCCCGTCATCGCCGCTCTACTCCCGGTTGAAAGCCGAGATCTGGCCGAATCGATTTTGCAGTATCGCCAGGAACTGGAGGAGACGGAAGCGCTGGACATCCTGTCAACGCCCAAATGGTATCAGAATGCGCCGGGAGCTGCCGACGTAGAGATCGATCCGAATCTGATCACCTTGACCAGCGATGTGTTCAGAATTGAATCCAAAGCCTCCTTGAACGACGCCACCCTAACGGTCATTGCCATCTTCCAACGGCAAGCAGCGCAAAATTCAGGCCAATGGGTTTGCAAAGCCTTGCGCTGGCAAACAAAATAAAATATAGTTGTTACAAGATCTTATATCCTTATGTGAGCAATACCTGAGGCCCGGGGGACTCCAAGGCATGGATCCAACCGGGTCACATTCGGTCGCCCCCGGGACGGGTCTTAACGATACCCCCAGAAAGCGCGCTACCCATGGCCAAGAAAATTCTCGGACTCGATATTTGCCACGATGGGGTCTGTGCCGCACTGATCAGCAGCAGCCTGAAGGGTGAACGCCTGGAAGACCACGCCTATATCCCCCTGAAGGAGGCACCCCGTTCCCCCAAGGAACTGGAAAAAGCGATAATCCAGGCCCTTGATAAAATGGATATTACAGGGGCCGTCTGCGTCACGTCGCTGCCGGCCCGGGGTATCTCGTTTCGGAGGCTCACCGTTCCGTTTAAAGATCCCAAAAAAATCCGACAAATACTTCCCTTTGAACTGGAACCGCTCCTTCCTTATCCCATTGATGAGGTGGTCACGGAATGTGCGTCGGTGAACGCCCGAAAGGGTGCCCCGGCGGGAAACAGTGTACTTGCCCTGGCGGTTCCGGTGTCCGATCTTCGATCTCACATCGATGGGGTTGGCGGCGCACATGTCGAGCCCGACACCATCACGGTCAGCGGTTTTCCCACGGCGCTTTCCCTGATCGAATCGTCCGGAGCTTCGGGTGCTTGGCTCATGGCCGATATGAGTGAACACGCGACCACACTATTTATCATCGTCGATGGAGCGGTTCGTGATGTCCGTACCGTGGACGCCGGTACAAAAAGCCCGAAACGGCTAGCCCTGGAAACACTGCGCACGTTGACGGCGTATCTGGACATCCAGCGGAGGCAGATCGCTATCGAGCGTCTGTTTCTCACCGGAAGCGGCGCAGCGGATAACGGAATCGACCGGGTGTTGGAAAAGGCCCTGAAAGTTCCGGTGCAACGGGTTCAAATGATCCGGGATTCGGGTGTGCCTGTGTCCCGCCCCTTGTCGGATTCGATGCCGGCAGAGCCATACAATGACGCACTTTCCATGGCCCTGATGGAATCCAGACGCAGCTCCGGGCCGAATCTCAGACAAGGCCCCTTTACGAAAAAGACGCCATGGGCCGAATATCGAAAGAACATTCTGTTTTCGTCGGCACTGGCGGCAGCGGTGCTGCTGATGGCATTTACCAGTCTGATATTGCTGACCTACCGACTCGAAAAACAGGTCCATATCCAGGCAGCGCAGATCCAGCGTATTTTTCAAGAGACATTTCCGGAGAGCCGCAACATCGTTTACCCAGCCGAGCAGATGGCGTACTTTAAATCCAAACTGAAGGATAGGCGGAAAAACAGTTTCCAGGGCGGCGGCACCGGCCGTGAGCTTCGGGCTATCGATCTGTTACTGGAAATCAGCCGACGGATACCGTCGAGTCTGGATGTGGAGTTGAGTCGCCTGGTCATGAGCATGGACAGCCTCTTGATCAGCGGACAGACCGATACGTTTAACACGGTCGATACCATTAAAAGCCGCTTGGACGAAGTTAAGGCCTTTCGATCGGGAACCATTACGTCCGCCAATGTACAAAAATCGGGAAATCGCATCAGCTTCAAGCTGAAGGTCCAATTATGAAACGTCTCACCCACAGGGAAAAACAGGCGGTCATGCTGGCGGCCGGCTTCATCGGGGTGTTTATTGTCATGCAGTTCCTGGTATTCCCTCTGATGGATAAACAGAAGCGACTAAAGATTCGGCTCCGATCGGAGAAGAAAATGCTAGTGGATATGCAGCTGCTCGCAGCGGAATTCAACTCGATTGAACAGAACGCAAACCGGTTTCGAAGCCGGATTGCCGCTAAGAAACGGGGCTTCACCCTGTTTTCATTTCTCGAGGAAAATGCCGGTAAAACCGGCCTCAAAGATCGTATTGCCTACATGAAACCGTCATCTTCCGCGGCCGGAGAGGGGCCCTACAAGCTCTCCACGGTGGAAATGAAACTGCAACGGGTTTCCATGGAGCAACTGGTCACCTATCTTCATGCCGTGGAAACCTCTCCGAACCTGGTCAGCGTCCGACGGCTGAGCATATCCAGGACAGGAAAGGACAAGTCGTTTATCGATGCGGTGATGGAGTTTGCCACCGTAGACATCTAACCCGGATATTGGAAATGGCCAACGGGACAGACAGACCCCGAAGATGGACCACACCTGTGCTGTACATGGCATACGGTATCCTCGCGACGGCACTGTTTGGGTATTGGCTCTTCCCAACGGAACGCCTCAAAAGTTATATCGTGGCCAGGATGAATGCTCTGGTGCCGCAGCTGTCTGTGACGGCGGAACAGGTGAACCTAAGATTTCCACTGCGGATCGAGCTGGAGCAAGTCGCCTGGCGGTTGGAAGGAACCCCTGTCCTCTCCTCCCAACGCCTACGGGTCAAACCGGCTTGGTTATCCATCGTTCGGGAAAAAAAACGTTTACCGTTGAGATTGACGATTGGTTCCGGGGAACGTTGGACGTCCAGGGCAACCGTGAGATTCGGCAGATGACCGTTACCTCAACACTCCACAACCTGGATCTTGAGCGGTTTGCCGGAAGCCCCGTACTGGGAGATGTTCGGATGTCCGGAAAGGTGGATGGAAAAATAACCCTGACATCACGGAATCAGGACCCGTGGCGGGCGTCCTATGATGTCACCCTGACGAAGTTTTCGACGACCCATTCGGCGGCCGGACCGTTCCGGCAGAAGCCCATGTCCGGAGCCATAACAGGATCGGCCACCCTCAACCGCCATCAGCTGAGGATCAAAGATATGATCTTCCGAAGCCAGGCGTTCCGGGCAGACATCAGCGGGGTCTTCATCCCCGGCAACCCGCTGTCTTCGAGCCGTCTGGAGCTGACAGCGAAAATCCGGGGAGCAAGCGGGCCCCCGGCCTCCGGGCAAAAACGGTCCCCCGGATCGCGGCAAAACGCTGCCCATTTGCAGAACGGTCCCATGTCGTTCATAATCAGGGGGACCTTGGACAATCCGTCGGTGCAAATCAGCCGGAGGGCCGATTAATCCTATGGCAAAACACTATTTCATAGTGATCAATATTCTTCTCATCACCGTTGGCGTCTATATGGGAGTGCGAACGATATATTCCATGACGGCGATAGACACCGAGCCGCCCGTTTCGAACACCCCCGTGGTCGAGCCCCAGCGGCCGCCGACATCAACGCCGACAAAGCCGATGGCGTATTATTCGAGCATTGCCGAACGCAACCTGTTCCGAACCCAACCGGCATCGGAGGCAGCATCGGCCCCCAAGGTGGATCTTCAGACTCTGGAGCAGACAAAACTGAATCTTAAATTGTGGGGCACGGTATCCGGGGGCGGAAAGACCGAGTATGCCGTCATTCAGGATCCAAAAAACAAAAAACAAGAACTCTACCGAACCGGCGATAGTATCCAGAACGCCACCGTCAAACTCATTTTACGGGAAAAGGTGATTCTTTCCGTGGACGGAAAAGATGAAATCCTGGAGATGGAAAAACCGAGCACCTCGGCCCCGCGAAAAGGTCGACCGCCGCGAACTCCCAGGGCCCGGGCGGGTCGAGCGCGAAAGCCGATTTCCCGAAATATCCGCCTGCAGCGCGCGTCCCTGGAGGATGCCATGTCCGATGCGGCCGAGCTTCTCCAGCAAGCACGCATCCGACCCCATTTCGAGGATGGAGAGGCCGCAGGCATCAGCATCACGGGAATCAAACCAAAATCGTTGTTCCGAAAAATGGGGCTTCGGAGCGGGGATATCATTACCGGCGTGGGCGGCAAGGACATCAGCTCGGTCGAGGACGTGATGAAAATGTACGACGAACTCACCTCCGCACCGAAAATGAGTCTTCAAATCAAACGGCGGGGGCGGCAAGAAACGATCAACTATTCTATTCGATAATTACATGGAAGAATGATATAAGATACCTGTCGGCTTGATAGGAGATGTCATCACAACGCACCGGATGTTATCCATGAATACACATTCATCATACCTTCGCAACACCGTGGTTGGCTTCGCCGTCGCCTTAGGCATTCTGCTGCCGACAGCATTCGGCCTTGCCCAGACACCTCCACGTCCGAATCCAAACCTGTCTTCAGAGCGGTATGTCACCATCGATTTTAATGATGTGGATATCAATGTATTTATTAAATTCATCAGCGAGCTGACCGATACGAATTTTATTATCGACGATCGGGTCAAGGGCAACGTAACCATCATCTCTCCGAGCAGAATCTCCATCGACGAGGCGTTCCGGGTATTTGAATCGGTCCTTGAAGTGCATGGGTTCACTGCCGTTCCCAGCGGCAAGGTCACGAAAATCGTACCGGCTCCGGATGCGCGCACCCGAAATATCAAAACATTGCTGAAAAAAAGCACCCTATCCCCGGAAGACCGGGTGATCACCCAGATCATTCCCCTCACCTATGCGGATGCCGATGAAATAAAGCGGCTGTTTACGCCCCTGGTGTCGAAAAACAGCGTCATCCTGTCCTACCCGGCCACCAACATGCTGATCGTCACCGATGTCCAGTCTAACATTTCCCGGCTCATCAGCATCCTGGAGGCCATTGATATTACCGGAATCGGCCACGAAATTTCCGTTGTCCCGATTCTTCACTCGGATGCTACAAAGATGGCCCAACTCCTTGAGGCGGTGTTCGCCCCGAGCCGGACAAAAGGCAAAAAGGGGGCCGCCGTCAAAACACTGAAATTCGTGCCGGAGGAGAGAACCAATACCATCGTGATGCTGGCCAGCGAAGTGGATACGGACAGAGCGCGCCGTCTGATCGCCATGCTGGACAAGGAGGTACCCGAGGGTAAAGAAAAAATCCATGTGTACTACCTTGAAAACGCCCAGGCCGAGGATTTGGCCAAGGTGCTTCAGGCGTTGCCCACCAAAGCCGCCCCTGTCGGTAAAACTGGTAAAAAGACGGCCCCGGTGGTTCTGGAGACCGTAAAGATCACGGCAGACAAGGCGACCAACGCGCTCATCATCATGGCGGAAAAGGATGACTACATGATTCTGGAGGAGGTCATCAAAAAGCTCGACATTCCCCGCTCCATGGTGTTCATCGAATCGGTCATCATGGAAGTCAATGTCGAAAAAGACTTCTCCGTCGGGGTCGAATGGGCGGCATTCAGTGAAGTCGGAAACCAGGAGGGGATTGCCGGGGCTGGTTTCAGCGGCGGCGAAGCCGGTTCCCAGTTCGTCAACACCGGGGCATTCCTGAATAATGCCCAGTTGCCTGCCGGATTCTCCATCGGCGCCTTTAAAGACATTATCTCCGTCAACACCCCGGACGGCGTCAAGAATTTTGCCAGCCTGTCGGCCATGGTCCAGGCTTTCAGCAAAGACAAGGACGTGCACTTTCTGTCGACCCCACAGCTGTTGACCACGGACAACGAAGAGGCCACCATCGTGGTCGGAAAAAATGTCCCCTTCCAGACCCGCTCCGCGGCGGAGGCGGGCCTGGAAACCTACTCCTCATTCGAATACCGCGATGTGGGCATTACCTTGAAAATAACTCCCCACGTCACCCAGGAGCGGATGGTGCAATTGGACATCTCCGAGGAGATATCCAAGCTGGACGAAGTGGCGACCACCTCACCGGACCGCCCCACGACTCTCAAACGGACCATCGAAACCTCGGTTATCGTGGCGGACCAGAATACCGTGGTGATCGGCGGGCTCATCGATGACAGCTTTACGGAGACGGAATATAAAGTTCCGTTCCTCGGGGACATCCCCCTTTTGGGATGGCTTTTCAAATCCAGATCGACGGGTACCGAAAAATCGAACCTGTTCATATTCCTGACCCCGAAAGTGGTGGCCAATCCGGCGGAGTCCTCTGTCATACTTCGGGAAAAACAGGAATACATGCAGGAAGAGAAAGAACAGAGCATTAAGCTTTACAGAGGCCGGGGCCGACGGGGACCGCGGGGCAGAGCCCCTGCCGAAATCCCCGAATAACATCGTGTAACGATTTTACAAAACGCGACGGGGTCGCTCATACGGCGAAACTTTCTTTCCCAGCAGCCCCGCCGATCGGAGTTTCAGTTTCACTCCAACATGCTGTTTGGAAAACAGCCTCGAAGGACGCGTACCATCCTGAAAGCATATCATGATCCGGCGCCTAATCGATGTCATTAAAGAAAAAATCGATATCCCCGAGGATCAGCTGCCGGCGGTGCTCAATATCCTTGAGGAAAAAGACGAGAACCCGTTTGACCTTCTCATGCAGAAGAAGGTGATTTCGGAAACTCAGTTATTGGAGGCCCTGAGCAACCGGTATCGCATCCCCTTCCGCCCCAATCTTCCCCTGAATAACATCCGTAGCGATGTGACCCAAAACATCCCCATCCAGTTTTTAAAGAAATATGTCATGGTCCCCATATTATCGGAAGAGCGCTCGATGAGCGAGGAAGAAGCCCCCCCCGGCCAGGGTTCGAGCCCGACAAAGCCCCGAAGCAAGGGTATCATCGCCATAAACAACCCGTCTGCCTTTCCGGCCCTGGATGATCTGTCACGGATTCTGGGTCTGGACGACTTCCAGGTTGTATTTTCCCTCAAGAGCGAAATCCTGTCGGCCATCGGGATGGCCTATGATTTTAATCGGGACACGACCGAACAATTGGTTCAGGACATCGAAGACAGCGATGAGTCGCTGATCAGCAATATCGAGGATACGGCTGACCTGCTGGACGACACCAGCGATGCACCGGTCATCCGATTGGTCAATAATATCATTTCCCAAGCGATCAAGGCCCGCTCGAGCGACATCCATATGGAGCCCTATCAGAACACGCTCAAAATCCGTTACCGGGTTGACGGGATATTGTATGATCTGGTGACTCCGCCCAAGGGAATTCAGCCGGCCCTGATTTCACGAATAAAGGTTATGGCCAAGCTGAATATCGCCGAAAAGCGTCTCCCCCAGGATGGGCGATTCGACGTCCGGATTGGCGAAAAGGAAATTGATGTGAGGGTGTCCACCCTGCCGACCTCCTTTGGAGAGAGGGTTGTGCTGCGGTTGCTGAATAAAGCCAGTTCCTTTTTCCAAGTGACGGAACTCGGGTTGGAAGCGGATCAAGCAGCGCAAATACAGGAGCTGATCACCTCTCCCAATGGCATTATCCTGGTGACGGGACCGACCGGAAGCGGTAAAACAACCTCCCTTTATGCGATTCTGGCCTCCATCAATAATCCGGATATCAACATCATCACCATTGAAGATCCGGTAGAATATCAGCTTCCGGGTATCAGTCAGATTCAGGTGAATCCAAAGATCGACCTGACCTTCGCCCGGGGTCTTCGGTCCATCGTCAGACAGGATCCGGATGTCATTCTGGTGGGCGAGATCCGGGACCATGAAACCGCGGAAATCGCCGTACAGTCGGCACTGACCGGCCATCTGGTCTTTTCGACGCTCCATACCAACGATTCTGCCAGCGCCATAACGCGTCTGGTGGATATCGGTGTAGAGCCCTTTCTGATTTCCTCCTCCGTCTTGGCCGTTATTGATCAACGGCTGGTCCGGGTACTCTGCAAAGATTGCAAAGAGACCTATACCCCCGAGGAAGGTCTCCTTGCCGGCATCGGCTTGACGGTTTCGGATTTGTCCGGTCAGTCGGTGTATCGGGCCGTGGGATGCGAAAATTGTATCAATACCGGCTTCCTGGGGCGTATCGCCATTTTCGAAATCATGACCATGGTCCCGGAGTTAAAGAGTCTGATCCTCAATACCCACGATTCCAATCTGATCAAGCAGACCGCCGTCGAAAAGGGTATGATTACCCTGCTTCAGGATGGTATTCGAAAGGTGTCCAATGGCCGAACGACCGTAGAGGAGGTGCTCAGGGTAGCCCAGAAATAAAATCGGTCACCGATTTTATGAACATCATATGATTGTTAAGGTTCTCAAAATTACGGCAATGGTGCTGATCTTTACCGGGCTGGTCGGTGCCAGCGCCTATTTGACCCTGACAGTTCTCATCAAGGGTGAAGACACGGTGGTGGTGCCGGATCTGGCGGGTCGGGACGTCGTGTATGCACTGGAGGTCCTTTCGGATTTGGGCCTGCACATCAAGGTCATCGAATCCGACTTCAGCGATCGGATTCCGAAGCACCATGTCATCTCCCAGGACAAACCGCCCGGAACGGAAATCAAAAAGGGACGAGAGATCCGGATCACGCTCTCCAAAGGGCCCCGACATATTCCGATGCCCAATGTTGGCGGACTATCCGCCGTCCAGGCCAGAATCATTCTCGAAGAGAACACGATCTGCGTGGCCGGCATGGCCCGGATACACCACCGGAGCGGGAAAAAAGACACCGTTATCGCCCAGTCTCCAACGGCCGGCACCATCGTCCGGCGCGGCGCCTGCGCAGCCCTTCTCACCAGCCTGGGACCCCGTCCGAAAGTATATATCATGCCCAGTTTTGCCGGAGAGATCTTGGAGGCGGTGGTTCGCAAAACAGATCTGGCGGGGCTGGCCATCGGCAATCTGAGATATGCCCAGACGGGGACCTCACCCGAAAACACCATCCGCCATCAATCCCCAAAAGCCGGATGGCCGATCACCGCCGGGAAAACCATCGAGTTGGTCATTAACAGACGCGGAAAGCCCGCCGAGGAGGATTCCATGCGCCGAGCCTCCGCCGGCCGCCTGTTTCGTTACCGGGCACCGGACGGTTTTTTAAAGCGAAGAATCCGCCTTCGTATGAACGGATACGGAGTTTCTGAAGACATCATCGATCGATACTTCAAACCCGGCGAAGAGCTTCTGTTCGTCATTCCCAAAAAGGCCCGGGCGTCATTATTTCTTTATGAGGACGGCCAGTTGATCCGAACCCAAGTTTTCGATAAAGAATAAAATCGCGTCGCGATTTTATCAAACGCGGCTGCGCCGCTCCAAGGACAGGAGCATACGATTTTAGAGACCGATACCAATACTCGTATTGAAAGGGTTAAACCGGCCAACGGGCAAACGGGTTAACCGGCTAACGGGCAAACCGATAAGCAGGAAGGAACCCCATGAAACTGATTGCTCCATCGATTTTATCCGCCGACTTTTCAAGATTGGGCGAAGAAATCAAAGCGGTTGAAGATGCCGGGGCCGATTGGATCCATGTGGATGTGATGGACGGTCATTTCGTGCCCAATATCACCATGGGGCCCCTTGTGGTGGAAGCCATTTCCCGGGTCACGGATCTGCCCCAAGACGTGCATCTGATGATCGAAAACCCGGACCGATATGTCTCGGATTTCGCCAATGCCGGGGCCGATCTCATTTCTGTACAGGTGGAGGCGTGTATTCACCTGCACCGTACCATTCACATGATTCGGGATTCGGGCGCCCGGCCGGGGGTCGTGCTGAATCCAGCCACACCGTTGCAGACCATCGATTGGATCCTGGAAGACGTGGACTTCGTGCTGATTATGAGCGTGAACCCCGGATTCGGAGGCCAATCGTTCATCTCGAGCAGCCTTGAGAAAATCCGGCAGCTCCGAGAGACGATCCGGAATCGAGGATTATCAACCCTGATCGAGGTTGACGGAGGCGTGAACGCCAATACGATCAAAAGTGTTTCCGATGCCGGGGCGGATGCGTTCGTCGCCGGATCGGCCATTTTTGGTAGCGACAATTACAAACAGACAATCAGCCGCTTCCGTGAGCTGATGGGAACGGACAACCCATGACTCAACATGCCACCAAGATCCTTGTCATCCATGGCCCCAATCTCAATATGCTCGGAAAACGGGAACCGGAGATATACGGAACCGAATCGCTGGCCGACATCGATGCGTCACTGAAGCAGAAGGCCGACCGTCTAAATATCAACCTGGAAATTTATCAGTCCAATATCGAGGGCGAAATCGTCCAAAAAATACAGGACGCCATGGGCCGGGTCGAGGGTTTGATCATCAACCCGGCGGCGTATACTCATACCAGCGTTGCCATACGGGACGCGATCCTGCTGCTCGGCATCCCGGTGATCGAAGTTCATCTTTCCAATATTTACAAACGGGAGTCATTTCGTCACCATTCCATGATTGCCGGGGTGGCCACGGCCCAGATCAGCGGCCTGGGGGCATACGGCTATATCGCGGCACTCGATGCGCTGTTTTCCCGGTTCTCCCAATCCCCGTGAAAGAATATCTAAGCCGGAACCATTATCCGATCCAATACCGGACCTGGCCTCGCTCGGCATCGGTATCGCTATCGGAATCGAGACAGGATGGCACATTTAAAGTCGAAACCGATTCCGAACCCGATACGGATTCCGAAAATTCTGATATGTTAACAGGGAGTCACCAATCCACTAATCGGAACGGAATTCCGACAATCCCGATAAGCGATGGGTTTGAAAGATCAGAATACCGCCGCCCGTCAGCATCGCGAGAAATGAAAGAATCGCCACAGCCCCGATCCAGGGCCCGCTCAACAGGACGAATCCCAACAGCACCATCGGGGCAAGCACGGCCCTCGCCGCAACTCTGAGGAGTTCATGCTTGCCGATGACATCCGCCATGGGTGGCGAGTACCGGTAGTACGTCCGAACGAAGGCCTGCCCCAGTTGGTTCGGCAGCAGATACACATCTCGGAACTTACGCAATATGTCGACATGCCGGTCAAGGGACGACCCATAGGCTGCCGTGGCGATAAAGCACCCGCCTCCACCTCCGCCGCTGTCACCGACGCCGGTTAATCCGGGTGCCGTCGCTGGTCCGATACCGAAAACCGACAAGCTCCGGACCCTGACGGTGACGGTTCCGTACAGGTAATCCGTAGCCAGAATATCGGTCAACGGCACGATGGAGCCGCCTCCCTGTAGGAGTTGGGTGGTCGTCTTGGCATGCCGTATCACAAACGCGCGGCTTTCGAATCCGGCCGGGGGCACGACCTCCAGATCGAATGGAATGCTAACGATGATATAGTCTTTCAAGTAGTCCTTCTCGTCCGTGGTCCCGATCACGGTCCCGTGTCGGTCATAAGCGGTTAGATCGATGTCATAGAGGTAATCCCCGGATCCGTAGACCCACCCCCGGTGACGAATATTCCCGATGCGTATTTCCGTAATCTGAACCACGATCTTGTCGGCCCCGTCCTCATCGAGGGCTGTTTCGTCGATGGCACCCGGAGTGATCTGATATTCGGCGGTGCCGCCATCACCGGAGTATGAATCGGTTCCGCCAAGTTCGCGGTCCAATTCGACCGGATGAGATGACGCCATTTCCCCACCCACATAGGCGGGTTGATAATCATACCACATGGTGACCTTATCATCGTCGGTGGCATCGTGATCGTTGGCTTCGGCATCCGCCATAATACGCAACGAAAAGCTGTGGGAGGCATCGTTATAGGCCACCCGATACGCCTGTTGATCGGGATCCCACACCGAAGCTTCCAACTCCGGGGGCGAACCGGTTCCGGGGACGAGGTCGACCACGAGTTCATTGGGGGAGAACCCGTTAAAGCGGGGCGATTCCGGTGTGGCGATGGCCAGGATCACCTGACCGTTGTCCACCGAGTCCACGAGCCTTAGTTTCGTCCGCGCAAACACCGGGGGCGTTCCGGGCGTTAGAACGACATCCGCCGTGCCCCGCCCGGATTCGACAGTAGTGCTGACGGCCGTCCGGTGTGGCAGGTACCCCGGGGAGGCCGCCGCAACGAAATAATCCGGGCCGAAATCTGGATCACCGGCGAAGGGGGACGGCCACCCGTCGGGCAGTTCGATCACGTAATTCCCATTAAAATCACTGTATACCGGGGGTGCGAACACTTTTTCGTGGTGGTCATCAATATAAAATCCCACCACCTGTGCGCCGTCCACGGGGATTCCGCCGGAACTGATGCGGCCGGTAATCAAATGGGTGGAGGAAGTGTCCGTTTCCGACATGCCCGGGATCTCATCACAGGCCGTTCCGACCTGATCAGTGGATATCATTTCCGGCAGAAACGCCGGCGTGGGGGACGGATCGCTGACCAACAGGTGATACTCGATCCCTGTCTTGGGAAGCTCAATTGAAAAAATGCCGTTTAAACCGCCCACAGGACCGGTGGTAACGGTGGTCGTTGACAGAACGACATTGTCGACAACGTTCACATCGATACCATTCAATCCGGCGCCGGCGGTGTCCACCAATCGACCGCAGAACATCTCCACAGGAATCACCCGTGCAAGTCTGGAGTAACTGGCCGTTTCCGCAATGCGGTCCTTCACCGCCTTGACGTAGAAGGGAGTCACCGACACTACGTTGAACGGGGAGAATTGGGTATCCCCGTCCTGATCCCCATCCAAAAATCCGGCATCGTCGAAGAACCGATGTTCGTGATCGACAATGCTCCAGGTCACGCCGGTGTCGGCACCTCCGACGCTGAACAGGATACCGCCGCTATCGGTTTCCAATACGTTTGTTTTCGATTTTTCGATGGCCCCCAAGGGTACAATGATCTCCCGGACAAGCTCGCTGTTTCTGCCGTCACGGGCAGTGATCTCGTAGCGGCCGGAATAATTGTCCGTCAGGGGACGGAAAGACACGCTGGCACCCTGGGCGTCGGATAGCACCGAAGCGGTTACATCTCCGCCGTTGGGGCCGATCACGGACCAGGTGTACTCGCCGTCCCCTCCCGCTGCCGACAGGGTGACCGGAGCGCTTCCGGCCGTGACAATTTGCGGCTCTGAAGGCTGGCTGGAAACCATCGCCGGATACCGGATGGTCAAATCCATCGAGGCCAGATGGAGCGGCGGATCATCGGCCAAAGCCTTGTCCAGGAGAATCGGAAAATCGTTCGTCAGGTCTCCGTCCCCAAGGGTTGTCATATCCGTCCCCACCAGCACGGGCAGTGTATCTTTCGTATCTCCAGGACCATAGGACCGGTCGCCGTCATTGTCGCTGCCATATCCGGCGGCCGGGTCGAACAGTTCCGTCTGCATCAGGGACAATGTGGTTGTCCCGAAATCGGCGTCGGATCTCACCTGAAATTTCACGGTAAATAGCACTTTGGATAACGGCTCGTCGCTGCCATCAGCCTGTGGTCCAAGGGTCGCCCCGCTGAAATAAATCGTCCCCGACCCTGCATATTGCCGGTGCATGGGCTCATCGGCGGGATTGGGCCCCTGATGGAATGTGAATGGGAAACTGGAGGTAATTCCATCCGGATGATCCGATTTTCCGGCGACAGATACGGTCGGGGCGATAAGCACCGCCGGATCATAGATCAGCGTAAAACTGCATCCGGCAATATCGGACGGATCATCCACAATGATCTTAAGATAGAAAAACGATCCTCGCCCGAACGCGTTTTCCGAAGTGATTCAGTCCGTGGTGGAATCGAGGGAAAGCGTTTTGGCAGCCCCAGGGTTCGGAAACAACAGAACAACCAAGACCGTTAGCACGACCCATAGGCACGGATTATGTCGCAATGGCACTCGGTGCATGGTGTATACCCTGTTCGGATACCCCACCAAGATGGGGCGATCCTTATTCGGTTCGCCGTTTGAGTCTGACCGGATCGACAATCCGAATGGCCCTGGCGGTGACACTGATGATTCCATTCTCTCTCAGTTGTCGCAGTTCTTTATTGACGCTTTCTCGGGATGAGCCAATCATTCCCGCCAGATCTTTCTGGGTGATTTTCAGGCTGATCTCCAACTCGCCTTCGTCCTGACGGCCGAACGCATCCCACAGCTCCAGGAGCTTTTTTGCAAAGCGCGCCGGAATATTGAGGAAGCACGTGTATTCCAAGAGGGAATCCGTATTCCGGATCCGACTGGAGAGAGAGGCAAGAAGTACCCTCATGGCCTCATCATTGGTTTTTAGAAGATCGAAAAAATCCTGGCGCTCAAGCAAAAACAGCCGACTTGGCGTGAACGCCACGGCATCGACGGACCTGGGCTCACGATCCAGGAGGGCCAGCTCTCCGAGAAAATCGCCTTCCTTGAAAATGGCAACAATCATTTCCTCCCCGATTTTGGAGGGAAGGACAATTTTTATCGCCCCTCGTTGGACCACATAAAGCGCCGTACCTCTGCTGCCTTTCCGAAAGAGGACCTCCCCTTTTTTAACATCCAGCTCGCTCATCTTGGCGGCGAGCTCATTGAGGTATGAATCCGGTATCGCCTGGAACAGAGGAATCTTCTTCAAAAGCTCCGGAGGATGCAGCATGGTAACACCTCTCCTTTCGTTTAGATGCAAAAAAAGTGCCTCAATCGCCTTCCGAGACACCTGTCGTTGGGCTTGTGGGGGCAGAGCATCGTCTTTGTAGCGATTCAGGATCCCTGACCTTCCCCATCTCTCGTCGGACAGACGCGAAACTGGTATAAAAAGATTATAATTTCAACGGGTTGTATTATAGCCGATTTATAAACCGCCTATTTGTTCAACCCGTGATGCGCACACTCGGACTCCGGTTCAAAACACCGTGTACCGACGTTTTCGTGATGGAGCCAAGGAAGCGGCTTCGAAAATCGTCCTATTCAACCCCATTTCCTCCATTTGTGTCGTCCTGGACCGACACTTTATGCTGTCCCTGGATAGTTATCGGTCGGCTGTCACGGGATATGGATTCTCCGAGATTGGTGAAGAATCCCATAGGGTTCGGTCGGAAAGGGCTCGATTTGCGCACATCGAATACGCGGTGATGGGAACCGACGTTCAGTGTCCTATGTATTTCAAGCAGATGCCAAGTGTCCGTCAGTTATGCTGGAATTTGAACAACCTGTCAACAACCCCATGGTGCCGGGGCGTCACCGGATCGCGGGAGGGAGCAAATCAATGCTTTTACGTTTACGAACGCGGGTACACCCTAGTTTACCCCTTCGGCACGTGTTCCCGGGCCGGAAGTACGGCCAGCCATCTGAAAATGAAAGCATCCCGGCCGTGAAGAAAAACTGGCGAAGTAAATTCTTCCATGTCTTTTTGACAGAAACAGGCTTTTTATTCTATAAGAAAGAGACATTGAGCAGTATTCTTTACTACTAAAGTATTATTTTCATTCTTTTCCGGGTGTCTTAATTTTGATTCACCCGATCCTTGGATGAGTTCCAGCCGACACACGATATCGAAAGATCGGGTCATGGAATGTAGTCCTCTGAAGACTTAAAGTTAACGAAGGAGACATCTGACATGGGTATGGACAACCTCGTTTTTCTCGAAAACATTGAGTGGTTTGACGAAACCGGTCAGGAGCTGGTCCATCGGATTCCCGAAAAGGGCTCCGGTGAAATCAAATGGGGCGCCCAACTCACCGTGCGGGACAGCCAGGCAGGTGTCTTTTTCTATAAGGGCAAGGCCGTCGAAGCCTTTGGGCCTGGCCGGCATACCCTGAAAACCATGAATATTCCCATTCTTACGAAAATCGCCGCCATTCCCTGTGCGCTATCAAGTCCATTGCGTGCCGAAGTCTATATGGTGAACATGAAAGTGTTTGCCAATCTGAAATGGGGTACCCGCGACCCGGTGGCCTTTAAAGATTCCGAACTGGGGTTGATCCGCCTGAGAGCGTTTGGAGTATTCAATCTCCGGGTCATCCAACCGGTGCTCTTCATTAACCGGCTCGTGGGAACCCAGGGAATGTTCACCACCGAAGAAATAGAAGAGTGCCTGAATCGGGTCGTCGTCTCCCGATTTAACGACTACATAGGGGAAACCATCGATTCCATACTGAACCTGCCCGCAAATACGACGAGCTTTCCGAAGGTTTATCCAAACGGCTGAAGGAGGATTTCAGCCACTTCGGGCTGGCCCTGACCCATATCTACATCAATTCGATCACGCCGCCTCCCGAAGTCCAACAGGCCATCGATGACCGAAGTCGTATGGAAGTATTCAAAGATATGAACAAGCTGATGCAGATGAAAGCCGCCATGGCCATGGAAAAGGCCTCTGAAGCATCCGGAGAGGCCGGCGCTGGTCTGGGAATGGGCACCACCATGGGTCTCATGATGCCGGCCATGTTCGCACAGTATTTTTCGGGTGGCAGCCCCCAGTCCGGATCCGGAGGTCCGTCTCCCATGGGAAGTCCCGATCCGGAGGGACCGAAATGTCCGGAATGCCAACATGCGATTCCCATCGATGCCAAATTCTGCTCGACATGCGGCCATCAGGTAATGGTGTTCACTCAGTGTGTCTCCTGTGGGAAAAATTTGACCCCCAACGCCAAGTTCTGCTCAAAGTGCGGTAAACCCGTCGAAGAGGCCCCCAAAGAATCGTTCTGTAACAACTGTGGTGCGGAGATGCTGCCGGATGCGTTGTTTTGCACGTCCTGCGGAAAAAAGCAGTAGACTGGATGCTGGATGTTAAGGAAAAGCTAAAAGTTTGAAGCTGAAAGGGGAAAGACAAAAAGAACAGATGCAGGATCCAAGATGCACCTCTGATTGTGTGGAAGCTGACTGATCGTTCTTCTTATCCTGAATCCTGAGACTTGGATCTTGTATCGTGGAACACCGGGTCAACCCTTCGACTCGCTTTGCTCGCTCAGGGCAAGCGGGCTAACGGGCCAACCGTTCTGGGTATCTGGTATTGGATAATTGGTATTTGAACGTCGAATGTTGGTTTCAGAATTGCTTTTCGTTAGCGGCTGATAGCAAGTACCCAGTACCTAATACCGAATAACTGACAACCGGGCCAACGGGTGAACGGGCAGACGGGCGAACCGGCAAACGGGCCCACCCTTCGACTCGCTTTGCTCGTTCAGGGCAAGCGGGTTAACGGGCCAACGGCCCCCCTACCGTTTTTTTCTGTCAAATTCCTTGATGATATCGCCGGTAATATCGATGGACGCGTCAAAGGCGACAACCGATTTTCGTTGCAGGATGATCGTGAATTTTTTCTTTTTCTTGTATTTTTCCACAATCTGGCGGACCTCTTTGATTAATTTCTGGGTCAGCTCCACATCTTTTTTCTTCAGCTCCTCTTGAAGATCGGCCTTAAGGCGCCGTAATGCCTTGACCTCTGTTTGAAGTCTATCCTGATCCGCCTTGAGTTGCTCGGCCGATTTTCCCTTTGCTTCGCGCCTCAAGTGGTCCCGCATTTTCAGGACCTCGGCTTCTTTGCTTTGAAGAACGGTCCGCTTGTTTTCCAGGTCCATCAGGAACACACCGCGAAGGTCCTGAGCCGCTTTGGATTCTTTCATGAGTCGCTGCATGTCGATGATGCCGATCTTTGCCGAAGCAGCGGCAGCGATATTGGCAGAAACCGCCAATACAACCATCATAACCATCGTTGCAACACCGATGTGCTTCATGGCTTTCCTTTCTGTAGGATTAAACTGGAACGTGGCTGTTTCTGAGATTGAGTCGGAATTAGTGTAGCAGTATCCGCCGGTCGGAATCAACACGGAAGGCCTTCCGAACCGGGTCCCAGAGTTCCCCCCGGGCCGATTTATTGTGCTTCGACTCAAGGTAGAAATAGGCAGTGGACTTGAATCCAGGAGATGGCTTGCGCTATGGTGATACGCATGAAAGTCATTATCCAGATCCCCTGCTACAATGAGGAGGCCACCATCGGGCGGGTCTTGAAAGATCTGCCAGATGAAATAGCAGGTGTCGATGAAATAGAATACCTCATCATCGATGACGGCAGCACGGACGGCACAGTGGATGCTGCAGGTTCCGCAGGCGCCTATCACGTGATTTCCTTGGGGTCCAATCGCGGCTATGGTATCGCCTTTCAGATCGGCATCCGCCGATGCCTGGAATTGGGGGCCGACATCATCGTCAATACGGACGGAGATAACCAGTACCAGGGACGCTGCGTGGACGTCTGATCCGGCCCATTCTTGAAGCCCACGCCGAAATTGTTATCGGATCCCGGCCCATCGAAACCATCTCGGACTTCTCCTGGCTGAAAAAAAAGCTTCAGCGTATCGGCAGTCACATCGCTTCGCGATTTGCCGGCACACGGGTATCTGATGCCACCAGCGGTTTCCGTGCCTATTCGGCCGATGCGGCCATGCGATTGCACCTGGTGACCCCCTACAGTCATTCCCTGGAAACCATTATCCAGGCCGGTCTTCTGCACATGGCCATCGTCAACGTACCCGTCGACGTCAATCCCAAAACCCGAGACTCCCGGTTAATGGTCTCCATGTGGGACTACATCTGGAGATCGGCGGTGATAATCATACGATCCTACATCCGATTTCGCCCCTTAAAAACATTCTGTTACCTGGCCATTCCCCCGGCTGGCATCGGAATTGCGATCGGCATCCGATTTTTGATCTATTTCTTTACGGCTCTGAATCCCACCGGCGGCACACAGTCGTTGATACTGGCAGCGATTCTGTTAATCATCGCTTTTATGCTGGTGGTCCTGGGCATCATTGCTGATCTGACAGGCGTTAACAGAAACCTGCTTCAGGAACTCCTGTACCTGCAAAGAGTTCATGGGTTGGAGAAGCATAGGCCTAAAAAGGATGGATAACCGACACCATGGGTTGCAATCCCATTGACACAGAGGTCTCCCCGGCCCATCCGGAACGCTTCATTGCATTTCATCGCGATGACGGCTCGAACCTGGGATATCTTGCCATCGATACCACCGTCGGCGGGGTCTGTGGTGGTGGCGTACGCGCAACCCCGCAAATTTCAAAACTCGAATTATGTCATCTGGCCAAGGCCATGACGCGGAAGTACGCCTTTCTCGGGATTCCGGTAGAGGGGGCCAAGGCCGCTGTCCTGACAGAATATGACGACGCCCATCGGCAAACGGATCTCGCTGATTTCGGGAAGCAACTTCGCCCCCTTACGAGGGTCTATTCACCCGGCAAGGATATGGGGATAGACCACCGGGACCTGCGGTTGATTTTTTCTGCAGCCGGACTGCGGGCTCGCAAAACCGTCATTGACTCAGGATTCTATACCGGTTTCAGTGTCATGGTGGCCGCCGATGAATGTGCCGTGCATCAGGGCGTGGAGCTGAACGGCTGCACCGCTGCCATTGAAGGTTTCGGCAGCGTTGGAAGGTGGGCAGCGCGGTTTTTGCTCAACCGGGGGTGTCGGGTGGACGGCGCCTCCACGCGTCAAGGCGCCGTCTACAACCCTCAAGGTCTGGATGTCCATGAGCTGTGGCGGCTCAGGTACCGATACGGCGATCAGTGCATCGCCCAGCACGACAACGCGCATCACATCCAGAAAGAAGATTTACTCCGGCTTCCCGTGGATCTCCTGGTACCCTGTGCCAGGTCCTGGACGATCCAATTGTCCAATGCGGACCGGGTATCGGCCCCCTTGATCGTTCCGGGAGCAAATAATCCAGTCACGGATGCGGCAATCGACCGACTGGCGGGTCGCGGGGTCGTCTTTTTTCCGGATTTTGTGGCCAACTGCGGCGGCGTTCTGGGCTCCATGCTGGAAAGCGCCTTTTTGAGCCCTCCCCGCATCCTTTCCTTGATCGATGGCAGACTGCGTCCGAAGATCCGGCATCTTCTCCGTCAGGCCGGCGACGAAGGCGCTTCGGTGGCGCATCTCGCCAATACCATG
>Ga0056120_1000056_pt1 | contig 22682 bp, 21 predicted proteins | sample WorMettaBAHAMAS2_FD_71121 | JGI IMG/M metagenome (GOLD analysis project Ga0056120, IMG submission 71121) | Marine gutless worms symbiont microbial communities from Max Planck institute for Marine Microbiology, Germany - Olavius tantulus BAHAMAS.2 ...
AGACATTGTGGTACGCGCTTTCCATGGCATAGTCGTTCTCCCAAGTGTAAACGATATGCCTGATGGTAGTGTTACCCATGTCTCCGAACAACTGTTACCTATCTCCCCAGTCTATACAAAAACGTGTGGAGGGGATGAAACCCGATGCCGCAGCGGTTGGGATCGAAAATAGGGTCCGCCAGCAGATGATCCAGGTCGATAGCCATCGTGCCCGCCATAATGATCCCTGCCTTCCACCAGTTCTCTTTCCAGAACAGCTTCCCGAATACAAACGGTATCAGCAGGTGAGACGAGTAGTGGATGATATGCCTATAGATGTCGCTGACAATTTCCATGCAAACAGTATGTCTCTATCGTTTTCGTTTAGTTTCGCTGTCCGTATCCTGCTGAGGACTAATAGTCGTGATTTTTGGGGTCAAATGAAGATTCTGATTGAACTGCATCCCTGATTTTATCGGCTTTCAGTAATAGATTTGCTATATCGTGAAAATCAAAACACAGGAGTTCTTTATCAGCAGTATCAACAATTATGCTGCCGTCAGAGAAAATCGATGTTTCACATTCATCAATCTTAATGGTTTGGTTTCTTTGATCTGTGTTTTTCATGGTCAACTTGTTGCAACCGCTCTTTGTGGACTGGGCAGACTCAAAACGATTGCAGAGAATAGCATGGGTAGAAACGCAATCGAGGCCAGGGAGTACCAGATTCCAAAAACATCGGCTACCTTTCCGATAATCGGAGCGGCTCCACCGCCAATGGCAACCGCTATGCCCAACGTCACGCCGGATGAAAGACCGACGCGGTTCGGAAGGTACATCTGCCCCAGCACGATAGAGGGACTGTAGGTCCCATAGAGCAATAATCCGATCGGCACCAGCAATAGTGTTGCAAACTGTGCATTGCCTGCAAGAATTAACATGGGCAGAAAAACGGTTAGGCCGAAAAATCCGACCAGCATCAGGTTTTTTTGTCCGAATCTGTCGGCCAAACTACCGCCAAGTAGATTTCAAAGTATTCCGGAACCTGCAAAAATAGTCAGCGCAATGGCTCCCGCTGCTTTCGACTGATTCAAGACATTGATCCAATAGATCGGAATAAACGTATTTAGCCCGTAAAAAATTATAGATCGGCCGATAATCGCGATGGTTAACAGTGAAAATGCGCTCCAGTTATCTTCCATGAACCCGGTGTCTGATACATAACCGTCTTCATTCCTGCTTACTTCCAGAGACTCAAATGCTGAAAACTGCCTAGACATCAGTAACGCCATGATAGACACCGGCACGATCAGCACAAGCGTTCCGTTCAAACCCCATTGAAGCAACGCCCACGTCACAATAATTGGGCCGACGGCAAATCCCATGGTGCCGCCGACGCCAAAAAGGCTCATGGCCGTTCCTTTCCTGGCACCGGCTGCAAAATTAACCAAGCGCGCTGCCTCCGGATGGTATGCTGCAATGCCTATCCCGCTGACGACAGCCAGGATCATAATCGATGGATAACCTTTAGCTGCCCCGGATAAGGCAAGCCCCAAGCCGGCAAGTATGAGCCCGGCAGATAATAACCACGGCTTCGAAAACCGATCTGCTGCAAGCCCAAACAGGGGCTGAACAACACTCGATGTCATATTGGCGGCGAACACGATACCGGCAGCGGCGGCGTAGGAAAGATCGTGAGCGACAATAAAAAACGGGAGCAGGGCAGGCAATGCACCCTGATTAATATCGGTTACCAGGTGTCCGAGGGATAATACCCCGATGTGACGATACTTCATGATGGAGCTTCCTTTTCGAATTCAACAATCAGATTAAGTATTTCATATCGTTAAAAACTTTTGACCTCCATGTTTAGATTCCTGGTTGATCATAGGCTAGGCAGATGGTATCTTTCTTGGGCTATGCAGACAAATAATAGCTCAAAAGGGACAAAACCGATCACGCGGGGTTCAGTGGACGACATTCTCACGCTTCCGCGCCCCATTGTCGCTTTGGCAAGGGATATCGAATCCGGGTACGTGATTGCCCGACACCAGCACATCCGATCTCAGCTGCTGTACGCCTCATCCGGTGTTATGACAGTTGAGACGGACATCGGGGTCTGGATCGTACCGCCACTGCGTGCCGTATGGATACCCGCCTATACCGACCATCAGATCCATGCATCAGGCCATGTGTCCATGCGAACCCTGTATATCCAACCGGAAATAGATACCGGATTGCCTGAACGATGCTGCGTGGTTTCAGTAACGCACTTGCTCAGGGAGCTGATCCTGCAAGCCATGGCAATACCGCCGCTGTATGACCTGAACGGCCCGGAAGAACGGTTAATGAACGTCATACTGGATCAAATCCGGGTCATGAACGTAGCTCCGCTGGAATTGCCGATTCCGCAGGATGTCCGGCTAAAAAAAATATACGAGCATCTTGCCTCTAGTCCTGAAGATAATCGGACTTTAGAAGGTTGGGGGAAGACGGTGGGTGCAACCGGGCGGACATTGGCCCGGCGATTTCGAACGGAAACAGGTATGACGTTTGGTCAGTGGCGGCAACAGGTGAGAATTTTGGAAGCCCTGAAACGGCTGGCCATGAATGAACCGGTTACCACCGTGGCCATCGATCTTGGTTATGATAGTCCGAGCGCATTTATTTCCATGTTTAAAAAAGCGCTCGGCAAAACACCGGGCCAGTATTTTTCTGGGTGACGAATTGCCGCCATTAAACCCGCAGAGAAATATTGCGCATCGTCCACGATGGCCCTGTCGATGAACATGCTAATCTGGTTCACGGGAAATCGGCTATCGATGAATATTGAGCCTTTATTTGATGAAAGGCGTTGAAAAGGTGCTTATGTGAGGTGCGGACATTTGTTACAATCAGGACGGCATTTTTCCCTTTTGGATCCACAAAGGCTTGAGCAATGAATCCACTATTTCCGCCCGGGTGCCAAAGTAACCCCTTTCTGTTTTCCAAATCTAAGGTGTACCAGCCCAGGGCGTAATTCAGAGAGGGAATGTCATACCCAATTTCTTCCGAACCGGCCCGCCAGGTCGCTGAATCCGGAGGTGAATGCAATAGGCTAATAGCATTACGATTAATGATCGCGTCTGTGCTACTGTCATCTTCCAGATGCACGAGAATAAATTTCGCCCAATCTTTAACCGAGATATGAATTACAGCCGCTGGGGCCATATATTCAGGGAAATCATTGGGACGCACCGTGCGAGATTCTCCGGAATGGCCAATAGGCTGATTTTTCGAATCAATTTTTACAGGCGTTCCAAACCCTGCGGAATCAAACGCCAAGGGGCTGAAAATCTCTTCATCCATGAGCTGCTCAAACGGTTTTTCCATAATTGCCTCAAGCATCGCTCCGGCCATCAGATAGCCGCTGTTGGAATAATAAATTGAGTGGCCGGGTTTGTCGGCTAAATGCTGTTGTACGGTTTCCCTTAAATAATCTGATCTCATCCTCACCGGTGATTGACGATCCTTCCACCAGTTTTCGATGAATCGAGGGGGCACCTTTTTACTGCTCTCATGATCTATCCATTCCGGCAGACCGGCTCTGTGGGAAAGCAACTGAATCAGGGTTATGTCCTCATACTCGCTCCGCATATGGAGATCCGGGTAACCATCCCTTAGCGTCGTGTTCCATTGTAAATAACCTTTTTCAATCAAGATGGCGCTTAACGTTGCTGTAAAGGCCTTCGAACAAGATGCGATTAAAAATTTGTCATCAACCGATACCCAGTTATCTGTTTTTGTTTCTCTGGTTCCCACAGCCGCGGCCGCATAAATTTTACCATCAATGATAATTGCGGCCGCCAATGCGGGCAGTCTTTCCCTAGTCCGTATCGATTCAAGTAATTCGGCTAAATCAGAATCCCCGGATTGGTCACTTATGGGGGCTTGTGCAGTGGCACATCCCAGGATGCCCAAGCAATAAATTAGCAAGACTAAATATGGCGATGATGTTTTTTTAATGGCAGGCATTGGATAGGCGTTAAGGCGTAATGCGCCCTAAAATAGGCTCCAAATCATCCTTCTCTGAAATGCTGATGGCGTATTAGAATATTGATTTTGACTACGAAAAGACTCCCACCAAACTAGAAATGCAAGGCGTATTCAAAGATTCTTAGAAAGATTCTTAAATTGACAAGACCAAGATAGCCTCGTCCGATCCTTGTTCATCGGTACATTAAAAACAAGAAATGAGATGATATCTAATTATTGGCTTGAACATTCTCAGTAACGATGGAAAAAGGCATTAACCCCCAAATCGCAGCCCATAGATACTCATTATATTTGTCTTTAGAACCTTCCTTATTTTTAAAAACAGCTCCTTTGACTTTTAAGCCTTTTGTCATCTTTGGGATGATGGAAAATAGCAAATCATCTTCAATCCATAAGTATCCATCCATATGTTGGCCAAAGTTGCCGCCCCTGCCCTGGAAGCCGCCGTCCAATTCGATGTCCATCCACCATTGCCTGCCTGAAAAAAGCGACATTCCCGTTATGGTGCGTTTAAAAAGCATTCGCTTTATTTCTTGTTCCGTAAGTCTTTCAAGCATCCATGGTTTGTAGTAATCAGATGGTTCTCCGGGCAGACCGGCTTTTACCATTGAATCAACAACGGCTTCCGAGATATTTGGATCAGAGTAGTTATGAAACATCATCACTAACGGAATATTTGGTGGCAACCATTTAGGCCAACCCTTTTTATATAGAGCAAAGGCTTCTTCCGCTTTTTGCTGTTGGCCAAGCTTTGCATATGAAATTGCTAAAAGTGAGCCTAAACCGGTCATTTCAGAATTTAATTCGCGCGCGCGCTCGCCAAATGAAATGGCTTTGTCATAGTTGCCGAGGCAGAATTCTCCCATGCTCATGGATTGCAAGATCCGTCCCGGGTTATGAGGGTCGAGTTCGAGAGCGTTCGTTAAATGTTCAAGCCCTTCCTTGACTTTGCCTGACTTGATTAACTCATGGCCCATTATGAAAACAGCCCAATGATCGTTTGGGGCTAGACGGATTGCCATTTGAGCGTATTTTAAGGCATCTTCCAAGAGGAACATGCGGTCGGATATTTCAGCGGCGATGGCGTATGCTGTCGAATTGGGTTTTTTCATCGCCTTTTCGAGATAGTGATTAGCCAGCAGTCGAGCCGCAGTAATTGAAATATTAAGATGTTTTCGCCACCCCTGGTCCAGGGATCGCCAGTAGACATAGGCCAGAGCCGCGTACGCGCGGCTATATTCAGGATCGAGTTCGACAGCTTTCTTCAAGAGCGGGATAGCTTTGGAAACGTCCTCAGGGGTTTGAAGTAAAAAGTAATTCCAACCTTTCAAATAAGCATCATACGCTTGGAAGTTTTTCGTCTCGATCTCTTTGCGTCCTCCTCCTTCCCGATCGGTTAACGTTACGGCCAGCGCAGAAACGATTTGTCGCGTTATCTTGTCCTGAAAATCGAATACATCGGACAACACCCCATCATAGTGTTCTGCCCAGACGTGATGATCTTTATTCGCATCAATAAGCTGGGCGTTAATCCGAATCTGGTTACCCTGCTTTCGTACGCTGCCTTCCAATACGTACCTAACCCCAAGGTCTTTAGCTACAGTAGCAATTTGGACCGGGTTGCCTTTATAGGTGAAGGTGGAATTCCGGGAGATGACCATCAACCCCGACACTTTTGATAAATCAGTAATAATGTCATCCGTCATTCCATCGCTGAAATACTCCTGTTTTGGATCGTCATTTAAATTGTCAAAAGGGAGGACTGCAATGGTAGGGTGCTCTGGAGCGAGAATAGCTCCTCTCTCCGCCGAATCAATCTCTATTCGGCCTGATTGATGAAGGTAAATATAGTAGGAGACCAACCCGGCCGTTATTATTCCCAGAGACAGAATGGCAGTTACGGCGACCTTTCGTGAAATCCGTCCTATAAACCGCTTTTCTCCAATGACCTTACCCTCATGCTCTGATGTCGTGAGTACTTTATAAACTCTTACCGGGTTAGCGATATTCTTAACCCTCTGCTCTCCGGAAAACTGGTAGCCGTAGGGGAGTTTATTGCGAACGCTGTCAAAGGCCGTTCCAGAAATGGACACTCCACCTGGGTCCGCCAGACCTTCGATTCGGGCAGCGATGTTGACTCCGTCACCGTGGATGCGGTGACCGTCTTGAACAATGTCGCCCAAATTGACACCGATCCGGAAGGCCATTCGGCGGTTTTCAGGTAAAGCCCTGTTTGTCTCTTCGAGCGCCTGCTGGATTTCCACCGCGCACGAGACTGCATCAACAATGCTGTTAAATTCAGCAAGGATGTTATCGCCCGGGGAATCTACAACCCGCCCGTCGAAGGCCTCGATCTTTTGAAAGATCAGATTGCGATGTGATTTCAGAGTGCTGACAGTGGCAAACTCGTCCTCTCCCATGAGACGGCTGTAACCGACCACGTCCGCGCTGAGGATGGCAGTCAGTCTGCGTTTGTAGGTTTCATCAGCCATTGATAGCCCTCCAAAACGAAACGCAACATATTTTTGGGATTGAGACGTTGGTGTGAGTGGACGAGATAGAAATCAGCCAGCTATATACAGGGCAGTTATAGGAGCAGAGCGGACTCATATCTAATAACGCGACAAATCAAGAATTGTCAAGATATTCGATGTCTTAACTCAAATCGACATGTATCCAAGGAAATCTATAAGGTGTGCAACGTCGGCTTGCTATTGATCCAGTATATTGCCAAAGTTATTAGAAATCTTTTGTATAAATTTCTTGCGTGCTTCATTCGTAACGAGAAGTTCATCATAGCGTCTGCTGTTGTTAATGGCAGTTGCCACCATTTTAGCGGCGAGGTTCAAGAGTTCGAGGTCGTCTTCGGTAAAGTCACCTGTATTCTTGTTTAAGGATTGGATGGTCCCCAAACAATTGTCCCCGTAGTCGATTAAGGGCGCACAAACCATATTGCGCGTCTGGAAACCCGTCATTTCATCTACCTCTCTACAAAAACGGCTGTCCTCATAGCAATTATTTACGATGGCGGGCTCGCGTTTTACAAATACCCATCCGGCCACCCCACTTGATGTTGGGATGCGGATTTCATCTTTTTTTAGATCCAAGGAGGAGAAGATGGTGAGCTGTCGATTCCAATGTTGAAATAAAAAAATGGAGCACCTTTCGGACTCCATAAACTGGTTCAAGTAGTACATCGAAACCGAAAGCATCGTATCAATTTTGCTTCCCAATTCGAAAAGGGGTGCCAATTCATTCGCCAGCCGATACGGTCGAGTCATGCTTTCCTTCATCTTTCCTCCTCGTTAAACTATATCCTAAACCTATGGACTCTTTCCTATACCGCTAACGTTTTTGGATCATACCATAATATTGTCTGGACAACTTATCTTGCATGTGTATCCCTTGGTTATGTGTCCCTATTTGAGCACTAAGGCATCCGCCCAGCGATATCAGCCTTTTTAGTAAAGATTGGAACCGATGATCTTTATGTGGGAATTATAGCAGTAATCTGCCAACTGCTACTCTGTACAACGATCCAGAAGATAAAATATCGACTTGTAGAAGATTCCGCTGTGAAGAGAGAGCCCGATTTCGCAGGTACGGCTGTTGGAGTAGCCAGCCGAGCAGACCCCGTCCACTGCCGGTTTCAAATCCATCAGAGCGGCGGCGTTGAGTTCCGGGAACGTAAATCCACTGTCCCCTGCGAATCCGCAACAGCCCACGCGCTCTGGAACCACTACATCTTCGGCGCACTTCTGGGCAACCGCCATGAACTTGCCGTCCAGACCCATTTTCTGGGAGCTGCAGGTGGTATGAATAGCGACAGATTCTTTGAGTCGGTCGATTTTTAGTTGGTCCAGCAAATGATCATGGGCGAACTCGACCGGCTCGAAAAGCTTCAGCCGATCTGTGAACAGACGGCGCATCCGGTACAGGCAGGGACTGGTGTCGCACACCACCGGAATTTCTCCCCCGCGGGATACCTCCAGCAGGGCGGCTTCCAGTTCGGCGGCTTTTTCGGCACCCACCCGCACAAAACCCTTGCTGGAGAACGGCATGCCGCAACACAGACGGTCCATGTCCGGCGGATACATGACGCGGTAGCCGGCTTTATGAAACACCTGCTCGGCGACGGTCATCAGCGACTCCCCGTCCGGATCCCCCTGGGCCGGTCCCATGGTTCGGGCCACGCAACTGGGGAAGTAAACCACCGGACGCCCTCCGTTCGGATTGGTGCTCCGATTGATCCGAGAATCGGCCGCTGAAGGCATGGCGGGGGTCCACAACGGCAGACGGTTGCCGCTGACACGCCGGGCGGTTTCGGCAACAGCCGTCATGGCCTTTGTGCCGACCGTTCTGTGGATGGCATCGGTAAGCCGGAGTCCTAAACCGACGCCGGCGGTGACCGGGCCCATGTGGCGCCCCATCGCGCGGGCTAGTGATTCGGCAGCGGTATTTTCCACCTTAAGCTGCCGGAGGGCCTTGGTCAGTTCCCCGGTATTGATATCCACGGGGCAGGCCATCTCGCAGAGGCCGTCGGCCGCGAAGGTATAATCGCCTTGGTAAAGGTAGTCTCGAAGGAGCGTCTGAAGTCTTTTCGAATCGTTCCGGCTCCGTTTAAGTCGTGAGATTTCCCGTTGAATAGTGATTCGCTGTCGCGGCGTGAGGGTCAGATTTTTTGAGGGACACACCACTTCACAAAATCCGCATTCAATGCACTTGTCCACGATTTCATGACTTGCGGGAAGCGGCTTTAAATTCTTGACATGGATGTTGGGGTCGGAGTTCAGGATCACACCGGGATTGAGCAGATTTCGGGGATCGAAGATCTCTTTGATCTCCTGCATCAACTGGTATGCTTCCGCACCCCATTCCAGTTCCACATAGGGCGCCATGTTACGGCCGGTTCCGTGCTCGGCTTTGAGAGAGCCGTCATATTTTTCCACCACCATTACACTCACGTCATGCATGAACTTCCGGTAGCGCTCGACCTCCTGTGTGGTGCTGAAATCCTGGGTAAAGACGAAATGCAGATTGCCCTCCAGGGCATGGCCAAAAATGATCGCCTCGTCATAATGATATTCGGCCAGGATGTCCTGGAGGTTCAATGTGGCGTCTGCCAGCCTGTCGATGGGAAACGCCACATCTTCGATGATGACGGTGGTACCTGTTTCCCGCATGGCGCCCACCGCCGGAAACAGCCCTTTCCGGATGTTCCAGAGAGCGGTGTATTCGTCCACGCGATCGGTAAACTCAAGGGGCCGTTCCCGGGGGATATCCTGGATGGATGTGGTAATCCGGTCGATCTGTTTATGGAGTGTCTTGGGATCTGATGCCCGGGTTTCCACCAGAATGGCTGCCGCTTCGGCAGACAGGATCTTGAGAAACTCGGGGACGGCGGGTTTGTTCTCCACCGACCGCAAGGCCGCACGATCCATCAGTTCCACCGCAGACACCGGCTGCCCTCTCAAGATGGTTGTGGCCATGCAGGCTTCTTTGATACCGGGGAAGATGATCAGGGCGCTCGCCTTGTGGGGATGCTCCTCAACGGTGTGATATACAATTTCAGAGAGAAAACCCAGGGTGCCTTCCGATCCGATCATCAGATGGGCCAGGATGTCGAATGGATCCTCGAAATCCACCAGGGCATTCAGGCTGTATCCGGTGGTGTTTTTAATTTTGAACTTATGGCGTATCCGTTCGGCCAGCCGGGTGTTATCCCGGACACGCTTTCCCATGGCGGCGAGCCGATCGATGAGGTCGGAGTGGCTCTGCTGGAAATCGCTTCGACTGGAAGGATCTGCGGTGTCCAGTGCGGTTCCGTCCTGAAAAACCACCCGTATACTGGCAAGGGTGTTGTAACTGTTCTGAGCCGTTCCGCAACACATGCCGCTGGCATTGTTGGCGGCAATTCCGCCGATCATGGCGGCATTGATGGAAGCTGGATCCGGTCCGATTTTACGGCCCAGGGGCAACAGATAACGGTTGGCCTGGCCTCCGATGATGCCGGGCTGCAACCGGATTTTGTCTCCGCTGTCCAGAATTTCGTAGGCTTTCCAGCTGTCTCCGGCGATCACAAGAACAGCGTCGGTGACGGCCTGTCCCGACAGGCTGGTCCCGGCCGCCCGAAAGGTCACGGGAACATTGCATCCGTCGGCGGCTTTCAGGATCTCGGACACTTCCGATTCATTGGCTGCTTTGACGACGATTTTGGGAAACAGCCGGTAAAAGCTGGCATCGGTACCAAAGGCCAGCGTTCTTAAGGGATCGGTGATGATCCGCTGTTTCGGTATAACGGATGAAACGCGTTGGGCGAATCGGTGAAAGTCTTCCGGAAGATGCGAAACTGGAGGCACGGCGGTCATGATCTTCTCCGATACTGGGTGTACGGTTCAATTGCCTGTCATCATCGAGTCGAGTATCTTTCGAAGCAGTAGTCCCTCGATCGTAACTGAATTGCAGATTCCATATAATCTGTATTTTATCATTTTACACAAGTTTTTTCTGGACAAATTTCCGGGAATCCGCAAGGAATCGATAAACTTCAGGAGGCTGTATGATTACCGTGGCAAAATTGGATGAACACACATTCAACGTAACCGTAGCCGGCCAAAGTACAACGACCCACATGGTTACCGTCGACTCCGCCTATTATCAGAAGCTTACCGGAGGACGGGTCCCGGTAGAGGAACTGGTCAAACGATCCTTTGAATTTTTACTGGACCGGGAGAGCAACACCAGCATTCTGACCCGCTTTGATCTTCCGGTGATCGGGCATTATTTCCCGGAATATGAGGGCGTCATCACCCAAAAAATATGAGCCACCCAAACTCTTGAATGGATATGGCTCGTTTTTTTTTGTATGGTTCCTCCACACGACGTTCGTTGTCATACTTGTTAACATTGCCGGGTGAAAGGAATTTCTGTGGGAAGCACTATTGCAACAGTTATCTCGTGGGTGGGAGGCGTGGCCTTTACCTATGTTTGGCTCATGCGGGTCGGCAAACTCCGCGACCAGGGAATGGGGTGGCTTGACGCCACATTTAAAGAAAACGACATGCGGTGGTTCGGCGTCATGGGGGTGATTACGTTGATTGGAATGACAATTGCCCACTCTCCCGGCCCCCAATAACCTTTTTGGTGCAATAGGCCTTGCCATCCGCATAGAAGTGGCTTCAAAACTTCAGATCGCGCCGAACATCACGGCGCGGGCCGATGCAAAAGCGCAGCATACCTTGGAGTATGTGAGCATGTTAAAGAGGCCTGCAACACAGAGATTCGGTGTTAGATACACAGAGATTCGGTGTTAGATGGGGTTTTAAAGCCACCTCTACCGTTTCTCAAGATATGATCTGGCCCCGACATACCTCCCGCTGAAATAGCTATTGGACAGGAATTCGAATCCGATCTTCCCGCCGCTCCTGGGTGCATGAATGAACTTCCCGTTGCCTGCATATATGCCGACGTGAGACACTTTTTTACCCCCCGCCGTGGCAAAAAATACTAAATCCCCGCGCTGCAGTCGGCTGCGGGATATCGGTCTGCCGGTGTGGTACTGCTGGACCGAGGAGCGGGGCAGGTTCAGACCGTTTATCCGGTAGACGGTCATTGTTAAGCCGCTGCAATCGAAACTGCTGTCCGGCGATGTTCCTCCCCACCGGTAAGGAAGACCGATATACTCCTGCGCTGTCCGCACGATATTCCCCCGCAGAATAGACCCTGCATATCGCTTGCTGCCCCCGGGGTGAACAATATAATAATCTTCGATAATTCCGCTGTATACAAGCTTTTTGCCCTCTAGGCGAGCCTGGTCTTTTGAGTCAAAGTCTCCGAAACGGACTTTAAACAGGCCGTCCTTATCTGCAACATAATAGGCATCCAATCCTCGCCTCTTCAGGGATTCGGCAAAACGGGATGCGTTCTCGGATTGACGGAAGGCCCCCACCTGGATGCTGTATTCCAGTGGGGGCAGCTGTCTGTGCGGTCTCTCGGGTGTTGGGGGGGGCGATACGGCGGCCGGGTGACCGCAGGCCATGAGGATCAGCAACGCTGCTATCCTGAATATTGATTCAAACCTTTTCAGCATTTGGCCATAAACGTCTCTGTTGGGTGTGTTATCCGGGATAGGGCGCTCCATATTCGAGAGACACTCCGGTTCCTGTTTGTGGTGAACGATTCCATCCTATCTGCTATCGCCTCGAAGCCTTTCCACCTGGGCTTTCGTTAGTTTTTCCATGGCACGGGAAATCCCGCCGGGATCCTTCAGCGCCTGACGGTAATGGTGGGCGGCGGATGAATTATCGCCCGTCCATTCATAATTGATGGCAAGCCGGAAGTTGGCGAAAAAATCGTGTGGTTCGATGGCGATCGCTTCCTTCAGATATGGGATACTCTTCTCGGGCTCTCCCCTGGTCTCATGGAACCGAGCCAGGAGGACCAACAAGGCAAAACGGAGACCCGTATCGTGGCGAGTCGAATTATCGCCGATAAATTCTCGGCAGCGATCAATGGCGGAATCGCGGACGACGCCGGTATGGGAATAGAGACGTTCGATCTCCTCTGAACCGAGTTTCTCGGAAATCTGTTGGCGGATTTTTTCCCCGAGCCTCTTTTCATGAAATTCGTATTCACTGGCGCAGTCTTTGGCACTTGGGAACAAATTGGCTCGAAGCATGGGCAGGGCGATGGAGATGAGGGCGGCTGCCCCAATGAGCCACAGTGGATGGATACCTTCTCTGCCCAGCAGCCAATAGGTGATGGCCAGCCCCGCAAAAAGTACCCCACCGATGGCAAGGGCCAGCATCGGAAGTTTGTTTGTAGAGGAGCTCCCATGTGTAAGGTGAGGGTGATCCTGTTGCATCATTATCTCCCTGGGGGACAGTCGAAATGGGGTAGCCGGCCACGATAAGCAGCCTCCAGTTCCGGTATTATACCGTAAATCACCCGACACACCAGGGAGAATATTTTAATTCACTGCATTGGAAATTAAAAAATGATCTGATACAGGAGAGGCAAACACGGTAACCGTCCGGCGGTCCGTTGCGAGATGAGTCTTCTCAATACGGTGCGCCCGGCAGGCAGTCACGAAAAAATGATCGATCAGGAGCAATTCCATGACTGAAAACTCTGAAAACGAACACTCCGACAATGAGGAAAGTTTTGCCGATCTTCTTGAATCCTACAGCTCAGGGATGAAAGACGATCTTCAAATCGGTGACAAAATAAAAGGAAAAATTATTTCCATTGGAAAGGATTCGGCCTTTCTCGACACCGGCACCAAGGTCGATGGCGCCGTCGACAAGAGTGAACTATTAGACGAGGATGGCAACCTGGCCCATGCCGAAGGTGATGAGCTGGAGTTGTACGTGGTGGCTTTCGATGATCATGAAATCCGCTTGTCGAAAGCCATTTCAGGTATCGGCGAACTCGACATGCTGCAGGATGCCTTCGCCAACGCCATACCGGTGGAGGGTAAAGTCAATGCAACGTGCAAGGGGGGATTTCATGTGGAGGTCATTCAGCGACGGGCCTTCTGTCCCATCAGCCAGATTGACATCGCCTATGTCGAAACACCGGAGGACTATGTCGGCAATACGTATGAATTTCTGATCACTCAACTAGAGAGTCGAGGCAAAAATATTGTGGTATCCAGGCGTAAAATTCTGGCCGAGGCCATGGCAAAAGAAAAAGAAGCCTTTCTCCAGAAATTGAAAGAGGGCGATGTCGTAGAGGGCCGGGTCACCAAGGTGATGCCCTATGGTGCTTTTGTGGAGCTGATTCCGGGCCTCGAGGGGTTGGTGCATGTTTCCGAAATGAGCTGGTCACGGGTCGAGAATCCCGGGGATGTGGTTCGTGGGGATGATCGGGTTTCCGTAGTGGTGACCTCCGTGAGTGAGGAAGACAAGAAAGGACAGCAGAAAATCTCCCTTTCCATGAAGCAGGTGGAAAACGATCCCTGGAATTCGGTCACCGAAACATTCCATCCAGGGGATAAGGTGAGCGGAACGGTCACACGCTGCGCCAAATTCGGTGCTTTTGTAGAGATTTCACCGGGCATTGAAGGATTGGTCCATATTAGCGAGATGAGTTATGTAAAACGGGTGGTTCGAACCGACGATATCGTTCAACCGGGAGAATCGGTTTCTGTTTTGGTGAAAGAGGTTGATGCCGGTGGTCGTCGAATCTCTCTGAGTATTCGGGATGCGGAAGGGGACCCATGGGCGGATGTGTCGGAAAAGTACAGTCCCGGCCAAAAGGTCATGGGAACCTTGGAGAAAAAAGAACCCTTCGGTTATTTTGTAACTCTGGAACCCGGTGTTACGGGTCTGTTACCGAAGTCCAAAATTCAACGCGCCGCCCAAGCCGGCGACCTTGAAAAGCTCAAGGAAGGCGACTCCCTGCCGGTTACCCTAAAGGAAATCCGCACCCGCGACCGGAGAATTACGTTGGGTCCTGGCGATTCCGCAGAAGAGGGCGCCTGGAAAAACTTTACTCAGACCAGCGTCACACCTCCCATGAGCGATCTCGCCGAAAAACTGCAGCAGGCACTGGCTTCCAAAAAGAAAACCTAGCCTTGCATGGAAGATCTCCATTTGGCGTAATACCCGGGTGGCAAAGCGGCCCGATGGGATGGTGGGGTCGGTAACGGCATGGGCCGGGTGTCCGTCCCGGGTCCAGAATTGGAAAAAACGGGCAAAATTGTGTATACATGATTGCCCGGCGGCTTGTTTTCAAGGGCTTTCTGAATATTCCATAGAACGGTTCTGACATTGATGGTGATCAATGGATAAGGTAGGCAATTTTCGTGCGGGGCTGAGATTCTGCGGCATTGCATTGCTTGTTCTGATGGTATGGAGCTGTGCACCGGCGCCCACCGTGAAGCCGCCTCCCGGGATTCCCGAACCCGGAGGCGAACTGTGGGAACAGGCCGAACGATGGTACGGTGAGGGGGCCATCGAGGAGGCGCGAACACTCTTTGAACAGTACATGGCCGAATTTCCAACCGGCAGCCTTGCTCCTGAGGCGTTAATGCGTTTGGGGGACATTTACAGCCGACTCGAGCGTCCTGAGATGAGTATCGCCGCCTATCAAAGAGTGGCCTCGGACTATCCGGACAGTCCAATGGCAGCCGACGCATCGATTGCTCTGATTCGGGCATTTTATCTGGCCGGTGACTATCAGAAAGCGATGGAGATCGCTTCCGGCCTAATCCAGCGACCGGTGTCGGAGCGGCAGATATACCTGACCTACATGCTACTGGGGGATATCCGTCTGGCCATGGACGCTCCCATGGATGCGGTGACGTTTTTCACCATGGCCTACGATAAGGCGTCCCCCAGCGATGCGTTGAAGACCGTGGCCAAGCTCAAACAGGCGGTGCGACAACTGGAAACGGAAGACATCGTGGCATTGCTAAATCGGCTGAGCGGCGATTTGCCGGTCCGCTACCTTCTTTATCAGCTGGCCCTAAACGCCATCGAAGAGAAAGATTACGGCGACGCCATCAGCGCCCTTGACGAACTGTCCATCCGATTTCCCGACCACGAATATACACCGGACGCGTTGGCCCTGATCGATGAACTCCGAACCAGTTATGTCTATCAGCGGGATGTCATCGGTGTGTTGCTGCCCCTTAGCGGATCTTATCGTCCCTATGGCGTTCGAGCCCTGCAGGGCATCGAGCTGGCATTGTTTAAACATAATCAGCAGCCGGGGGTCCTGCCGATCCGCCTGATGGTTCGGGATACCGCAGCAGACCCCGGGACTGCGGTGGAAGCCGTGCAGGAGATGTTCCAGGAACAGGTGGCCATCATTATCGGGCCGATCATCGCCGCTGAAGCCGCGGCAACAGAGGCTGAAGCCCTCGGTATACCGATTCTGACGCTATCCCAGAAAGACGGCATCCCAGAACTGGGGAGCTTCGTGTTCCGAAACTTCCTCACCCCTCGGATGCAGGTCTCCACCATGGTTTCCTATGCCGTCAGGGAACTCGGATTGACGCGATTTGCCGTGCTCTATCCGGATGAGACCTACGGCGATACCTTTATGAATCTGTTCTGGGATCAGGTGGTGGAGCAGGGAGGTCATGTCGTCGGACTCGAATCCTATCCGGTCGATCAGACGGATTTTGCCGAACCCATCAAAAAGTTGGTCGGATTGTATTATCCGCTGCCGACGGCGTTTCCCCGAAACGATGCGCCGATAATCGGGCTGGACGCAGTTTTCCTGGAGGAGATGATTCAGGGGCAAGTGACGATCCAGGAGGAGACCGAGGAGAACGGGAACGGGCCTGAAGCGCCGGAGGATGAGGGCCCCAAAGCCATCGTTGACTTCGAAGCGGTGTTTCTTCCGGATGCCCCCACCAAAGCCGGATTGATCATTCCACAGTTGGCCTATTATGATATTCATGATGTCTACCTGATGGGAACCAACCTTTGGCACTCGGATCGACTCTTGGAGATGGCCGGGGACTATATGGAAGGCGCCCTCGTTGCCGAAGGTTTCTATCCGGATAGCCGCTTTGATAACGTTCGTCTATTTGTGAACGAATTCGAAACGGTATATGGCCAGAAGCCCCGGTTCATTGAGGCTGTCGCATTTGATACCGCCGGGATCGCGTTCGATACCGTCAATCGAATCAGCAGTGATTTTCGAAGCGGATTAAAACTGGAACTCCTGGGGTTGAACAATTACGCCGGGGTGACCGGCTTGACCGCCTTTGACGAAACCGGGGAAGCCCATAAACAGCTCACCATGCTGCAGATCCACCGCCACCGATTCAAAGAACTGGATCCATTCTCTGTGGAAACACCGCCCATTTCCCCGGGGTTCCAATCCCGGGAGAGCGACCCTTCCCGACAACCCTGACGGCGTGGATATGAACCCTGCCTATGCTGCATACAACGTGATCGGAATGGGGCTGTTTTTCTCTCTATTTCCACCCTTTTTTCTCTACACCCTGGCGACCGGCAACTATCGATTGCAAATGGCCCAGCGGATCGGCCATTACCGAAAGCACACCCTTAAACGCATTCAGGGCGCGCCGCGAATCTGGATTCATGCCGTGTCCGTCGGTGAAGTGACTGCGGCCGCCCCGATCATCGAGGCCCTGAAAGCATCCTTTCCGGACTCCGCCATCATCCTGTCAACGATTACAGAGCACGGGTATGAAGTCGCGGGGAAGCGATATCCCTCCGATATCACGTGTATTCTCGCCCCGATCGACACCATGTTTTCCACCCGCCGTGCGATCCGGATGATCCGGCCGGACATCCTGGTCCTGATGGAAACCGAACTCTGGCCGGTTTGGCTCAATGAGACGCGTCGGCAGGGCATTCCCACGGCGTTGGTCAATGGTCGTCTTTCCGTGCGATCATACTCCGGATATCTGAAGATTCGACCCCTGATGCGTTCCGTATTTGCCAACATTGATGTTTTGAGCATGATCAGCGCTGCGGATGCGGTACGAATCCATCGACTGGGCGCCAAGGAATCCCGCATCCGGATTAACGGCAATTCGAAATATGACGGTTTGGTCGATGCAGCCAGCGATCAGGTCCGCCGGGACATGGAGAAACTTTTCAATCTGAGCGGCTCCGAACCGGTACTCGTAGCGGGCAGCACCCGCCGCAACGAGGATGACATGGTGGTTGCAGCGTTTCAACGCATCCGGCGGACCATGAACGACGCCATTTTGATTATCGCCCCCCGGCATCTGCCGAAACTTGCCGCCATCGAGAGGTCCCTTAAACGAGAGGGTATTCCATACCAGAGGCGCTCCCACCTGGACCACCCGGGTGTCCGTCGTCAGGCGCCGGTTGTCCTGCTGGACACCTTCGGGGAACTGTTTTCGGTTTACAGCATTGCGACGGTCGTGTTTTGCGGAGGCAGCCTGGTCCCCCTTGGCGGGCAAAACCTTTTGGAGCCGTCAGCCTGGGCAAAGCCGGTGATCTATGGGCCGTCCATGGAAGACTTTCTGGATGCAAAGCAGCTGCTGGAGAAATTCGGAGGGGGCGTTCAGGTAAACCATGTGGAGGCTCTAGCAGCAACGGTTCAGAGGTTGTTCGCCGACAGAAAAGAGGCCCTTCGCATGGGACAACAGGCGTTCCAGGCGGTTTCACACAACCAGGGTGCCGGGAGACGCCATGCCGACGAGATCGCTCGATTGCTCGCGGTTTGACCCACCATTTGACCCACGCGGCAGATCCTGCTATGTCATTGGATATATAACGAATTTTTTTGGCCAAGGCGTAATTGTAACCATTCTTGTCACCTGAGGCGTTAATTTCCGGGTGGGCGGTATGACCTCGACGGATCACCAGGGATCCTATCGGATTGAACGCTTTGATAGCTATGTGCGAATCAGTTTTCAGTCCGATGTGCGGATTACGCCGGAGTTGATCTTTGCTGTTCTGGAGCAGGAATTCAAACTACCGAAAAGCAGTGCGGTGAACGACCTGTGGGATCTTCGAAACAGTCTGCCGGATGAGAGCCTAAACTACAACGCCATGGTGGCGATTGTCGATTTTATCAAGGAACGGTATCGGTCGAATTCGCCCCATCGTAAAACGGCCATCGTTGCGGAGCAAAGCGCCAGCTACGGTATGGCACGGATGTTTGAGAGTTTGTCTCACAAACTGCCCTATGCGGTCAGAATATTCACCAGCAACGATGAAGCCCTGGAATGGATACACTCGTCATCATCCGCATAATTTGGATAGACGGTTTTATTCAGGTGGGTCGTTGTTCAGCAACATCCCCTGCCCGGTGGCCTCCATTACCGTGGACCAGAGGGTTCCGCGGGGATTGACCTTTTTCCGCTGGCCGGCCGAGGCCGACATCGGCACGTGAACGAAATGATTGTTCCAGTGACCGATCAACGTCCGGTCCTTTCCAGCCATGCCCGCGTGCGCCGCCCCCCTTCCCAGAAACCCGCAAAACACGCTGTCGTTGGCATTTGCCGGCAGGCTCCGGATCATATAGCTCGGATCGATATACTTAAGGGAGATGGGGATGTTTTTCTCTTTGAAATATCCCTGGATGGCTTCTTTCAGGTAAAGGCCGATGTCCTTCAGACGGATATTGCCGGATGCGTCCGTCTCTTCTGCCCAGTTTTCGAAGTACTTCTGACCCGCTCCCTCTGCAACAACGACGACCGCATGGTTCCGTAGCCTCAGTCTTTCCTCCAGGGCATGGAGAAGCCCCTGGGGGCCTTCCAGATCGAAATCGACCTCAGGAATCAGTACGAAATTGACATGCTGTTGGGCGAGGGTAGCGGTCGCCGCAATAAATCCGGAATGCCGCCCCATCAGTTTGATCAGACCGATGCCGTTCGGATAGGCTTCCGACTCGTTGTGCGCCCCCATGATCGCCTGCCGGGCCACTTCCACTGCCGTGTCAAACCCGAAGCTTTTGGACACCATGTAAATGTCGTTGTCGATGGTTTTGGGAATGCCGATCACGCTGATTTTGCAGTTGCGTTGGGCGATTTCATCGGCAATGCGCGTGGCGGCCATCAATGTGCCGTCGCCGCCGATCATAAACAGAATGCCGATGCTCATCCGCTCCAGAGCATCCACGATCTCTTCAATGGATTGGGGGCCCCGCGAAGACCCCAGAATGGATCCGCCCATATCTAAAATATTGGCCACGGCCTCCGGGTTGAGATCCATTACATCGTGGCCGCATTGGGGTATGAACCCCTCAAGGCCGTATCGGATTCCGTAGATTCTGGACACACCGTATCCGTAATAGAGTTCCAGAACGATCGAACGGATGATATCATTCAATCCGGGGCACAGACCGCCGCATGTGACCAAGGCGCAGCGAAGCTTGCTCGGATCAAAATATATTTTTCCCCGCGGTCCGGCTCTTTCAAAGGAGGGTAGCTCCTGCCCAGCGTCCAGTCTACGGCGCATGGCGGCGACCTCCACATCGATGAGGATTCTGTCCTCGTTGGAGACAAAACGATAGCTGCTGTTATCGGTATCATGGCTGCCGACGGGGGAAGGTATTTTCGGCACCCCCAATGCGGGAATGTGAGTATCGATAATATTCGGTTCCATTGATTTCTCCAAATGTATACTCGCAAATGATGTCTTTATTCGATGTCATACTTCTTAATCCACTGGTCGATGGCCTGCTCCCGTAAGGGATCCTCGTGTTCGGGCATTTCCAGACACGTCTTCCCCTCGATGAGCCCAAGGCGGTGAAGAATGTGTTTCATATAATGGGCAGGCCCATCGGAATATAGTGCGTGGAATTCGGCGAGCATGACACCGACCTCCCAAATGGCCTGCTGGTGTTGTTGGTACTGGCGTTCAATATCGTATCGGTTCAGGGAGGATCGTACAATGTCCAACCAACGTTCGGGCATCAGGTTGCTGCCACCGGCCATAAGCCCTCCGGTACCCGGGTTTTTTAAGAATTCCGCTTCGTTGCCGTCATAGAACATATAATCCTTTCGTGCGCGGACCGCCTCCTGGTAATTGAGGCTTCTCCGTAAAGACCCGATAAAAATCATGCCGCGGACAGCCGGATTTTTAACGATTTTTTTCAGCACGGCGGTTCGAATATTCCGGTGCCGGGTCGGCCCCTTCCAGGATTTTACATAGTCCGCATGGTTGCCCAGAATCCAGTCGAACCGGGTCTGGCCGGCCAGTTTCTCGTATAGCTCCGGAAGATCGCGATTCCCATGATACACCAGCGGATAATCCAGCCAGAACACATCCCCTGGATAGGACATGCGAGCCACCAAAGATTCGACGGTGGCCATGAACTTACGGGTACGTTCCAGGCTGGCGCCGGTCACGGTGATCAAGACCGGCACTTTTCCGTCGATGATTTCCAGCGCCACGGTGACCAATTCCTGTCGTGTCGCCTCTGGTAGCCGAATGCCTTCTCCCCAAACCGGGTCACACAGCACGAATCCGTTTACCACTTCCCGGGTTCTCAGTAACAGATTCCCGAGGGATGCCGCATCAAGGGTTTGGTCGGCCCTTAATGGCGTCAGAACCGGGCAAAGGAGCCCTCTCGGACAGGGTGATGATTTATCGGCCATTGAATTTGAACTCACCTTTTCCAAGGATATCGTGGAGATGGAGAATTCCGCGAACCCGACCGATGGGATTGGTTATGGGCAACACGGTAATTTGGAACTTTTCCATGACATTCAAGGCATCATAGGTGGGTGCCTCGGGTCGTAACGTCCGTGGATGTGATGTCATGACATGGGCTATGGATTGGTCCAGAATGGCTTCCCGACGAGCGATCGCCCGCCGGATATCGCCATCGGTGATAATTCCCACCAGTATCTGTTTGTCATCGACAACCAGTGTGGCGCCCAGTTGCTGACGTTCGATTTCGTCGACGGCTTCCGCCATGTCGGCCTGTTGTGAGACCATGGGAATGGAATCCCCGGTCATCATGAGGTCTTTCACCCGGCTCGTGAGCCGTTGTCCCAGAGCTCCGCCGGGATGGTATCGTTTGAAGTCACTCGGTTTGAAATCTCGCTTATGGATCAGAACAACGGCGAGCGCGTCTCCCATGGCCAGAAGGGCGGTCGTGCTGGTGGTGGGTGCCAGGCCGAGGGGACAGGCTTCTCGCTCCACTCCGACGTTGATGACCAGATCGCTGCCCCGGGCAAGGGTCGATTCCGGGTTGCCGGTAAAGGCTATAATCGGGCAACCGATATGACGGATGCTGGGCAGCAGGATGTTCAATTCGTCCGTTTCGCCGCTATTGGACAGGGCCAGAAAGACATCGTCCTCGCTGACAATGCCAAGGTCGCCGTGAACCGCTTCCACCGGATGCAGGAAAAGGGAACGGGTGCCGGTACTGTTTAGCGTGGCGACAATTTTTCGTGCGACGATGCCGGATTTTCCGATGCCTGCAACAATCACGCGTCCTTTGGCGGCATAGATGGTGTCCACCATCTTGACGAAGCGCTCATCAATACGGGTCGCCAGCTTGAGGATTCCCTCTGCCTCCAGTTTCAGGACCTCTATGGCATGATCTTTGATCATATACCTATGCCTTGTTTTAAACGGGTTGACGTGATGAATTTCCGGTATTTCGCAGTTTTCCTGTATAAAGTCAACAAATGCCCCTTTTCCAAAGGGTTGACGCAACCATCGTATCGAATCTGAAAAGTCATAAAATTTTCGATTTTAGGCTTGTTTCCCTTGACAAAGGAAATTTCGTTCTTTATATAGCGCCTGTTTTCGAACCTGGTATTCGATCCGCGATACCAGGTTTTTTTTGATCGCAATAGCGACGGGATTCATTGAATTCTTTAGGAAGGGAGGTGATACCCATGATTTGCGAAACGATTCGAAAGGATATGGAATGCCCTTTTATGACGGCAAACGGCTGCGGCTACAATGGTGGGAAATGCCATATGGTCGTTGAAAAGTGCGAAGGCTGCAACAAAACCTCCGAATTTAATACCGGATGGTACTGCACCGCCTGCCCGGACCCGGCCATGAAATGGAAGAATGGAACATGCAATCTGGCATCCCACGTTAAAGCAGCGACCACGACCAATGCTCAAAAGATCAACCCGCTGAAAGCATCCAAACGAGGGAGCAGGTAAATGGAACCCATTGACCAGCCATAGACCTCGCCCCATTGTACGGACCGGGGACAAGGGTGACACGTGTTCGGAG
>Ga0056120_1000057_pt1 | contig 22441 bp, 22 predicted proteins | sample WorMettaBAHAMAS2_FD_71121 | JGI IMG/M metagenome (GOLD analysis project Ga0056120, IMG submission 71121) | Marine gutless worms symbiont microbial communities from Max Planck institute for Marine Microbiology, Germany - Olavius tantulus BAHAMAS.2 ...
AATTCGAACCTCAGAGACATTGTGGTACGCGCTTTCCATGGCATAGTCGTTCTCCCAAGTGTAAACGATATGCCTGATGGTAGTGTTACCCATGTCTCCGAACAACTGTTACCTATCTCCACAGTCTATACACATCCCAGCATAGGGTGCCATTTTTGTTGTAGTAAGGTCCGGATAAATTTATCGGGACTTGAGATGGAGGGATGCCAGAGGGTGATTGCGGAATTTCGATGGAGAGCAGAAGCATTTGATGAACAATTCCATTGTTGACAAGATTCATCCATCCGTATCCTCTATCCAACAATTCCTGAAATCTAGGACTGTACGCTTCAGGAGTTTTTAGTGAAGATTCTGGGATCACATCGATCTCACCATGTTGAATGTCACGGCCCTCAACAATTCGGATTTTATTCCAAGCCGGGATATCCGATCTTTGTTTCAAATCTTCGATGATCCGGTTGAGATGCAGTGTGAGGTCATTTATGCTTTGTGGATTCCTGTCTTCGATACGCAATCCTTTGCTTTTTAGCTTGAAAGCCATTTGGAATAGGTGGAATTATTGTATCAATTTTCCAGGGGCGCAGCAAATATAAGAGATTACAATAGGTTAAGTTTTTTATAGCGATTGCCAGAAATATGTTCCGTTTCAGAACCGAATCATGCCGGTACAGTGACCGGCCCGATGTCACGTCCTTTTTAGGGCGGGGCATGGAGCCGCCGCTGAAGCTATGGCCCACAGGCCGTACCCGCCCACAGTAACCGTGAGGTTCGTACCCGTTGAATCGGAACGCAAATATGACAATCACTCTAGGTGAAAAAAGGGAGGGGTAAAAGACTTGAGGGTCACATCCTAAACGTGACTTGTTCATTTCAATGGATGAATATTTAAGATTTGACCCCGGTTAGTTCTCTCAAATCAATTCGAGCCTCATGATGGGACGCGTCGGTGACCGTCGAGCGACCTCGGTAAATCCGGCCCGAATGAACGCTTTGGGTATACCGGTCCATGCAAAAGCGGGTGGCATATCTTTACCGGATGTTGGCTCCACAGGATAACCTTCAACCAATTCAGCGCCTTGGGATCTGGCATAATCACTGGCTGCTCGTAAAAGCTCAGTGGATACCCCCTTCTTTCTGTAATTCTTCTCAATAAACAAACAAGCCACGCTCCAGCACGCACGATCATCTACGGGTCTTAGTATGCGGGATCTTGATAACGCAGGGTAGCTGCTTCGAGGGGCAATGGCGCACCAACCGATGGCTTCAGAAACGTGGTATGCCAGGATACCGGGAATTTCCCCTGACTCGACAATCGCTTTCATGGCCAGTTTGTTCTTATTTCCCTTTTGCGACTCAAACTGTTTTCTCGTTAGCCGCCACAGCATACACCAGCAACCGCCGCATGCCCCACGTTCACCAAACAAGGACTCGAAGTCGCCCCAACGGTCTACCGTCAGATTCTGAAATGATAGCTCTATCGACATTCCCTACTCACATCCGGAAATTGCTTCAAAAAGGAAGCGAACCGTGTCTTAAGACCACCCGACATCTTTCGACACCGTCAGCTTTGATCTGGTTATCTTGGCGACAACACCTGAATCCGTGGGGTCCGGGCACCGAACGAACTCGGTGGTGATGCTATCCGGATTGATCGTCTTTTCATAATCGGTGCCTTCATATTTCCAGGGCAGAGTGCCGCCGAACTGCAGAACCCGAACCATGGAACTGATGCTGTCTAACAACCAGGGACATATCGTCCCGATGTCGTCTGGAAATTTATACGTATCGCCAAGCCGGTGATAATCGCACCCTTCTCCTTTAATGATCTCGATTTTAATTTCATAATGTATGTTGCCCATAATGGTTCTCTCCAATGAACTCGTCACTGCTCAGGAGTTGGGGCAGCGAGAGGATTTCGATGCAGACTTAGCCATCGCGATTTAGTTTAGGGCGGAAATGAATTAATCTTCCTTATCTATGACTTTATCAAATACGCGTTGGTGTTTAGAGACAGAGAATCCCGTTTTTAAATAGAATGCCTCCGCATCTTCTCTTTCGATTTGGGTTCGAACCCTTAATTTCTGCAATTTTTGTTGCGCTATCCATCGTTTGGCCATCTTCAATAGTTGCTGGCCAATGCCTTTACGGCGAAATGCTTCTGAAACTATAATTCCGCCAATCTCAGCAAAGAGTCCTGATTCCACTGTCTGGCATTTGAAGACATGGATCCACGCGATGACGGTTCCGTCCGGTTGAACCGCAACGCATACCCTGTGGTCATCTGAGTTAAGGATTGAATCGAGACGTTCCGCCATTTCAGCTTCCGAAACGGGATAACCCAGTTGATCCGACAAATCACATATATCTGAAGCGTCATCAATGGTTCCATCTCGAATTTCATAGGATATGTTGGTCATGGTATTCCTGCCCGGAGCAACACCCGTCATGATCGGCCGTGATAGCCGCCCGTCTTGATGGCGTCGTACGGCCTTAATTATATCAGGGGTCGGGGTGTTGGGGTGTTTCTTCCGTCATGCCGGCCCCTGCCTTCGCAGGGACAGGCTCCGGCCGGCATCCGGATATGGCCCTTTCAAAGATCTGGATGCCGGATTTTATCCGCCTTTGGAGGGCAAATCCGGAGTGACCCATTCATTGAGCGCCCAGCGTCTACTATTTGCGAAACATCTTTGTAGGATAGAATAACACCGGTTGGCACGAAAAACTCCCCGACTGCTCAATTATATCCTTCTGTAATTATATACGCTTTTTTGACGATTAATGGAATCAAATAAGTTTGACCGAAGTATCGCTTTTGGCACCCAGGAGTGTACCAGGGGCGGGAACAGCCAAACAGCCATGGTTCCACCTGGTTTTAGAACTCGATGCATCTCGGGTAATAGTTTGTCTAAAGGTAGTAAAGGGAAGGGAATCACCCCAAACAAAAGTACCATGTCAACGCATGCGGCCTGTAATTCTGTGTTCACTGCATCTTTTTGGACGATACGGACATTATTTAAATTCTCATTTTTGACTTTCTCGGCCACCACTTCGAGAAATCCGGATGAGGCATCCATTGCGATCAAGGACCCTTTTTTACCAATCATTTTTGCTGCCGGTATGGTAAAAAAAACCGGTGCCGCACCCGACTTCCAGGATGTTTTGAGAAGGTTGGATATCGGCCATGCGGAGCGTTTTTACAGGGTCCATGAGCCATTTTCTAAGCTCACTTCCCATCAGCAGGCCGGCCGGTTTGAAAATAAGATGCAATAATTTTGAGTTTCCTAAATCTTCTGTTTTCATTGGATTTCATTTTTCTATCGTAACGACTGAGTTCAGCCTCGGACAATCCGCATTGCGAGTCGTCGTCGGCTGTGGTGCCGTGCGATGCGAAAAGGTCATATGATCCGATATCGGGCATTCTCGGTCGATCCAACTGGGCATTGAGGTGGCGACTCGGCTCCAACATTTAGAGCGGACAATTCTATGTGACTCCAACTATCCGCTCTCGGATTGCAGCGTTTCGACCAAATGTTCGAAAGTATCCGGCGAAACACCAAAGCCGCCTTGAAATGGGTCGCTGAGCGCCAGGATGAGATACAGAACCAAACCGACAAAGACGGTGTATAGTGAAGCGAGCGCGACAAGCCGCGGCTGAGGTCGGTAGACTCCGAAGCATGTCATGGTAACAAGAAATCCAAAAATTACAGTATAGACATATACCGGGGGCTTCGCCAGTGCATTGTCCAATCGGATCAATCGATAATTCGACACGGCATCCAGGTCACTCAGGAGCCGGGACCACAACTCTTTCTGAACCTCAGTGTTCGGGTCCAATTCTATAATGCTATGCGAAATTTGTTTTCGAAGGAACCCTGTCTGCTGACCGAGCTTGTCGTTTGCCAGCGCTGCCCAGTCGTCTTTGATAATTGTCTGTACGTAATTGATCAGGTCGGACCGAATTTCTCGAGTCCCCTCGGCATCGAACTGCTGCAGGCCATTAAACAAGTCTGCTATGGCCACAGCCTCGCGTGCCACGGCCTTTTCAATCGTTCTCTTCTCAGCGACGACTTCCGAAAAGGCCAGCGATAGCATCAGACCGACCAGAACTCCAACCACGCCGAACAAATTCTCTGTTGGTCCTTTAAACTCGTCGCTCCCATGTCTGCAGATGAGTTTGTAAGAGATTCCGTACGCCATGAGACCTACGACGGTTGCCAGCACCATCGAAATCAAGATTCCGCTTAAGGTCGATACCGAGAGCAAAAAATCGATCATGTCCTTCCCCGATTAACTGTCCCTATTGGCGTTATAAGACATCCGTCCGATGACCAAAACGTCTTTCTCTCATAGGAAATGAAACCTCCTGCCCAAATCCCACAATCCTGCCTGGTCGATATCAGCTCTTCCCATTGGATGGTTGGCCCCCCTTGGTTGCTGCAACATATCATGAAATATGGGGAACCACATTTCTCAGTAACGGCCAAAACACAATAAAGATTCCGATTCCCAATGCGGCCAGGCCGAATAGCCCGAGATTGGTAAATCGGCGATAATCATCGATGCTTGACGCCAGTATCGGGTGGCACCGGGTCCTGTACTCCCCGCTCCGAATGAAGTTGCGCAAGCTGAGATTTTCGCTTTCATAGGCTTCCTTCAGGGTTTCCGGGGATCCCAGTTCTTCCCACAAGCCTTCTGGGCCCTGTTCGCGAATATCGCTCAGTAACCGGTTTCCTTTTCGTGTCATGATTACCGCAAACAATCCCACAAGGGCAATGTAGCCGATCCCGGCCGCCACGAGCGCAAGCTCGTTATGAGACAATCCATTCATTGAATGCAGCAGTTTCCTGGTGAACCGAAAATCTACAGCTGTCGGAACATGCAGTTCATCCGGCTCGAAGATGTTCTGTGAGCAACGATTTTAACTGATCCAGGTAACCCCAGAAGAAATGGTCCGAACCCTGGATCACCTGAAATGCCGCCCGGGGATTCCAAGATGGTATGAGGGATTCTATCACTTTCGGGGGAGCAATGTCATCTTCGGAGCCGGCCACGACAAATGTCAGCCCGGGGATCGGCCGAGGTGTGCCGTAGTCGATAAATGCCACAGGTGGGGAGACCATCATCGTCTTGTTATATGCATCGGTGGAAATGCCGGCGTTGACCCACGCACCGAACGAATAGCCAAAAAGATCTATGTTCCTGACGCCCAGATCTAGAAGATAGGAGATGGCCGCACGTACATCATCCTGCTACCCTAATCCCCGGTCATGGGCACCCTGGCTTTTACCGGTACCTCTGAAATTGAACCGCAAGGTGGTGAGACCGGCATCACGGCTGGCCTGCTGAATGCATTCGACGACCGGATTGTACATGTCGCCGCCGTACAGCGGGTGTGGATGGGTGATGACGGCGCCTCGCGTATTGTCCGTTGAACGCTGGAGCAATCCTTCGAGGATGATATCCCTGGACGGAAATTTTATCTTCTCTTCCTGCATCGTACCCTTGTCACCGTAATTTTCTCAAAACAGTCAGAATCTCTTTTCCAAATACTTCCCGCTGCCAGTTTCGCATGTCCGGGATGTCGTCCAGATCACCCATGCGACGAGGATTGCGTATGGCAATGGCGGTCATCAGAGCCTTGTTGCATAAAATCGCCGGATCGAGATTGATTTCTTCTGCCTGCTTGTCTCTCCAGGTCCTTATCGCCTGGACCCGACGCGGCACCTTCGGTTTTTGTGCAGGTGGCCGCCTGCGGGGGTATTCCGGCAAACAGTCAGCCGGAATTGCCATCGCCTCCTTCACGGAGCGGGTCAATTCTTCTCCGAACATTCCGATCTGCTTGGCGCTTAACGCGTTGGTTCCCTCCAGGCGTTTGAGCGTGGTGGGGCGTGCCTTGGCAATTTTGAGAATCGCGTCATTGCCAACAATTTTAAACAACGGACGGTCTTTTCGTTCTGCAATTTTGCGCCGGCTCTGCAAGAGCGCCTCGAGAACCGCAAGCCCCCGTGGATGAAATCTGCCGGCGCCCTTGAATTTCAAAAACAGGGGTTCGTTGTTCTCATTCGGCGGCCAGACCTGGCTCAACAGTTCGCTTTCCTCCTGCACCCATGAAAGGCGTTGGAGATCGGAGAGCTCGTACTCGAGTTGGTGGGCCAGGGGCAGCAGGTAGGAGACGTCGCCGGCGGCGTAGGCAACCATATTTTCGGGGAGTGGGCGCTTGGACCAGTCTTTTTTGCGGTATTTTTTGTTCAGTTTAAGATTGAAGCGCTTCTTTAGCACCGTATCCAGTCCGGTTTCCTGAATCCCCAGGAATCTGCAGGCGATCTGGGTGTCGAATAGATTTCGGATGTCGATGCCAAAATCCCGGTAGAGACTTCGTACATCATAATCGGCACCATGCAGTACTTTTTTGATGTTTGGATCGTGAAACAATGCTTTCAAGGGTGACATGTCCGGAATGGTCAAGGGATCAATGATGACGATTCGATTCTGGAACGCCATTTGAATCAGGCATACCCGCTCTCGGAAATGGTACATGGAGTCCGCCTCGAGGTCGACGGCGATTTCGTTTTCCGTGAGGGCCATATCCACTGCCTCGCCAAGATCTCGACTATTTTTAATGGAATGATACCTGTCCGGCTTGGCGTCTACCAAATTTTTCTTGACCCTTGTTGGCATTATTTTTAACTTATCCCTTTCACGATTTTGTGTTTTCGTCGGCCCTATGTCCGCATTGCCAACTTCGGTTGGCGGTTTTAATCTTTAAAAATATCAATCAGGTTAGAAAACGATGGTGAATATAACATTTCCAGATGGAACGATAAAGGCGTTTGACGGCGAACCCACCGGTGAGGAGGTCGCCCAGAGCATTTCCGCGGGGCTTGCACGGGAAAGCCTGGCCATGGAATTGAATGGAGACATGGTGGATCTGTATCGGCCGATTCCCGAGGATGCCCAGTTGCGCCTGATCACCACCCGCGATGAAGAAGCCCTCGACATTATGCGTCACAGCGCCGCTCATGTCATGGCGCAGGCCATTTTGCGACTGTACCCGGAGGCCAAACTGACCATCGGGCCCGTGGTTGACGGCGGATTCTATTACGATATCGATATGGAGCCGCTATCCGAGGATGATTTTCCGAAAATCGAATCGGAGATCAAAAAAATTATAAAAGCCAAACTGCCGATCCGGCGCCGTGAGGTGGCCAAAGGGGAAGCCCTGCGATTTTACAAGGATGAACCTTACAAGCTCGAAATGATCGGTGACCTGGATGATGGTACCATTTCCTTTTATGAGCAGGGAGAGTTTACCGATCTGTGCCGTGGGCCCCACGTGCCCCACACCGGGTTTGTGAAGGCCATCAAGCTGATGAAAGTGTCCGGTGCATACTGGCGGGCGGATCAGAACAACGCTCAACTCCAACGCATCTATGGCACCGCTTTCTTTTCAAAAAAAGAGCTCAAGGCCTATCTGCATTTCCTGGAAGAAGCCCGAAAACGGAATCACCGCAAAATCGGAGAAGCCCTGGAACTGTTCAGCTTCCACGACGAAGCTCCGGGGATGGCCTTTATCCATCCCAAGGGGATGGTGGTCTGGAACACGCTGCTGGAATACTGGCGGGAGGCACACCGGACCGCCGGGTACGTGGAAACCAAGACCCCAATCATTCTCCGGCGAGAGCTGTGGGAAAAAAGCGGGCACTGGGAGAACTATCGGGAAAACATGTACTTCACCGAGGTGGATGAAGACGAATATGCCATCAAACCCATGAACTGCCCCGGCGGCATGCTCATGTATAAAAACCGGCCCCATTCTTACCGGGAGCTTCCCTTAAGGGCCGCGGAAATCGGTCTGGTTCATCGACATGAATTGAGCGGGGTGCTCTCCGGTCTGTTCCGGGTGCGCGCCTTTCATCAAGATGATGCCCATCTGTTTATGATGCCGAACCAGATCCAAAGTGAGATCCTTGATCTGCTGCGTCTCGAGGAACGGATGTACAGCACATTCGGGCTTGGTTTTTATCTGGAGCTGTCTACCCGCCCGGCAAAGTCTATTGGCACCGACGAACAATGGGAAACTGCCACCAGAGGACTGCAGTCCGCTCTGGATGCCTACGGAAAAGATTATCGCATCAATGAAGGGGATGGTGCCTTCTACGGACCGAAAATCGATTTTCATATTGAGGATGCCCTGGGTCGAACCTGGCAGTGCGGAACCGTTCAGCTGGACATGTCTCTGCCGGAGCGTTTCGACCTGACCTATGTGGATCGCGACAATGAGCGCCGCCGGCCGATTATGCTTCACCGGACGGTCTTTGGCTCCATTGAACGCTTCCTGGGGATTCTCATTGAGCATTTTGCAGGGAAATTTCCGCTCTGGCTGGCTCCGGTCCAGGCGATCCTGCTTCCCATCAATGACGACCTGGTGCCCTACGCCGAGGACGTCGGAGCAACCTTTGAGAAGGCCGGTATCCGAGTCGAAATCGACAGCCGCACGGAGAGTCTGAACCGGAAGATTCGTGAGGCACAGTTCAAGAAAGTCCCGCTGATCATCACCATCGGTGCAAAAGAAAAAGAAGCCGGCACGCTGTCTGTGCGGACCCTTGACGGACACGTCCGGTACGGGGTATCCCACGAAGCGTTTATGTCCAAAGTGATGGAACACATTCATGAGAGATTACTGGAGCTTTCGCTTTTCAAGGAGTAACGCCGGTCCTTATCCACTCAAACAGAAACGCATGTTCGGATGAACCGACCCAAAAAAGCCAACGCCGGGGTGAGCACGAGCAAGCTGAAGTGGTGCGACCTTCGGTGTGAACATTCGGATTTTGCCAAGCTGGATGCCCTGGACGGAAGCTGCCGGACATTCCAGTCGCTCTGGTGCAACCATCTTAAAAAGCACGTCACCAAAAACTCCCCCTGTGAAGTGAAATTCGGAAAACGACGCCCTACCACGAACCTGTGATTCTGGATACTCGATACTGGGTACTCGATACTGGGTACTGGGCACTGGGCTGGATGCTGGATTGCGCACGTTGAACCAATGGCGTGATGGATCGACGTGGGAATTTCCAGTGCTCCAATACTCCAGTACTCCATTACTCCATATTTTAAACGGGCCAACGGGCAAACCGGCAAACGGGCCAACCGCCCAACCGTTTCTGCGCTTATCTGCATTGACAAGACAGAGTCCTTCTATTAGAAAGATACGTTGACGTAATGGCGGAGCCTTGGCGAACAATGCCGCATGGACAGCGACATTGTCGTTGATCGACACCTAACCATTAGAGGCGGAACATGACCACGGAAAACACGATCAGCATCAATGGAAATGAATTTTCGTACGAGAACGGAGAAACCCTTCTCGATGTCGCCCGGAAACACGACATCGACATCCCGACCCTATGTCACTTGAAAGGTGCCATGCCCACCGGCGCCTGCCGAATGTGCGTCGTGGAAGTGGAGAGGGCCAGAACCCTTCTTGCCGCTTGTGCCACGCCGGCCGCACCCAACATGATTGTTGAGACCGAGTCTCCCAAGGTGGTGGAAACCCGGAAAACGCTTCTGAAGCTGCTGCTCGCCTCCGGTAATCACAACTGCGCCATTAGCGGCTCTGCCGGATCCGACTGGACGGCCTTTCAACTCAAAGTCCACAAGGACGACGGAAGTGATGAGCTTTGCCCGGTCTGGGGAGACTGTCGGCTTCAGGAGCTCGCCTACCGATACCAGGTGTCCGGGGAGGAGTTTGACAGCACCGAGGTCAATTATCCCATGGAAACCGTGAATCCGTTCATTGTCCGGGATTTTTCCAGATGCATTCTCTGTGGCCGGTGCGTCCAGGCATGCAACGATGTCCAGGTGAATAATGCGATCAATTTCGGCTATCGGGGTGCGCCGGCCAAAATCGTTGCCGCCGAGGATAAACCGCTGAAGGATTCCGATTGCGTGTTCTGTGGCGAGTGCGTTCAGGCCTGCCCGGTGGGGGCGCTGGTGGAAAAGGATGCACGCTACGCGGTTCGGCAATGGGATACCACAGAGGTTCGCACCACATGCACCTACTGCGGCGTGGGTTGTCAGCTCGATCTCCATATAAAGGACGGCAAGGTCGTGAAAGTAACCGGTGCCGAGAATGTGCCGCCCAACGATGGCAGCCTGTGCGTCAAAGGACGGTTCGGGTTCGATTTTATCCACTCCCCGGAACGGTTGAAGACGCCTTTGATTAAGGATAACGGTACGTTCAGAGAGGCAACATGGGATGAAGCCCTGGACCTTGTCGCCGAGAAACTGGGGAGCATCAAGGATGCCCATGGCTCAGACAGCCTCGGCGTGTTGACCTCTGCCCGGGTCACCAACGAGGAAAACTACATTGCCAACAAATTTACCCGGGCGGTCCTCAAGACGAACAATATCGACCATTGCGCCCGTCTCTGACATAGCTCCACCGTGGCCGGTCTGGCCGCAGCATTCGGAAGCGGGGCTATGACAAACACCATCGCCTGTATTGAACAGGCCGACGTCATCCTCATCACCGGGTCCAATACCACGGAAAACCATCCGGTTCTGTCCAGCTTTGTAAAGCGGGCCGTGAAATTCAAGGGCGTCAAGCTCATTGTGGTCGACCCTCGGCGCATTAAGATATCCCGTTTTGCCGATATTTTTTTGCGACAGAACCTGGGTACGGATGTCGCATGGCTCAACGGAATGATGAACGTCATCATCGCCGAAGGGCTTCAAGACCAGAAGTTTGTCGAGACCCGCACCGAAGGGTTCGAAGAACTCAAAAAAACGGTTGAAAAGTATACTCCCGACTATGTGGAGGAAATCACAGGGATCCCCGCCGAGAAACTCGCCGAAGCGGCCCGGCTGTATGCCAATGCCAAAGCCGGAAGTATCCTCTATTGCATGGGAATCACCCAGCACACCCATGGTACCGACAATGTCAAGTCGCTGGCCAATCTGGCGATGCTCTGCGGTCATATGGGGATCGAGGGTGGTGGGGTCAATCCGCTTCGGGGCCAGAACAACGTTCAGGGTGCCTGTGACATGGGCGGCCTGCCGAACGTCTACCCGGCCTATCAGCCGGTCACCGATCTGGCCATTGCTAAAAAATTCGAGGACGCATGGGGGATGACCGGACTTTCGACCCAGCTCGGACTGAAGGTCACCGATATGATTCCCAAAGCCCATGAGGGGGAGTTCAAGGCCCTGTATATCATCGGTGAAAATCCGCTGGTATCGGATGCGGATTTGAACCATGCCGAAAAGAGCATCAAGAATCTCGATTTTCTTGTGGTCCAGGACATTTTCATGACCGAAACCGCCCAACTTGCCGATGTGGTGCTGCCGGCAAAATGTTTTGCCGAAAAGGACGGTACCTTCTCCAATACTGAGCGTCGTGTCCAGCGGGTCAGAGCCGCAGTGGAGGCTCCCGGTGATGTGTGGGATGACTGGAAGATCACCAGCGCGATCGGCACCCGGATGGGGCTGCCCATGGAGTATGCCGACAGCGAAGCCGTCTTCAACGAACTTCGTACCGTGACCCCGTCTTATGCGGGCATTACCTACGACCGCATCGATCAGGTCGGACTTCACTGGCCCTGCCCGAATGAGGAGCACCCGGGCACGCCCATTCTTCACAAAGAACAGTTTACCCGGGGCAAGGGCCTGTTCCATGCCATTGACTTCACGCCGCCTGCCGAGCAGACCGACAGTGAATACCCGCTGTATCTGACCACCGGCCGGGTCTTGTACCAGTATCATACCGGCAGCATGACCATGAAAACGGCCGGATTGAACGATCGGGCGCCGGGGTGCTTTGTGGAAATCTCGCCGGCCGATGCCGCCAAATACGAATTGGAAGACGGGGCAACGGTTGAAGTGGCATCCCGCCGTGGAAATATCGAGGCCGTCGTACAGATCTCAACCACGGCCGTGAACGGAACCATATTCATCCCGTTCCATTTCGCCGAATCGGCGGCGAACAAACTGACAAATGCGGAGCTGGATCCGGTATCCGGCATTCCCGAGTTTAAGGTGTGCGCGGTAAAGATATCCAAGGCTGCTTAACGGATAACATCTCCCACAATCTGCTTCCACGGGTCTATACGCCCGGCGCCGAGTGATAGCGACCGGGCGTTTATTTTACATACGGATACCATTCTATGGCGACAAAAGGCCTCGGCATACATGACGGAAAGTTCACCCCCTGCCCGGGGCGACCCAACTGTGTCTCCAGCGACTCCATGGACAAAGACCATTATGTGGTGCCGCTTTCCATCTCCGGAAACCCGGAACTTACCTGGGAGGCGCTTCAGCGGTTGGTTGCCGCCCGTCCCCGGACAACGATTGTCACGGCAACTGCGGAATATCTGCACGCTGTTGAAAAAAGTCGCGTTTTCGGCTTCAAGGATGATCTGGAGTTTCACCTGAGGTCGGAAGAGGGGATTATTGCAGTGTGGTCTGCCTCTCGACGGGGCTACTCCGATATGGGGGTCAATCGACGGCGGGTGGAGGAAATCCGGGCGGCACTTCTTTGAAGTAGATTTAAGCTATGGTTGCTTTCGTCCCGGTTGCCTGCCACGAAGAAAAAGACGCTCACGAAGATTCGGCTCAAGAAAACAATTCGATAAACATGGGGCTATTCAGGTGTGTTGTGGCGGCGACGCCGATATTCCGTCCAGATCTCCCAAACGGCTTTGGCCACTTCCTGGTACTCATCCTCTTTTCCGGCCAGGCACTCTCCCGCAAACCATCGGACGAATTCCTCGTGAATTACTTTCCGGGCATCGTCGACATCTTTGCAATCGGTTAATCTGGGCAGAATGGTGCCCACTTCCGGCTCATACTCATTATGGTTGGTATCGTAGTTGATACCGATGGGATCGAACTCAAAGAATACTTTGGTGAGCTCGTGGTACAAATTTGGATTCGTTTTGTTTAGGGTGGCTCGCGTGTGTGCAGACTCTGGCACCCATTTAAGCGAATCATGAATCACTTTCTGTTAGGCTCCTTTTGATTATTTCTTTAAGATATCTCTGCGAGTCATGTGTTGCCATATTATTGAATACATCATCCCATGAACGACGGGCTATCCATTCATTGGAATGTTCCAATAGATCACTCGTCTGAATCCCAAATACTTTTCGCCATTGGAGATGGGGCCCCTCTGTGCCGATTTGTTTGTCTGTCTGCTTTTTGGACCTGGATAGAAATACGAAAGCGGTATTCATACCCAACAGCCCTGACATTAAAAATGACTGGACACAGGTCTGTCTGATTCTGAATGTGCTTCTATCTTCAACTCCGGAGCCATATTTTTTCTTAGTTCGCAAATCCCATTCCCTTTTTTCGTCTGTCCCTCCAGGGTATGAATCTTCCGGGGACTCGAGTTTAGCTTCAATACAAAGGGCCCTTTTGTCAGTAAGATGAATCACAATATCCGGTTTCGCATTAAAGGCCCATTTAAACCAGGAGATTTTTTCAAAGTCATCGACATTCTCGAAGCGTTCTGCGTATCTTGATAAATTCCAATTACTTGGGCTTTGAATTACATCTGTTGATGGTTTTGTTTGGATGAACCATGAATTAAAGTCGCCTACGGGTTCCCCTCTTAATTGTGTATCATTGGAAAGTTTTAAAGAACCGAGTATGAATTCTTTTTTTGCCTCATTTGAACAGATTGTTCGTTCAGCGATTCCATGCCACAAATCCCTCAGGTAAGCATATTCGAAATATACGCTGTAACCTTCCGTCTTATTTACCTTGTAGTCGTAATTAATTACTTCCAGAAAACGATTCAAATTGCTCCTGCAGGCCAACAATTGATAGAAAACAGCGGCTACATTCCTTTCCTCACGGCAAACCATATAGTATTCATCGTTCCAGTCGAGAAACTGCCTCAAGTTCTTCATGAATGCGATCTCCAATTTCAAATGAGGTGCTGAAACATTCTACTATATATATTCGATTCAGAGCACCAGAAATTCACACCAAACAGGCAGGAACAAAACAACCTACTGAAAATTCTGAATAAATTATTTTTCGTCGAACCCTTTTCGAGCCATCTGGAATAACGGTGCCCTATATTGGACTAAAATCCATGGGTGACCCAAGGGCTATTACTATTTCATGCCCCATGGTATGATGCATTGTAACATCGTAAAATTCCGCACTCGCGATGAAAAACGGCGTCGGAGTTATTATATTCCGGTGTATGACAACGTAGCCGAGGTATGGAATCCATGAGGCCGATGGCAAAGCATCCCCAGTGGCCGTTTGTATTCGGCGTATGTTTCTTGCTTGTATGGCTCATCTCAGGATCCGTTCAAGGGGGCGTTTACAAGTATCAGGATGAGGACGGCAACTGGCATTATTCAGACCGGCCGGTGGAGGGGGTGGAAATCCTCCGGGAGGGGGCCGATCAGGGCTTTGATACGCCGAAAACGCGGGACCTGCATCAGCATCTGTCCAATCTGTTCGCGCCGAGAAACGATATCGAACGGGTATCCATTGCGACGGTGGCCGTTCAGACCGCCGCCGGTTTCGGGTCAGGGTTTTTCATCACCGATGACGGTTATATTCTGACCAACAAACATGTGCTGCAGGGGGATAAAAACCAGAAACAGGCCATCGAGAAGCAGTATCTCAGTTACAAACGGCAGGTCGAAAGTTTGAAGAATTGGATCGAGACTCAGAAAGGAAAGATAAAAATTGCCGAAGCACAGCTTCGCAGTGCTAAGCAGGACATTGACAGCGAACGCAACGCGAAGATCCGGGAGGGCAAACAGCAGATTTACAATGTCCACCTTCGGCAGTTTGAACAGTGGGAGGACAATGTCCGCAGCAAAGAATACGAACTTTCCGAGTTTGAACGGAAACTGGACAGCGCCAAACTCGCCCTGGACACCCGGGACCTGGTCGCGGATTTAAGTCAGAACTTTACGATTTTTCTGAGGGACCGAACCGAGTTGTATGTCTATCTGGTGGCCGCCAGTGAGACATACGATCTTGCATTGCTTAAACTGGACGGTTACACGACCCCGTATATTGAACCCATGGATTCCTACCACATCGCCCAGGGCCAGTCGGTGTACGCCGTGGGAAACCCGCTTAGCCTCCATACTCAGGTAGCGGCCGGTGTGCTGTCCGGCCATCAGGGGGCCTATGTAAAGACCGACGCGCGTATCTACCCGGGAAACAGCGGGGGGCCGCTGGTGACCGGGAGCGGTCGGGTGATCGGCATTAACACCTTCAAACAGTTGACCCGAAATTTCGAAGGGCTCGGGTTTGCCATCCGCATCGACGTCGTGCTCGACGAGTTCAGTGGGTATCTGAATCCTTGAATCACATCCTGTCTCAGGCACTCCCATCCGGAATTTTGCTCACCCGTTTTACTGGAAGGGTACAGATCCTTTACTGAACCCCTTGTTCAGGTGGTCGGCATGTCGGCCGGGTAACTGCCCAGATTTTTCAGGGTAATGGTCAGGTCCTCCATTTTCTTAAGCACTTCCGCAACTGTTTCCTCCTTCTGTGAGCCTTCAAAATCAAGAAAGAAACAGTAGTTACTCGGGTCCGATCGCAGCGGCATCGAAGCGATTCGGGTCAGATTGATGTTGGCTTCGGCAAACAGGCTGAGCACACCATAGAGGCGTCCGGCCTCATGGGGTGTGGCGAACACAACGGACGTCTTGTCTCCGGCCCCGTCGTAAGGTTCCCGGGCAAGCAGCAGAAATCGGGTCGTATTGGACGGACCGTCCTCGATGCCTTCCTTGATGATCTCCAGGTCATACAGCTCGGCACACAGAGAGCTGGCAATGGCCGCCGCGGCTTTGGGATTTTCCCTGGCCAGCATCTTTGCAGCTCCAGCGGTGTCATAGAACGGATGGGGCTCCAGATTGTTGCGGAGCAGGAATCCCCGACATTGAGCCAGAGCCTGGGGATGGGAATATACCTGGCGGATCTCGCGATAATCGGTGGCCTCGATGGAGAGAAGGCAGTGGGTGACCAGCACTTTGGCTTCTCCGACGACCTTCAAATCAGTGGTCGTCAGCAGATCGTTGACCTGGGTCACGGCACCCTCCAGGGAGTTTTCCACCGGCACCACACCCAGATCGAAATGTCCGAGTTCGACCCCTTTGAACACATCGATAAATTCCATACAGGGAATATAGGCCCCGTCGAGTGCCAGCTTTCGGGCGGCGACTTCCCCATAGGCGCCGTGCTCTCCCTGGAATGCCACCAGGGGACGGTCCTCTTCCTGAAGCCGCTTGCTTTCCTCGATGATCGTTTTTAAGAGTTGTCGCGTAAAGGATTGCTCGATCAGGTCCAGGTTCATCCGTTCCACCCGGGCCAGGACCGCCTCTTCGCGCTGGGAGTCGGTGACGGATTCCTTGAATTTCCTGGACCGGAGCGCATAGCCCATTCGCTCTTGGAGGAGAACTAGCAGTTCCCGATCAATTTTGTCGATTTTGGTTCGAATTTCTTCAAGCTTCATTTTCCGACCTCTTTAATGTTTACAGGGTTTCGAAAAACTGTTTCAGGGCCCGAATTTTCCGCATGTCTTCGGAAAAAGTGTCCGGAGTGAGCGCCTGGTCGGCGTCGCACAACGCGGCCGCGGGATTATTATGGACCTCGATGATCAATCCATCCGCTCCCGCAGCCACCGCGGCAAGGCTCATGGGACCGATCAGACTCAGACGTCCGGTACTGTGTGTCGGATCGATGATAATCGGCAAGTGGGTCAGTTCCTTGATTGCCGGCACCGCACTGAGATCAAGAGTGTTTCGCGTATAGGACTCGAATGTTCGTATCCCCCGCTCACAGAGAATTACATCGGGATTGCCTTCACTGAGAATATATTCTGCGCAGTTGAGCCATTCCTCCAATGTGGAGTACATGCCCCGTTTGAGCAGCACCGGTTTTTTAGCCTGCCCCACCTCCTTTAACAGGGCAAAGTTCTGCATATTCCGGGTTCCGATTTGGAGCACGTCGGCAAACTCCGCCACCCAGGATACATCCCGGGGATCGATGACTTCCGTGACGATGGGCAGACCGGTTTCCTGGCGCGCCTGTTCCAGGATCTTGAGCCCGCGCAGACCCAGGCCCTGAAAAGAATATGGTGATGTGCGCGGTTTAAAGGCCCCGCCACGAAGCATGTCCGCGCCGGCCGCCTTGACCGCCCGGGCTGTTGCCAACGTTTGCTCCTCGCTTTCCACACTGCAGGGGCCGGCAATGACGACCAGATCGTTTCCGACTTCCACTCCGGCAACGTTAACGACGGTGCGCGTTGCGTCTTCCATTGCTGCAAGTTTAAGGTTCTTCATGATATCCATCCTCTGAACCGCAGTTACGCGTGTATTTGATTACAAAACTACCCATTCCTTGAAGGTTTCCGGTGAATCCATCCCGGCATTGTATCTCGTTGATGCGTTAAGCCATCCTGGGGTCAGGCTGCTGTTTGCCGAGGCATCCCGGAGCAGGCGTTGGCCGCACCATCGATCATACCAAACGCATCCGCGTCCAACAGGGGGACTTCGAGCTGCTGAAGTAGTTCGATGGCGTTATCATTATCTTCAAAGGAAAAGATCATCACGGCATTGCCTGCAACATTGCCGGCAAACGCATAGGCATAATGGATCGGTATACGGGCGGCGGTCAAATGGGCCAGGACTTCGGCCAGGGCGTTTGGGCGATCCTCGATTTCGAATGCGACGACATCACTGACCCTGGCGGTGATCCGATGTTCCATCAGGATTTGCCGGGCCTCGGCTAGGTTCGACACCAGCAGCCGCAGCTCGCCAAAATCGCCGGAATCCACCAGATTCAGAGCTCTGAGGTTGATGCCGCGTTCCCCAAGCACACTGAGAACTTCATACGCCCGTCCAATTGCGTTTTCAAGGGGGACCGAAAGTTGTTTTAGCTTCATACGAACACCTCCACACGGTTTTACTGTTAAGCGGGGTCCATAAAAAGAAGCCCCGGGAACCGGCTCCCAGGGCTTTAAAAAGAAAGCCCCGGGTGGCATCAAGTCCACCCGGGGTCATTGGCGTTTTGCGTCAGACATCCGGATGGACGCTCCTAAAGCTAAAAAAGAAGCATCCAAAGTTAAAAAAGAAAGTATCGTTACCGCGTTTTGTGTTCATGGATTAAACCTTTGTCTGATTTTCGATCTTCGATAAGCCACAAGTGGTCTGCCTGTCAAGTTAATTTTCCATTTGCATCGTTCCGTTTCGAAAAATTTCGTTCTTCAGCGGTGATTGACCGACCATCCTGATATTGACTTTACCCTGCCTGAACTTAAGATCAGATCATTGGAGATCATAAATCTGCCCCAATGATTCACACCGAGAGGAGAATAACGATGAATTCGTCACAATCTGTTCTGATCACCGGTAGCAGCAGTGGTTTCGGGCTGCTGACAGCTCAACTCCTCCTTGAAAAGGGATTTACGGTCATTGCCACGATGCGGGGACTCGATGGCAAAAACGCACAACACGCCAACGAGATACGGAAATACGCCGAGGGGCGGCCCGGCACGTTGTATCTTCGCGAGTTGGATGTCACGGATGAGGCATCCGTGGATCAGGCGATTCAGGGTATCCTCGACACTACCGAGGGGATCGATGTCGTCGTCAACAATGCGGGCGCCGGCATCGGCGGTTTTGCAGAAGGCTGCACGGTCGATCAAATGAAACGCATTTTCGATGTGAACCTGTTCGGCGTACAGCGGGTGAATCGGGCGGTCCTTCCGAGTATGCGGGAGCAGGGATCCGGTCTGCTGATCCATATATCCAGTGTGATGGGTCGGATTGTGATACCTTATGCGGCATTTTATACGGCCACCAAGTTTGCCCTCGAAGGATTGGCTGAGAACTACGCTTATGAGCTGGAAGGCACCGGTGTGGACGTTAGCATCATCGAGCCGGGCGGGTTCGGGACCGGGTTTATGGCGAAAATGGAGGAAGCCGCAGACATGGAGCGGCTGAAAAGCTACGGCGCCCTGCTGGAGCGGCCAAAGCAGATTTGGGGCGGTCTTGGGGAGATGCTTGCAGGTGACAATGCGCCAAATCCTCAGGATGTGGCAGATGCCGTCTTGGATGTTATCGAAACATCCCAGGGCGAACGGCCCCTGCGTGTTGTGGTCGATCCCATGACCGGAGGAGAGGGCCCGGAATCCTTGAACGAAGCCGCCGAGCAGATTCAACGCCAATTGCTGAGCTCATTCGGACTTTGATCCACACCGGGCGTTTAGCGGCAGACAGAAATTGCAGCACGGGGGGCGCTGAACCCGCCCAACACCAGAGGGCACGTCCGCCACACCGATGGCGGATACATCCGTAAGGAAAACGGCAGGGAAAGCCGCCACAATTAAGGCGGGCCAGTCCTTCGTTGCATAATAGCGATACCGTCGCGTTCCTTAGAATCGTTGCACGATTTTATTCTTCGGTACTCTCACCCCACGCACGTTTGCTGCGATTGATTTTTTTCTTCACGATGTGCCAGGTTTCTGTTTTCAGAAAGGACTCTTCGAAACGATCGAGCATCGCCTGGAACAGCGCCACCGGCACGGTAAATGACAGCTCGTCGGTTTTGTAAAATTTGCGCGCCGACGGGTCCCAGCCCCCAATGACGGCCCGTGTTCTCCCTTGCTCAAGAAATTTCTGGGGCCAGGCAAAGAGACTCCCGCAGCCGGAGCTCCAGGGGGATACCACCACTTCCGGGTCGTTGGTGACATAAGCGACGAGTTGGTGCAAGCCGCATATCGGTTCGGGACGAGCAAAAAACGCCACCAATTCGGGTTTTTCTCCGGGGTCTATCACTGAAACCGGTTTAATCACACAATAGGGATTTGGGGCCGGCCGGGGATCCACATAATCGAACATCTTGCGCAGTTCCTCGGGTGATTCACAATAAAACTCTCCCTCTGTCCATCCGGGGATACCGGTGGACACATACTGAATGATGGTTTCGGTCTGGGGCTTCAGAAAACCGCCCCAAAAGGCCGCACCCGGGCAACCAAACTTGTCCGCGCTCATGTAGACTGTCGACTGTTTCTTTCGAGCCAGCCAGATACTGCCAATAATGCATGAAAACTGTCCGAAGACCCCTTGCCAGTCAATTTCGTCTTTCTCTTCCTTCTCGCGTGTGGGCAGGGGGCCGGGTTTGGGCGAGAAACCCTTTTCGGGCTCGACATCCGTGTAGAGGATTCCCATGGGGGGCTCTTCCAGGCTCAGACAATCCAAAAAATCATCCAACTTTTCAAGGTTCATGGCACCCTCCATCTATTGACGAGTCCGTCTGACGTTATCACTCAATCCTTCTTAGCTCGGACATGGCCTCAACCATCCGCTTACTCGAACCTTTCTTGAAATCTTTTCTATGAAAGGTTCAGGCTGGAAGAGTTCATGCTATGTTCGGCTCAGGGGTTCGGATCCACTGCACCGCGGTCAACGATACCATGGCCATACAGGCCCCGGCAATAAACGGAATCCGGTAGTCCACCATCCACAGCAGCCCACCAATCGCCGGCAGCACGACGGCGGCAATGTGGTTGATGGTAAACCCGACCGCCATACTCGGAGCAATGTCCTTGGGATCTCCCACTTTCTGAAAATAGGTTTGTATGGCCATGGCAAAATTAAAGAACATGTGGTCCAGAATGTAAAGCATTGCCGCCAGGTAGCGGGATTCGACCCATGCATACGCCAGGAACACAAAGACCAGCCCTGCATATTCCAGGGAGAGCACCCGGCGCTCCCCGAATCGGATGATGCTCTTGCCGATCATAGGGCTTAGAAAATAATTAATGCTGTTGTTCACCACGAAAAGGAGGGTGACCTCCTGGATAGAGAATTCGAACTTCTTGACCAGCAAAAACACGGCAAAGGCGATAAATATTTGCCGACGCGCTCCTGCCATAAAGGTCAGAAAGTAAAACAGCCAGTACTTTCTCCGAAACACCATCTGTTTCCGCTGGGGGGCGATGTCCAGCCGTGTGGGATTCTGTAGAAAACCCCAAATGCCGGCCGCGGCCACCAGGGAGCCAAACAGCAGGTACATCTGCGTGAAGCTCAAAAAGGTCGCCACGATCAATATGGATAGCCCAATGCCGATATTTGTGGCGGCGGCATAGCTGCGTTGTTTTCCGAATACCCATGGGGCCGTGTCCGGCTTGAAATATTGCAGCGTCAGGGATTGGTTGGTCGTCTCGTAATAATGGAATCCGAAACTGGACACCAGGGTCGTAAGCATCAGTCCAATGAAGGAGGGGAAGAGTCCCGTGACCGCCAGCCCGATCCCCAGAAATAGAATCGACAGGGCCGACAGCCGGTGCTCCCGAAGGATCAGCATGACATATACGGCCAGTAGTGCCAGAAATCCGGGGATTTCCCGTACCGACTGGATCACTCCCACATGTTTGCCTTCCAGGCCCGCCGCATCCACTGCAAAGTTGTTAAACAACGTCTGCCACGCCTGAAGCCCCACCGCCGAAGCGATGGTCAGCACAATCAGGAAGCGGTACATGGGATCGCGGGTGACGGTTTTCATAGCCTGTGAGCTGGATGGTGGAAAAAACGGTGCTTCGTCTATCGATGTACTTCTCAACGCAAAGACGCAGAGGACGCAAAGAATAATTCATTTTTTTGCTTTCCGCTGAGACGCCGGAAAGCAAAAACAGGCATCTTTTGGAGAACCCCCGATATTAGCCGGAACGTTCGCGAAGTTAGTTTTTTGGATACGCTTCGCCTTTAGGTGTTCGATTTATAGCAGGTAACCGATAGCAGTGAAAGGTTCCACTTATGCGGATGGGCAATCTTTCAAGAGGCAGCCATTATTCAGAATCCCCCTCTCAGGGATTCTGAATAAAGAGACTTCTTCGCGAACTCAGCATCTCTGCGGTTCAAAAAGAAAAGCCCGACTTGGCGACAAGCCGGGCTTTAGCGTTGTAGTGATGGTGGGAGACTAATCGACTTGAGGTCTCGGCAGAACCTTGGCCTGCTCGGCAATCTCTGGGACTTTGTGCTCCCATTCGATGGCCATCAGGTGAACGCCGTGAACGCCGTCCATCTCCTTGAACTCTTCGATCTGCTCGCAGGCAATTTTGATCCCCTCGGCAGCGACCTTCCCTTTTTCCGCTCCCTGGAGCCGCTGGATGATGTCATCCGGGACATCCATGCCGGGAACTTTGTTTTTCATGTACTTGGCCATACCCACACTCTTCATGGGGGTGACGCCGGCCAGAATATAGCATTTTTCGGTGAGACCCATGTCGTTGGCGACTTTAATAAACTCCCGGAAGCGCTCCATGTTGTAAATGCACTGGGTCTGGATGAAGTCGACGCCGGCTTCGATTTTCTTGGCCAGTCGGTGGGGACGCCAGTCATAGGGCCCGCGAATGGGTTGGAGGCCGCCCCGATGAAGATCTTCGGCGGATGCTCGATAT
>Ga0056120_1000059_pt1 | contig 22330 bp, 22 predicted proteins | sample WorMettaBAHAMAS2_FD_71121 | JGI IMG/M metagenome (GOLD analysis project Ga0056120, IMG submission 71121) | Marine gutless worms symbiont microbial communities from Max Planck institute for Marine Microbiology, Germany - Olavius tantulus BAHAMAS.2 ...
CTAAAGGAAGCGCCGCTTTGTTAGGTATCACTCATAACCATAGGCGTCCTGCCATTATTTTCTTTTTTTAGACGCCACCCGGATCGAATTGCCGATGGCAGGCGGTTCCCCGGAAATTAATTTACCCGTCGCGCTATTTGTCTCCACCCTGGTGATTTCAATCCGCCCGATCTGTCCACCGGGAACAAAAAATTGCTGGCCGATCTGGGATTCCATGACACGGGTGTTGTCATACACATCGAAACGCGCTCCCTGTTTGATACCCGCCTTCGTTCCGGCAGAAATTCGAATCTCATCGCCGACTCCGGTCACGAACGCGCGCCATGGTAACTTACTGACCTCATTGCAGACGCGCTTACCCAGCCGTTGAGCAAGATCGGAAAGTTTTTCCTGCAGTGCCGGATTCGGCGTGACGGTGATGTCTTGTAGATTTTCCAGGTCGTATTCGTCCACCCGGACTTCACCGGTGATGGATTCATCCAGAATTTTCGCCCCGGTTTCCATCTCGAAACCCTCGACCACGAGTTGAATCTGAATGTAGCGGCGAGTTCCCCGGAACCACAAAATGCCCCGCTTCTCCTGTTTGCCGCTGACGTCGAATACCGCTCCGATGAGGAGGACATTGGCACCCAGACGTCGACCGATTTCCGCCACCGCCAGATTGTCAACGAGTCCGTCCGTATTTCTCGGCAGTTCGGATAAGGGTAGCGGTGCATCCGAAGTCGGATGTTCGAACAGCGTGTTTCCGGCGCATTTTCTCTGGAGCATATCCCTGAGCACCTGGTGATACCTGCCTTTAAATCCAGCTTTCTCAAAAGGCGTCAGATCTGTGAAAACAGCCATAACAACCTTCTTTTTTAGGTGCCGGTCCGGACGCCGCTCGATCACCTTGAGATCCCGAGTGGCGTCCCGAAGATCTCGATAGAAACCGCATCCTGTCACCAAGCCCCAAAGCAAGACCATGGTCACTATCCACCATCCCTGTCTAAATCTCATGACTGCTCCTCGAAAACTGCCGTGACGTCAGTGGTGATCCCCCCACGGGCGGTGAAATGGCCAACTACCATCATCTTTTTCGGTTTCAGAACCGACACCAGATCATCCAGAATCCGGTTGACCAGATGCTCGTAAAATATTCCGACGTTTCGAAATTGAAGCAGATAGTATTTGAGGGATTTGAGCTCTATGATGTTTTGGTCCGGTACATAGGTGATCGAGATCGTACCGAAATCGGGCAGCCCTGTCATCGGGCAGACAGACGTATGTTCAGGATGTTCGATCCGGATTTCAATATCCCGTTTCCCCCGATAGGCATATTCAATGGGTTCCAATACGTCCGTTTTTACGACATCGGGTGAGTCAATCGTATAGGCGACCTGTTTTTCGGAAAAATTGGGCATGACAATATCCTCCACCAGTTAGGCTTCGGCCTGTGGTATATGGAATATCGAACAGACTGTCAATTCCTCGAGTACTTGACACTACAGCGGTTCCCGAGTACAGATACAATCTTTTGACCCTTTTAGCAATTAGGACGATGCCAATGGCTTCCCTCGATGAACAGATTCTGCGAACCGTCAAAGAGATCGTTGTCAAATTTATAGAAACAGGCCGTTTATCGCCCACCGGATTTCACGATAGTTTTCGGGAAATTTATGCCACCGTGGCCACCACGGTAAAGGGAGAGCGGGAAGTGCCTCCGCCTGCCGAGGAGAAACCGGCCAAAAAGAAGAAAAAATAATCCCCCTGTAATTTTCGGCGTGAACCGAAAATTGCCCGGAATCTATCTTAGAAAGGAATCATCGTCGCCTCTCCGGGTAATCTCCTCAAAAGACCGCAATCAAGCCTTACATGAACACCAAAACATTCCTCAGTCTCTGAAAGCCGCGGTGGGTTAGCCCGGACCGTGCACCAAAAGGGTGCCCTTTCAGGGCCTTCATCCGTTGTCGAGGGTTGCAACCTGTAGAATCCCACAACGGCGCAGCAGAACCAATAACGACTTGATATTGTATCTTTTCGGCCATCCGCTGAAAAGAGTTCATGCAACGTTCGGGTTAGGGCTTGACGGTGGTCGTCAGGCAACCGCCTTTTTCTTTCACAAGGATGCGTTTTGTGAGCTGATGTAATATCTCTTCATATTTAGCTTCGTATCGACCGTCGAAATAGAGATCGACGGTTTCTTTAAACCAATGGGTGTTCATCAGGTTGGAGAAGAATCGCTCCGCCAGCACCTTCGGGCGCATCATCAGCGTGTAGATGATGATTTTTTTCAACAGGTCGTTCCCGATTCTTTCCGGTTCGTTTAAAAATCCCCGCAGGCGTTGTCTGGCGCGATCCACTGCCGCCTGAAAATCCGTAAATGGGCGCCCGTGCCCCGGATAGACAGCCTCTACATCCAGAGTGTGAATTTTTTCAAGAGAGGCGATCATTTCCCACACGGCCCGGCTGCCTTCCACTCGAACGGTCATAACGGCCATGTCGTTTTCCCATAAGGTATCTGAAGAGATCAGGATCCGGCTTTCCCGGTGATATAAAACGATGCCGTCCGAAGCATGACCCGGCGTGTGAATCACTTCAAATTCATAGGGACCGATGCTGATCCTGTCACCATCATCCAGGGGGATGGTGGCGGTGAAAAATTCTGCTTCCTGGTCATAATAGCGCCACCAGGTGGACCAATCATCCCGGAGGTCCATGAAGCCTTTTCCGATTCGATGAATGGCGACATCGCAGCCTGACATATCCTGGAGCCGGCGGTTCCCACCGATGTGGTCACAGTGACTATGGGTGTTGACGATGAGCCCGATGTCAGCCGGAGAGATCCCCAGACGTTCAATCTGAAATACGGTTTCATCGAAGCCGGCCAAGTAGCCGGTATCGATCAAAACTGGTGAATCGCCCCTGAAAACAAAGTGGTTCGCATTCAGATAGCCACGCTCTATGAAAAAGAGATTCGGCAGAATTTCTTTCGGCTTTAATCCATGCAAAGGCCGCACTCCAGGCTGTTAATTGACAGCGGATACACGCGGTTTTAATCTAAGTTGTTGTCACTTAACAATGTTTCACATCACCAGGAGAGTTTCAACGTGTGCAACCATAAGAGGTCTGAAAATGACGAATAATACAGAAGCCACTGAGCTGTTCGAAGCCGGAATGATGGCGTTCAGCGACAGCGACTGGGATAAAAGCATCGAAAAATTCACCCGGGCTGCGGAGGCGGACCCGGAATTTGAGACAGCCTATTTGAGCCGAGGTGCCGCCCTCATCCGCGCGGGCAGAGCGGTAGACGCCGTTGGCGATTTTGACAAGGTTATTGAACTAAATCCTGCCAACCGTAGGGCTTACAACCTGCGAGGTGTCGCCCTCACCGCCATTGGTGAGCATGAAAAGGCGGTGGCGGATTTCTCAAAGGCGATTGAGCTGGATCCGAAGTATGGGGCCGCTTATCTGGGTCGGGCCAACGCCCATGGCGCGCTCGGCCATGGCGACGCCGCCAAGGCCGACATGCAGATGTCGGTGCAAATTGGCCAAAAAAACCTTCAAACTTATGCCAACGAAACCAATATCTGGCAGTCCGACCACCTGCGAGTGGAAGCAGAGGGCATCGCGTCTGAAATACACCGGTAAGCCGACGGTCATGGGTATGGTCATCTCTGTGATGGCCGTCTAATATCAAAAAGCGGGGGCTTCGACCCTCGCTTTTTTAGTGACCTTCTCCCTGGGGAATAACGGCTAGGTTTTAATATCGCCGTCGATATCCTTTTTCCCCATGAAATGTATCGGACAGGATGTCCGGAACTTGCAATAGATTTCAGGGTCCCGGCAGGCCATGCATTCCTCACACATGTAAATGCCGTGCTTCGTGCACTGGTAGGACGTCTCACGGTCCGGATGTTCGCTACAATTTCCCATTTTGCTGTCGTCCTGATCGCCCTTTACACCTAATCCCGCCGCATTCTGAGATCAACCATACTAATGAACGAGCAAATCTGAAACGGTTACATTTTCGAAAATCAATGAATGTATATTCATTCATCTTCTCCAGTCCCCGGCGTCAACGGTCTCGGCCTCCCAACCAGTTCCCAACCCGGCGCCCATCTATTGAATTTCATATTGATATCAATAGAAATGAGATACCACTGGCCCAATTTGATTTTACTTGACAGGGGAAAAACGGATCTGATACTGAATGAATATTCATTCATAAACCGTTGGCGATGATTAGAGCATGGAGGCAGCCATCAGAACACGAAATAAACAGAACGACAAGTACCAGCGGATTCTTGAAGCAGCGGTCAAAGTGTTTGCCGAGCAGGGATTTTTTCAATCGACCATTTCGCAAATCGCGAAGGTCGCCGGCGTGGCGGACGGGACCATTTATCTCTACTTCAAGAACAAGGAGGACATCCTGGTTCAAATTTTTGCGTTCAAAACCAAGCAGGTTTTCGAGGGCTTTCGGGAAGAGGTGGACCGTGTGTCGGATCCGGTCGAAAAACTTCGAAACCTGGTCCGCCGACATCTGGAGGAATTCCAGAAAGATCGGCACATGGCGGTCGTCTATCAATCGGAAACCCACCAGACCAGCCGACGGGCCGAAGAACAAAGTCGTGAAATGTCGAAGCTGTACTTGGATCTGATTTCTGAAATCGTTGAGCAGGGACAGGAAGATGGCTGTATCCGAAAGGACTTGTACCTGGGATTGGTTCGACGGTTCATCATTGGTGCGGTTGACGAGGTCATCAACACATGGCTGCATTCCGACAGCAAGTACGATCTTACGTCCATGGCCGATCCGTTGGTCGACCTCTTTATTCAAGGGATCGGAAGCGGCGATGCCATCGATGATGGCGTTTCAGATATCTAAAGAAAGGTGTGGGCATGGCACAGGTGATAGCGGATAGAAGAGATGTGGACTTCGTTCTCCACGAGCAGCTTGAGGTGGAGCAGCTGAGCAATACCGAACAGTATGCCGAGTTTACCCGAAAAACGATCGACATGGTGATCAAAGAAGCGCGAAATCTGGCTGTGAAAGAGATTTTGCCGACCCGAGAGTTGGGTGACCGGGAAGGATGTGTTTTTGAAGGCGGCCGGGTGACGGTGCCGGAGAGCTTCCATCGGCCTTGGGAGCTCTTCAAAGAAGGTGAGTGGCTGGCCATGCCCGAAGATCCGGCATTCGGCGGACAGGGAATGCCCGTCGTCGTCTCTCTGGCCGCCAGCGATTACCTGGTCGGTGCCAATTACGCATTCATGATGTATGCGGGTCTGACCCATGGCGCGGCCAATCTGGTTCAAGCGTTTGGCACCGAACAGCAAAAACAGTTATTTCTTGAGAAAATGTATACCGGCGAGTGGACCGGTACCATGCTGTTAACCGAACCGGAGGCCGGTTCGGATGTGGGCGCCTTGACCACCGTGGCTGTAAAAAATGCGGACGGCACCTACAGCATCTCGGGAAACAAGATATTTATCTCCAGCGGAGAGCATGACTTGTCTGAAAACATCATTCAGCCGGTTCTGGCGCGTATCGAAGGGGCCCCCCAGGGAACCAAAGGAATCTCTCTTTTTCTGGTCCCGAAATTCTGGGTCAACGAAGACGGCAGCCTGGGCGAATTCAACGATGTCGTGTGTACCGGCATCGAGGAAAAGATGGGGATTCATGGCAACGCGACCTGTTCCTTGACTCTCGGAGGGAAAGGCAACTGCCGGGGCCTTCTCCTGGGTGAGGAGAATAAGGGCATGCGGGCCATGTTTCTCATGATGAACGAAGCCCGCCTCCTGGTCGGCATCCAGGGATTTACCTGTGCATCCAATGCGTATCTGTACGCCCTTAACTATGCCCGGGAAAGAATCCAGGGTAAAAATCTTCTCCAGATGTTTGATAAAAACGCTCCAGCGGTACCGATCATCCAACATCCGGATATCCGGCGCATGTTGATCAGAATGAAGGCATTTGTAGAGGGCATGCGGAGTCTCCTCTACTACACCGGCATGTGCGAAGATCGGGTGAAAACAACTGATAACGCAGATGAAAAAGCCAAATGGGCCGGCGTGATCGATGTGTTGATCCCGATCTGCAAGGGGTATGTCACGGAGCGGGCACTGGAAATCTGCAGTCTCGGTCTTCAGGTATATGGCGGCTATGGCTATATCCGGGACTACCCCCTTGAACAGCTGATGCGGGATGTCCGGATTACCCTGATATACGAGGGGACCAATGGAATCCAGGCGATGGATTTGCTTGGGCGTAAGCTGGGAATGAACAAAGGCAAACCGGTCATGGATCTGCTGGGCGAAATGCAGAACACGATCAAAACGGCCAAGGGTATTGCCGGGCTGGAGGGCATCGTTGCGGCCACCGAAAGTGCGGTCAACCGGTTGGCCGAAGTCGGCATGCATATGGGTGCTACAGCCATGTCTCCAAAGGTGCTGGCGGCTTTCTCTTTTGCCCATCCATTCATGATGGCCACCGGGGACGTGGTGTTGGCCTGGATGCTGCTTTGGCGGGCATCCGTGGCTGCACGAAAGCTGGAAGCCGGGGCCAAGAAAAAGGACACGGCGTTTTATGAAGGGCAGATCAAGAGTGCGGAATACTTCGCCCATCAGGTGCTGCCGGTAACCCTTGGCAAAATGGACGCGATTCTTAAAATGAATGAGGCGGCGATTGAGATGAGTGAGGCTGCCTTTGGCGGCAAATAAAAAGCGGCTTCACCATTCCCCCGTAGCCGGATGCATCCGGTCGTCGTCTCCCGCTGGGCGACCCAATCCCCGTTGCCCCGCAGCCGAGCATCGCAGATCCAGGCCGAAATGGCACGCAAACTGTTTGAGTAACCGCCGCAGGCGGGGCGAGTTTTTGCGGGCCCGGTCTGGATCGTGAAGCGCAGGGCACTCCGAAGGAGAAAGGGGCGGGATGCCTTTTCTTTTGGTTCGTTTTCTTTGGGCAAGCAAAGAAAATGAACGCATCGCCGGTTCGCCGATTTAAATGCGGAAAGACGGGTTGACCGGTTGACCGGTTTGCCAGTTTGCCGGTTTAAATTCGGAATGAATTCAATATAAGCAAAAGCCGGGGACGATCGTGTCGCCTCCGGCTTTTTTATATAGGATACTATGTATCTAAATGGAGGTATGTGAGCCTCCGGGCTAACGGGACCACGGGATAACGGGCTGACGGACCCACCCTTCGACTCACTGCGCTCGCTTCCTTCGGCTCCGCTCAGGACAGGCAGGACAAGCGGGCTAACGGCTTAACTCTTCTGTTCTTCCTCCGCCCGCAGCTCTTTTTTCAGCACTTTGCCCACATTGGTCTTGGGCAGTTCCTCTCTGAATTCAATCTCTGCGGGCCATTTGTATTTGGCCATTTTGGTTTTGGCAAACTCCATCAGTTCGTTTTCGGTGGGAGACTCCCCCTCCACCGGCACCACAAAGACCTTTACGGACTCGCCCCGGGTCGGGTGGGGGATTCCGATGGCCGTCGCCTCCATCACTTTGGGATGCTCAAAAAAGACTTTCTCGATATCCCGCGGATAAATATTGAATCCACCGGAAATAATCATGTCTTTTTTCCGATCGACGATAAAGAAATAACCCTCTTCGTCCATTTGAGCGATATCTCCGGTGTGCAGCCAGCCATCGGTAAGGGTCGCAGCGGTTTCCTCCGGCTTGTTCAAATAGCCCTGCATCACTTGCGGGCCCTTGATGAGCAGTTCTCCGGTTTCCCCCACCGGGACATCGGTGACCCCATCGGCCAGGTCGACAATCCGGCACACGGTGTCGGTAATCGGAACACCGATGCTTCCGACCTTGCGTTTGTCCGGATTGAACGGATTCACGTGGGTGACAGGGCTTGTTTCCGTTAACCCGTAGCCCTCAACGATGATCGCACCGGTTTTTTCCTCGAATTCCCGTATGACTTCCACCGGAAGGGGTGCACTGCCGGAAAAACAGCCTCTGATAGAGGTTAAATCCGATGTCTGTATGCTGGGGTGGTTCAGCAATCCGATGAACATGGTGGGTACCAGCGGGGCGAAGGTCGGTTTGTACTTGGTAATGGCCTCAAGCAATTGGTCCGGCTGGGGCTTTGGAACCAGTATGTTGCCCCAGGCCAGATACACCGCCAGGTTCATGGCCGTGGAGAGGCCGAATACGTGGAAAAAGGGGAGTGCTCCCAGCATCACCTCTCCGGCGGGTTGGAGTTTCGGAAACCAGGCACGGATCTGCTGGACCTGTTTGCTTAAATTGCCATGATTGAGCATTACCCCTTTGGATACGCCGGTGGTGCCGCCTGTGTACTGGTACATGGCCGCGTCATCGAAATTGAGCGACTCGGAGGTCGGGTCTGGAGCGTGCTGTTTCAGAACCGCTTTCCATCGGTAAACTTTGTCGGCGGGTTTGACATCCGCGGCCAATTTTTTTTCTTACCCACCAGGGGAAACAGAAGATTTTTTGGAAAGGGCAGGTAGTCTCCGATGGATGTGTAGACGATTTCTTCGATGTGGGTTCTGGGTCGCAGGTCGATCATCCGATTTCCAAGGAGATCGAGTGTAATCAGTATCTTAGAGCCGGAATCCACGAACTGGTGTTCCAGCTCCCGATCCGTATAGAGAGGATTGTTCATGACGACAATGCCGCCGATCTTCAGTGTTGCGTAATAGGCCACCACACAGGGGATCAGGTTTGGCAGGAGAATGGCGACCGCATCCCCCTTGCCGAGACCGAGGCTCTTCAGGTAGGCGGCAAACCGATCGACCATATCCTTGAGTTGCCTGAAGGTGGCCGTGTAGCCCTGGAACGACAGCGCCATCTGCTCCGGAAATTGCTCGGCAGAGCGGTCCAAAAACGCAGGCAGACAGGTTTCCTCGTACTCGGCATTTTCGGGAACGCCGGGTTCGTAAATAGAGACCCATGGCTTGCTCTCATAGGTGACATCGTTCACTGTGTCCTCCTTTTTCAGTCCGTTGGGTGGAGTGGAACCGGCCGTCCACCGATCACCGAGAGGGGTCGGATTTACGGGGCTCTCGATATGGCGTTTCGCCTTCAGAACCCCCGGCAACCCCGTGGTGGTGCTGGGGGGCGGGGTCGGTTCTCCGGCCGGGTGACAAGATTTATGAAGCGATTTGTGATCGAAACTTGCTACTCAGGAAAATTTGGTTTATCGATGCGCTGGCAAACTGCTATTTTTCTCTTGACGGGAAAATGTTTGTCTTCTAAAATGAATGAGCGTTCATTCATTAACGGTGGAAGGTATTTATTGTTTTCATGACTTGTTACACCAAGCGGATGGAGAATTAAAGTAAAAAATGGATCCCGTACTGACCTCCCCGGCACACTCAACCTTTCTGTTTATACCGGCTGCGATCATCTATTTTCTCATCCCAGTTTTGGGGATCGGCACCTTTACCTACATCATCGCCAGACGATCGGCTCCCCTGATCCGCTCCAAACCGGATTTTCGATGGAACCGCTTCTTCGAGCGGGTTGTTTTCACCATTCAATACTGGCTGATGCAATACAAGCAACCCCGGTACCGGTTTGCCGGCGTGCTGCATATTCTGCTTTTCGCCGGGTTTTTGGTTCTGGGGATTCGGTCCATATCATTGGTCATTCTGGGTTTCTATGACGGCTTTGTGTTCCCCGGTTTGGACGGCTGGACAGGGCATATCTACAGCGTGATCAAAGATTACATGGCGACAACCGTATTCGTGGTTGTCGTGATTGCCGCTATCCGTCGGCTTTTTTACAAACCCGCCCGGTATCAGGTACCTGAAAAATATGGCAAAGACCACACGGCGGAAGCTGTTCTGGTGCTTGGATTTATTGCGATCTTGATGGTCAGTGAGAGCCTGTTCGAAGCCAGCCTGGCGGCGGCCCAGGCCCAGGCCGGCGTCCCCTCAGAATTCATCGCACCGCTGTCATTACCCTGGTTCTTCAGACTTGCCCTGTTATGGACACCGATCGAGACCCTGCAGAGCCTCCATCTTGGGTCCTATTTCGTACATGATGCCACCTTTTTTCTATTTCTGTGCTTTTTACCCATGGGAAAGCATTTCCACGTGGTGACGTCCTTATTTAACGTCTTCTTCATGAAACTCGATAAGGGGACCGTGAAACCGGTTCAATGGGGAGTTTCAGACGAACAGCTGGACGATCTGGAGTCCTTCGGGGTAAAGAGCTTCGAAGATTTTACCTGGAAGCACATTCTGGATTTTTATTCTTGTGCCGACTGCGGCCGATGTTCTGATAATTGCCCGGCAAACGCCGCCGGGCGGCCATTATCCCCCCGGTTTATCTCCATCAAGGGAAGAGACTACTGTTTTCACCATTATCCCCTACAGGGAGATTTTGTCCCCCATGAGCCCCTGATGGAAGGCACTTACGAGGACGACGAGATCTGGTCCTGCACCACCTGCGGCGCCTGCGAAGAGGAGTGCCCGTTGATGATCGAATACATCGATAAGATCGTCGACCTGCGCCGGGGGATGGTCGATGAGGGGAACGTCCCCCAATCCCTCCAGAAGCCCCTCCGGGCACTGGAAAAAAGGGGGAATCCTTACGGAAAGATGGAGAAAAAACAGGCCGATTGGATCAAGGGTGACGGTTTTGCGGATGACTGCCAAGTCAAGGTGCTCGGGACGAAAGAGACTGCCGATACATTGTATTTTGTCGACAGCATCACTTCCTACGATGATCGCATTCAGGACATCGGCCGGGCCACGGCCCGGGTCCTGTTTGCCGCGGGAGAAAATTTCGGTGTCTTGGGTCGACAGGAAAAAGACAGCGGCCATGAGGTGCGACGGTTCGGCGAGGAAATGCTGTTTCAAGCCCTGAGGGATGAAAACACGGATGCTATCTTGAACTCCGGTGTCCGGCGCATTGTCACCGCCGATCCCCATGCATTTAATGCATTGATCAAGGATTACAAGGATCTGCCCCGGGTGGAGCATATCAGCCAGGTCATGGCTCGCGCCATTGCCCGGGGAAAACTCAGACTCAGAGTCGTGGATAATCCGGAATTGACTTACGTCTATCACGATCCGTGTTATCTCGGGCGGCACAACAATCTCTACGACACCCCCCGGGACGTCATAGATGCCATCCCCGGGCTGCGTCGAGTTGAAATGGATCGCTGCCGGGATCGCTCCTTTTGCTGCGGCGGCGGGGGACTGATGCTGTTTTACGAGCCGATCGAAGAGACCCGGATGGGCAAACTACGGGTGGAGATGGCGAAAGCCGCAGGAGCCGATGTCATTGTGACCGCCTGTCCGTTCTGTATGGTGAATATTGAGGATGCGATCAAGACCAGCGGCTTGGAAGGCCAAATGGTCGCTATGGATTTGTCGGAACTGATTGCGGCGCATCTCGTCGATTAATCGCCTTTCGTTTATGCGAGATCTCGCATTTTCAAATGATTTAAATTGTTATAATCACTGAACAATCAATCTGGAGGTAGCAAATGGAAATTCTGGTCTGCGTTAAAAGAGTTCCGGACAGCTCGGAAAACGAGATCGAAGTCAATCCGGACGGGACCGACATCGAACGGGACGATCTAGTCTACTCGGTCAACGAGTGGGACAATTATGCGGTCGAGGAGGCCATTCAGATCCGAGACAAGGGCGGCGGCAGCGTTACGGTCGTGTCCATCGGCGATGAGGATGCCGAAGAGGTGATTCGGCGAGAGATGGCAATGGGGGCCGACAACGGGATCCACCTTTCGGATGACGCCTTCGACGGGTCGGACGGCAAGGGCCTGGCCACTATCCTGAGAGCGGTGGTGGAACAGGGAAACTACGACCTCATTCTTACCGGGGCCCAAGCCGATGACGGCGCCGGCCAGGTCGGCGGTATGCTGGCCGCCATGCTCGACTACCCGTATGCGTCTCTGGTGAATCTGATTGACCTCATCGACGACAAGCGGATCAAGGTCGGTCGTGAAATCGCCGGGGGCAATCAGGAGATGAACGAAATCGATCTTCCCTGTGTGCTGTCCATTCAGACCGGTATCAACGAGCCCCGATATGTTGGTATCCGCGGTATCCGTAAAGTGGCATCCATTGATATACCCATAAAAGGTGCCGGAGATCTGGGTATCAGCGCAGACGCTGTAGGAGCCTTGGCGGCCAAGGTCAAGCGGGAGGATTACTTTGTCCCGGAACTTGGCGAAGGTGCGGAAATGCTGGAAGGGAGCACCGAGGAGATCGTCGAGAAATTGATCGAACTGCTGAAAGCCAAAGGAGGGTTCAAATAATGCCTGAACAGATTTTTGCATATATTCTGCACAAAAATGGAACCATCGATGATACGGCACTCGAATTGATCCAAGCGGCAAGGGCGATTTCTCCGGAAGCCAATGTTATCGCAGTTGTTGCGGGGTCCGGCGATGAACTGGGTGCCGTATGCGATGAGGTGGCGAAAACATATGCTGAGGTATGGAAGATAGACAACGATGTCCTGGCCTACATCAATGCCGAGGTCATCAGGGACATGCTGGTGCGTATACTGCCGACGGGCACAGTGCTGCTGATCCCCCACGAACATTTCGGCATGGACCTGTCCCCGGGTTTATCGGTCAAACTGGATGCCGCCTTTCTTCCGGATGCCACGGCCTTTGAAGGTCTGGAGGGAGCGCAGCTGAAGGCGGTGCGGGAGGAATATTCCGGCATGGTCAGCACCCATATCAGCTGCGATATCAGCGGAGGGGCGGTGATTACCGTCAGGCCGGGTGCGTTTCCGCCGGACGAAAGCCAAGGGGCCGGCGGACAGGTGACCGACAAGAGCGATGACGCAGTGGAAGGAGGCGTCCCCGGCGAGCACCGGCGTTATCTTGAAGTTGTGGAAGCCGAGGTCGGAGACGTGGATATCACCAAATCCGATGTGCTGGTATCCGTGGGGCGCGGCATCGAGGATGAGGATAATCTGGAAATCGTGTTCGATCTGGCCAAAGCCATGGGGGCCGATGTCTCCTGCTCACGGCCCATTGTGGATGCCAAATGGCTTGAAAAGCCGCGACAGGTTGGCACCTCCGGGCAGACCGTGAAGCCGAAAGTCTATCTGGCTTGCGGCATTAGCGGTTCATTTCAGCATATGGGCGGTATTAAAGGGGCACCGTTCATCGTTGCGATCAATAAGAATGCCAAGGCTCCCATCTTTCAGGTGGCCGACGTGGGGGTGGTTGCCGACATCCTCGATTTTCTACCGGAGTTGGCCGATGCGATCGGTGATGTGAAATAATATCTTTAAATCATAGATAGTTATAGTATGGCCGGTATAATCCCATCCAAAGAGGATGGGATCTGCCGGCCTTTTTTATGCCTATATGAATCGGAACGTAACTATGGGAATCGCGATATATTAGTTGGCGTTGTGCAGCCCATCTAAACCCGACAATATTGTATGTTTTCAATTCCAATCGGTGGCCAGGACGTCCCCGTCTGTTCTTCGAGGGCGCGTGGATTTTTTATATAACCAATTGAAAAAAATAGAAATTATTAAAAATTGGGAATGAGCTCTGGTTCCCGGCATTGAACTTGCTTTGGCTAGGGCTGACGACTTCCTAAGGAAATTCGGCGGAGATTATCGAAGTTGCCGGGTATTCCAAAAGCGATTCGGAAAGGAGACCTTATGATCGTTGGATGGATCCTCATATTCTCATTGTTTACGGGTCTTGTTTTTCTAAATTTTTCGCATCTTAAGGGGCGACCTTTACTCGTTCCCGTTCCGAAACGGAAACCTCGGCATCGATAAGAACCGACCGCGTTAGCGGCACAACCCAAAACAGGGTATCGGTATGTATCCACATCAATCTCTTCTCTTAACCCTAACACCGTTGCTGATTCGGGATCGATCCGGCTTGCTGGTGGTTTATGGGGAATTCGGATTCAGCGCCGATATTTTCATTTGGGCCGGTTGTGTTATCCACTGTGAGCACAACTCCCTTACCGGTGCCAATGCCGCCAGGTCCATTGCCAAGCGGGCCATCACGTCGACTCGGTTTTATCCATGGGTGAGCCCGGATCTGCTGTCGCCGATGAATATCAATACCCATGACTTTCTCAGCATGTTGAGAAAAGCCGAGCAGACCTGGGAAACCGTTCGAGCCGTCATCCCAAGCTGGGATGCCGTGTTCACTCTCGAAAAGGAAAACTGGACCCCTGCCAAAGTGACGCCCATCCAAATGCGGGTGCTCAATGCATTGAATGGAAAACGGTCTGTTCGTCAGGTCATCCGGATGACCGGGCTACCGGACTTGGATGTTTTTCGTACGATATACTGGTATTTACGTCGACGGCTGGTCAGTGTTGTCCCCGAAGAGAAACCGATGGAAAACGATCTTCGGGATCAGCTGCTGGATTATATGAGGCAGACGTTAACCGATATCGTCGGTCCGGCTGCGGAGAATGTGCTCGACAAGGCATTTGATGCCATCGAAACACCGCCGGAACGTCTTTCCGACCGACAGCTTTCTTCGCTGGTGTCCGCGATTTGCAGCAAACTGGATCTCAAGGAACGGCGTAATTTTCACTCCTGGGCGGGCGGTATGGGCAATCGGGAATTATATGACACGGGCGGATAGGATGTAGCCATGGCACTCAAGTATAAACCACTCCTCGAAATCCTATCACCGCTGGTAAAAGGCGGTCGAACCGGCATGCTGGTGATTACCGGAGGCTTCGGCTTCAAGGCGAAATTGTATCTGAGAGCAGGGTGCGTTTACCATGCCGAGTGTGGTCATCTGGTGGGCGTCAAGGCAATCCGGTCCATCGCCAAGCATCGGGCTGTAATGACCCTGTTTGTGGCGGACAGGGGGCCCGAGTCCGTCGCTCGAACCCGGTTCAGCACGGACCAAGTGCTATATTTGTTCAAACAGGCCGATCAAGTCTGGGATATACTCAATAAAACCGTATTCGACTATGATGTCGTATTCGAACTTGCCGAAGGCGCCCAATACGATTCTGTGGAACAGACACACCAGACGGTCCTGTCGGCACTGGACGGGTGCCGGACCGTTCGCCAGGTGATTGAGGATACCGGTCTTCCGGAGATGGATGTGCTGCATGCCATCTATTTTTATGCCAGTGTGGGCCTGGTACGGGCATATGACCCGGAAAAGGGAGACCCATCAGACTATTGCCGGGAGTTTATTTGCCGCTTAAGGGAGGAGCTGCAACGCGTAGCCCCACCCGCTATGCTTTCCAATGGGGATCCAGCTTTTCCCTGACCCCGGTAGAGCGATTCCCATTTTCAGACATGACCAATAAAGCGCAGAATGGTGCTTCCATCTGCGCTTTTTTAGTCGGTCGACGATGGTTGGCGAATCGCTATCGACGAACGGTAACCTTTTCCATGACGACGTCGGAGACCGGTCGATCTCCCGGACCGGTCTGGACGGTGCCGATTTTTCGCACCACGTCTATTCCTTTCGTGACTTTGCCGAACACCGAATGTCGATTGTTTAAATGGGGTGTCGGTCCTAACGTCACAAAAAACTGACTCCCGTTGGTGCCCGGCCCGGCATTGGCCATGGACAACACGCCCTCGTCGTCATGACGCAGGGTCGGATCAAATTCATCTCCGAAACGGTAGCCGGGTCCACCCATTCCGTTTCCCTCCGGACAGCCGCCTTGGATGACGAACCCATCAATCACGCGATGAAACGTGAGCCCGTCATAGGAGTTGCCCTTCCGATCCGTTTCCTGCCGGCCTTCTGCCAGATTAATGAAATTCCATACGGTCTCAGGGCACTCCTTGGCATACAACTCTGCCTCGAAAATCCCGTTGTTTGTTTCAAACACCGCGGTGACCCGATCGATATCCTCTTTGTAGTCGTTTTTCTGGTAAGCCATTCCATCTCCTCATTGATTCGGTGAAGTGCATCGGTCTTCATGGGTCCTGTTGCATGTATGTTAAGCCACCTCTTGGGTTGATAGTGGCCAACTTAAGTATTCCATTTGGACTTGGCAATGCCCTGTCAGCGGATGCCTCCGATATACTACGGTCGGCTGGCTAATTCCGCTCGAACCGGGCATTTCGATCCCGCCTTGGAGAGGCCTTCTATCCCGAACATTGCATGAACTCTTTTCAGCGGATGGCTGAAAAAAATATAACGTCTTTGCTGGGTTATTCCAGCAACACACAGTTTGTATCCTTTGATATTCGGATAAACGAACTGAAAAGAGTTCACCCTTTCGGTGCGATGTCCGGGTTATGGGCGGGATGAGGGAAGGAGGGGGTACTACCGGGCGTGTACCGGCGCTACCGGGTCGGAATATTCCCAGGGTAAACCGCAGAACATTTCCCGGCGGTTGGCGCCAACCCGAATTTGGCGTGACATCGTTTCGGATCAAGATTCGTACATTGCGTCGATCCGCTCGCGATAGCACTCGGCGGCACGACTTTTTTTAACCTTCATGGTTGGGGTCAACATTCCGTTGTCTACCGTAAACTCGGGAACAATGGCGATTTTTTTGATGGTCTCGAAGGAGGCCAGCTGACGGTTGCGCTGTTTGATTTCACTTTCCATGAGCCTTACAATTTCCGGGTGTTCCATCAGATCATCCGCCAGGGTGTAAGGGATGTTGCTTGTTTGAGCGTATTCTTCGACGGTTTCCGTGTTCAGGGTTATCAGCGCCGTCAGGTAGGGGCGCTTGTCGCCAAGAACACTGATCTGATTGATGTACCTGCTGGTGATCATGATCCCTTCGATTCGGGAGGGCGCAATGTTCTTTCCGCCGGCCGTAACGATAATCTCTTTCTTTCTTCCCGTAATCCGTAAAAAATCGTCATCGTCGATTTCCCCCAGGTCCCCGGTCATAAGCCATCCATCCTCAGTGATGGTTTCCGCGGTTTTTTCCGGCATCTTGTAATAGCCTTTCATCACATTTCGACCCCGAAACATGATTTCTCCATCCGGGGCGGCCTTCTGCTCAACACCGGGTCCGGGAGGACCGACCCACCCAAACCGGTAATCGGTATATCGGTTCAGATTCGAGAAGGACGTGTTTTCGGTCATCCCGATACCTTCGACAATCAGCACTCCGGCGCCGTGGAAGAATTTCCCGATATCCGGATTCAAAGGGGCCGCGCCGCTGATGCACCAGCGGACCCTGCCGCCCAACGCCGCTCGAATTTTCTGAAATACCAGGCGATCGGCCAATTTATATTTTATGATGAACAAGAAGGGTTCCGGCAGTTTGTGGCGTTTGAGATAGCTCATTTGCAGGGCGGTCTTTTGGGCCCATTTAAAAATTCGCCAGGTCATGCCGCCTTTGGTTTCGGCGGTGCCGACGATTTTCGTATAGACCTTTTCATAAATCCGGGGGACGCTGGGGAACCAGTCCGGTTGGGCCGCCTTGAGATCTTCGGCCAGGGTGTCCAGGCTTCGGGTGAACGTCATCGTGCAACCGGATAAGAGCACGGTGTAGACGCACGTCCGGGCAAATACATGGGCCAGGGGAAGAAACAGAAACACGCCGTCGTCCTCTTTCCAAAACACACTTCTTTCTACGGACTGGGCGGTGAAGGTCAGGTTGTCATGTGTGAGCATCGCACCCTTGGGAACCCCGGTGGTTCCGGATGTATAAACGATAGCGGCCACGTCGTCCGGCTGGACGCTATCCACCATGGCCAGAATGCCCGCGTCCGGAACGTCTTTTCCAAGAGCCATGAACGATGAAAAATCCAAAATGTCGTCATCTGCCGGAGGATCTCCGGTGAACAGAATAATTTTTTTTACCTCCGGCAGGTCTTTCCTTACCATGAGCAATTTTTCGAGTTGGACATGGTCTTCGGCAAAGACCAGGACGGAGTCGGAGTGGTCGATAATGTACCGGCATTCCGCCGCCGGAAGCGAGTGATAGATCCCGACTGTTATGGCCCCGATGGTGGCCAGTGCCAGATCCGCAAGCACCCACTGGTAACGGGAATAGCTGACGATGCTGACTTTATCATTCTTTCCGATGCCTAGTGAAACGAAACTTTTTGCGGCCTGAATGACCTCATTGTAGAACGTATCCCAGGATATGGATTCGGTTTCTCCTGGCGCCACAAACCACTGATATGCCGGATGGGGGCCGCGGCGGTCCACCGTTTCTCGAAGCATGTGATGAATGTTACGGTAGTCTTTGAATTGTTCCATGATCCACCCATACTAGTCATGATTTTAAATAATAGGCGTGCATATCATAGAACGCTCAGCGATTCAATTCATCGTCGGGCCGAAACCGCTGGGTATCTCTATGGATATCGGGGATCGGGTGATTGAAGAGTGATCATGATTTCCGGGGCTGTGGTGCGGTAGGCGTCATAGTCGGGGAAGGCGCAAAGTCGGTCATATTCCAGAAGGAGCGCTTTCCGATGTTTCCGGTCGTATCGAGACGCCAGGATCTTTTCCAACGCCATCAACGCATCTACATCGAACCTGCTGCTTGATGTATCGGAAAACCGAAGAGGACAGCCTAAAGCCGGTTTTCAGGCGCAATAATAAAATCCGGTAAGCCGTCAAGGGACGGCTGAATAGCTTTCTAGAGTTGAATTCCATCAGGCGTCTTTTGATATCCTGAATCGCCCCGCCATCATACAAGCGGACCCGCCGCACATCGTAAAATCGATGGATGCCAAGAAATTTTCAAGAGAGGGGGGCATTCGGTATGCCTGAAGGATGACAAAGTCTTCAAGTAGGCATAGGTCAAACGACAGGGGACAGGCCTTGGGACGCCATTCGATGCCCCCCAGTGCCGTGACGGTTACCGGTGATACGCTGGGCAGGGAATCACAGTTGCCGAGAAAGATATCAATGTCCTCTGTTGGTGGAGCCGTGCCGTGAAGCACTTCCATAGCCAAATTTCGCAGCGCTCCTCCGACAATAAACACATCCGTGTCGGGTTCCAGTGTGTTCAGCAGAGTTTCGAAAGCGTCAGCCACTGGGCCTTCAGAAAGAAATGCCAATATGGCGTCTTGAATACGCTGATCCATTGAACGCAACGTTATCCATTCGTCGGAATTTGGTCTTGGGGAGAACCGACGCTGCGATCCTGAACTTTCGTTGAGCCCATGGTTCGAGTTCATTCGGGTTTCACACCCACCTTATGGTTCATCTACCCGAACAAGGCGGACAGCCGCGATTTCTCGAACCTCTTTGTCTTTGTCTTCATTGACAATCTTCGCCAAGAGTGCCGGATCCCGCAGTATTTTAACAGATCGAATTCGAACGGCCGGATTGGAGTGCCGCCATGGTGGAACGAACAGGTCTTTTAACGGCATGGGTCATCCCGCTTTCTTTTAAGGTTCCGCAATACCGAGGTTATAGATTTCATATTCCGGTTCGGCAGCAAGGATCGATGCCAGCTTGCTCTCATTGGAGGTTCGTTCCGGGCTCTTCTTCCATGCCTCCCAGTCTTCGAGGGTGCGCCATGTAGATATGACCGTAACCCGGTTCGGATCGTGGTAGTCGCTCAACGTTTCGGATGAGACATAACCACCAAAGCCCATCGCTTCAAACCGGGCTTTCCTGATGAATCGAGTGATCTTGGGGGTGTTCCCGGACTTGAACCGTCTTTTGATAAACACCTTGACCGCCATAGCAACCTCCTTTCCCTTGACTCCCCGGAAGTGGTTTATGTTTGAACTCTGTTGTGAGAATAAAAAGACGGTCGCAAGGGGTACGGAACCGGGTAGAGGGTGCTTGGGAATTAAAGGAGCTGATGAGATCTCAGGCCATGCTCAGGGCAGGATAAGTGTCACTCCAGGTGCGATGTCGCAGATTCCTGTGCGCCATAGCTAGAAATTAAGCGTATCGTAAAAGGTTGTCAATCCGGCGCGAATGAGCAAACCTCACGAAGCCGGATTGACGGAAGAAATGAGATTTCACCCGGATTTTTCATGAAGTATTCGGGTTAACCGCGTAGCTTGCCGACGACTGTTGAGATGACATCGACAGCCCTGTCGATGTCTCTTTGAGGGGTCATCTGACCGGTCGTCAAGCGGATGGTTCCTTTGGCCCAATCTTCCGGGACGTTCATGGCCTGCAGCACATGGGACACCTCGATGGCGTCTGCGTGGCAAGCGGCGCCGGCCGAGGCGGCAATTTCAGGTCCGATTTCGTCGAGGAACCGGTTCGCTTCGAGACCGAAAAATGAGATGCTCAACGTATTGGGCAGCCGCCATTGGGGATGACCATTCACCCGGACGTCCGAAATGGAGCCGGTCAACCCGGCTTCCAGTCGATTGCGCATCTGTTCCATGTGAGCCCGGTTCCTATCGAGCTCCTTTCGGGCAATGTCGCAGGCCGCCCCAAGGTCGACGATTTCAAGCACGTTCTCCGTGCCCCCCCGCCGTCCCATCTCCTGTCCGGCACCGTGACAAAATATCGAGGCGTTGACGGATCGGCGGATATAAAGCGCCCCGATCCCTTTGGGGGCATACAACTTGTGCCCCGCCAGTGAGAGAAGATCCACCCTCAGATCATCGACATCGGCAGAAATTTTACCGATGGACTGGGCCGCATCGGTGTGCATCAGAATTTGATGATTTGTGGCGATCGTGGCGATTTCCCGAATGGGTTGAATGGTGCCGACTTCATTGTTGGCGTGCATGATGGAGATCATGATGGTTGCCGGGGTGACAGCCGCTTCCACGTCCGAAACACTGACGCGTCCGCCGGTATCGACCGGAAGGTAGGTCACCGTGAAACCATGATCTTCCATGAAGCGGCAGACCTCCAGGATGGCCGGGTGTTCAATCTGACTGGTGATGATATGGGTTCCTTTTGCAAACAGATTGCCAGCGATACTCTTGAGGGCATGATTGTTGGACTCGGTCCCGCCGCTGGTAAAGAGAATCTCCCCAGGGCGGCAGCCGAGACATGCCGCCACCTGCCCTCGGGCATGCTCGACGGCTTGTTTTGGCTTTGTCCCATACCAGTGGGAACTGGAAGGATTACCGAATTCTTCTTCCAGGAAAGGCTGCATGGCCTCGATTACTCGGGGGTCGTGGGGAGTGGTTCCATTGTAGTCCAAGTAAATCGGTTTGTGCATGAGGGACGTCTCCTTGCCCGAACGTTGCATGAACTCTTTTCAGCGGATGGCTGAAAAGAAACAATATCAAAGTGTTATTGGTTCTGCTGGTCCCGAGGGTAACTCGACCGTTTGTAATCCTCGAGAACGGACGTACGAACTGAAAAGAGTTCATGCAACGTTCGGGCAAGTGAATAGAGATGCGGAATCGGCTTCGTCCGTCCAGCGATCCTCAGTCCCATGAAACTCTGGCGGGAACGGCCTGCTCGGGCTCCATACATCATTGCTTCGAGAAACTAATGGTTAATCCTTGGACTGTAAATAGATTCCATGGTGAAACCATAGAATTCGGCAGCGTCCCAAGGCGGCCTTTCTGGTCAAATGAGATCGGATTTGATAGACAGGGTGGCATGAAGATTCCGTCCAAACAGCAGTGCTTTGGGTTACTCTTTAAGATGGATTCTTTAGAGCATATCGTGGCTCATTCCATCCAGGTTTGCCGTGTGGCCTTGTTGTTGCAGGAAAATCTTACACATGCCGGAATTGAACTCAATCGTGAGTTAATACGGGCATCTGCTCTGCTCCATGACATCACCAAAACAAGAAGCCTGGGGACCGGTGAATTTCACTCCCAGACGGGAGCAGACCTGCTTGCCGGCATGGGGTATTCCGAGGTCGGGGAGATTGTCCGACAACACGTTCGCTTGGACCGATACGGGAACCATGACGGAGTTTCCGAGGCGGCCATCATTAACTATGCGGATAAGCGGGTGCTCCATGATCGAATTGTTTCTCTGGAAACCCGAATGGAGTACATTTTTGAAAGGTACGGCCAGCGGCCGGACCTTTTAGGACGGCTGAACCAACTCTGGAAAAAGACGCTCCGCCTGGAGGAACAGATTTTCGCGCCGTTGCCGTTTAGGCCGGATACCGTTGAATCTCGTATCGTGCCCGCCGACTGTGAGACGGAGATGAGAGACTATTACAGATTAACGGATCATCGGGAGGAAAGCCCATGAACGACATTCAGAGATACACCATTGATCGCAAGAAAATCGCCATTCGACTGCTTTACACGATTCTCAACTTCGTGGTGCTGGAAATCCTGAAAGTGATCATCCAGGTAACCGTGATTTTTCAATACGTATATCTGTTTATTACCCGGACCCACAACGAACCGGTCCGGAATTTTAGTAATAAAATAGCCACTTATGCGTATCGCGTAATCCGATACCTCAGTCTCAACGAAAATGCTATTCCATTTCCGTTCAGCGATTTTCCGCCCGAGATGGAGCCACCGGAGCAACCGGTTACGTTCTGAATCTTGGCAT
>Ga0056120_1000060_pt1 | contig 22263 bp, 15 predicted proteins | sample WorMettaBAHAMAS2_FD_71121 | JGI IMG/M metagenome (GOLD analysis project Ga0056120, IMG submission 71121) | Marine gutless worms symbiont microbial communities from Max Planck institute for Marine Microbiology, Germany - Olavius tantulus BAHAMAS.2 ...
CGAAAAGTGTTACCTATGTCTCCGAACACGTGTCACCCTTGTCCCCGGTCCGTACACTCAGGGGGCGGGGGAGTAAATCTCCACTGTTTCCGTATTCCTGTAAGAGGCGGTGAATCGCTCGGATGTCCGGGATGGTCGCTTTTCGAATCATACAGCGAATTTATCGCCTATAACTGGAAAAAACAAGGGGGCTGGATGGGTCACTTGATTCCCCACAGATAGCTGCAGCACACCAGATCTTTTTTTGTGATGGGCCCTTCGCTGTTATTCTATATGGTTCTTCTCCAAATTAGTTGGAGAAGAGGGTCCAAGGATCCAAGGAGTCAAGGATTCAAGGGTTTGTTTTATAGATAACATCGTACAACGATTTTATAAAACGCGACGATGCCGTTTATAGGGTAAAAGGCCTGTCCGCCGGCGGCTTGGCGGGCGACATTCTAATCCCTGCCGCCCCGCTGAGTGGAATTAGCGCTTGGCTCCAACAAACTGCAGGGATTAGATTAATGAGGTCTTTAGGCATTTCACTCGAATCCTTGAGTCCTTGACCCCTTGAACCCTTTCTGACATCTGACCATACTCTTTAGAGACAACGCTACAACTACTCAAGTGATAATCGACGTTGTAGACGGCATTTTGTTCCCTTGCTCAAATTGTGCTATCCAAATGTTTCATGGAAACGGCCGGGCTCACCGGTCCTTTGACATCGAGTTGCGCCGCCATATTATCCAAAGGAGTATTTTTCAACTGATCCGGAAAAAGTGGGTAACACAACAGGGAATGTCTATAAGGAATTACACATACGATGGCCTGCTGAAAATAAGAAACGAGGTTCCCCGTTTAGTCGGAGAACTGGGACTGAAGGACCTGCCGGGAATGACGGACTGGACCGGATTGGTCGATGGAAAATTACTTCCCCGGGTGTCTCCGGACTTCCCGGTCATCGTAGCCATTTGTGGTGGCGGCTCTTCCGGAAAATCGACCTTGTTCAATGCCCTGATCGGTGAGCGTCTCTCACCCACCGGCGGCAGCGCCGGAATGAACCGACGGCTTCTGGTGGCCGGACATCCGGATATTATGGCGCGCAAAGATTTTCTGCCGGTGATGTTTGAGTCGTTCAGGGAGGCCCCGGAGCCGTTGACCTCTCCCGACGAGCTGAAAACCCAGGGGATCCCGTTAATGACCACCTCCCCACAACTTCCCCGAAACCTGGTGCTCCTGGATACACCGGATTTCGATACCGGCGCTGGCGGTCAATATGCCAACCGGGACGTGACCCGGCAGGCGTTGGAAGCTTCCGACGTGGTGGTATACATCTTTACCAATTCCAATTATCACAACCTGGACAATACCGATTTCATATCCCGTATGCTGACCGGCATCGGCCAACGGCGATGCATTCTGGTGTACCGGGTCTATCCCAGTTTCGCAGATGAAGAAGTCAGGGATCACGCGCGTTTGGTATCCCGAAACATTTATGGCAATGATGCCCCTGGATATACTCTCGGCGTTTACCGGGCCGATGAAGAAAATACGGTTGCCGCCGGCGACCGGTTCCTTCAGCTTCACCCGGTTACCGATCCGCCGGTATCCCTGCAGGCTATGCTGGCCGGTATCGATCCGAAACAGGAACGGGGCGAGCTCGTTGAATCCATGCTCACCGATGCACTGGACCGGGCCGAGGTGCTGGTCGACCAATGCCGAAACAGCCGCCGGGAACTGGCGCTTTACCTGGACGCATTGCAAACCGCCCAATCCCATTGTGTTCATGAAACGTTGAAACATTTTCCCATGGACATGGTGATGAAGCGATTCGCCGATATCTGGGTGGCCGGCGATCCAGCGCACATCAAGGCCATGCGCAAAACCGGATCGATCATCGAGTGGCCCTTAAAACTCATCATGCGGGGGGCCAAACTGGCAAAATACGGTGTGTCTGGGTCCGAATCGGATCCGGAATCCATGGAAGAAATTCGTTTGAAGGTGGAAGAAGATCTGCTGGAGGCTGTAAACCGTCTGTACAGCCGCGCCGTCGCTTCCGAAATCACGGTCACCAGCACCTTAACCGACCCGGTTGGCGAGCGATTGCGATTCGGCGTGGAGCGGGTCCGAACATACCGGAAGATCTCGGGGACCCAGGTGCCGCGGATCGATGTTTTGGAGGATCGGGGCCAGTGTACCGTCACGGTGGCGGCTCCTGCTGCGGTTGCGGGACTGCAGGAAAAACTGCGCGCTGGCAAATGGCAGACCGTGATGACTTCCGTCCTGTCGCAGAAGGAGTCGATTCTGTCGGCGACACCGGATATCGACCACGAGCTTGAAGAACTGGCGAGGATTTTCAGGGAACGGATGAGCGTCTGGGGGCAGATTCGGCAGACGTTTTCGGCACTGTTGAATGTCTTGCCCGCGACAGCGGCAGTCACCTACGTGCTGCATACCGGAGATCCCGTCGGTGCCGCAGGCATCAAAGTCAAATTGACCGGACTGTTCGGGCTGCACGATCTATATGCACTGGTGGCAATTCCAGCGACCAGCGGACTGAAGCGGGCGGATCAACGGCAGCTTGAAGAAATGCTGACCCCCATTGCCCAATTATGGCTTGAACGGAAGTTGAAGACGGTTCAGGACATCTTCGAGGAGGCCATTACCGGTGATATCCTGAATGGAGCGCGACAGTGCCTCGAGATGACAGAAGCGTTGATCGATGATCTGGATCGATGGATCGATACGGCACGGGAGGAATCATGAATCGAGCGTCGAACAACCGTCTTGGGGCAATGGCCGAACTGGAGCACATCAAAAACGACATCCGTATTGCCCAACGAAGACTCGAATCCGTTCCCGACTGGATTCCATCCCATGCCCTGGCCCAGCTTGCGCGAAAATTGCTGGAAATGGTGAACAACATGGAATCCCGTATCGGTCGAAAGCTCGTGGTCACACTTGTCGGCCCCAGCGGATCCGGCAAATCCACCCTGGTCAATGCCCTGGCAGGTGCCGATGATGTGGCCTCCGTCGGCATCGACAGGCCAACCACCACCCGCCCCTTGGCGGTGTGCACGGCCTATTCCGATATCGCCCCACTGGTGGAGAGTCTTGGGAAAGATAATCTGGGGGTTCAGATCTCACCGGCGTCTGGGGCTGCCGAAAACCTGGTTCTGATTGATACTCCGGATACCGACAGTGTCGAGCAGGTCCACCATCTGCCGATGATTCAGCAGGCCGTTTCTCTATCGGACGTTCTCTTATGCGTCTTCGATGCGGAGAATCCCAAACGGCTGGACCATGCCGATTTTCTGACCCCACTGGTTCAATACTTTGACGGGGACTCCATCATTGTCGTTCTGAACAAATGCGACCGCCAGTCTGAGCGGGAGCTTAAGGAGTCCATCGGGCCTGATTTTCAAGCCTACATCCATAATGCATGGGGCCGCCCGGCAAGCCGGTTGTTTTGCATATCCGCACGGCGTCACCTGGACCATCCGGGCTGGGCGGAGAGCGCCGAACCGCGTCATGACCTCGATGAGTTCACGTCCCTGCGGAGGCTGCTGATTGACCATCTGGGTCTTCCCAAAGCGGTGATGGACCGTCGCCTCGACAATGCCCGCCAGTTCAGAGATTTTCTGAAAGCCTCCATCCAGGAAGAAGTGGATCAGGATAAAGCACCGATCGAAGCCGCTGCTAGGCGCATGCGTGAAGTGGAAAAAGAGGCCATAGCGAGTGCCCTGACCGCCTTGCAGAACCATGATCCCAACCGATTGGCCGGCGTGACCGTTGACTTGTATGCGAAGTTGGCCCAGCGATGGCTGGGCCCGGTCGGGTGGCTCATTGCCGCCTGGGCCAGGTGGTTGATGATCGGCGGCGGCATCAGTCGGATCCTCCGCTATGGACGACCCCTGCGACGAGTATCGGGGCTGGCCGCTTCTTTGAAACAACTGAAGCCTTCCGGGGAGAGCGAATTAGACCGGACCCACAACCAGATTCCGCTTCAGGCCTACCGGAGCGTCTTCCTTCGCCACTGGACGGAAATCGCGGAGTTGTTGGTCCAGGCGAGATTTGATCCGGAGGTTCGCAATCAAAGAGATTCGGCGACGGTCGAGCATCACGTGGGAGAAGAACTATCCATGTTCTGGCTGGAGGCTCTCGAAACCGAAGTTGAGGCGTCTTCGAGACGGCCGAGCAACATGGTGTTACAGCTGGTGTTCAACCTGCCTGTGTTGGCTGCCCTGGTGCACATTGGCTGGATCACGGCCAAGGAATATTTGATTGGCAATTATCTGCCGATGAACTTTTTCGTACACGCCTTCGTGACCCTATCGATCCTGTTGTTTCTCTGCTTTTTTCTGTTCCAGGGACTCGTCCGGACGTTCGCCGGAAGGGAGCGGATTTTTGCTCGTGCCATCAAACGATGCAGCCGGCAGGCCACCCAATACCGGCCTTTGACCACCGGCACCCTTGCCGGACAAATCGAAGTTCTGTTTGATATGAGCCCTCCGAAATAATTCCATCTTTGCATGAATTTCATTTCAGTAAAGATTCGGGGTCGGAATCGATATCGGAATCGGGATCGAAATAGCCCACAGGCATCCCCCAGCATCGCTACCGAACCGGATTCCGAGAGGATCTCTATGCCGGTGTGCACAACATGGGCTAGGATGCGGTGGAGTATTCCGACAATCTCTCCAGACGCTCGACCAGGGGGGGATGGGAATAATTCAGAAGCACATACAACGGATGGGGGTGGATGTTGGCAAGATTGTCTTTGGCCAACTGTCGAAGCGCCGATGCCAGGGGAGTCGGCGAACCGGTCACACGGATGGCGTATTGATCGGCTTGACGTTCATGGTGGCGGGACAGCGCCATCGCCAGCGGTGTCAGGAAAAATCCGATGGGTTCCCAGAGCATACCGATTAGAAAAAGACCGATGTAGTCTTCGGTCATCATAAAACCGAAGCTATGGTACAGCGTGTCCCATCGTATGAGTGCTGCCGCAGCGGCGAACAGCATTAGGGCAACGATGCTCATCAGGAGAAGGTTTTTGACGATGTGGTGGTTTTTCAGATGACCAATCTCGTGGGCGAGCACCGCCAGTATTTCATCGGGGGTGTGGGCGGACAGGAGGGAATCAAACAGCACAATCCGCTTGGCTTTTCCCAGCCCTGTAAAGTAGGCGTTGGAGTGTCGGGTGCGTTGGCTGGCATCCATCTGGAAGATGCCGTCCAGGCGGATTCCTTCGTCAAATGCCATGGCCCGGATCCGCTCGCCCAAGTCCGTGTCCGCCAGAGACGAGAACCTATTGAACATCGGAGCAATGACCGTCGGATACAGTATGGTGACCAGCAGTTGAAATCCGACGAACACACCCCATGCCGGCACCCACCAGGTCGATCCGGCATAGGCCATGAGTGCCAGCAGGGCCGAAAGGAGCGTCCCCCCCAAAATCGCCCCGATTAGCGTGGATTTAAACAGGTCGGTAAGCCACAGTTTAAACGTTTTCGTATTGAACCCGTACCGGGTTTCAATGACAAACGTATTCACCAGTCCGAACGGCAATTCCAAGGCCCCGAAACCCAGCGACAGAACAGCAAAGAAAGCCAGACCGGCAAGGATTGGATGCCATCCGAAAAACTGCTTCGCGAGTATCGAAAATACCCCGGACAAGAGAAGGACCAGAAACAGCAGGTTCACGACCAACAGTCGTGCCATACCCAGCTGGTGTTTATCGACCGTGTAGCGGCTGATCTGTTCCAGAAGCGAGCCGTCGATGACACCCTCGAACGCCGGCGGGACTGTCCGGCCGTGGGACTTCAGGCGGCCGATGTTGAGATAATCCACCGCCAGTTTGATCGCCAGATGGGCTGTCCATATGATGAGGTATAACCCCAGAAACCAATTAATTTCTATCATTTAGCAACTTTTCCCAAAGAAATTTAGGGTTGCTGCAGAATACATGTCTATTGATATGGAAGTCTTTCAACAACATTTTCGACCCTCAATGATATCCATGTTTTGGACGGGCTTCCGGAAACACCCATGCGACGGAAACGGGTACTGAAAGATAACGGTGATCTGCGCCGGTATCAAGGCAGACGTGTGAAAAGAGATGTCCCGCAGTCGAATCCGATCGAGGCGTCCGGCGGATGACGGGTTGAAATCGATATTGCCCGGGCCAATATTCTGTGATAATTAGACATTTTTTTCAATATCGGGCACACTCGCCGATACGTGGAATGTGATGCGAACCTGCGCCGGTTGGGGTTCAAACTGAGGGCCATCGGAACCGGAGCTGTAGTAAGGGGGTTCATGAAACAATATCTGATCGACGAGATCCGACCGCCGGAGCATGAGAAATTAAAGGCTTATCTGGATGAACATCTGGAAAGCGGCGGCATGGACGGCCTGTACTGGATACCGCTTGGGGAAGATATACTGAATTCAACCCAGCGCATTCATACGGATTGTCAGCCTTTCTGTTTCAGCCTCGAATTGGAACCGGATTCGCTGCACTGCGAACTGCTGGTGCGCACCAACAATCGAATGCGTTGCGATTGTATCGGCTATGCGACCGACGTTCAGCGAAACTGGTTGATCGACAGTGTTGATGCCATTTTTGAAAAACTCGATATCAAAACATAGTGAATCGCTGATCGATCCGGTGTCCGGCGCCGCCGTTCCCTGAGAGGGCCGAAATAGAACAGCTGAACCATCCGCTATGCTACAAACCTATATCACCATATCATGGACGATTCTGGCGACCATCCTCTTCGGGACGCCTGCGGCTATCCTCTCTTTTTTCCGGAACACCGAAAACGTGGTGCATCGCATCGGCAGGCTGTGGGGTCGGTCCATACTCCTGATGAGCCGGGTGCCCGTCACCGTTCGCGGGATGTCCCATATCGACTCGACAAAACCCTATATATTTATGTGCAACCACCAGAGCAACTTTGACATTCCGGTGCTGGTGGGGCATTTACGGACGCAATTCAGATGGATCGCCAAAGCCGAACTCTTCCGCATCCCAATTTTGGGACGCGGTATGAAGGGGGCCGGATATATCGGGATCGACCGATCCGACCGGGAATCCGCCATTGAAAGCATTAACCAGGCGGCAGGCAATATTGCCCGTGGTGTTTCGGTGATGATATTTCCAGAAGGTACCCGAAGCCGGGATGGCCGGCTCAGGCCCTTCAAAAAAGGCGGATTCATCTTGGCCGTCGACGCCGGCGTGCAAATCGTGCCGATTGTTATCCGCGGCACGTTTCCCATTATGCCGAAAAGCGGCCTCAGAGTCCGGCCGGGTCCGGTCTTCATCGATGTTCTGGAACCCGTCGCCACAGAAGACTACACTCGGGAGACCAAGGATGAGCTGCTGGTTCGGATTCGGCAAATCATGCAAACGGCTCTTAATCCAACACAACAGGAGATAATATAGTGTTGAAGATCATCCCTCTCGGCGGCCTTGGAGAGATCGGCATGAATATGATGCTCATGGAATTTGAAGAGACCATATTCGTGGTGGACGCCGGATTGATGTTCCCGGAGGACTATATGCTGGGCGTGGACTACGTGATTCCCGATATGGCCTATCTCCGGGAGAATGCCGCAAAAGTCGCAGGCATTGTGCTGACACACGCCCACGAGGATCACATCGGTGCGCTGCCGTACTTGCTCCGGATTATCAATTGCCCGGTGTTCGGCACCCGGTTTACCCTCGGTCTGGTCCGGCACAAGCTCGAAGAGCACGATCTAATGGACCATGCCCAATTGCACGAAGTACTTCCGGGCGAGACGGTGAGACTGGGAGCATTCGAGGTCGAATACATTCAAGTCGGGCACAGCGTGGTCGACGGGGTGGGGCTTGCCATTCGAACACCGGTAGGCTTGCTGGTACATACCGGTGATTTCAAGATCAATCACACCCGGGTGGACGGCGCCACTACGGATGTGAATACATTTGCCCGCTATGGCCAGGAGGGGGCACTGGCACTGCTTTCTGACTCTACCAATGTGGAGAAGGAAGGCTATACCATTTCCGATCGGGAGATTGGAGAAACCCTCTCGAGAATCATTATGTCCAGCCCGGGGCGGGTGATCGTGGCGCTGTTTGCCTCCAACATCATGCGGATCCAACAGATCGTCGACATCGCCGCCAAGCGGGGCAGTAAGATCGCCGTGAACGGGAAAAGTCTGGAAATCAGCGTCCATCTGGCCAAATCCATGGGACATCTCAATATCCCCGAAGGGATGGAAATCCAGGTAGATGAAATCCGGAATTATACGGATCGGGAAGTGGTGATCATTACCACCGGTAGCCAGGGCGAACCCATGTCAGCCCTGACGCGGATGGCGGCCGGTACCCATAAGCAGCTCCGGATCAAGGAGGGCGACACGGTGTTGCTGTCGTCCAAATTTATCCCGGGCAATGAAAAAGCGATCGGTAATATCATCAACAATCTGTACCGCCGAGGGGCGGACGTCATTTATGAAAAAATTTCCGAGATTCACGTGTCCGGCCACGCCTTTCAGGAAGAGCTCAAGCTAATGATCAGTCTGACCCAGCCCAAATTTTTTATTCCGATCCACGGGGAATACCGCCATCTGGTGCTGCATGGCCGGCTGGCCCAATCGGTCGGCATTCCCAAAGATCGGATCCTGTTGGCTGAAAACGGTCAGATTATCGAATTCGATGAATTCGGGATCCGGGCAGGCGATACGGTTACCACCGGCCGCATCCTGATCGACGGAAAAGGCGTTGGGGATGTGGGTCGAAGCGTGCTCAAGGAACGTCGGATTCTATCAGAAGATGGTCTGGTGGTGGTCACCATGGCTTTTGACGAAGAAACAGGGATTGTGGTATACGGACCGGAAATCGTATCCCGCGGTTTCGTCTTCAAACAGGACACCGGTCATCTGATCGAAGACGCCCAGTGCGTTGTCCTTGAAATCGTCGAGGAAGTCGAACCTGGCTATCCGAATCGGGTCTCGGAGATCCGATCCCGGCTCCAAAAGGCGCTTCGGCAGTATTTCTTCTTTACGATCGGTCGTCGGCCGGTCATACTGCCGTTTCTCCTGGAAGTGTAACCCGACGATGGTAATGGCCGGTCGTACCCGATTTATTGCAGGACCGCAACGAACCGAGTAAACCGACGTGGAGAATGACGGCGGGGGAACGGCTGAATCATGGTTCCGCTGATCGGCACCATGTGTCGCGTGATTTCCCCGACAGCCGCACAGCAGATGCATGCGTAAGGAAATCATCGGCATATTCTTATTCTTCTTCGTCATCTTCACCCTCATTAGTCTTGTCTCTTACAGCCCCGACGATCCATCCATCCACAACGCAAAGGCATCCGGTAATATTGAAAATCTGTTTGGACTGTTCGGTGCCCATCTGGCCGGCGTGCTCGTGGGTCTGTTCGGAACAGGTGCCTTCTGGATCCCCTTTATTCTTCTACTGGCCTGTATCCAGTTCTTCGGGCCGGAGCCCGGACGCGGACTTGTTTTAACGGCCATCGGGGGCGTCCTGTTGGTGATCACCACCGGAAGCCTCTCGGCATTTCGTCAGGATGCCTACCTGCTGTTCGGCAGCCGATTTTCCGCAGGCGGCATCGTCGGTATCCCGCTTAAATCGTTCCTGGTTTCCTATGCCAATCCAACCGGGGCCGCCATCATCCTTTCCCTGATGTGGCTGGTCGGTTTCATCATGAGCACCGGTTTTTCTCTGGTCAACTTTGGTCGACGAACCGGTCGAATCGCGGTGGTGGCGGGCGGCGGCGCAAAGATGTCCTGGATCAAGTGGCGAGAGCGACGGGAGAAAAGCCGGAAGCGGACTCGGAAAGCCAAGGCCCGGGATACCAAAAAGAAACGGGACATTCAGATAAAGACACCGGAACCCAAACCGGTCAAGGATGTTCCGGCGCCCAAGCAGGAAGTCTTTGACTTCATGCACACCGGTAGCGGATATGCGAGGCCTTCCGTGAATTTCCTCGACGGCCCCGAGGAAACCCTTGTTTCAGCCGACGATGAGAACCTGAAAATGCTGTCCCGGCTGGTGGAGAAAAAGCTGGAGGATTTCGGGGTCGACGGGAAGGTGGTATCGGTGGCACCGGGTCCGGTGGTCACGACCTTTGAATATGAACCTGCCCCGGGAGTTAAAATTAACAGAATCGTGAATCTGACGGATGATCTGGCTCTGGCGTTACGCGCGATCAGCATCCGCATTGTGGCGCCCATCCCCGGCAAGGCCGCCATCGGGATCGAAATACCCAACGCCAACCGGGATATCGTCAGATTCAAGGAGATCGTGGTTTCAGCCGTCTACGAAAAATCAAAATCCGGCCTGACCCTCTGCCTGGGCAAAGATATTGTGGGCCAACCGGTGGTGGCCGAACTGGATAAAATGCCCCATCTATTGATTGCCGGGGCCACAGGAACCGGAAAGAGCGTTGCACTCAATGCGATGATCTGCAGCTTTCTGTACAAAGCCTCTCCGGAGGACGTCCGACTGATCATGATCGATCCCAAACGCATTGAGCTGTCCCATTATGATGGAATCCCCCATCTGGTCACTCCCGTGGTGACCGATCCGAAGAAGGCCACCAACGCGCTCTTTTGGGCGGTCCGGGAAATGGAGCGCCGTTACGAACTGCTCTCGGAAATTCGGTCACGGAATATCAGGCAATACAACACGAAGATTCAGAAACAGGCACCCAAGGGCGACACACCGCCACCGGATAAACTGCCCTTTATCGTTATCATCATCGATGAGCTGGCCGATTTGATGATGGTCGCATCCAGGGATGTGGAAGCCGCACTGACGCGGCTGGCCCAGATGGCAAGGGCTGCCGGGATCCATCTGATTCTGGCTACCCAAAGACCCTCGGTGGACGTGCTCACCGGAATTATCAAAGCCAATTTTCCGACCCGGTTGACGTTTCAGGTCTCGTCGCGAACCGACTCCCGGACGATCATCGATACAATCGGGGCTGAAAATCTCCTCGGCAGCGGCGACATGCTGTTCCTGCCGCCGGGGACCGCCAAACTCCAGCGGATTCATGGCGCTTATATCTCCGAGGCGGAATTGGCCCGAATTACCGAATTTTTAAAGCAACAAGCACCCACGGAATACGATGCGTCGATCACGGCCGCACCACCTAAAACAGCGACCGACATCGAAAAAGAGTCCTACGATGAAAAATACGATGAAGCCGTCGCCCTGGTGACCCGGACCCGTCAGGCATCCATTTCCATGATCCAGCGGCACCTGCGCATCGGCTACAATCGCGCCGCCCGCATCATCGAGGTGATGGAACGGGAAGGGATCGTGGGCCCATCGGATGGTGCAAAACCCCGGGAGGTGCTGGTGCGGGGGTACGATGAGGAAGACGGGTAACCGTTGACCTCTATACGTAGTGGATAGCTCCAGTTGGCCGATGGCTGATCATTATAAAAATGGCGACACCCTCGATATCGGTATCGGGGTCGGACTCGGTATCGGCTTAGCGGATGGCCTTCTTAATTCGATTCCGATTCCGATTCCGATAGCGACTCCGGCGCCGAAGATGCAGACATGCCGTTTAATTTGCAGATATTAGCGGGTATCAAAGGATTTTTAGAGCCCGACGAGGCCGAACGCCTCTACCAGATTGGCCTGGACGCCAGTCGCCGTGGCCCCTGTCTGGAGATCGGAGGGTATTGCGGAAAGTCGACGTTATGCCTGGGAACCGCGTGCCGCGAAAATGGAGCGGTGCTGTATTCCATCGATCATCATCGGGGGTCCCCTGAACAACAGCCGGGGGAGGAGTATTTTGACCCGGAATTGCTCGATTCCCAAACCGGCCGTCTCGACACCTTCCGGCATTTTCGGAAAGCAGTCGAACAGGCCGACCTGGAGGACACGGTGGTGCCGATGGTATGTCGATCGGAACTTCCGGCGCGGGCATGGTCGACGCCTCTGGGCCTGGTGTTCATCGACGGGGGCCATTCGTTCGAAGATGCGTTTGCGGACTAGAACGCCTGGGCCGGCCATGTGATTGTCGGAGGCTACCTGTTGGTCCATGATATCTTTGAAAACCCGGCGGACGGCGGCCAGGCGCCCTTCCGGGTGTATCAAGAGGCGGTCTCTACCGGCCAATTTATCGAACTGCCGATGACCGGAACCCTCGGCGTGCTTCAGCGTCGGACCGGTGCCTGTATTTCAAAGGAGGATGGGTAACGCCATGACATCGCTTCGTCTACCATACAGGTCCCGTAAATCAACGGTGATCATAGATGCCACAACGGACAGATGGCGGATTGTCTTTTCAGTGGCCATCATTCTGATCCTTATGGTCTCCGTCCACGGGACCCATGCCCAGTCCAAGGGCAAAGGGGGGCCTCCCATGCGGCCGGGGATTGTCAGCGTCGCGGAAATTCGACAGGGAGAATCCCAACCCATGAGCGACTTTGTCGGTACGGTATTTTTCGCCCAGGTGTCCGATGTGGCCGCCGAGGTCGCCGGCCGCGCAAATGTGGTTACTTTCGAGGAAGGCCAACAGGTGTTCTCCGGAATGGCACTGGTCCAGCTCGACACCGGTCTGCTGAATTTGACCATCAAGAAAAACGTTGCCCTGTATGAACAGGCACGGGTGGAACTGGAGGATGCCCGTACAGATCTCCAGCGGATGGAATCCCTCTATAAAGGACAGTCGGTCGCCGTGTCGGTGTACGATACCAGCCGCTTTCGCATGCAGGGCCTGGAACAGAAAGTCGCGGCATTGTCCTATGAGTTGGAACACGACAAGCTGATGCGACAGAAGATGACGATCCGTTCGCCCTTTGACGGCGTGGTCATCCGAAAAGATGTGGATGTGGGGGAGTGGGTGTCGGATGGCGCGACAGTCGGGGTCATTGCCAGTGATACGGAGGTGGATGTGGTCGTCGATGTCCCGGAAACGATTCTGGACTTCCTCGAGACGGGACGGGAGGTTCCGATCCAACGGGGGCAGCGGCAGTTCACGGGAAAGATCGCCGCCGTGGTTCCCCGGGGAGATGTGGCCACGCGTACGTTCAGCGTCAAAATCCGGCTGCCCAACGAGTATCAGTTGATCGAGGGGATGGAAGCCCGCACCACATTGCCCTCGGGACCCATGGTGAAAGGGCTTCTGGTGCCCCGGGACGCGGTGATCAGCAAATTCGGCCGGCCGGTCGTATTTGTCAACGTGTCCGGAGCGGCGAAGATGCTTCCGGTCCAGGTTCAGGGCTACGACGGGTTGATGGCGGGTGTTGCCGGACCGGGCCTGGAAGCCGGGATGGAGGCAGTGGTCAAGGGCAACGAGCGGATCAGAGACGGACAACCGCTCAAGGTCATCAAGCAGAAGTAAGGCGTTAGCCCGTCTGCCCGTTTGCCGGTTAAATAGGGAAGTGGCCTTATCTTATGCATGATCCTTGACAGGGGTAAGGCAAGGCATGAAACAGCCTATTGGAACACATACCCAAAGGGTCCACGGGCAAACGGGCCCACGGGCCAACGGGTAGACGGACCCGCGGGCAGACGGGCACCCCTTTTTAGCAAAAAAGAGCTGGAATGATGGTGGATTCAAGAAAGCACAATTAATCTCCGAATCAGCGAGTCGCGAACCCCATGGACAGTATCCGTTTTTCCATACAAAAACCGGTCACGATCATTGTCGGCGTCATTCTGGTGGTGATGTTCGGGATTCTCGGACTTCAGCAGATGCCCTATCAGCTGAGCCCCACCGTGGTGGAGCCGATCATCACGGTCACGACGACCTGGCGCGGTGCAACGCCATTTGAAATCGAACGGGACATCATCGAGGAGCAGGAAAACACCCTCAAGGGGATCCCCGGACTGGTGGAGATGGAGAGCGATGCGCTCAATGCCCGGGGACAGATCTCTCTGCGGTTTACCATCGGCACGGACCTGGATGACGCCCTCCTCCGGGTCTCCAACAAGCTCAACGAAGTGGAGTCTTACCCCGATGGGGTGGATCGGCCCATTATCAGCGCCACGGGATCCGCCACGTCGCCTGTCATCTGGATCGTTATGCGGGCCGAGGAAGGAAACCAGCGAGCGGTCGACACCTACCGGACGTACTTTGAGAACGAAATCCGACAGCATTTGGAGCGAGTGGAGGGGGTGGCCGATCTGTTTATCGGCGGCGGCCGGGAAGAAGAGCTGCATGTAGTTGTCGATCCCACCCGTCTGGCTGTATTCGGATTGACGATCCATGATGTGATCCGGGCCCTTGCCAATGAAAACGCCAATGTCTCCGCCGGTATCATGGGCGTGGGACGACGGGACTACCGGATCCGCACCACGGCCGAGTTCAATTCGATAGAGGACGTCGAGGGAATCGTCTTGAAATCGAGCGGTCAGCGCCGGGTTTTCCTGGGGCAGGTGGCGGACGTCCGCCGCGGCTTTGCCAAACGGAGAGCGTCGGTGTTCCACAATGGGGAAGGCGGAATGGCGGTGGGCATCAGGCCGGAACCCGGGGTTAACATCCTGGAACTGAGCGATCGGGTGTATGACGTGGTCCAGTGGCTCAATGAAGAGAAAATGATACCCCAGGGGATTTTCTTCAAATGGGTCTACGACCAGCGAGGCTATATCCGAGGTGCCATCGGATTGATCCGCCAGAACATCCTCATCGGCGGCCTGTTGGCCATCGGTGTACTCCTTCTGTTTCTTCGCAGCATGCGATCGACTGCAGTGGTTGCCACCGCCATTCCCATCAGCGTGCTCGGCACGTTCATTTTTATGAACGCATTCGGGCGCAATCTGAATGTGGTGAGCTTGTCCGGAATCGCCTTTGCCGTGGGGATGCTGGTGGACAACGCCATTGTGGTGATCGAAAATATCGACCGGCATCGGGGGATGGGCAAAGGGGCGTTTGAGGCGGCGTATGACGGCACCCGGGAAGTCTGGGGGGCCGTTCTGGCGTCTACCCTGACCACCATTGCCGTGTTCCTTCCGGTTGTCTTTCTCAAAGCAGAAGCCGGTCAACTGTTCCGTGACATCGCCCTGGCCGTGGTCTGTGCCGTGAGCCTGAGCCTGATCACATCGGTGACGGTTATTCCGATGTTTTCGAAACAACTGTTTAGCCTGGGGCGTGGGAAGAAAAAAAGCGGTACCAATGCGATTACTTCAGCCGGACGGGCGTTGGTCGACGCCATTGTCCGGCTCATCGATGTGTTAACCCGGAACTGGCAGCGCCGGGTCGCCACCGTGGGGATATTCACCGGAGCGGCTGTCCTGACGGCGTTCGCGTTGATTCCCAAGATGGAATATCTTCCCCAGGGGAACCGTAACCTGGTATTGAATATCTTCGTACCCCCACCGGGTCTTTCCGTCCAGGAGCTGGAGGAGATTGGTGATTTTCTCTTTGCCCAGGCCAATCCCTACATTGGAAAAGAAGAAGTAGATGGTGTCCCGGGCATCAAACACCTCTTTTATGTCGGGGCGGACCGGATCATGATCTCCGGCGCCCTGAGCACCCAACAGGAACGGGCAAGAGAGCTGTTGCCCCTGTTTACCCGGATGCTCAACTCCATACCGGGCATGATCGGCATCAGCATCCAGCCCGGCATTTTCCAGACCCGTCTGGGGCGGGGCCGAACGATCGACCTGGACATCAGCGGAGAGGATTTAAACCGCATCGCCCAGTCCGCGGGGCTTCTCTTTGTCAAAATCAAGGGCGCCATGCCCACCGCCCAGATCCGGCCGATTCCATCCATGGAACTCCTCTATCCGGAAGTCCGGATTCTACCCAACCGGGATCGGCTCAAAGCCAACGGGCTTTCCGCTCGGGACCTGGGAGAAAGTGTCGACGTTCTCATGGATGGCCGTGTCGTGGGGGAATACAAACAAGAGGGGCAGAAGAAAATCGACATGGTGTTGATGACGTCTGAAGAGAAGATCGCCACACCGGAAGATCTCTACCGTGCACTGGTGGTGACAGCCAACGGGGATGTAATTCCGGTGTCCAGCCTGGCGCGGCTGGACCGGACTTACGGCATCACTCAGATTCGCCATCTGGAGCGGAACCGGACCATCACGCTTCAGATCACGCCGCCCGACGACCTGCCCCTGCAGGCGGCGATGGAAACTATCGACGGCGACATTCTGCCCCCGCTCAGCCAGGCCGGCATGCTCCGGGATGTATCCGTGAGAATGAGCGGGGCGGCCGATAAACTGGTCGAGACCAGAAATGCCCTTCAGTGGAACTTTGTCCTTGCGGCAATGATTTCCTACCTGCTGATGTCCGCCCTCTTCGGCAATTTCATATACCCTCTCGTCATCATGTTTACAGTCCCTCTGGCCGGAGCCGGCGGATTCGTCGGATTGCAGCTGCTCAATCTGTTCGTGAATCAGCCCATGGACATCGTCACGATGCTCGGTTTCGTCATACTCATCGGGGTTGTGGTCAATAACGCCATTCTCATCGTTCACCAGGCATTGAACAATATTCGCTTTCACGGGATGGATCACCGCTCGGCGGTCCTCGAATCCGCACGGGTCCGGCTTCGACCGATTTATATGAGTGCGATGACCAGTATTTTCGGAATGCTGCCCCTGGTTCTGTTTCCAGGCTCCGGATCCGAACTGTACCGCGGGCTGGGAAGCGTTATTCTCGGAGGGCTGGCGGTCTCAACCTTTTTCACCGTCTTCGTTATTCCGGCACTTCTACTGTTTGTGATCCGCATGGAAAAAGTCGGTGGACACACCGGCACGACCTGATCCCGTCCGCGGGTCCCGATCCCAAACGGATTCATCCATTGGCGAGCAACATCAGGCAGAGCGTCGAAGCAGGGTGTCCGGCGCCCAGGTGCTGTGTCTGAATAGGCGGCTGGCCGGAGTCAGATGGTAGAGGATATCTGCGGCCAGCAGTACCGCTGCGCCGGTCCAGGTGGTCTGTTCCCCCGTATAAATGATCCCGTCCGGAAAGGTGACGCCGGTCCAGAACGCCCCATTGGGATAACGTTTATCCAGAATCCAGTTGAGCGTGGTTTCCGCGGCGCGGTATCGGCCGATGGCGGCCAGTGCGACCGCCACCTCGGCGGTCTCCGCCATGGTCGTCCATTGGCGGTCGGATACACAGCGGATGCCCCAACCCGGGACGGCAAAACAGGTCCACTGATTCTCGAGCCGGGACCATGCCGCGTCGCCGGTGATGGCCCCGCACAGCACCGGATAATACCAGTCCATCGAAAAACGGGCCTTGCTCAGGTCAAATCGTTCCGGACGATATCGGATCGCATTTCCCAGCAGACTCCGAGCCTTATTCCATCGGTGCTGCCGTTTGCCGAGAAGGGTGGCGATCTTCAGTGCACATGTCAGACTCATGAAGATGGAACTGGAACCGGTCAGCAGGGCCCTGGGTGAGCGGCTTCCGTCGGCGCGCTTGGCCCATATCATCTCCCCGCCGGGCCCCTGCATGTCCACCACGTAATCGATGGCCTTCTTGATGGTCGGCCACATGCGCTCCAGAAAATTCTCATCTTGTGTGGCCATATAGTAGTGGTATACTCCCACGGCGATGTAGGCGGTCATGTTCGAATCCTTGTACGCATCCCGCTCCGGGGAGCCGTTCCGGTAGTACGACCACCAGCTTCCATCGTCCAGCTGTTCGGCGGCGGACCAACCATAGGCCTTCCTGGCGGCATCGATATAACCGGCAACCGCTAACCCCATCGCGCTCTCAACGTGATCCCAGGGGTCTGTTTTACCTCCCTCGGACCAGGGTATTTCACCGCTGGGTTTCTGAACGCGGAGAATAAACTCGGCCGTGGAGCGGATTCCCACGCCCGAGAGGTGACGATTCCGGATGGCACCGGTTCTATTCATCTTGGGTCCTTCCTCAGGTACATGACCAGGCTTTTGCCCATGAGCGGATTCATTAAACCTTCGATACAACGGGTGATGGCTGGTCGTTTCAACATATCCCACACGAGAAATTGATGATAGGCACGGACCGGCCATGGCGGTTCGCGATCCGGCCCGAGAACGCATTTGAGCCACCAGAAGGGAGCATGCAGGCCGTGGGCAAAATGGAACGCCCAGGGCGTCATCCCGCGCTTCCGAAACAACTTGGCCACATCCTTACGACGGTAGATTCGAACATGTCCGTCACTGGTCGAGCCGTAATCCTTGGACAAGGCCCAGCAGATCCGCTCGGGGTACCACCGGGGAACGCTCACGGCCAGGTTCTTGCCCGGTTTCAATACCCGGACTAGTTCCGTTGCGGCCCTATCGTCCATTGCGATATGCTCCAGCACCTCGGAGCAGATGACCAGATCGAAGGTCTCATCGGCAAACGGTAGGCTCAAAAGATCGGCGGCCATCAGCTGCCATTGCGCCCGGCACACACCCACCTGCTCATGGAAATCGAGCCGCTGCCGGGATGAGTTCAACTCGTTGATGCGACGGTCGGCGCCGACAACAAACACCTGTTCGTATCGAGTGGCCTCTCCCACATGGCGGCCGGAGCCGCAACCGATATCCAGAATCCGGTCACCCGGGGTAAGATTTAGCCGTTTGAATTCGATGGTGATCACAGATGACCTCACGGTAGACATCGACGGTATGTTGGGCTGCTCGTTTCCACGTAAACCGGTGTTTCACCCGATCCCTGCCGGCTCGACCCAACGCCTCCGCCCGCTCAGGATGGTCGAGGATACTCGTGATCGCTTCGGCCAGGGCGTCCGGATCCGCCGGCGGTACGAGGATGCCTGCTTTGCCCACTACCTCCGGCAACGCACCGCCGGTGGTGCTGATTACGGGAACGCCGCATGCCATGGCTTCTCCGACCGGCAGACCGAATCCTTCGTAGACAGACGGGACCACCGCTACGGATGCTTTGGCATATTGCCGGACGAATTCCGAATGATGGATCCGGCCGGTAAACCGGATTGCCCTGCCGATACCGAGGCTGCGGATGAGTCGGTCGATACTGCCTCCCTCTTTCAGTTCCCCGACGATGTGAAGCTGTATGGGCCTTCGGACGGAGATTCTGGCCACCGCCTGAACGAGATAGTGAAGCCCTTTGAGGGGGGTGTCGGAGCTGTTCGTCGCGATAATCCGATTCTTTTCTCTCGGGATTTCCGGGATGGGGTGAAAGCGATCTATATCGATACCGTTGGAAACCACCCGAAAGCGGTCCTCCGGAATGACAAAATCCCGGCTGATATCCCGCCGGGCATTTTCCGATACGGTGATAATGCGATTCAGCGTCCTGGCGACCATTTTTTGCATTCGGATAAAGGAGTGCCAGCGCAGGTGCTTGAATTTCTCCCACAAGGCGGTCACCGACCGAACCGCGATATCCCGATCCACGGTAATGGGGTGATGGACGGTGGCCACGGTGGGGATTTTCCGCGCGATGGCCCAAAGGCCATAGGAAAGGCTTTGATTATCGTGTACGATATCGTAACCGTTGTTATGGTGTGCCAGGAAGCGATATGCCCGGATCCCGAACGTAAAGGGCTCTGGAAAACCGGTGGTCGAAACCCCCAGCCATTCGATGAGGTTCAGGGGTCGGCTCAATTCCGGAAGGGAGGGCACCCGGAATAGAGCCTCCGGGTTGTAAAGGTCGAGGCAAGGTATCCGGCGCACCGGGATGTCCCCGTCCAGTTGCGGCCCGGGCGGACCGGAGACGACGGTGACGTCATGGCCGAGATCTGTCAGCGACCGGGAGAGGTTCTTCAGATACACCCCTTGACCTCCGGAATGCGGATTGCTGCGGTAGCTCAGCAGACAGATCTTCAGCGGACCTGAATTCATCGAATACCCTATTGAGACCTGTGTTTGCGCGATCATAGCCCTGACATGGCATGATATCTTTTCAGCAAATGCCTAAAAAGAACCAATGTGGATGCCTTGCCGTGAATACTGATGCAGGGGAACGCGATGATATTAGGCACGTTGAAAAACTGATGAACAGCCTGTAAAGATTTCACCCTGCGGGCTAAAGTGCGAAACACATACAAGTGCCCCCAAACAGCGTCAACCCTTTTCTCGCGCCGCGCCGTTCCGGGTGCTCGGTTGACCTGGGCCGAAACCGTCATATAAAACAGGAACACGGATACATCCAGCACGGAGTTTCACATTAAGGCATATGGAAACGGCGGAATCGAATATCGGGCTCTACAGGCCGTATCCAACGGCGGTCACCTTGGTGGAGGTGGGACCCCGGGACGGGTTTCAGTTTGAGCCGAAGGTGATTCCGACAGATCTGAAGGTGGAGATTATTTCCGGTCTGGCGGCTGCGGGCATCCAGGAGATTCAGGTCGCCTCGTTTGTGCGCCCGGACAGGGTACCTCAAATGGCGGATGCCGAAATACTGGTGAGCCGCCTTCCGCAACGCAAGGGGCTGGTATATACGGGGCTGGTGCTCAACCCGAAGGGCATCGAGCGGGCCATCGAATCGGGCCTGGGTGCGGTGGAGGTTTCGATTTCCGCCAGTGACCGGCACAGCCGGAAAAATACCGGAATGCCACTGGATCAGGCCCGAAAGCACGGGGTTTCCATGATCCAACGGGCGAAGGAGGCCGGTTTGCATGTCAGGGCCAGCATTCAGTGTGCATTCGGCTGTGTGTATGAAGGCCCTATCGCCCGAGAGCGGGTTATGGCGTTGGCAACCGAGTTTCTCAATGCCGGAATCCATGGATTGGTTCTCGCCGATACCACCGGCATGGCGGACCCGGTCAAGATTTCCAGATTGATGCCACCCCTTCGTCAAATCGCCGGTGCCGTATCCATCGCCCTGCATCTTCACGATACCCATGGGTTGGGACTTGTGAATGTCATGGCCGCTCTTGAGAACGGGATCACCCACTTTGACTGTGCTCTCGGGGGGATTGGCGGATGCCCCTTCGTTGACGGTGCCGCGGGCAACATCGCCACGGAAGATACAATTTATCTGTTGGAAGCTCTGGGAATCGAAACGGGGGTCCATATGGAACGGGTGACTCAATGCACCCAACGCCTGGAGAAGTATTTCAAAAAACGATTTCCCGTGAAGAATCGTCCTGGTTCGTCCGGAGGCTGAAACGAGGTGATGCCCTAGCCGGGGTAACCCACCGAATGACTACTCCATTTTCTTCTCGATGTCCTTGATCATCATTTCCGGTTTGTCAATGCGGATGAAGACAACCCGTCGATTCTTGGCCCTACTCTCGTCGGTGTCATTGGTCGACACCGGTATGGATTCACCATAACCCCTGGCGAATAATCGGTCCGGTGAGATCCCGTAGTAGTTTATGAGAAATTGCTTAATCGCCTTGGCCCGGTCCTGGGACAGCCTCAAGTTCTTCTCCTCGGAGCCGACATTATCCGTGTGACCGGCGATTTCAAAATAATACCCCGCCAGAGCATCCGAAGAAAGCGCTTGTCCAGCCTCCTGGACCTGCCTGACGGAAAAGTCGTCCGCCAATTCAGTCGTTCCGGATTTGAATAGGATATTGATGGTTACCTGGGCTTTGGGGGTCTCTGTGTCAGGGAGCGCCTGCAATTTTGCCTTGGGATATTGCCCGGAAGGTCCTTTAATTCTCAGAGCGTCGACAAACTGATCGCTGGTGACCAGCTCGGCTTCCGAGACCGATTCTCGAGCCTCGGTTTTGGGGGGTTCCTCTGCACACACCGCACCAGCGCTCATGGTGACTAGCAGAAAGAGGATTGTCGGCCGTATGCCCATCACCGCGTATCCCTCCGCGCCGATCTGTTGCCTAATGCGCCGGAGTCATTTTATTTCTATTAAATTCAGTGAGTTCTCGGGTCTTCGTTCTTTATATAGGACTTTCCGTGGAATGTCAAAATTCAATGATCATTTTGCTTCGAGAAGCTTGACCTGATACCGGAGTTCTTCGAAAGTGAGTTGGTCGCTCATGACGGTACGATGATATCAGAAGGTCCTGTCGGAACATCCCGCGTGGAGAGGATGGCACGGGACATACGTCGACTGATTCGAAGTTGTCCATGGGGGATTGGCTCTCGGCACCATTTATACCGCTATCCATTAATCTGTTCCGAAATATGGATGGCGGCATAAGTGGTTGTAGATAATAACGTCCGACAATCGGAACGTTGTTTTGACAACCACTATAAGAAAGCCGGGTCACGGGCTCGTAACCCGGCATATTTAACAAGAGCACCCAATAGGAGTGTACGGACCGGGGACAAGGGTGACACGTGTTCGGAGACATAGGTAACACTTTTCGTGTTTCATTGTTCTTTTACATTTAGTTGCGCAATCTTCTGGTTGCAAAAAT
>Ga0056120_1000061_pt1 | contig 21696 bp, 20 predicted proteins | sample WorMettaBAHAMAS2_FD_71121 | JGI IMG/M metagenome (GOLD analysis project Ga0056120, IMG submission 71121) | Marine gutless worms symbiont microbial communities from Max Planck institute for Marine Microbiology, Germany - Olavius tantulus BAHAMAS.2 ...
GGATGTTGCTGGATGGAAGAATGTCTTCCGGCAATGCCCGGGCGCCGAACATGCTCGACGCCGCCTGAAACGCCTGGACCGCGTCGTCCCGGCCATGGGCCAGCCGCGTCGCTTCAAACGCCAAGATCGACTTGGCGACATTCAGTTCAGCCCCCTCGAGAGCGCCGGCGTTCACGACTTCGTCCAAGGGAAGGAACGTAAACAAGGCCAGAAACCGTTCGACATCCCGATCGTCGGTGTTCACCCAGAATTGGTAATATTCATAGGGTGAGGTTCGTTCCTTGTCGAGCCAAACCGCCCCTTTGGCGGTCTTGCCCATCTTCGCCCCGGAGCTGGTGGTAATCAGCGGAAACGTGATTCCGAATGCGGTTTCCTGGCGCATCCGCCGGATCAATTCCACTCCGGCGACAATGTTTCCCCATTGATCGCTGCCGCCCATTTGCAGACGACATCCCTGGCTGTCGTAGAGTTCCAGGAAATCGTAGGCCTGAAGCACCATATAATTGAACTCGATAAAGCTGAGCCCTTCATCGGAGTCGAGCCGCATTTTATAGCTTTCGGCTTTGATCATCCGGTTCACGGAGAAATGCCGTCCGATGTCCCGGAGAAACGGGATGTATTTCAACGGCACCAGCCAATCGGCATTGTTGACCAGCAGAGCCTTATCTTCACCGAATTCAATGAAGCGGGACAATTGCTGCTTCAGGGCCTTGGCGTTTTCTGCCACCGCCTCTTCGGTCAGCAGTTTGCGCATTTCCGTCTTCCCGCTCGGGTCCCCGACAAGACCGGTGCCCCCGCCAACCAGCGCGATGGGCCGATGGCCTTCCCGCTGCATGTGGGCCAGAGACATAATGGGAATCAGACTTCCCACATGCAAGCTGGAGGCAGTCGGGTCGAACCCGATATAGCACGTCACCGGGCCGGTATCAAAATGCGCGTACAACTCCTTATCGTGGGTCATGTCCTCAATGAAACCACGTTCTTTCAGAACATCGATCACGTTTGCCATACAATGGGTCCTTCTCTGAGGAGTGATTGTATTTTTGGCATGGCGGAGATCCTCCGGCAGCCTTAAACAATCCGTAAGTCATAAATTCGAAATCCGAAGCACGAATATCGAAACAAATTCAAATGACCAAAATACCGAATTCGAAACAATGACGACACGCAGCTAACACATTGACACAAGTTCTCCGGATAGTGCGCCGATTTTAGTCATTCGGTCGTTATTATTTCGAATTCTTGCCCGCCTTATGCGGGTGAATTTCGTATTTCGATATTCGGATTTCGTGCTTTGTAGTGGCACCAACCGTAAGTTAACCTCTTTCCAAGTCCTCCACCCGATGTGACAGATTTAGAAGACTATCCACCGGACCAACCGCCACTACTTGTTCGCGTAGGCCACCGATCGCGTCTCCCGTATAACGGTCACCTTGATCTGACCCGGGAATGTCAGGGAATCTTCGATCTTTTTAACGATATCCCGGCTCATGAGCACGGCATCCTCATCTGTGAGTTTGTTGCTTTCAACGATCACCCGCAATTCGCGACCCGCCTGAATGGCATAGGTATTGGCCACCCCATTGAACGAGTTGGCAATCCCCTCCAGGTCTTCAAGGCGTTTAATGTAGTTTTCAAGCAGTTCCTTGCGGGCCCCGGGCCGCGCCCCGGAAAGGCTGTCGGACGCCTGGACCAGCAGTGCATAAACGGAATTCGGCGGTACATCTTCATGGTGGGCGGCAACGGCGTGCACCACCTTTGGAGATTCACCGAATTTTTTGGCCAGCTTGGAGCCAATCATGGCATGGGGTCCTTCCACCTCATGATCGATGGCTTTACCGATATCGTGGAGCAATCCCATCCGCCGGGCGAGCTTCAGGTTCAAATTCAGCTCCGAGGCCATAATACCGCATAAAAATCCGACCTCCACCGAATGCTGAAGTACGTTCTGGGCATAGCTGGTTCGAAATTTCAATCGGCCAAGGAACTGAACCAATTCGCTATGGATCCCATGAACACCCAGATCAAACGCCGCCTGTTCACCGGCCTCCTTGATGGTCTGATCGACCTCCTGACCCACCTTCTTGACCACGTCTTCGATACGCGCCGGATGAATGCGGCCGTCGGCAATCAATCGCATCAGGGAAAGCCGGGCGACCTCCCGACGCACCGGATTGAATCCGGACAGAATAACCGCTTCCGGGGTGTCATCGATGATGAGATCAATCCCCGTGGCCGCTTCAAGGGCTCGAATGTTGCGGCCCTCCCGCCCGATGATCCGGCCTTTCATCTCGTCGTTGGGGAGTTGAACCACGGAGACCGTTCTTTCGGCCACAAAATCTCCAGCATATCGCTGGATGGCAGTGGCCATGATCTTTTTGGCTTTTTTATCCGCCTGCTCCCGGGTTTCTGTTTCAATCCGCTTGATCAGCTTCGCCCCATCGTAGCGGGCTTCATTCTCCATCGCCCTCAGCAAGAGCTCTTTGGCCTGTTCCGCGGTCATACCGGAGATCTTCTCAAGCTGCGACTTTTGCTCTTCGATCAGATCGGCGTACTTGAACTCTTCTTTCTCGATACGGTTTTCCCGTTGGTTCAGCGCCCTCTCTTTCTTGGTGATGTTCCCTTCCCGGCGTTCGAACTGGTCCGACTTCCGGTCCAGGTTTTCTTCCTTTTGAATCAGTCGGTGTTCCCTCTTTTTCAGTTCACCTTTCGTTTCCCGGGTCTCGGCAGCGAACTCGCTTTTCATCTGATAAAGCGTATCCTTTGCCTCGATCTCGGCCTCTTTGATCAGAGTGTCGCTTCGTCGTTTGGCATCTTCGATAATCCGTTTTGACTCGCCTTCAGCCGCCCGGATTTTCTGGGAGGCAATGGTACTCTTGATAATTAGGGCAATCACCCCTCCGGCGAGAAAACAGAGGATGCCCGTTAGTAGAATATAGCCGTCCATTATTCCGTTCTCCTGCAAACGGTTGTGTATAAGAATCCGGAATCGAAGCAGCGGTACGATGATTCAGGCTGCTTAATTTCGGATAGTGGCATTGGTGAATGCGTCTCTGGGGGAAACGTCGATCGCTACCCCATGACGAGGTACATAGAAGGGATAATGTGCGGTAGAGGAGTGGAACGCTAAACTTGCCCGCTGAGCATGATGGTCTTTCTACAAGTAAGGAGGTCCCTGCCATTGTGCCGTGTCGGTAGGCCTTTGAACCATTATTTAAGGTGGGTGCTGTGTGGATTCTTTAGGCTTTTCTGTACAAGCAGAACCTGCTCACCGAAACCAGGATCAGCTCCCGTTTTGTAAGGTGTTGGAACAAAGAGCATCTTCCAATCACGAACACGACAGGGGACCTCCTTTAAATCAATTGGGCAGCGGGTTAGAGACCGGCCAGCCGGGATTTTGAGGAAAGGTATCAAGGCAGGACTAATATCCCACCGGTTGGACAGGGTCTTGTAACTAACGCACGGCAGTGTCCAAAATCTGCAGCAGCGAAGCGGATCTTTCAGACACGCTTTTCAGAAAATCCGAATAATTCCGCTTTGTTTCGAAATGCGCGTTGGCAATATTCAGAGCGGCCAAGATCAGTATGGCCTTTTTATTGACACTCGGTTGTGATCGCATCACTTCCACTTCCACTTTGTGGATTTCCCGAGATAGAAAATCTGCCACAGCCTGTGCGCTGTCGACATCCGCCTCAGCCTTGAACGTATAAGGCTGTCCAAATATTTCGATACTTACATATTGCTCCGATAAAATTCGGTTATTGCCTTTCCCAGTACCATCCATGGATGACCGTTATGAAGACGATTCAGTGATATCCTCGAGTCTCCCAAGCAGACTATCAATTTTTGATCGGATTAACGTCTTCTCTGCCTCGAATTGCTTTTCCTCCTCAATTTTTTGCTGAAGCTTTGCTTCGAGCTCAGCCACCTTTTCGGCGAACTCGCTTTTTTGAACTTCAAGCGTTTTGCAGACCCCGATCAATCGGTCTACTTTCTGCTCAATTTCATCAAATTGCCGCAAAAATAAGTCATTATCCAATCTTACACCTCATCGGATTGTAAAGGTTATAATCTTACCCGTCCTTTTAAGTCAAGCCATTTTACCCGGCTGGGTATCGGATATTCGGTATTGGGAATTCGGTATCCAAAGGCCCGTAAACAGGCCGACCGTGTGAATCGAATGATCAGTCAATATTAGGGCCAAATCCCAAATACCCAGTACCCAGTACCCAATACCCAATACCTAATACCAATCCTTAGTTAGCAGCGAGTACCCAGTACCGATACATCGCGTTCGCCGGTTGGCCCGTTCGTTCGCCCGTGGGCCCGTTTATCTTGCAGAGAGGGTCATTTGCTGCATGACTGCAGCGTCATTTTGCCATTGTTCCGCTCCGCGGAACGTCATTCGTTGTTTGTATGTTAATCGAGCTTTCAACTTTCAGTTTTGAACTTTAACTCCCTGACACCTGACACCCGAAACCTGTCCCCTGAATCCCTGACACCCGAATACCCTGATCGTGGATTCGCCAGCTTAAAATCTGGTTGCCAGAGTTCAGAATCCAGCCCGCCAAAGGCGGGCAGGCATTCAGTATCGAGAAGCGTTTACCGGCCATCCATCCGCTTTTGCATGATCGCCTCCGCCATGGCCAATTCATCCAGGCAGTTGACACCGGAAACTTCCTCTGGGTCGGATGCCGTCACAACACCCATCACCCGGTTCTGACGATGCCCGATGGAAACAATATCGGTAAGATAGTATTCACCTTGGGCGTTTTGATTGGTCAACAATGGCAGCGCTTCTTCAAGAAACCCACGTTCGACACAATAGATACCGGTATTGATGGACGTAATCCGTTTCTGGGCCGGGGAGCTATCGGCCTCTTCTACAATTTCGATAAAACGATCCTTCTCGTCGACAATAATTCGGCCGTATCCGGTCGGATCCGGAAGGCTGACCGCCAGAACCGTCAAATCCCGCCTTGCCCGAACATGATCCTCGATGAAGCCGGAAATCGTTTTCGATCGTAACAGCGGTACATCTCCGTATAGAATGACAATACGCTCAACGCTGCCCGGGACAACAGGGAGGGCGCTTTGCACGGCATGTCCGGTGCCGAGCTGTTCTTGCTGCAGGGCAAAGTAGGCAGGGGTCTCTCGCTCTACGACCTCTTTAACCCGATCGGCCTGATGGCCGACGACCACTACGATGTTATCGCCCACGATCTGTTGCGCCATGGCCGTTACATACAGGATCATGGGACGGCCCGATATCTCATGAAGCACCTTGGCCCGGTTCGATTTCATCCGGGTGCCAAGACCGGCGGCCAAGATGATCGCGGCACAATTGTCTGGATGATCAGGCATGGGGTGTGTAAAGGTCCTTTCCGTCACCGAAACCATCCGATGACGATGGCTGACGAAAAAGCGGGCAGTCCATAATCATGGTCTGCCCGCTTTTCGCATTAAACGGGAAGTGATCTTCCCTCAATCTGGTCTATGATGGGTCGTGCTGGCTAAGAAACCTCTTTCCCGGCAGCTCTTAGACGATGGAGAGCCCGTTCCAGAGCCGCTCGGGCACGGGCGTATTCAACCTTGTCCTTCTGGGCGGCTTCCATCCGTTCTTTAGCCCGATCCAGCGCGGCACGGGCCCGCTCCAGGTCGATGTCTCGCCGACGCTCAGCGGATTCTGCCAATATGGTGACCTTATCCGGTAGCGCTTCGGCAAAGCCGCCGCTCACAAACACACGGTGTTCTTTCCCATCGGTATCCGTGTAGCGCACCATACCGACTTTAAGAGTCGTCAGAAAAGGGGTGTGACCGATGAGCACACCGAATTCACCCAGTATCCCAGGCGCCATCACGATCTGGGCGTCTTGACTCACGACCGCCTTGTCCGGGGTAACGATTTCCAGTTTGATATTTCCAGGCATCAGTTATCCTTTTGTATTATTCAGCTTCAGCGCGCTTTTTGGCGTCTTCGACAACCTCTTCGATACCGCCCTTCATGTAGAAGGATTGCTCCGGAATGTCGTCGTATTTGCCATCACAGATCTCTTTGAAACTCCGGACCGTGTCTTCAATTTTGACATATTTACCGGAGATGCCGGTAAAGGTCTCGGCCACATGGAACGGCTGGGACAGGAAGCGCTGGATCTTCCGGGCACGGGCCACGGTGATCTTATCCTCGTCGGAAAGCTCTTCCATTCCGAGGATCGCAATAATGTCCTGGAGTTCCTTGTATTTCTGCAGTGTTTGCTGGACCGTGCGGGCGGTCTGATAATGCTCTTCACCAATGTAGGAGGCATCCAGAATCCGCGATGTCGAGTCGAGTGGATCCACCGCCGGATAAATACCCAGCTCTGCAATCTGCCGGGAGAGCACCACGGTACCGTCGAGATGGGCAAATGTGGTGGCCGGAGCGGGGTCGGTCAAGTCATCCGCAGGGACGTAAACGCACTGCACGGCGGTAATCGATCCCTTGTCGGTGGAGGTGATCCGCTCCTGGAGTTCACCGAGGTCAACAGCTAGCGTGGGCTGATAACCCACCGCTGAAGGCATCCGGCCGAGAAGGGCGGAAACCTCGGAGCCGGCCTGGGTAAACCGGAAAATGTTATCGATAAAGATGAGCACATCCTGTCCTTCTTCATCGCGGAAGTATTCCGCCGCCGTCAGTGCCGAGAGTGCGACCCGGGCGCGTGCTCCGGGAGGCTCCGTCATCTGGCCATAGATCAGTGCGGCTTTGGGCAGAACCCCGGAATCTTTCATTTCGTGGTAAAGGTCGTTGCCTTCACGGGTCCGTTCACCCACACCGGCAAACACGGAAATACCACCATGCTGCATGGCGATATTGTGAACCATTTCCATCATGATAACGGTCTTGCCCACTCCGGCGCCGCCAAACATGCCCATTTTGCCGCCCCGGGGGAACGGTACCAGCAGGTCGATAACCTTTACGCCGGTTTCCAAGACCCGGACCGTAACGTCCTGCTCGGTAAATTTGGGTGCTTCGCGGTGAATCGGCAGCAGTTTGTCCTGGCTAATAGGGCCAAGGCCATCCACAGGCCGGCCGACTACGTTCAATACGCGGCCCAATCCTGCTTCGCCAACCGGCATCATGATCGGCTTGCCGGTATCGGTGACGTCTTGCCCTCGAACCAGACCGTCGGTGACATCCATGGCGATGGTCCGCACCACATTGTCGCCAAGGTGCTGAGCCACTTCCACGACCAGATTGCCCTCGGTATCGTCGATGGCCGGGTTGGTGATTGTCAGGGCGGATAGGATCGTGGGCAGCTTGCCTTGCTCAAACTCCACGTCCACAACAGGCCCCATAACCTGCGTTACTTTTCCAATGTTCTCTCCCATCTATAGACCTCCAGAAATTAGGTATTGGGTGCTGGGTATTCGGCATTGGGCCGCGCGATCAGCCGACCGCGACATACCAAACACGATGTTTCCAAAGATTAGCCCTTCAGCGCCTCCGCACCACCGACAATATCCATCAGTTCCGCGGTAATAGCGGCCTGGCGAGCCTTGTTGTACGCCAAGGTCAGGTTTTCAATCATATCGTTGCACGCCTTGGTGGCGTTGTCCATGGCGGTCATTCGTGCCGCATGCTCGCTCGTGGATGTTTCCAGCAATGCATTGTAGATCTGTACAAAGACGTTTCTCGGCAGCATATCACCGAGAAGCTCTTCTGCCGATGGCTCCGCAATGTGTTCCGCCAGGAACGGCGTTTCCTCATCCAGATCCTCTTCCTCGGTTTCGATGGGTGGAATCGGCAACAGCTGTTTGAGGTTCGGGACCTGCCGGGCCATGCCGCGAAACTCGGAAAAAATCAGGTGAACCTCGTCATAGGTCCCGTCGAGAAATCCATCGATCAGAACTCGCCCCGGATTGGAGGCCGCGCTAAAATCAAAGGTGCCGCCCACGACACCCAGCTGCTCATCGACGATCGGTATGTCGGTTTTGCGTGCCCAGTCCCGACCTTTTTTGCCGAAACAACTGAACGACAGTTCCAGGCCTTTCTCCGTCGTTTCTTTGGCAAACGACTCGGCCATTGCCGTTAAGTTGGCATTGAAACCGCCGCAGAGTCCCCGGTCGGAGGTCATCAGAATCAAATGAACCTTTTTGACCTCATCCTTCGGCACCAGTAGCGGACTCGCCTCCTCTCCGGACTTCTCGGCCAAGCTGCCGAGCACCTCAGCGAACTTTCCGGCGTAGGGACGGAACGCATCCATTGCCGTCTGGGCACCCCGCAGTCTGGATGCCGCGACCATGTTCATGGCCTTGGTAATCTGCTTGGTTTTCTTGACCGCAACGATCTTGAGTTCAACATCCTTGAGTGTTGGCATGTAGTGCTATCCTTTATTCGGTTGTCGGGTATCGGGGATTGGACATCTTCCGGAATTCCGATCTCTCGGGGGAAATTCGGAAGACACCCTGTACCGAATACCAGGCTTACTTAATGGTGTCCTTGAACTCCTCGTCATAGGCGGTCAGGGCATCCGCCATAATTTTGTCCAAATCATCGTCGATGGCCTGTTTTTCAACCAGCTGCTCGAAAACCGCGGGATAGTTGTTTTCAATAAACGGATACAGTCCGGCTTCGTATTTTTGGAGAACATCCACCGGGTATTTGTCGAGGAATCCACGGGTGCCGGCATACAGTACCGTCACCTGCTTTTCCATGGGCAGCGGTTGATACTGGGGTTGTTTGAGAATTTCAACCAGCCGTGCCCCCCGGGTCAGCTGCTGCTGGGTGGCCTTGTCCAGATCAGACCCGAAGGCCGCAAAGGCCTCAAGCTCCCGGTACTGGGCCAGGTCGAGGCGCAACGTACCGGCGACCTGTTTCATGGCTTTGACCTGTGCGGCGCCCCCAACCCGGGATACCGAAAGACCGACGTTGATGGCCGGCCGAACACCGGCAAAGAACAAGGCCGGTTCCAGGTAGATCTGCCCGTCGGTGATCGAAATCACGTTGGTGGGGATGTAGGCCGAAACGTCCCCGGCCTGGGTCTCGATGATCGGCAGGGCGGTCAAGGATCCGGCACCCAATTCGTCGTTGAGCTTGGCCGACCGCTCAAGCAGGCGGGAGTGATTGTAGAAAATGTCGCCGGGGTAAGCCTCACGTCCGGGAGGACGTCTCAGGAGCAGGGATACCTGCCGATAGGCCGCCGCCTGTTTGGAAAGGTCGTCGTAAATGATCAGTGCATGCTGGCCTTTGTCCCGGAAGTATTCACCCATGGCGCAACCGGCGTAAGGCGCAATGTACTGCAGGGTTGCCGGATCGCTGGCACAGGCCGATACGATGGTCGTATACTCCATGGCGCCGTGTTTTTCGAGGCCGGCATGAACCTGGGCCACAGTGGATTTTTTCTGTCCACAGGCAACGTAAATACAGTAGACGTCGGTATTCTTCTGGGCCAGGATCGCGTCGACGGCCACGGCGGTCTTTCCAATCTGCCGGTCGCCGATGATCAGCTCACGCTGCCCGCGACCCACCGGAGTCATGGCGTCAATCGCCTTCAACCCAGTGTAGCAGGGCTCATGCACGCTCTTTCGAGCGATAACACCCGGCGCCACGACTTCGACACGGCTGAAGTCCTGAGAATCAATAGGACCTTTACCATCGAGGGGCTCGCCAACAGCCGACACAACGCGGCCGACAACGGCTTCGCCAACGGGGACCTGGGCGATCTGTCCGGTCCGCTTGACGATGTCACCCTCTTTGATGTGAATGTCTTCACCCATAATGGCGACACCCACGTTGTCCTCTTCCAGGTTGAGTACCAGCCCGAGGATACCACCGGGGAATTCCACCAGCTCAAGAGCCATAACCTGCTCCAGGCCATATACCCTGGCGATCCCATCACCCACCGACAAGACGGTCCCGGTTTCGCTCAACTCGACCTTCTTGTCGTAATCCGTAATCTGCTCTTTGATAATCTGGCTTATTTCTTCAGCTTTTAGTTCCATCAGACACTCTCACCCCTTTTTAAAGATTCTCGCATGCTGGTCAGCTGGGTCTTGATGCTCCCGTCCAGTACAAGATCCCCTATTCTTGTCACGATCCCACCGATTAGGCTGGGATCCTGGTCTACCTCAAGCGTAACGTCCTTGCCGATGCGTTTGGACAGTGCCGCCCTGATTTTTTCCACCGTCTCGCCAGGCAACTCAGCAGCGGACACCAGGCTGGCGCGGGCCAGACCCTGGAGTTCGTCCACCATTTTTTCAAACGATTCACTGATATCTGACAAAAACGCGATTCTTCCCTTGTCAAAGAGGAGCAACAGAAATGAGGTCATAACCTTTGACAGCTTCAGTTTCTCAATGACCGCCTCGAGCACCTGCCGCCGTCCTTCCGCATTGTATAGCGGGTTGGTAATCGCCTGTTTCAGCGAGCTGTCACCCTCAATTAGACCGGCGATACCGGACAGTTCCTGCCGGTATGCATCGGCCTGGCCGTCTTCCTTGCCAATCAATAGAAGCGCTTTGGCATAACGCCGTGCTATCGCAAAATTTTTCACTATGCCACCACCTTCTCTAAATAGTCATCCACCAGTTTTTCCTGGTCGTCAGCGGTAATTTTTCCGGAGATCATTTCCTCGGCTTTCACCAGGGCCTGTTCGACGACCTCCTCTTGAATTTTTTCTTTGGCCTTCTTGAACTCGTTGTCGATATTCCGTTTGGCCTGCTCTTCCAGCTTATCGGCCGCCTTTTTGGCCTCCTCGATAATCCGGACCGTGGCCGCCTCGCCCTGCTTGATGTAGTTCTCTACGATTTGCTCCGCTTCCGTATCAAGCTGGGAGAGCTTCTCGTTATATTGGGCAAGCTGTTTTTCAGCCTCGGCCTTCTTGGATTCCAGTTCGCTTAATTGCTCCTTGATACCGCTAATCCGTGCGGCAAGCGCTTTGGCCACCGGTTTTCTCAGCAGCAGAAAAAGTCCCACAAACAGAACCGTAAAGTTCATGACCCGGTAGGTATCCGTACGCACCCAGTGGGCTTCCGCTTCTCCGCCTCCCCCCGCGGCAAATACCGGACCGTTGAACGCCAGCAGCACTGCCAGACAAACGATTATCAACGTCCGTCGCTTCCGGTTGAGATGCACATGTAACATTAAATAGCCCTCCCCAATATTTTCTGTCCGATGGCTTTCGCAAAGTCATCCACCTGACTTTTCAGCGACGCTCGCACCGCCTCGGCATCCTTGGCGACCTTGGTTTTGATGTCAGCCAGCTCTGCTTGAGCCCGCTCGTTGATCTCTTCGATGATTTGCCGTTCCTCTTCGGCGGCCTCTGCGAGCAGCGCATCCTTTTTGGCCAGACCGTCGGCCCTGGCGTCCTTGATGCCTTTGGCAAAGGCTTCTTCCTTGTCCTGGGCATCTTTGTGAAACGCATCGATCCCCTGTTCAAGGCTGTTTACTTTTTCTTTCCGATCAATGAGAATTTTACGGATGGGGCGGAAAAGAACGATATTCAGGATAAATATTAAAATAAGGAAGTTGGCGATCTGAATAAACAACGATCCGTCAACGCTAATCATGGGCGATCCTCCATTCCCGGATTTGTGCAACTCATTGAGTAATCGGGGGAATTTGCTAATTACCAAAAGATAAGCTGCGCGGTCTATACCTCAGGCTCGATAGTTTGTCAAAGGTTTTTTGGAAAAATTTACGAGCCCCTCAGCTCCTCTGTTATCCCTAAATTACCGGTTGTTTCCGGTGTGCCAAGGGGCGTCACATTTTCCCCAGCCATTCGGCAAAGACCGTTGAAAACGACCCCGGATTCTATGGAGATGGCTGGCGCCTGGATGTTTCCATTGATCCGGGATGGGGGATAGGCCTCGATCCGTTCACTCGCCTGCACCGTTCCTTCCAGAAGACCCATGATAACGGCCCGATTCACAAGAATTTCTGCCTCTATACGGGCGTTCTCTCCGATAATCAGTGTGCCGGTTTTGCTGATGATGCGACCGCGGACAGCGCCGTCGATCCGAATAGTTCCTTCAAATTCGACGGTTCCCTCCACAACGGCATCGGCTCCGATGAACGTCGTTACCGCCTCTCTCGGCTTCTGCTTACCCATGTCTCCTCCACGTTATTCAAATAGAAATCGCCGCATACTAATATTCAGCAGTATTCCGATACTGATCATGACCGTCATACTGGAAGAGCCGCCATAACTCACCAAGGGTAACGGCACACCCACGACCGGCATCAGCCCCATGACCATGCCTATATTAATGAACACCTGCCAAAAAACCATGGCGGAGATGCCCACCGAAAGAAACGTGCCAAACGGATCCCGGCAGTTCAGGGCAATGTTTAGAATCCATACGATCATCAGCAAGCATAAGAACAAAAACACGATGGAACCGACAAATCCCCACTCTTCGGCCAGAACCGAAAATATGAAGTCAGTATGTTGTTCGGGAAGAAATGCCAGGGCATTTTGAGTGCCCTTCTGGAATCCCTTCCCGGTGATCATTCCGGAACCAATAGCAATTTTGGATTGGATGATATGGTATCCGGCACCAAGGGGATCCCGGTCCGGGTATAGAAACGTTAAAATGCGCTGTTTTTGGTAACCCTTGAGGAAAAACCACACCAAGGGCACGCTGACAGTACCGGCAATGATCAGGGTAACCAGAGAACGGCGTTCAATTTTGGCAAACAGCGTCATGGAACCCGCGATCAACACCAGAAGCATGGCGGTCCCCAGATCGGGTTGCCGCGCGATCAGAACAAATGGCAGCAGGGTCAGCGCCATGGGCGTCACCAACTGGCGCAGGGTAAGCCCTTTAGGGGTGACGTTTCGGGAGTAGTAGCGGGCCAGCACGATGATCAATGCGATTTTAACCAGTTCCGACGGCTGTAAGGAGACGATCCCAAAACTCAACCACCGGCGGGAGCCGCCGACATATTTTCCAAAAAACAGGACGGCGATGAGCAGCAGGATACAAAATCCGAAAATGAAAAAGGCCCAGCGATCCAAGGCCTTGTAATTAAAAGTAAAACAGGCGACCATCACCATCAGGCCCATACCGAACCAGATCAGCTGCTTGATATAGAGCGCTTTCTGGGGCGCCTCCACAGCTGTGGTCACGGCACTGAAAATGGTCAGGATGCCTACGGCGCCCAGCAAGAGGGTCAGGCCTAGCAGAACCCAGTCAAAATATTGTATCAATCGACGGTCGAACATCTTTAATAGGTATTAGGTATTGGGTATTGGGTATTGGATTGTTGGTATATTGCCACTTGCCCCTTGCCATTTGTTGTTTGTGTTTTGTATTTTGTTGTTTGTATTTTGTGATTTGGACTTCGGTAGCCGGTTGGCCCGTTGGCCCGTTAGCCGGTGGAGAATGTCATTTGCGGCCGGTTGGCGGCCTCATTGAGTCATATGTTCCGCTCCGCGGAACGTCATTCGTTGTTAATCGTTATACTTTCAGCGTTGAACTTTGAACCTTCAGTGCTGAAACCTGACACCTAAAACCTGCCTGCCCGCCGTAGCTTGATGGGGCGAAGGCGGGACACTTGACACCCGAACTCTGCGACGCGCGGGCGGACAATCATCCGGCATTACGGTCACCGGGATTCGTTACTGTTTATTCCTTTTGAGTGTTTTGTTGTTTGTTGTTGGTTATTTGTCATTTGAGATTTGTTGTTTGTAATTTGTTATTTCATCATTCCATATCTTCGCGGACGGCGGCCACCTGACGCGCTTCCGCCGGACGATTCTTTAGATAGGTACGGATCATGTCCCGTGCGATCGGGGCGGCGGCGGATGAGCCGTGTTCGCCATGCTCGACGATCACGGCCACAGCGATTTCCGGCGCTTCCGACGGTGCATAGGCCACAAACCACGCATGATCTTTAAATTGTTCCTCGATATCCTCGTCCTCGGCCTCCGGGTCGTCTTCCTTGCGCCCTATAACCTGGGCCGTACCGGTTTTACCGCTGATGCTGATATGTTTCAGCCGCGAGCCATATGCCGTACCCCCGGGGGTATTGACGGCTTCCCAAAGGCCGCGACGCACCAGTTCGAGAGTTTCCGGACTGACGGGCAGACTGGCCACCTTTTTGGGTTCACTGGTCTTGACGACCTCTTCCTGGGCGGTTTCCACCCGTTGGAGAACAAAAGGCTGAAACTGAATTCCCTGATTGGCCACCGCCGCCATCAACGTCAGCATTTGAAGTGGGGTCACCAGATTATATCCCTGGCCGATAACCACTGACAATGTTTCTCCCGCCTGCCAGGGAATCCCGGTGCGTTTTAGTTTCCATCCCGCCGTCGGGATGAGTCCGTTGGCTTCATGGTCCAGTTTCGAGCCCGTGGCGGAACCCAATCCGCAGGCTCTGGCATACCAGGCAATACGATCCACTCCGAGCTTCTGACCGACCTGGTAAAAAAAGACATCGCACGACTCGGCAATCGCTCGTACAACGTCCATGTGGCCGTGGCCACCCTTTTTCCAGCAGCGATATACCCGGTTGCCGAATTTTAGATGACCGGGGCAGAAAAAGGTGGTGGTCTCGTCAATGATTTCCTCTTCCAGGGCGGCAATGGAGGAGACAATTTTATATGTCGATGCCGGAGGATATTCCCCCTGGACCGCCTTGTTGGACATGGGACGTCGAGGATTTGAAATCAACGCATTCCACTGCCCGTGGGTCATACCGCTGACAAAGGCATTTTGATCAAACGAGGGGCTGCTGGCCATGGCCAGCAATTGGCCGGTGTTAGGGTCAATGGCGACGGCTGCGCCGGCCCGACCCGATAGCGACTTTTCGGCGATTAACTGAAGCTGCTGATCGATGGTGAGAAATATATTATGCCCCGGATTGGCGGCCACCATTTTCATCACTCGTACCACCTGCCCCTTGGCGCTCACCTCGACCTGCCGCCCACCGCGTCCCCCACGAAGAGAGCCTTCGTAGGCCTTCTCTATCCCGAATTTGCCAATATAATCACCGGCCCGGCAGTCATCATAGAGGCCACAGCTCAGCTCTTCCGCATTGATTTCACCCAAATAGCCGATGAGATGGGCCGCACTCTGCCGGTAGATATAATGGCGTCGCGGTTTGACATCGATGACGACACCCGGCAAATCATAGCGGCGTGCTTCGATGGCGGCCAGAGCATTGCGACCGATGTCCTGCTTCAGAGGCACCGGTTTATATGCCGATTGGCGGCGGCGGGATTTGAGCTTGGCCGTGAGTTCCTCAGACGGAACACCCAGGAGTATGGCCAGTTTCTGCAGGGTCTCCTCAATCGGCTTAGCGTCTTTGGGTATAATACTGACGTCAAAGGCCGGCCGATTGTCGACGAGCAGACGGCCGTTTCGATCAAAGATGAGCCCCCGGAGAGGATCAATACTCTGCAGACGGATGCTGTTTCGTTCCGACAGTTCCCGCAATTCATCGCCATTGAAAACCTGAAGATGGAACAGCCGAAAGCCGAGGATGGCAAATGCAGCCACGGCAACCAGCATAACACCGGCTAACCGCTGTTTGTACCAATCATGATCTGCTGATGGGAGATACTCGCTCATGGGTGTTCCGTTAGCCCGTTAGCCCGTGGGCCCGTTGGCCCGTTAGCCCGTTAGCCCGTTAGCCCATTGGCCCGGTCATTAGGTATTCGATATTTGGTATTATATCCTAAGATAACCATTATGTCGCCCGATGGCCGACATCTGACACCTGACACCTGACACCTGGATCTGTTTTTCTATTCCGAATTCCCCAATGTCGGGTAGCCGTTTTTTTCCGCCATCCGATCCGACCACCATTTTTCGAATTGCTCGTGTATAAACCGAAGGGCCGTTAAACATAGCGGCCCGATAACCAGTGCCCAGCAGAACTGGATAAAAAGGCCCCGGGTCAAATCCTCGGGCAGAGGAAGCCCGGCGCCGCCGGCCATGGCCGTGGCCAGGGATAGGATATTCTGAATCAGAACCCCGGCCGCGGTGACGAAATACAGCAATAAGCTGCCTCGAACATCCAAAAACGTCATGAGCCATTTGATTCCGGCAAATATCCAGAGATAGCTGGTGATATACAATCCAAAGGGCGCCGCTGAAAAATTGTCCATGGCAAAGCCAAGGCAAAACACCACCGGAAGCCCTTCCCGCGCCGGGCGGTGCAGGCCGAGGTAAATGGTGATCGAGATGAGCAGATCGTACATCCACCGGAAAAAAGGGACATGGGGCTGTACGGCGGTCTGCCACACCAGAATCGCCAAACTGATCACCGCATAGAATAAATAGGTCATTGTTCTTTCGAAAAATCGACCACGGATGGGGTCATAATCACCAGGACCTCTTCGAGTTTCTCAAAATCCGCGTAGGGAGTGACCATCACTTCCTGAAAAATCCCCGCACTACGTTTGATCACGCCGGAGACCTCACCCACCCGAAGCCCTTTTGGAAAAACGCCGTCCAACCCTGAGGAAACGACGGTGTCTCCGATTTTCACATCCTCTTTCCGAAGCACATAGCGGAATCGGCAATTGCCTTCCTCCCCGCCGCTGACGATTCCGCGTGCCCGGGTCCTTTGGATCAACGCATCCATGGAACTGTTTTGATCAATAATCAACTGTACTTTCGCATATCGGTTCGCCACGTCGGTCACCTGACCGGCCACCCCTTCGGATACGACGACGGGAAGACCTTTGCGGATGCCGTGTTGGTGCCCTTTGTCTATCATAATGCTTCTGAACCAGGGAGACGGATCCATCCCGATAACTTCAGCCGGCAACACCTTGCGGGCCACCCCTTCCTTGAAATTAAGGAGACTGCGCAGTCGGGAGTTGGTCAGCTCAACCTCTTTCAAGGCATGGTTCTTTTCCAAAGCAAGACGCAGCTGCTGTTTCAACTCTTGGTTGTCTTTGGACACGTTGACTAGGCTAAAATAATGTCCCCAGATGCTTTGGAAGAACTGGATGGTGTGGGTGACACCGTTCTGGAACGGAGAAATGAGGGTCAGTACAATACGCCCGGGTCCGAACGATGAATGCCGGGTGCTGGTTACGGACAGGAACACGATGTTGACAGCAATCACCAGGATTACGCCAACGATCAACACCGACCTTCGAGAAAACATGAAATTAGGTGATGATTACCTGTTTGAGGATTTCGATACTGTCGAGGGTAGCCCCCGACCCGAGCACGACCGTCGACAGTGGATCTTCCGTCACGGTAATGGGCAGGCCACATTCCTCTCGGAGCAGCTTGTCCAGATTCTTCAGTAATGCACCCCCACCGGTCAGCACGATCCCGCGGTCTACGATGTCGGCCGCCAGTTCCGGTGGTGTTTGTTCAAGGGCAATTTTCGCCGTTTCTACGATGGCATCAATCTGTTCGGAAATAGCGACCCGGATTTCTTCAGAATCGATGGCAAGAATTTTGGGAATACCGGATACCAGGTCTCTACCCTTGACTTCAATGGTTTCCAGGTGTTCCGGATCCGGATAAGCGTTTCCGATGGTCGTTTTAATGATCTCCGCCGTTCTCTCGCCGATCAACAGATTGTACTTTCGCTTGATGTACTGAATGATGGCCTGATCCATCTTGTCTCCGGCCACCCGCATGGATCGGCTGTACACAATTCCGGCCAGTGAAATCACCGCCACCTCGGTGGTGCCGCCGCCGATGTCAACGACCATGTTGCATGTCGGTTCGGTAATGGGTAGCCCGGCTCCGATGGCCGCCGCCATGGGTTCTTCAATGAGAAACACCTCCCGTGCACCGGCCGACTCCGCCGATTCTCTCACGGCGCGGTTTTCCACCTGGGTAATTCCCGAAGGAACCGCGATGATAATCCTGGGTCGCACAAAGGAACGTCGGTTGTGGACCTTTTGGATAAAGTGCCGCAGCATGGCCTCGGTCACCTCAAAATCAGCGATCACGCCATCCCGCATGGGTCGGATGGCGATGATGTTGCCCGGTGTACGCCCCAGCATGTTTTTCGCCTCCAGCCCCACCGCCAGGACACGATTCTTCATCCGGTTGTCGGTGCGCACAGCGACGACGGACGGCTCGCTTAAAACGATGCCCTTTCCTTTGACATACACCAGGGTGTTGGCGGTTCCCAGATCGATGGCCAGGTCCGACGAAAAGAGTCCCAGGACAGAGTCGGTAATCAGATTCATTTCTCCTCGCAAAAAAAATCGTTAACCGATTTAATCGAATTAATGAATTTTGTGCTTTTAAGTTATATAATTAGCAACAATTACAGTTAAAAACAAGATAAATTGTCATGGGAATTCGGTGTTTGGTATTTGGTTTCGCTGAAAAAACACCGCTTGTTTCTTCATATCCGTTTGCCGGTTCGCCGCTTTGCCCGAGGCACCGTCAACCTCTCGAAGCCTGCGTTCTGAATCCTGAATTCTGTTTCCTGCATCCTGCATCTCACATCCTGACCCGGTTTCCTGTCGCAATGTTTAATACACCGGTAGCCGATTACCAAGTACCCGGTACCCAATACCCGCCCCTATAACATCGCCTCCATGATCGCATCGTGAATCAATGGTCGAAAGTCCCGTATCCTCTGGTTTTCCCGTGTCGGATGGATCCGGTTTGTGAGCAGGATCACAATGATCTCTTTCTCTATATCCATCCAGAACGAGGTGCCGGTGAAGCCCAGGTGTCCCACGGTACGGGGCGAAAAATAGTGACCGCAGCTCAGCCCTTCCCTGGCAGGGACATCAAATCCCATGGCCCTTCCGTCAGTTGATTCTTTCGATAGAAAACGTTGAACCAGTTTCGGAGACAAAAGAAAATGACGGGAATTATCGTGCCAGGAGCGAAGTACTTCGTCCAGCAAACAATGGACATTGGCAATATCTCCGAACAGTCCAGCATGCCCCGCAACACCGCCGATAACCCAGGCGTTGTCGTCGTGAACCTCGCCTTGTAGAATTCTTCTTCGCCACGGACAATCTTCAGTGGCGGCAAATTGGACGCCAGATGATTTCCTCTTTTCATTTGAAAAGAAAAGCCCTGCGATCTTTATGGGTTTGAAGATAGATTCTTTCACCAGACGGTCCAGACGGGATCCGGAAATCCTTTCGACTACCTGCTGAAGCAACAAAAATCCCGGATCGCTGTATCGTGTCTCAGCGCCGATCTCCGATTCAAGTGTTTCGATAGCCAACAGATCCCAGAGCCGTTGTTTTCTCTCTGGTTCTGGCAAATCACGTATGGATTCAAAATAGGGTCGATAGCCCGGCAGTCCCGACGTGTGCCGAAGAAGATGTTCAATCTGAATGGCGGCTTTATCAGACGTTTTCAATTCAGGTAGAAGATGGCCGATCGTGTAATGTGGCCCTAAACGTCCTTCCTGGACAAGATGCATCACAGCCGGAGTTGTCGCCAAAGGCTTTGTCAGGGAGGCCAGGTCGAAGACAGTGTCCAGTGTCACCGGTTCACCGGTGACTGTACTGGCTGCGCCATAAGCTTCCTGAAAATGGATATGCCCCTTCTTTGAAGATAGAAGAACTCCACCGGGAAAGATGCCGTCGGTGACGGCCTGGCGCATCATTTCGTCAACATGATCCATCGACCCACTGGGCATATATTTACTTCCCTTCAGGATCGTTTGCCGGTTGAAAGAAAAATACAGGCTCAACTAACCGGCTAACGGGAGGGCGGCGTGGCCGCCAACGGGCTAACCGGCTAACCTAAACCGTAGCCGCTTCGTGATACCGAAGTTCCAGGGCGTCCGTATCCAGGGTGGCCTCCAGCCCGATGGGAAGAGAGAGATTTTCTTCTCCATGTCCCGCCGGAATTCCAGCCAAGATGGGCACCCCCGTATCCCGGAAAATATCTGAAAAAATACCGTGGATCTCATCCACATCTCCGCAATCGGTAAAGGACCCGAGTACCACGCCGATGACCCCATGAAAACATCCCGCGATTTTCATCTGAATCAGCATCCGGTCAATCCGATACGGCGCCTCTCCCACATCCTCCAGAAAAAGAATGTTCTGTCCGAATTGTGGAGCAAACGGCGTACCCGCAAGATGACACAGTGCGGTAAGATTACCGCCCGCTACAACGCCGACCGCCCGGCCGGGGCTCAGGACCGATCCCTCCGGGGCCTCCACCACCACCGGACGATCCCCGGAAATCGCGGCCTGCAATGCGTCACGACCCGCTCCTTTGCTTTTTCCCAATGCCGTAATCATGGGACCATGAAAGGTGACCAGACCGCACCGTGCAAAAAGGGTGTTGAGCAACACGGAAATATCGCTGAACCCGATAAACACCTTTGGCGCCTTCCGGAGCCTCTCGAAATCCAGAAGGGACAGAATTCGAACCGAACCATATCCTCCCCGTGCGCAAATGATCCCCCGGAGGTTGGGATCGGCGAAAAAACGCTGCAACAAATGCGCCCTGTGGCTGTCGCTGCCGGCTAAAAATCCGCTGCTTTCAAAGAGATCATCGGGTACCGCCGCGCGGAATCCCATTTCTTCAACGGCCATGATGCCGAGTTCAAAGCTGTCCATATCGAATGGGGATGCCGGCGCCACCACTCCGATGGTATCCCCTTGCTGAAGACGGGGAGGCTTGATGATATGTTTTGGATTCATAACAGCCGCCCGGAAAGCCATCGCTTAAACCAAAAGCTACCCTTCATTTTACCCCTTTTTCCGTAAAATTGAAATGGTTTCGATAGATTAGCCTGATCGAAAGTATGGAAACACCTTGACAAGGGTGGGTAAACCGTTTAGTGAAACAAGTTCGTGTCGGGGCGTAGCGCAGTCTGGTAGCGTACTTGAATGGGGTTCAAGGGGTCGGAGGTTCAAATCCTCTCGCCCCGACCAATAATATCAATACGTTATGATTTGGCAGAAATCTTCAGATGACAAGATGTGACCCTTCTGAATAGGACTAAGGACGGCCAGCTTTCTCATAAAGCTGGCCGTTTTTATTTGTGAAATGGTTGAACAAAGGTAAGCTAGTACAGACGACATGACACTCAAAGACAAAATCGCCATCATTTTATCGATGCTGGCATTAATTATTTCAGCTACCTCAACCTATGTTCAGCATTTTCATGTTGTGGAAAGAGTAGATGCACATATTCTCAGTTCAGCAAGGAAAACAACTATTGGCAATGGCTACTCGATCATTAAAACTATAGATGTCGCTGTTGTAAACAAGGGGAATCGGCAAGCCGCTATTAGAAAGGGCTACTATTTTGAAAAACCCCATCCTTATAATCTTGGATTAGCACCAAGAACTATATTTTCAGAATTGCCAGCGGTGGTTAAGCCAGGCGAGATCCTATTGTTAAGTATGGATATACCGCTTGTGATTGTTCGGCCTAAAGAAGAAAAAGAAGAAGAGAACGACTGGCTCAATTCAGATGAAGAATCACCATTTAAAAAGGGATCCGAAACATTTCCGGAAAAGAATAGTGTCGTTTCTCCTAAGGCGGAAGAGTCGGTTGACCAACAAGTAAATGATAATCGGATAGGGCTGTCCTTTTCCGCCATAGACTCAAATGGCTCCCCGCACAGATTTACGATTGATTTATACGAGATTGCCTATCCAGAGGGTGAGCGAAAAATATATGCCTTATATGATGAAAGAGGGACATCTGTTGCCCTGATAGATTCTGATTAAACGAAATTTTGGCATTTCCACCTTGGGGTTCAAGGGGTCGGAGGTTCAAATCCTCTCGCCCCGACC
>Ga0056120_1000062_pt1 | contig 21377 bp, 20 predicted proteins | sample WorMettaBAHAMAS2_FD_71121 | JGI IMG/M metagenome (GOLD analysis project Ga0056120, IMG submission 71121) | Marine gutless worms symbiont microbial communities from Max Planck institute for Marine Microbiology, Germany - Olavius tantulus BAHAMAS.2 ...
GGAAACGCCGACAAAGTTCGGCAATATTGGAACCATCAACTAAAGCAAATTTTACAAATTCGAACCTCAGAGACATTGTGGTACGCGCTTTCCATGGCATAGTCGTTCTCCCAAGTGTAAGCGATATGCCTGATGGTAGTGTTACCCATGTCTCCGAACAACTGTTACCTATCTCCCCAGTCTATACAGCTCTCCCGGGTAAGGGTTCCGGTTTTATCGAACAAAACGGCTTTGACATAGGCGGCACGCTCGAGATACTGGCCGCCTTTTACCAGAATACCCGACTTTGCAGCCCTTCCCAGGGCTGCAACCGTGGCGGTGGGGGCTGCCAGTATCAACGCGCATGGACAGCCGACGATCAGAACCGCCACGGCACGGCTGACATCTCCGGTTAACAGCCAGGCCGCCGCGGCGCAGCTTAGAATCAGGGGCGTAAACCATGTGGCATAGTGATCGATGAGACGTACGGCTTCGGGGCGGTGCCGTTCCGCTTCGCTGACGAGTTTGATCACTTTGCCAAGGGTCGTATCCTGACCGACTTTTATGGTTTCGGCGGTTAGCACTCCGTTGTGGCTGAGCGTTCCGGCCAGAATAATGTCACCCACCTGCTTGTCTACCGGCAAGGGTTCACCCGTCATTGCGGATTCATCAACGGCCGAAGCTCCGGATATGATACGTGCGTCCACAGGAATCCGCTCACCGGGTTTGACGAGGATACGATCACCGATGGAAACATCTTCGATGGGAAGAGTTTTTTCTTCTCCAATCAGCACCGTGGCCGTCTGGGGGGCGATTCGGATCAACGATTTGATCGCTTTTTTGGCGGACTCGCTGGTGACCTGCTCGATAAGGCCGCCAAAGGTCATTACGAAACTGACCACAGCCGCCGCTAGAAATTCTCCCTGGATCAGGCTGGCGATAATGGCCAGGCTGACCAGTTCATCCACATTGACCTTTCGCTCCATCAACCCCCTGATCGCACCCCAGATAATGGGAAATCCGTTGATGGCGACGGCAACCAATGCAAATGAGTTCCCCAATACGCTTGGGGACGGATTTCCGTAGTCGATCAGGTAGCTGGCCAAGGCCAGGAGAGCGGCGCCGAATGAAATGTAAAAATCCCTTAATCTGAAAAGTTCCCGATACACACCCAGTTTTGAAAAGCGACCAATCATCGATGAGATCCTATCTGCTGAATTTGTTAAATATTTCGATAACTTCGGTTATCAGCTCCGACTCGCCTTCCTCATTCTGCAGGGCGGTGGCCACACATCCCTTGAGGTGGTCTTCCAGGATGACGGCCCCCAGGGATCGCAGCGCACCGCTCGCGGCAGCGATCTGCTTTAGCACCTGCATGCAGTCCCGGTCCCCTTCCACCATTTTCTTGAGACCCCGGACCTGCCCTTCGATACGGTTGATACGGGCAACTACCTTCGGATGATCCTCACCACATAAAGCCATTTTTGACCTCCTCTTATACTTATAGGGTGTATATGTATATTGAATTTTGTAAGAACTGTCAAGGGCAACGGTTACTTCTCCAAAACGAGTTGGAAGAGAGGATTCGAGGGGTCAAGGGGCCAAGGGTTCGGGGCTTGGGGCTACGCTCTTCGAGCTTCCGCCTTCGCTCTCTGAGCTTGGGGCTACGCTTTAAAGCTTCGACCCCACAAGTCGGCCCGGCAAGACAATACAGAAGAAAGCCGACTGCTTCAGCAGTCTTGCCCTTGTCTGCGCATTGTCTGCGGCTAATACAATTCAGTTTTTTTCTTCTTCATAGATATTCGAAACAGGTTCCACGTCGTGGCTCTTCTGGTCGAGCTGATGAACGATCTGTTTGATCATTTCATCAGAAAGATCACGGGGGCCGACGTGCTCGAAGAAGGATCCGAATTGCTTGGGATTAACCACCGGGAGGCCTTCGGATGATGTTCGCTTGACATACCAGCCGGGCAGCGCCACGACAGCCCGGGCCGCAATGTCTTCCCCGATAGCGCTGCTGATCCATTCTGACAACCACTTTTCCTGATGTTCGGCCTGCTCCAGAATCCTAGTATCCGTACATTTGGGAAAATGCAGGGCCCGGCCGTCGTATTCCACGGTGGCATCTGTCTGCCGGTCCTCGCTCGTCGGTTTTGACCGTGCCTTGGTTTCTATCGCGAACACCCCTTTTCGTCCCACGGCGATGTGATCGATGTTAAATTTATCGGCAGGAAAATCATGAAAGATGTAATAGCCCCCACGGAGCAATTGACTCAATTCTTGACCCACCGCGATTTCACCGTCATAGCCTAATCTGGCCCGGCGGCGCTGGGCCATAAGGATGCTTGTTTTATACAGACAGATACCAACCACTGCCGACATGACCAGCCAGAATAGCTCCAGGTCGGATAATTTCACACCACCTTGTTTGACGAAAAGATAGGAGACATAAAAGGCATAAATACCCAAGGGAACAGATAAGAGGCAGACGATATATTCTGTGATCTTCTCGTTTAAATCCTCGATCTCTGTAAGCAGGGATTGCCCCGGTGATCTCAAGAAAGTGTTCGTAAACGGCAATCGGAGACCTTTGTTTCGATTATGTCTTCGAATCAAATACAGAAATATCCAGACGATAAAAAATATCAAAAAAGGCATTGCAATGGGAATGATTGGAACAAGTGAGATCATCATTTTACCAGTGGATTCTCAAAAGAGGCACGTTTTAAATAGTAATATAGTACTAATTTTGATTTTGGAGTCCGGATTGCGGATGTCTGAGGTCGGAGGACAGAGGGCAGAGGGCAGAGGACCGGTCTTCGCTCCTTCGGAACTACGACCCGGCAGGCGGAAGACAGATATCGGAGGTCGGAGGGCGGAAGGTCGGGTGTCAGGGTGACTGCCAGGTGACTTCGTAGACGTGTTGGGAAGTTTCGAATCCTTTGAAAGGGACTGCTCCTCTATCGGTAAAATTAAAACCCTTTCCCAAGCAAAGCTCCTTTACCACGGGGGCAACCAGGATCTGATCCGCGTGGGCATGGTCGCATAGGCGAGAGGCCAGTTGCACGCTGGATCCGAATAACCGATTGTCTTCTTCGATGGGTTCACCGGCGCTGATGCCAATGCGCACCTTTATTTCCGCATCTGAGTGTTTCTCGTTGTACTCCGTAAAGGCTTGATGGATGGATATACCGCAGGCCACTGCAGAAGATGCCGCCGTAAACGAGGCCATCACGCCGTCTCCGGTATGCTGAATCTCCCGCCCATTGTGCATCCTAAGGACATCCCGGGTAATAGCGTTGTGGGTGCGGAAAAATTCAAGGGCCTCCAGATCGCCCATCTGGCTCGTAATAGCTGTGGAGCCTTTCATATCCGTAAACATGATGGCCCGAAATGCCGAATCCACAGCGGAATTTACAGACGCTCCGTGGACTCCGGACGGTGAAATGGGGTCCTCGATACGTCCTAAAAAGGCATTCACCAGTTCCGGGTTCACTTCCATGATGGTATGGGGAATCGCCCCATGGGCCTCCGCATGAAGCTCCTTGACACGTTCTGCTGCAGGGGCTTCCATCAAGCAAAACGTTGCGCCCCGCTGTTCGTCGAACCAGTACGTCATTAGTTTAACGCCATATTTAGACTGGAGCTTCAAATCTTTCTCGTGGGCATCCGCTACGGCCTTTGCCGTTGTACCTGGCATGTCATGTCGATCCATGTAGACGGGCATGGTTGCACTCTACTTATACCATCAGATTGTCTCTATTGAAGTTATTGTGAGTAATATTCAGGAGAACTTCCGGTCAACGAGTGTAGCGGAACATCAGCAGGTAATTGAGATTATGATAGAAATTAATCCGTCGATGTCAAATGGGAATGGGTTCAGGTGTCGGATTAGATGCGGGAGCCGGCGTCGACGACCTGTTCGACGAGGGGCAGGTTTTCAAAGCTCCCGCCTAAATCCGAGTCATGCAAATTATTCCTGACATTATTAACGACCTGGAGAGCGGATTGATAGGCGTTCTGAGTCAGTTCGGTATTCCGGGCCTTTTCCTGCAACATTCCCATGGCATGATAGGCTTTATACAGCTGGGTCGGATTTCCGAGTGTCCGGGCGGCAGAAACCGCCTACTGGAGCCATCCCTGGGATATATCCAATTCACCGCGGGCGAAGCCAATTTCCCCCATCACACGCATTCCCTTGACCAGATACTTGAGAGATGCCGTTTTTTTGGCTTCTGTTAGGCATTGCTGGGCGAACTCTTCTGCCTTGCTTAGATTCCCGTTGGCCAGCCAGAACTCGGCGAAACTGGCAAACAGATGGATCCGGTACCGCCATTTCATCCAATCGCTGGTTGTTGGATCATTCGTGATCCGGAACACCTTGTCGAGATACTTTCGTGACTGTGAGAAGTCTTCCTGTATGAGGAATGTGTCGGCCAAATTCAACTCGGCGTTGGCAATGATTTCAGGATCATCTATAGTTCCTGCCAGTTCTGCGCTTCTATGATTATACTCAAGTGCATTGGTCAGATCCCCGCATTCGGTGTAAAGCCATCCGAGGGCATTCAAAAGTCTGAAGTGATACACCTTTTCACCGACTTTCTCGGATAGATCCAATCCTTCGCACATTGTTGAAAACGCCGCGTTGTAGTTTCCGGTACCTGTCAGAATAATCCCATAAGCAAAATAGGCCTGGATCAGGATCGCCAACATGTTGTTACGTTTAGCGAGCTAGATGCATTCAATCAAGTGGTCGGAGCCTTCGGCGTATTTTCCCTCCCAATTTTTGCCCAGGCCGGTGATCCGAAGGGCAAGCGCACGGTTTACTTCATCATTCACGGATTTGCTGAGATCAAGCGCTTTGTCCAATTCCGGCCAGGCGTCAAACGTCCGGCCGACGACGACATATAATAGCCTTTAATGATGTGGCCCCGTGCCAATACTGAGTTGTCCTCCACTTCCCTCCCAATATCAATCGCCTCTTCCGCATCTGAAAGGGCCTGTTCGAACTGGTGGGAGTAGGCCGCCGCCCAGGCCATTATTGCCTTGGCGACCCCCTCCATCATGCGGTCCCCTGCCTTGCGAGCCAGATCCAGAAGGTGCTTCCCCTCGGAACGCCACATTTTAAAATCACTCAAGGCATAGGAAAGATCCGAACGGGCCTCGCGGATTCCCATGCCGGTCCGGGTTTCCAATTCATCTCCGAGCCGATCGGCCGCTTCGAGCGCCTGGTCATAGAGTGCAATGGCGTCTCGCATGGCAAAGGCCTGGGTTGCTTTTTTGCTCGCATTTATGACGTAGTCCAACGCGTGCCGCCATTGTTCTCCTTTTGCAAAATGGTAGGCAAGCACCTCGTAAAACTCGGCCAGACGGTCTTTATAAATGTCCTCGATGGCACGACCGATCTTTTGGTGTAAATCTATCCTGCGCTGTTTCAACAGGGAGCGGTAGGCGACTTCCTGGGTCAACGCATGCTTGAAGGTGTACATCAGTTCCGGAAAGAGCTGCTTTGAGTCGATGAGTTCTATTCTCTCCAACTCCTGGAGATTGTCTTCGGTGGATTCGGGGGTATCGGTCAGGTGATTCAACAGCCGATACGTAAATTCCCGCCCAACCACTGCGGCGATCTGTAAGGTCTTTTTTAAATCATCCTCCAGACGGTCGATTCTGGCCATCAGCACATCCTGGATGCTAGTGGGGACGACAACATCTTCGACAGGCTTCGTCAGCTCGTATCGGCCTTCGACTTGTCGAATCGTTCCAGACTCTCGCAGGGACCTCACGATCTCCTCCACAAATAGCGGATTACCCTCTGCTTTATTCACGATCAACCGCTGCAGGGTCTCGGGAAGATCCCCAGTGGCCAGCATCAACCGCGTCATCTCCAGGCTGTCTTCGGCGGACAATGTCGGGAGCATCACCCTCGTGTGAAAGGCCCGATCCCCAATAGGGTTCTCATACCCCGGCCGGTATGTGCACACGACAAGAACCCGACTGTTTTTGATGCTGTTTGCAAGATATACAAGCGCATCATCCGTGGCCTGATCGAACCAGTGGAGGTCCTCGAACAGCAGAATCTGCGGCCGCACTTCTGCGGTACGAATCAGTAGATGCCGAAGGGATCGCAAAATCTCACTGCGGCGCAATTGCGGCGCCATACTCTGAACCGATGCATCCCCGGAATCATGGGTTATCAGATATCGAAAGAACGGGAGAAGCGTCCGCAGATCATCGCCAAACTGGAGGATGCCCTGTTCGATTTTTTTTACGATTTTCTCCTCTGGATCATTTTCTTCGATGTGAAAGTTGCGCTTCATCATGTCGATCAAGGGGTGAAAGGCCATGGTCTTGCCAAACGATAAGGCATGACCTTCGAGCCATTTGGCATCCTTTGGATTCAACTGTCGTCGAAATTCCAGGAGCAGACGGGATTTTCCGATTCCGGCCTCTCCGACCAGAGAAATAAACTGCCCCTGTCCTGCTCGGGCACGGCCAAAACGCTCGTGCAGCACCTGCAACTCATCAAGACGGCCAACGAAATAGGTCAGGCCCCGTTGTGCTTCCACTTCAAATCGGGTCAGTGCCTCTCTGGCCTTGGTGACCTCCCAGGTGGGAACTTTTTCAGTTTTACCCTTGAGTGAAAACTCCCCCATTTTTCGCGTGCTGCAGTAGCCTCTCACTGCATGCCGTGCAGAACCTGAAATCAAGATTTGACCCGGTTCGGCCATTTGCTGTAGCCTGGCGGCGATATTGGTCGTATCGCCAACCGCCGTGTAGTCCATGCGCAGGTTGTCGCCAATGGCCCCCACAACTACCGGGCCTGTATTCAAACCAACGCGCAATTCCAGCTGTACGACATTTTCTTCCCCATCGTTCAGAAAATTCTCTTTAATTTTCTTTTGAATTCGCACAGCGGCCATCACAGCCCTACGGCCGTGGTCTTCACACGCAATTGGGGCCCCGAACAGGGCCATGAACCCGTCCCCGAGAAATTGATTGATAGTACCTTCATAGCGGTGCACTTCAGCCAGACACAAATCGAAAAACTGATTTACGACAACGTGGAAGCCCTCTGGGCCCATTTGCTCGGCAAGTGATGTGGAGTTCGAGATGTCACAGAACAAAACCGTGACCTGCTTCCGTTCACCTTCAATGGATCCGCGAGTAGTCAGAATTTTGTCCGCGAGAAACTGAGGGGTGTAGGATTGGGGCTGGGAATAATCGACAGTGGCAATCGGGACAGACGCCTGTAACTTGTAGCCGCACTGATTGCAGAATTTACTGCCCGATGGGTTGATGGCACTGCATTGTGGACACGCCAGCTCTATTTTAGCGCCGCACTCGTTGCAGAACTTTGCTTCGTCCGGATTGTCGAAATGGCATTTGGGGCATTTCATTAAATATGCCCTCCATTCAGTGCAATGCTCTAATTACGCAGATTTAGATGAATAAGTTGAGTCGAGATGCGGTGAACGTACAGCGGAAGCAGGCCTTTATGGGGCAATGCGAAATATCCGTCAAGTTACTTTAATTACGATAGAAACTTAGGGCGAAATGTCAAACCCAACGATTTTGGATTGGGGATTGCGGATTTTGGATTGCCCTCGAGCTAAAAGCTGAAAGCTTGAAACTGAAAGCTAAAAGATTAATGATTCTGGAGTCGGATGTCCCGCCGTCGCTCTCTGAGCTATGGCGCGCCAAGCAGAGGGGAGATGCAGGATGCTATATTCGGGATGAACAAATCAAGATATTGAAGACAAGAATAGAGACTTGCGGATCATCATTGAGTGATCTACACATAGACATTTCGTACGCAATTCCTACCCGGAGCCTTTGAAATATTAAAGGAGGCGACATGAATCTGTACCCGTTATTGCAGCAGCGAGCGCGGAACGAAACGCCGATCCGTATCGGCGTCATCGGTGCCGGAAAGTTCAGTTCCATGTTTCTTTCCCAGGTCCGCCTGACCCCGGGCATGCAGGTGGTCGGCATCGCGGAGCTGGATCCGCAAAAGGCCATCGATGCCTGTACCAAAACCGGATGGCCGCATGACCGTTTGAGCGTGGTAACGTCCACCGGGGCAATCAATGACACCGCAAAACATGCATCCGTCGCCATCACCGACGATGCTCAGGCGCTGATCGCTGCAGACCTGGATGTCATCATCGAAATCACCGGTATTCCCGAGGCCGGGGCCGTTCATGCGTATCAGAGCCTGGAGGCCGGCAAGCATGTGGTCATGGTCAACGTGGAAACCGATTGTCTTCTGGGACCGGTACTGCAGAAGAAGGCGGAAGAAAACAGCCTGGTCTATTCCATGGCATACGGGGACCAGCCGGCGCTGATTTCGGAGCAGATCGACTGGGCCCGCGCCGTGGGTATAGAAGTGGTCTGTGCGGGTAAGGGAACCCGATATCAACCGGAATTTAACTACTCGACCCCGGATACCGTATGGGGACATTACGGGTTTTCTGAAGAACAGGTGGCCAGCGGCGACTATAATGCTCAGATGTTCAACTCGTTTCTGGACGGCACCAAATCGGCCATTGAAATGTGTGCCGTGGCCAATGGCTCGGGCCTGATCCCCCAGCGCTACGGGCTTCAGTTTCCCCCGGTGGGTGTGCACCGACTGGCAGAGGTTCTCAAACCGAAATTCGACGGTGGTGTCCTGGAGCACAGCGGAACCGTGGAAGTCATCGCCAGCGAGCATCGGGACGGGAGCCCGGTGGAAGGTGATCTTCGGTGGGGGGTGTACGTGGTATTCAAAGCACCGACCCCTTACGTAAAGCGTTGCTTCGCCGAATACGGCATCAAGACCGATGCCTCCGGTGAATATGCCGCACTTTACCGGCCGTCACATCTGATTGGACTGGAGCTTGGCATCAGTGTGGCCTCTGCCGTCTTGCGTCTGGAACCCACCGGCACCTCGAAGGAATTTTTGGGGGATGTGGCGGCCGTGACCAAAAGGGACCTTGATTCGGGGGACATCCTCGACGGAGAAGGCGGCTATACGGTCTTCGGGAGGCTAGTACATGCCAGAGAAAGCCTGGTGAACGCCTACCTTCCTATGGGCCTGACCGGAAAGGCCCGCATCATCCGACCCGTTCCCAAAGATGAGTTCCTGACGTATGCGGATGTGGAATTGGATGAGAGTCAGTTTGCCTACAAGCTGAGAAAGGACATGGAACATCAGTTTAGCCGAGATATTACATGAAAACTTTTCAGCGTGAAATTGACGTTTTACAGGTTATATTATGGTTATAAATCGCTCTTTATTCGCAGGCCATAGAGGCGGATCATGGTATCGGCTTCTAACAAAGAGCACCCCGAACAGCAAAACGGGTGCGATGTACCGGCGGCATTGGTGGAGGCCATGTCGGAACCCGGCTTTTACCCACTTCCCGCAGCCGGCGTAGAGCAACGCGAAACCCACATATCCAGAGTGTTTCTCGCCGGCGAATTCGCCTATAAAATCAAAAAACCGGTTTCTCTCGAGTTTCTCGACTTTTCAACCCTGGCGCGCAGATATACGTCCTGCCTTCAGGAGGTATCACTGAACCGTCGTCTGGCGCCCGACATTTACATGGGCCTGGTTCCGATATCCTTCGAAGATGGGCAATATCGGCTCGGCAAACCGGGGCCTCCCGTTGAGTTCGCGGTTCAAATGCACCGGCTGCCCGAAGAGCGTTCCCTCCTGCAATTGATGCGACGCAAACAGATCGATGAATCCTCAGTAAAGCAGCTTGCCGAACTTCTCGTCGAGTTTTATCGACACGCTTCCTCCGGAGGACACATCGATCCATTCGGATCGCTTGAACTCATTCGGCTAAACTGCGAGGAGAACTTCCGGCAGATCGAGGAGTTCGGCAGGAATCGGGTGGATAAAACGCTTCTCGACATCATCGCATCCGCTAGCAGAGCATATCTCGACCACCATGAGGAACTCTTCCAGTCCCGCATTGCCGCCGGGCACATCCGGGACTGCCACGGAGATTTGAGAAGCGGGCATATCTATTTTAACAGGGGTATACAGATCATTGACTGTATCGAATTCAACGACCGTTTCCGATTTTCAGACAGCGCCAGCGATCTGGCTTTTTTGGTCATGGATATCGAATACGAAGGGTTTCAAGATGTCGCCGACGCCCTTGTGGACGCCCTGGCCCAGTCTTCCGGAGACAGCCATCTCTTTGTCATGCTCGATTTTTACAAATGTTACCGGGCCATGGTGAAAAGCAAGGTCTGTTACATCAGCCTCCAGGGGGTGGACCGCAGTGATTGTCTTCCCAAAAAACTTCAACGGGATGCAGACAAATACCTGAATCTTGCCTACCGATACGCGGTACGATTTTCTTCCTCGATCCTTTGGATCATGTGCGGGCTGCCGGGTTCCGGAAAGGGTACGATCGCCAGTGAGTTGTCGAAACGCCTCAGAATACCGGTGCTCAAATCCGATGCCATCCGGAAAGACCTTTTTGGCCCTATCTCGTACAAAGCCGGCGACATGCCGTTTGCTGAGGGGATTTATTCCCCCGGGGCCACTTCACTGACTTACGGCAAGCTATTTTTAGATGCCCAGGACCTCCTGGAAAAGGGCCGGTCCGTAATCCTGGAGGCCACGTTCAATCGTCGCCATCACCGCCGGGAAGCACTCCAACTGGCGCAGACCATGGATTGCGGAGTGATCGTGGTGGAAGCAAGGGCTCCTGTCTCAGTTCTGAGAGGGCGCCTGAAGGAACGCGAATCGGTCTCCACAATGTCCGATGCCCGCTTGACCCATTTCAACCATTTCATGGACGCATTTGAGCCCATAGACGACATTCCTGAAGAGGCGCACATTCTCATCGACACGACAAAACCTTCCCAAGAAAACATGCTGACACTACTGGCTCGCAGGTATCACCTGCCGGGCAACAGAAAATAGGACCACGTCCTTTTGCTCGGGCCGGTCTACGTGATCCGCTGTCCAAGCAAAAACGGCCAGTGGGTCAGGTCGTATATCTCGGCATGAAATTGGATTTTAGATTTTGGATTCGGATTGCGGAATAATGAAACAGCAGCCGGGGTCAAACCGCCGGCTGCTGTTTTGAAACTACAATGCGCCGTAGCGGTTCAACAGTTGGTGCACATTTTGGGTCCCAATTCGGCCGGCAATGCAGTTGTGACGGTCTTTCCGGTACCTACGGAAAAGTACGACATCAGTTTCTTGACGTCTCCTTCGCACAAGGGGCATTTCACCTCGGCATCCCATCGCTGCACCATCTTTTCGAATCGATAGGCGCATGATTCACATTGGTATTCGAACTGTGGCATTTTTATTCTCCTTTTAAATTAGCCGCCCGCTCGCTATGCTCGCTCGGCCGGCGCAGACAATAGCCGGCCGACCCGCCGCCGCTTTTCAAGCTAGGGCGGATCGATCGGCTCTAACTTCTGTGTCTGTCTGCGTATATCTGCGGCTGATAATATCTTAATTAGGTAAAAATAATGACGAATGGGTCGATGTGCAATATTCAAGAAGGTTTGAAACCAATCTCTCGATCCGGGCTCTGTTATGTTATGGTGAAAAAAACCAGCAGCGCACCTGTCCAGTGAGACATCACATTTCAGCTTCCTCCGGGTTAGATTCTCGAATCCCTGTTGTCATGAAACGGTTCCCTTTTTCGACTGTCTTTATAAATTCATGAGGTGACCAAAATGAAAACTGCAGGCGACATCCTTAACAACAAAAATAGAGAAATGTTACGCGTCTCCCCGGATCAGAGCATCAAGGACGTTGTGGGGGTGATGGTGAAAAATAAAATCGGCGCCATCCTGATCGAGGAGGAGGGCCGCATCATCGGTATCTGGACCGAACGGGATCTACTCCGGGGCGTTTCCCAGCCGGGGTTCGATCCGGCTTCCACCCGAGTCGGTGATGTGATGACCGTCAATTTGCATTCCGCCTCGTATGATACGCCGATCTCCAAACTTCAGGACATGTTCCTGGGTCTGTTTATCCGCCATCTGCTGATCGAAAAGGACAACACATACGTCGGTCTGCTGTCCATCGGTGACGTAACAAGAGCCAGCCTACTGGAAAAGGACCAGCAAATTCGGTAACTCAACCAGATTGATAGCTGGGAATACTATGAAAACTGGGGATGGCGGGGCAATAAGAAATGATCCAAGCCCGTTTACCCGTGTATCTGCCCCTTGACATCAATAGAACTGCCATTTTATTTATCCTTTCAACCCGGCATGAGTACTGAATGCCTTCCGTCCAATTTGAGGTTGTGTTTTAAAGCTGTATTGCCCTGTTCCTTAATAAACAACATCTGGACAGAACCCATTCCATCGGTCGGCTGAACCGATTCGCACGTGACCTTCGCTGGAGATGACCCATGGAGCCTGTATTGAACCCCGGTGCACTGTCCTCTTGGACCCCGGGTGTGTTCAGTATCGTCATCTATGCCATGGCCGTGCTTGGCCTGATCGCCATTCTGCTTTTTCTGTCTTCCTGGCTAGGAGAAAAAAATCCAACCCCGACAAACTTCGTCCCTATGAAAGCGGTATCATTCCCACCGGAACCGCCCGGTTGAGATACCCAATTCCCTTTTACAAGGTGGCCATTTTTTTCATGCTGTTTGATGTGGAAGCGGCCTTTATCTTCTCCTGGGCAATTGCCTTCCGGCCGTTGGGCTGGCTGGGATGGTTCCAGATTACCTTTTTTATCTTCATACTCATTGCCGGGCTGGTTTATATCTGGCTAAAGGGAGGACTTGAGTGGGGACCGAAACCCACACGCCAATAACCCCATTCGACAAACTGTTAAAACCGGTCGACATGGTGCTGAACTGGGCCCGATCCCGGAGCCTGTGGCCCATGTTTTTCGGACTGTCCTGTTGTTTTGTGGAGGAGGCAACCGCCATCACCTCCCGGTACGACATTGCCCGGTTCGGCGCGGAGGTCTTCCGCCCTTCGCCCCGCCAGGCAGACCTTCTGATTGTCTCAGGGACCCTGTTTAAAAAAATCGCTCCCGTGGTACTCCGGCTTTACGAGCAGATGCCCGAGCCCAAGTGGGTCAAGTCCATGGGCTCCTGCTCCAATACCGGCGGCATGTATGACGCCTACAGCGTGGTCCAGGGGGTGAACCAGATTTTGCCGGTCGATGTGTACATCCCCGGATGCCCGCCCCGCCCGGAAGCGGTTCTCCAGGGGCTGGTAATGCTCCAGGAAAAAGTCGCCGAAGAAAAGCCGGCACGGTCCATTTTCCATCTGGGCGGCGGCACCCAGGGGACCCAGCGACCGGTGCTCGTCGACGGCGACACCAAATCCCGGGATCCCCGCGGCCCCGGCATGGAACGCATCGCCATTCGGGGGACGTCGGTCACACCGGCGGAGTTTGCCGGCAGCCGTTCCGATCTCATGTGGTCGCCTCCGCCGGCCACGGCAACTCTCAGCGACAGGGACCTCCGGCTTGCTGTTGAGTTAACCCGCCGATTCGGCGATGCCGTTCGGCAATCCCCTGATCCATCGGATTTTCTCACCTTCGAGATCGCACCCGAATCCGTCAAGCCGGTCTTAACCTATTTGAAAACTGAAGCGACCCCGCGCTACCAGCGGCTTGAAGATCTGACGGCGGTGGATGAATCCGCCCGTCGAGATCGGGACACGTATCCAGACTACACCCTGGTCTATCACCTCCTGTCCTTCGACCCGGCCTCCCGGCTGCGATTGAAAGCGCCCTTGACCGGCGGAAATCCCACCCACCCGAGCATTACCGATATCTGGCCGTCTGCCAACTGGTATGAACGGGAAGTCTTCGACATGTTCGGCATCCGTTTCGCCGACCACCCGGACCTGCGCCGGATTCTCATGCCCGACCACTGGAAGGGGCACCCCCTGCGAAAAATCTATCCGGGCCGGGCGACCGAGATGGCCCCCTACACGGAAGAGGATGCCCGCACCCGCCAGCCCCGGGACGGGGGCAGTTTTCTTGAGGAGACGGTCGACGCCGAGGAGATGATTCTCAACATCGGGCCGCACCACGTCAGCACCCATGGTCTGATGCGTTTCGTGGCGGCGCTCAACGGTGAAGAGATCACCGATCTGAAGATGGAAATCGGCTACCACCACCGGTCGGTCGAAAAGATCGGCGAGCGCCAGACCTGGAACCAGATTATCCTCTATACGGACCGGGTCGATTACCTGGCCGGAGCGGCCAACAACCTGCCATACGTCATGGCCGTGGAAACCCTGGCCGGGATGAAGGTGCCGGACCGTGCCCAGTTTATCCGGGTCCTGCTCAGCGAGCTTTTTCGCCTCAGCAACCACCTGGTCTACTTCGGCACCCTGGCCCACGACGTGGGGGCCATGACCCCGACGTTTTACACGTTTCGTGAGCGGGAAATGATTCTCGACATCGTCGAACTCATCACCGGGGGGCGGCTGCACCCGTCGTGGTTCCGGCTGGGCGGCGTGGCCCTGGACCTTCCGGACGGGTGGAAGGCCGCGGTGGATAATTTTACCGAGATCTTCGATAAGCGGATCGATGAATACGAAGCCCTCACCACCAACAACATCATTTTCAAGATGCGGACCCAGGGCGTCGGCACCATCTCTTTGGATGACGCCATGGATTGGGGGGTCAGCGGTCCAAACCTCCGGGCATGCGGTCTTTCCTGGGATCTGCGAAAAGCATTTCCCTACTCCGGATACGAGGCCTTCGAATTCGATGTGCCCACGGCCGAGGCGGGTGACTGCTATGCACGATATCAGGTGCGGGTCGAGGAGATGCGCCAGAGCCTTAGGATCATTAAACAGGCGGCCGATCAGATGCCGCCGGGTCGCTGGGTCACCGACGACTACCGCTATGCCATTCCCCAGCGGGAAGACATGCTCAAGGACATCGAAAGCCTGATCCATCATTTTATCAATGTGACCCGGGGGCCCCGAATCCCCCGGGGAGAGGCATACGCCTCCTGTGAAATTCCCAGAGGAGAACAGGGGTACTACGTGGTCAGCGACGGATTGGGCTATGCGTACCGTATGCGCATCCGATCCCCCGGTTTTCCCAACGTGCAGGTACTGCCAATGATGGCCGAAGGAGAATCCATTTCGGACCTTATCGCTATCATCGGCTCGGTGGACTACATTCTCCCGGATATCGACCGCTAGGATAACCATGCTGCCGGAAGAACTTCAGGAAAAACTGGAACGGGACATCGCCGCGGTGGACCATCCCAAAGAGCTGGCGGTGGACGTGATGTTCGCCCTTCAGAAGCACTACGGGTATCTTACGGACGAGGCGGTGGAGACCGCTGCGGATCTCCTTGGCATCGCCCCGGTGGAAATCGAAGAAATCGCCACCTTCTACACATTTGTTTATCGAGAACCCGTCGGAAAATATGTCATCCACGTGTGTGACAGCCTGCTGTGCATGCTCGACGGGAGTGAAACCATAGAAGACCATCTCCAGCGGAAACTGGGCATCCGGGCCGGAGAAACGACAGATGACGGTCTCTTCACCCTGCTGCCGGTCTGCTGCATCGGATATTGCGATCGGGCCCCGGCCATGCTGATCAACCGAAAGGTCTACGGCCCGCTGACCGTCGAATCCCTGGATGCCGTCATCGACCGGCTTAAAACGGAACATACACCAACGGATTAGCGAATGACGTCGTACCCAAAAGTACTGCTTCAGAACCGCAAACCGGATCGGATCGCCACCATCGACGATTACCGGGAGAGCGGCGGCTATGCGGCGCCGACCGAAACCCTCGGGAAGGTGCCCTCTGCCGAGGTTCGGCAAACCATCCAGGATGCGATTCTGCTCGGACGGGGCGGCGCTGCATTTCCGGCCGGCACGAAAATGATGACGGTTCCCGAGGACGCTCCCTTTCCGCGGTATCTCGTCTGCAATGCCGATGAAATGGAACCCGGCACCTTCAAGGACCGGGTGCTGATCCATGCCGACCCGCACCAGCTCATCGAGGGGATGGTGCTCACGGCCAGCGCGGTCCTGGCGGAGAAGGGCATCATATTCATCCGTCCCGAGTACGAGAGCGCCGCACGGATCCTGGAACGGGAGGTAGGCATCGCACGGGACGCCGGATTTGTGGGGGAAGATATTCTCGGGAGCGGTTTTAATTTCGACATCGATGTCCACCGCAGCGGCGGTCGATACATCTGCGGCGAAGTGACCACCCAATTGAATGCCCTCGAAGGCCGGCGTCCGAATCCCCGCAAGCCACCGCCCTTTCCCACCGTGAAGGGCCTCTGGGATCAACCGACCCTGCTCCACAATGTGGAAACCCTGAGCTGTGTCCCGCACATTCTGAGAAACGGTGCAGAGTGGTTTAAGCGGCTTGCCCTAACCGAAACCGGTGCCGGCACCAAACTCTACTGCGTCAGCGGCAGAGTCAACCATCCGGGCTGCTTCGAGCTGCCTATGGGCGTGAAGCTGAGAGAGATCGTGGAAACCCATGCCGGTGGAATGCGTTCGGACGGGAGTTTCAAAGCCTGCCTGCCCGGAGGCGCCTCAACCGGATTTCTGCCGAAAGAGCATTTTGACATCGAGATGGACTTCGAAAGTCTCAAAGCAGTGGGAAACCGGCTGGGCACCGCCGCCATCATGGTCTTTGACGAGAGCACCTGCCTGGTTCGGGTGACCTGCAACCTGATCGACTTTTTTTCCAGAGAATCCTGTGGCTGGTGTACCCCCTGCCGGGAAGGGATTCCATATATCCAGGATCTGCTGTGGCGTATCGAAAATGGACAAGGGGAACCGGATTACTTGGACATGATCGACCGAATGGCCCGGCACCTGTGGAATGCCTATAGCGCCTTTGCGCCCGGTGCCGCAGCTCCGGTACAGAGCCTGCTTGAATTGTATCGCGACGAAATGATGGCGCATATCGAAGGAAAGAACTGTCCGTTTGAAACAAAAAAATAGAGATCTGTCATGCCGGACGTGATCCGGCATCCAGAGAATGTCTAACACACTGGATTTCGGCCTTCGCCGGAATGACTCGGGCGATAAATAACGCTCAGTTATGATCCACAACAAAGAAAGATAGAACAATTAAGAGAGCTTTTCATTTAGCTGCAGTAAATGAACCCATACGATCTGATGTAGTATGCCAAAACTGACCATCGATAACATACCTGTCGAAGTCCCGGACGGAACCAAGGTGATCGATGCCGCCGAACAGCTTGGAATCATGACCCCCCGGTTCTGTTTCCACCCGGCACTGGGATCGGTCGGGGCGTGCCGGGTGTGCGCCGTGACGGTTCTAGAAGGACCCGTCAAGGGTGTTCAGATGAGCTGCATGCTCGATGCCGTTGACGACATGGTGGTCTCCACAACCCACAAGGACGCCGTCGATTTCCGAAGGGACGTCATCGAATGGCTCATGGCCAACCATCCCCACGACTGCCCGGTCTGCGACGAGGGCGGCCATTGCCTGCTCCAGGACATGACGGTATCCGGCGGTCACGGTATCCGAAAATTCCCGGGGAACAAACGCACCCACCGAGACCAATACCTGGGCCCCCTCATCGGACATGAAATGAACCGCTGTATCCAGTGCTACCGGTGCACACGATTTTACCGCGATTTTGCCGGCTATGAGGATCTTGGGGTGATGGGCATCGGCGCCCGGGTTTACTTCGGCCGTTTCCAGGAAGGGACCCTGGAAAGCCCCTTTGCCGGGAATATCACCGATATCTGTCCGACCGGAGTATTCACCGACAAACCCTCCCGGTACATCGGCCGGCGATGGGATTACGAACGTTTTCCCTCGGTTTGTCTGTCCTGCTCCCTTGGTTGCCGCACCATCGCAAGCGCCCGATACCGACAGGTGGTCCGCCAGGAAGCCGGCCATTGCGAAGCGGTGAACGGCTACTTTATTTGCGATCGGGGGCGCCATGGCTTTGCGTATGCATCGGCTCCGGACCGACCCCGCACGGCACTGGTGGATGGAAATCCGGCAGCCATTTCAGACGCCGTGTCCGAAGCGACCGGACGGTTGAACCAGATCCCTATGCCCACGGCCACGAGGCCGTGGCCGTAGCCGGCTCGACCCGGGCCAGTCTGGAAGCCCAGGCCGCAGCGGTCCATCTCTGCCGGGAAATGTCCTATCGGGGCCCCGCATTCTGGAAGACGACAGATCAGGCCTCTGCATCTTCCGCGGCCGTCCGACGACTAAACCCGGATGCGACGATATCCTTACACGGTCTGGAAAACGCCGACGGTGTGCTGGTCATCTCCGCGGATCCGGTCAACGAAACCCCCATGCTTGAGATGGCCCTGCGGCAGGCATGGCGAAACGATGCCTGGGTGGCGGTCATCGACCCCCGGCCGGTACGGCTGTCCTTTTCGGCCGAGCATGTAGCAGCCGCGCCACATCATCTTCCCCTGTATCTGAAGCACGTGATCGCCCATTTCAGGGACGACTGGCAGGATGCACCATCGGATCAATTCGATGGGAACAGCCAAGATCAACTGGAACGCATTTCCCTTCTATTAAAGCAATGCATCCGTCCGGCCATTGTCTGCGGCACTGGAAATGGTGATGCAGTCCTGGTGAATCTGGCAGCCGATGTTGCCGGTGCCCTTGGAAATATCGGAAAACTTTGCGGCTTGTTCTACCTGATCGAGGGGGCCAACGGATTTGCGGCGGCCGCCCATGCCGGAAACCCTGCCGCCCTGGATAATATCCTTTCGTCCATCGAAGAGGGCGCGACCCGCGCCCTGGTGCTGTTTGAATCCAATCCGCATCTCCGGTATCCGGACCAACAGCGGCTTGTCGATTGTCTGGAGAGGCTCGAGCTTTTGGTCGTGATGGACTGTCTCAACACCCCGGCATCACGAGCGGCCCATGTTTTTCTTCCCACGACAACGATCTATGAATCCGGTGGCAAATTTGTAAACCAAGAGGGTAGAATTCAGCAGGCTATGCCGATCAATGGCGGGGGGATACCTGTCCTCCAGGAAGGCCGGGGAGACCATCCGCCCCGGGTATTCCGGACCGATGCGCCCGGTATCGATCCGGTTCCGGCGTGGCAGCTCCTGACAGCGATGGCTTCAGCCGGAGTGATACCGGAACGCGTGCCCTGGCCGGATGACGGCCTGCCCATTTTGTCGGAAATGGCTCGGGAAGAACACATCCCCACAGGGGGGATCCGCATTCTACCGTTTCCATCGCCCCCAGAACCGATTCTATCAACACCTGCGGACGAACGACCGGATACGGATACCGATCCAGACGGCATGACACTGATAACCGTGGAACGGACCTTCGGGACCGAGGAGCTCTCCTGTCGATCGGCTCCGCTTCAGGAGATTGAAGACAGTCCTGCTGCCACAATGCACTCGATAGACGCCGTTGAAATGGGCCTGGACGACGGCGACGTCATTGTCATCGACACCGGGACCGGCGAAATTCGGGTGCGCCTTTCCGTTTCGGACCGCATGGCCCGTGGCGTTGTCATATTGCCACGCCACCACCGGCTGGAATGGCAATGCCTGCCGAACTTCCATGTGTCACTGCCCCCGGAACGCATCAGACGAGCGGAAGGAGGCGGATCATGATCGCCTGGCTGCTCGGATTCGTTGTTCTGCTCCTCAAGCTTGCCGTGGTTCTCGGGGGCCTGCTCTTTATCGCGGCCTATCTGGTCTGGGTCGAGCGGAAGCTGCTGGGACGGTTTCAGGTCAGGCTGGGCCCCAACCGGGCCGGAACATTCGGCCTGCTCCAGCCCATCGCCGACTCACTGAAAATGTTGACCAAAGAAGACATCATACCGGAAGCGGTCGACCGTCCGATCTTTCTTCTCGCCCCTGCTGTAGTCGCCACAACAGCGCTTCTGATGTTTGCCGTTGTCCCTTTTGGCGGGGTGATTACCCTGGCCGGCCGCCAGGTTCCCCTGGTGATCTCCGATATCAATGTAGTGCTCCTGTTTATTTTTGCCATGTCATCACTGGGGGTTTACGGGGTGGCCCTCGGCGGATGGGCCTCCAATTCAAAATACAGTCTTTTGGGCGGCATCCGGGGGGCGGCCCAGATGATCAGCTATGAACTGTCCATCGGCCTTTCGCTGGTGCCGGTCGTGATGTTGGCCGGTTCCTTTAGCCTGGTCGATATCGTTGCCGCCCAGACACGCTATCCGTTCGTCCTGGTCCAACCCGTGGCATTTATCATTTTCTTTATCAGCGCCATGGCCGAAAGCCGGCGGATCCCATTTGATTTGCCGGAAGCGGAAAACGAGCTGGGCGCAGGGTTTCACACCGAATACAGCGGCATGCGATTCGGGCTGTTCTTCATCGGAGAATACGTCCACATCCAGGTCCTGGGCGCGCTTCTGGCAATCTTCTTCCTGGGAGGCTGGCACGGTCCTTATCTGCCGGGACCTGTCTGGCTGCTGATCAAAATGCTGGTGGTGGCGCTGGTGATGATCTGGATCCGGGGGACCCTGCCCCGGTTCCGATACGACCAGCTGATGGCATTCGGCTGGAAAGTACTGGTACCGGCTTCGTTGATCAATATTGTCATTACCGGAGCAATTTTACTGATATGAGCGAGCGACCGAAGACATCCTGGCTCGACGAATTTCTCGGCTCGGTAGGGGCCATGGCTGGCGGCTTTGCCATGACGTTTCGGCACCTGTTCCGGAAGCCGATCACCGAGCAATACCCGGAATACAAACGGCCACTCCCGGAACGCTCCAGGGCGCGCATCGTCCTGACCCGGGATCCGGATGGCGATGAGCGCTGCGTGGCCTGCTACCTGTGCTCTGCGGCCTGCCCGGTAAGCTGCATCTCCATGCAGTCACAAGAACGGGAAGACGGCCGGCGTCATGCCGCCTGGTTCCGCATCAATTTCGGCCGATGTATTTACTGCGGGCTGTGCGAGGAGGCATGCCCCACATCGGCCATTCAACTGACCCCGGATTTCGAAAATTGCCGGAGGGACATTCTCACTATGGTATTCGAAAAGGAAGATCTTCACGTCGATCACTGCGGGAAGGATAACTCATACAACTTCTATCGATACGCCGGGGTGGTCAGCGGCAAAGGCGGTAAGGGCGAACACGAGAAGGAGAGATCGCCGGTTAATCCCAAAACCAATCTTCCCTGATTTGCGTGATATCTTTTTAGGGTATGGTGTGAACATTAACAAGGTGAAGCTAATTTTGCTAAATTTTAAAATATTTCATCCTACCCCCTCCCTTTGTTCCCTCTGGTTCGGCTTTTCTCACCACAAGCCACCAGGGGAGGGAAATATGGTCCTCCCCGTTGAGGGCTGTATAGACTGGGGAGATAGGTAACAGTTGTTCGGAGACATGGGTAACACTACCATCAGGCATATCGTTTACACTTGGGAGAACGACTATGCCATGGAAAGCGCGTACCACAATGT
>Ga0056120_1000064_pt1 | contig 21263 bp, 19 predicted proteins | sample WorMettaBAHAMAS2_FD_71121 | JGI IMG/M metagenome (GOLD analysis project Ga0056120, IMG submission 71121) | Marine gutless worms symbiont microbial communities from Max Planck institute for Marine Microbiology, Germany - Olavius tantulus BAHAMAS.2 ...
TTCCCTCCGAAGCGCCCTAAGGCGCGAAGGTGGGGGGCTTAGGTGATTGGCTGGATCAGGCAGAAATTTCCTCCATTGCGCCGATACAGAACGTTGACCTGGTCGGAGCGTGCATTGGTGAAGACCAGGAAATTGTCATTGGCCAGTTTGAGCTGCATTAATGCCTCTTCGACATCCATTGGTTTGTATTCGATGCTTTCCACCATCAGCTCCATGGGGTTGTCCTCCGGTTCCAGGGCGGATGCTTCGGCTGTGGTGCCCAGTTCTTTGGCTTTGGAACCGCCCCGCCGTTCACGGATCTTTTCCTTGGACTTTTTGATCTGTTTCTCGAGTTTGTCCAGAACCATATCGATGGCCGAATACATATCTTCGGTCTCTTCTTTACCGATGATACTGAGTCGATCCCCTACAATCTTGATCTCGGCGATATGCCGGAATTTTTCTACCGACAACACGACGTTCGCCTCCGCCGGGTTGTACAGGTATTTATCAAATCGGTCCAACTTTTCACTGACGTATGCTTTCAAATGGTCAGACGAGTCCAGTTTTTTGAAGGTCACCGATGTTTGCATAGAGTATCTCCCGTTAAATCTGTTTTCGTTTATTAGATGGCAGTACCTTGAGCATTTCACGGTATTTGGCGACGGTGCGCCGTGCAATGTCGATATTCGAATCTTTCAGGATCTGGGCGATCTTGCTGTCGCTATAGGGTTTTCGAGAATCTTCACTTTCGATAATCTGCTTGATTCTTGCCATCACGCTGGCGGACGCTACCGAACCCCCGTGAACTCTATTGATGGAGCTGTTGAAGAAGTATTTCAGCTCGAAGATGCCCTGGGGGGTGTAGGCGTATTTGTTGGTGGTGACCCGACTGATGGTCGATTCATGCATACCGATATCCTGGGCCACATCCCGGAGTACCATTGGCTTCAAATGGGTGATGCCCTGTTCGAAGAACTCCCGTTGAAACCGGACGATGCTTTCCATCACCTTGTAAATCGTCTTTTGACGCTGGTGAATACTGCGAATCAGCCAGGCGGCCGATCTCATCTTGTCTTGAATGTAGTCCTTGGCCTGTGACGAAACCTTTCCGCTTCCGGTGATCGCCTCTTTATAGAACGAATTGACGCGCAGTTTCGGCATCCCGTCATCATTTAGCATGATCACGAATTCGTCGTCCATCTTGTAAACATAGATATCGGGATTGATATAAACCGGTTCGTCTTCGGAGTACTCACGCCCGGGCCGGGGCTCCAGTGCCGTGATGATGTTCACCGCCGTTACAACGGTGTCCATGTCTACTTTCAGTGCCTTGCAGATCGCTTTATAATTTTTGTTCTCTAGATGGTTGAGATGGTTGGTGATGATTTCGGTCACCACGGTATCGTCCAGTCCCAGATGGTGCGCCTGGATCAGCAGACATTCGCTGATGTCCCTGGAGCAGACGCCGATGGGATCGAAGGTCTGTAAAATGGCCAGCACGGCCTCCACCATTTCCCGGGGGGCACCGCTCATTTCGACCAGATCGTCATAGTCCATGTCCAGGTAGCCGTCCCGGTTAAGATTGCCGATAATCAGGCTCCCGACCCGTTCCTCCTCTTTGGAGGGCAACGTCATCAGCAGCTGCCAGAGCAGATGATCGCTGAGCGACTTTTTGGCAGATACGAAGGTTTCGAAGCGGGGGGTGTCCTTGCTTTCTGTCTCGTAGGAGATCCGGCCGGGGGAATTGTATTCATCGATATAATTGCTCCAGTCGATATCCTCGGGCAGATTTTCCTCGATCTGAATTTCCTCGGCAGGGGAGGGCTCCTCGGGGGTCGATTCGGTCTGCTGACCGGCCTGGTCTTCAGGCGCGGTCTCCTGAACTTCTTCCAGGGTGGGGTTTTCCTCGAGCTCCTGACGGATCATATCCACCAGTTCCAGCCGCGAGAACTGCAGGAGTTTGATGGCCATCTGCAGCTGAGGGGTCATGATCAGCTGCTGAGTCAGCCGTAATTGTTGTCTGAGTTCGATTGCCATCCTATAGCCTGAATTCTTCCCCTAAATAGAATCGCCGGGCGGTTTCACTCGAGGCGATCTTTTCGGGAGAACCGAATTCAATCACCTGACCATCATTTAATATATATGCCCGGTCGCAGACTTCAAGAGTTTCACGGACGTTGTGGTCTGAAATCAAGATGCCGATATTCCTGCTTTTCAGATGTTCGATGATTTTCCGAATGTCCACAACCGCCAGCGGGTCAATGCCCGCAAAAGGTTCATCCAACAGAATAAACGCCGGATTCGTGGCCAGCGCCCTGGAGATTTCCAGCCGCCGACGTTCGCCACCGGACAGTACGCTGGCTTTCTGATCCGAAAGCCGCTTGATACCCAGCTCTTCAAGGAGCAGGTCCGCCCGCCGTTCTCGATCCGATCGCGTCAAGGACATGGTCTCCAGTACCGCCATGACATTCTGACGGACAGTCAGCTTGCGGAAAATGGAAGCCTCCTGGGGAAGGTACCCGATCCCCTTACGCGCCCGCTCGAACATGGGATTGCGCGTGATTTCCTCTTCACCGAGAAGAACGCGCCCGGCATCCGGACGGATCATGCCGACGGTCATGTAAAACGTCGTTGTCTTTCCGGCGCCATTGGGTCCCAGCAGTCCCACGACAGAGCCGCTTTCAACGCTCAAACTCACTGAATTGACAACGGTTCGGCGATAGTAGGTTTTGACCAGATTTTCGAACTGAAGCGTTGTCATAGTGGTTCGAGAGCAGGTCAGATTCGGCATCCGTGCCCGGATTCTGTTTCATTCGGTCTCGCTCGACGATTCTGTCCCGCCGGACTCCGATTCCGGTGAATCCTGCTTCTTTTCCGCATCTTCCGGGTAAAAAACAGCTTCCACCCGCTGGGATTCTCCCCCGATGACCACCACCTGGCCATCTTTTCGGCGCAGGGTGATCTTTTCTCCGACGATGTAGCTGCTGCCGCTGGTCACCCGGGTGCCCTCTCCACTGAGAATGAACACCTGGGAACGAATATTGTATACTGCCTCCTGGGTGACTGCAAGTCTGTTCTCGAATCGGATGCGGACATTTCCGGAAGCCACGATCTTTTCCACCTGAGCCGCCAGATCTTCCGGATCCGACGTCGAATTGTCCCCGGATCCGTAATAGACTTTCAGTCGTTCCGATTCGATGACGGTATCGCCTTGGGACGCTTTTACGTTGCCGATAAATTCCGCCACCTTTGACTGGTTGTCGGCAACCAGGCTGTCCGATAGGATTTGAATCCTCTCCAGGCGGGCATCGGACTTCTGCTCCGTCGCCTTTTCCTGGGCATATCCCGGGATTCCCCAGAACAGGATCAGCGCCGCCACTGCAGGGCGGATCGCCCTTGCCACACTATATGGAAAAATTCCCGTGAAGTGTCCCATAGACGTTTCCTTCGAAAAAAATTCTGCGGTTTATAATTTCATACTTCATCCGGTCGGCTGTGAGATTCATTTTTTCACCGGACACTTCCACCGGGCTTTCGGTCCGGATAACGCGGTTCTGGTGGCCGTAACGAAGTTGCTCGGTGGTCATCATGAGTGGGCCCTGACGGATCCGGACATTGCCTTCGATGATCAGATTGTTGCTCTCGGTATCCAGCTGTCCCCGCTCAGCGGATAGATGGACTTCTTCACCATCCTCCAAGAAAAAGATCACGGTGAGGCCTTTCAATTGGGCAATTCGTTCATCCCCGCGATATTGTGCCTCCTCGGCACTTAACCGCCATTCCGTAAACCCCTCCCGGGTGGCCGTATGGTTCAGATTGCGGATGGTCAGTTCCGCGTTGGGCGCGACATCCGACAGGAGTTCTTCGGGATTTCCGGTCAGTCGGCGGTACTCCATGAATACGGCGATGACCGCCCCGATGCCGACGAGAACCGCCGCAATCAGCACCAGTTTCAGTACCCGTTTGGTTTGAATCCCCCCGCCCTGCATCAGCCCGCCATTTTTTTTAGGATATCGTCCCAGAGCCCCTTGCTGTCCAGAATGGCCTCGCAAACCTCCCGCACGGCACCTTTGCCGCCGGGTTTTTGGGTGACCAGATGAGCCATGGCTTGGACCGCCGGATGGGCATCGGCGACGGCGATGGACAGCCCGACCCGTGACATGATCGCCAGATCCGGCAAATCGTCCCCAATGAAGGCGATTTTATCCTCGGTCAGACCGGTGTCCGATTTGACCTGTTCCAGAGCAGCGGCTTTATCCCTCACACCGTCCATAAGATGGGGGATGCCCAGGTTGCGGCACCGATGTTTCAGCGCCTCGGACGAGCGACCGGTGATCAATCCGATCTCAATCCCGACGTCCATGAGCAGTCGCATGCCGAGGCCGTCCTTGGCGTTGAAGATCTTGGTTTCCATGCCCCGATCGTCATAGACAATGCTGCCGTCGGTAAGGACGCCGTCCACGTCCAGCAGCAGGAGCTGAATGCGCTTTAATCGTTCCTGTAGTTTCATGGGAGAGTCGTTTCAGCCTGAGGGTCTGAGAGTTGTTGAGGGGAAAGCGCCGAACGGATGGCCAGCAGTTCTTCCAGCAGGGGTCCCAGGGAATATAGATAGAGAGAGTTGGGACCGTCACACAAGGCGTGGTCCGGATCGAAGTGGACTTCCATGAACACCGCAGCGGCACCGGCTGCGACGGCGGCGCGGGCGAGTACCGGCACGAACTCCCGCTGTCCTCCCGAACTGGTTCCGGCCCCGCCCGGCGTTTGAACGCTGTGGGTGGCGTCGAATACCACCGGGTAACCGGTTCGTTGCATGATGGGTATGCCACGGAAGTCGACGACCAGATTGTTGTAGCCGAACATCGTACCCCGGTCGGTAATGAGAATGCGGTGGTTTCCCATGGCGGTGATTTTGCCGATGACGTTGGGAACATCCCAGGGAGCCAGAAATTGCCCTTTCTTGATATTGATCGGTTTTCCGGTCCGGGCGACCTCCACGATGAAATCGGTTTGCCGGCATAAAAAGGCAGGGACCTGAATGACATCCAAAACATGAGCCGCGGCATCAATTTCGGAAATACGATGGACATCGGATAACACCGGCAGATCCAGTTCCTTGCGGATCTGCCCCAGGATATCGAGACCATCTCGGGCACCGGGGCCGCGAAAGGATTCTATCGACGTTCGGTTCGCCTTGTCATAAGAAGCTTTAAAAATCAGCGGGAACTTAAGGCGCTCGGACAGTCGTTTCAACCCTTCTGCAATCCGGAAAGTGTTTTCGGCGGATTCGATCACACAGGGTCCCGCGATAAACGCCAGGGGGTAGCCCCGCCCGATGGTCATCGTTGCGATGTCTACAGGATACGTCATGAACCGGTGGATTCCCAACGTCTAGAAGTTAAAAAATGCTTAGATTTACGATATGTTACGAGCATTGTTTATCGTGCACCCCGGGAAAAGTCAAGCTGTTGGCCCGGACATTGCACAGCACGGAGCTTCCATGGTCCAGCGCACACCTTCATTGGTTCCATCAGATGTGTGATCCCGGGTTGCGGGAGGCCGTTCGAACCGAAACGATATCATGAACGGTGCGGGAACAGAAAACCGTTGCAGAGCCTAATTCGAACTGTTATTGTCTCGGGTCAACCCCATTGGAGGCACAACCCGTAACCCATTGAAAGAAAAAAAGAAAAGTATCAAGCTGAGGCTGATTGCCGCGCTTTGTCTCGTCCTTATGATACCCATCGGCTGGGGCCTGCTGAAACGTTTTGAAGGCGAAACACCCGGTGTTCAGCTGACCCTGCCGAAACCCGTATTCGGAATGTATCAGCCATTTTCCGTCACCCTGTCCGACCGGAAATCCGGGCTGCGGCATGTTCGCATTGAATGTATCCAGGGCAAACAGACCTATCTGATTCTGGATCGGGATTTCCCCTCTGAGGGGTTCTTTAAAACCGGCGTGATCCAGGAAGAAGAGCTTTCCGTTACCCTGGAGCCCCGGAAGATGGGAATTGCCGACGGCAATGCCCTGATCCGATCCACGGCATGGGATTTCTCCTGGCGCAACGGCGGTAAGGGCAACCAGCAGATCGCCGAAAAAGTGGTCCTGATCGACACTGTGCCGCCGGACATCCGGGTGCTGAGCAGAGCCCACAACATCACCCAGGGGGGGGCGGGCCTCGTCGTGTATCGTCTTTCCGAACCCTGCCCGCGAAGCGGCGTGCATGTCGGCAAGGAATTCTACCCGGGTACCCCCGGTGGTTTCGATGACCCGGATGTGCATCTGGCCATGTTCGCTCTGCGGATCGACCAGGACCGAGACACCGGCATCTATCTGGGCGCTTCGGATCGGGCCGGTAACCAGAGCCGTGCGGCGTTTCGTCATTATATCCGGCTTCAGCGGTTCCCCGAAGACAAAATTCGGATTACCGACCGATTTTTAAAGCGAAATCTTCCCCAATTCGATACCCAACTGACTCCGGTGGCCGATAAGGCGCCGCTGGACCAGTTTCTGTTTATCAACCGGACCCTTCGGGAAAGCGCTTCCGAAACGCTTTCGGCGGTGGTCGGCGGCACCCGCCCGGAAATGCTTTGGTCAGGCACCTTTCTCCGCTTACCCGGTTCTGCGCGGCAGGCGGGATTTGGGGACCAGCGGATCTATCTGCGCAAGGGGAGGGAAATCGACCGCCAAACTCACATGGGAGTGGACCTGGCAGCCATCAAGCAGGCGCCGGTGCCCGCGGCCAACCATGGCGTCGTGATCTTTGCCGATTTTTTAGGCATCTACGGCAACTGCGTGGTGATCGACCATGGAACGGGGTTGCAGTCCATGTATGCCCATTTGAGTCGAATCCGCGTGGAACCGAACCAAACCGTCGACAGGGGAGACATCATCGGATATACCGGAAGCACCGGTCTGGCGGGGGGCGACCATCTCCATTTCGCCATGCGGGTCCACCAGAACTTCGTAAATCCGTTGGAATGGTGGGATGGCAAATGGATTCAGAACAATATCACCAGCAAGATCATGGCCCAGCAGAAAATGCGATAATCCCATCCGCCGGCCGCGGCCGTGCTCCCGCAGCCGCGATTCGATAGCCATGTCAGAGGAGCGTCCGCAATGAACAAGAACACAAAGGTCCAGAAAACGTATCAGGAGATCAATGACAAGATCCGATCCGGAGATGTCGTTGTCGTCACTGCCGAGGAGATTATCGACATCGTGAAGAAGGAAGGCCCCGTCGAAGCGGCCCGCCGGGTCGATGTGGTCACCACCGGTACGTTTGCCCCGATGTGCTCCAGCGGGGCCTTTATCAACTTTGGGCACACCACCCCGACCATAAAGGCGTCCAAGGTGTGGTTTAACAATGTGCCCGCCTACGGCGGGGTGGCTGCGGTGGACTGCTATCTGGGGGTCACCGAACCCAGCGAGGACGACCCTCTCAACAAGGTGTGGCCGGGAGAATTTAATTATGGCGGTGGCCATGTCATCGAGGATCTGATTTCCGGAAAGACCGTACACCTTAAAGCGACGGCTTACGGCACTTCATGCTATCCGAGCCGGGGTTTTGAGAAAGATGTGACCTTGAACGATCTACCCATGGCCACCCTGTGCAACCCGAGAAACGGGTACCAGAATTACAATTGCGCCGTGAATTTGACCAAAAAGACCATCTACACCTACATGGGGGCGCTCAAACCGAAGGCCAGCAATGCCAATTACTGTTCTGCCGGACAGCTAAGTCCTTTGTTCAACGACCCCTACTATCGGACCATCGGGCTGGGGACCCGCATTTTTCTGGGAGGCGCCCAGGGGTATGTCACCTGGCACGGCACCCAGCACAATCCCAACGTGGATCGGGCGCCCAACGGGACCCCCATTCGACCGGCGGGAACGATCTGGGTGATGGGGGATCTCAAGCAGATGAGCCCCCAATGGTTGCGCGGCTTAAGCCTTCAAGGATATGGATGCTCCCTGGCTGTGGGGCTGGGGATACCGATTCCGTTGTTGAACGAGGAGATCGCCGAAGCCACCGGTATCTCCGATGAGGATATCGTCACCCAGATCGTGGATTACGGACATGACTACCCCAACGGTGTGTCCAACAGCCTCGGTCAGGTCAGTTACGCCGAGCTGAAAAGCGGAACCATCACCGTCAATGGCGATAAGGTGCAGACGGTGCCGCTGTCGAGCGTGGTCAAAGCCCGTGAAATTGCCGACGAATTGAAAAAAAGCATTGCAGATGGCAGCTTTCTGCTGGGCGAACCCCAGTTTACCCTGCCGTCGGTACCCCATGGCGGATAACGCGGGAAAACCTATTCGTGCCTTTGTGGCATTGCCTTTGCCCGGATCGGTTCGAGACGAGATCCGCCGGGCCCAGGAGGCACTCAAAGTACATCGCTTCAGAATCCGATGGGTGCGTCCCGAAAGCATCCACCTGACCTTGAAATTTCTGGGGGACGTGAGTCCGATGGATATCGACCGGATTCAAACGGCCCTGACCCAGGCCGCCGCGGGCAGCGGTGCGTTGACACTTTGCACCAAAGGTTTCGGCGCGTTTCCCAACCTCCGGAAACCTCGAGTGCTCTGGGTGGGGGTCAGTGGAGATATCGACGGGCTTTTCAGCTGCCAACAGCGTGTGGAAAACGAACTGGCCCAGATCGGATTCCCCGCAGAGTCGAGGCGGTTCAAGGCCCATTTGACCATCGGTCGCAGCAAGGGATCGGTCCGGGGGGAGCGGTTGATGGAGGCCTTTGAGGCGCTGCCGGATTTTCAATCGCCCCACTTTACAGCGGACACCATTATCTTGTATCAGAGTCAACTGGAGCCCCGGGGAGCCGTGTATACGAAGTTAAGGACGATTTCCCTTTCATGACCATTCCGTGAATCTGTTTCACGCAATACGTAGATAGCAGTTCATGCTATCTATATTTATATTTAATATAGCGCATTCAAGGAGGAGACAATGGGCGGGTCAAACGACAAGCAGCGCGCTGTAGAATCAGCCATGACGCAGATCGAACGCCAATTCGGCAAGGGTTCGATCATGAAACTGGGAAGCCGGCCCATCGTGGACGTACCCACGATCTCCACCGGATCCATCGCGCTGGACCGGGCACTCGGTGTCGGCGGTCTCCCGAGGGGGCGGGTAATCGAAATATTCGGGCCGGAATCGTCGGGAAAAACCACGCTGGCCCTGCATGCCGTGGCAGAGGCCCAGAATCAGGGTGGGATCGCTGCCTTTATCGATGCCGAACATGCCCTGGACACGGTTTATGCCCGGAAATTGGGCGTCAATTGCGACGAGCTGCTGGTTGCCCAGCCGGATACCGGGGAGCAGGCACTGGAAATTGCCGATATGTTGGTGCGCAGCGGCGCCATCGACATCATGGTGATCGATTCGGTCGCGGCCCTGGTGCCCCGGGCAGAAATCGAGGGAGAGATGGGGGATTCCCACATGGGGCTTCAGGCCCGCCTCATGTCCCAGGCGTTGCGAAAGTTGACCGGGACCATTGGAAAGACCATGACGGCGGTGATCTTTATCAACCAGATCCGGATGAAGATCGGCATCGTGTTCGGGAACCCGGAAACCACCACCGGTGGGAATGCACTGAAATTCTACTCCTCCGTGAGGCTGGACATTCGCCGCACGGGTGCCATCAAAGATGGACAGGAGGTCACCGGCAACCGGACCCGGGTGCGGGTGGTCAAAAATAAGATGGCGCCGCCGTTTAAAGATGCCGAGTTCGATATTATGTATGGGGAAGGCATCTCGAAAACCGGTGATCTGCTTGACATCGGTGTCGATGCAGGGATAATCGACAAGAGCGGCTCCTGGTATTCCTACAATGGCGAGCGGATCGGCCAGGGCCGGGAAAATGTCAAACGATTCTTGAAGGACAACACCGATATCTCAGAGGATCTGACCGGAAAGGTGCGTCAGGCCGTCGGTCTGGATGCAGCCACGGAAGAGGCACCCCAGGAGCAGAACGAAAAGTAACCCGTAATTTGCATGAACTTCTCCTTCTGGTGCAATGTTCGGGCTAACCGCTGAAATTCTGGAGAACAACATGACCGGCAACAATGTACGGAGAAAATTTCTGGAGTATTTCGAAAAGCATCATCATCAGATCGTCCGGAGTTCGTCTCTGGTGCCCCACGATGACCCGACCCTGCTGTTTGTCAACTCCGGCATGGTGCAGTTCAAACGGTTGTTTCTTGGGGAAGAAAAGCGCAACTATTCCCGGGCGACCACGTCGCAGAAATGCGTGCGGGCCGGCGGTAGGCACAACGACCTGGAAAATGTGGGATATACGGCCAGGCACCATACGTTTTTCGAGATGCTGGGTAATTTCTCCTTCGGAGATTATTTCAAAGAGAAGGCCATCGATTTCGGCTGGGACCTATTGACGAACGGGTATGGCCTGCCCGAAGACAAACTCTGGGTGTCGATCTATCTGGACGATGACGAGGCTGCGGATATCTGGCATCGCCAGATCGGCGTACCCGTAGATCGGATCGTTCGATTCGGTGAAAAGGACAACTTCTGGGCCATGGGCGACACCGGACCGTGCGGCCCCTGCAGTGAAATCCATCTGGATCGCGGAGAAGCCTATGGCTGCGGCAAGCCCGACTGTGCCCTGGGCTGCGAATGCGACCGGTTTCTGGAGATCTGGAACCTGGTGTTCATGCAGTTCAACCGGGATGCGTCCGGTGAGATGACCCCCTTGCCTAAACCCAGCATCGATACGGGACTTGGACTGGAGCGGATGGTTTCCATTCAGCAGGATGTACCGACCAACTATGACATCGATCTGATCGTCCCGATCATCGAGCGGGCGGAAGAGCTGTCCGGAATTGACCGGAAAGCCTCCCATGACGCCGAGGTGGCCATGAAGGTCATCGCCGACCATTCCAGGGCCGCGGCCTTTTTGATTGGTGACGGTATTTTGCCATCCAACGAAGGAAGAGGCTACGTGCTGCGCCGGATCATGCGCCGGGCCATCCGATACGGGCGTAATATCGGTCTGACCAAACCATTCCTCCATGAAACCGCCAAGGTGGTATTCGATGTGATGAAACCCGAATACCCGGAGCTTACCGACGCCGAGGCCTTTATCACCAACGTGATCCAGAACGAGGAACTACGGTTTTCGGAGACCATCGACTACGGGTTGAAACTGCTCAACGAAACCCTGGAGGATATGAAGGCCAGGGGAGACACCGTGGTCCCGGGCGACGTGATGTTCAAGCTGTACGACACCTATGGATTTCCGGTGGACATCGTCCAGGACGTGGTCCGGGACCAGGCACTGGGCGTGGATATGGACGGGTTCAATGCCGCCATGGACCGTCAACGGGAACAGTCCCGGCAGGTTTCCGCGTTTGATGAGATCAGCGATGCCTACCGGACCTTGACCGCCGATGGATTCAAATCTGAATTTCGTGGGTACGACGGCATCGAGGCTGAATCCAAAGTTGTGTTGCTGGTCTCCGACGGCGATGAAGTGACCGAGGTCGAAACCGGCGCCGCTGCGGACGTGGTCGCTGAAGAAACCCCGTTTTACGGGGAGTCCGGGGGACAGGTGGGCGATGTGGGAATCATCGCGGGCCCACGGGGACAGATGAACGTCACGGAGACGGTCAAAGACCCTACCGGATTGATCATCCACCAAGGCCGGGTGGTCGAGGGAACGCTTCGGACCGGCGACGCCGTTACCCTGTCGGTGGATGAAGACAAGCGGCGTGCCACGCAACTGAATCACACCGCCACCCATATTCTACATGCCATGCTCCGCCAGGTCCTCGGAGACCATATCAAGCAGGCTGGTTCCCTGGTGGCTCCGGATCGTCTGCGTTTTGACTTTACCCACTTCTCCCAGGTGACTCCGGAAGAGCTGGATCGTATCGAAGGGCTCGTCAACGAGAGGATCCGGGAGAATGTGCCCGTGAGCATAGAAGAAATGGAAGCCGAAGCGGCGTTTCAATCCGGGGCAACCGCCCTGTTCGAAGAAAAATACGGCGATCGGGTCCGGGTCATTTCCCTGGCCGATTTCAGTAAAGAGCTCTGCGGCGGCACCCACACGGATCGCACGGGCAACATCGGTCTGTTCAAGATCGTTTCGGAATCGAGTGTGGCCTCCGGGGTCCGCCGCATGGAGGCCATCACCGGCAATGCCGCGGTGGAACAGATTCAACACACCAATCATGTCGTCCGGGATGCCGCCCGGATACTGAAGGACACCCCGGATTCTCTGGTCCAGAAATTGGAAGGGTTGATTGCCGGCCAGAAAAATCAGGAAAAAGAGATCGAGCGGCTCAAAGCCAAGCTCGTTGCCATGCAGGCAGACGAAACGGCTGATAGAATTCAAGAGGTTGACGGTGTCAGCCTGCTGGTCAAGCGGGTGGCCGTGGATACTCCGGCGGCGCTGCGCGACCTGGCGGATCTATACCGGGACAAACTCAAGTCCGGAGTGATCGTCTTGGGCAGTGCGGTTGACTCAAAAGTACTACTGATTGCGGTGGTGACAAAAGACTTAACCGACCGATTCCATGCCGGAAACATCGTCAAATCCATTGCCCCCGTGGTGGGGGGCGGTGGCGGCGGTCGCCCGGATATGGCCCAGGCCGGCGGCTCGAAGCCCGAAAATCTCGACCAGGCGCTGAAGAAGGCGGAAGAACTTTTGGGTGTTGATTAGTGTTTAGTGTTTGGTTTTTGGGTCCGATCCAAGGTTTCAGGATTCAAAGCTGAAAGTTCAAAGCTCGAAGATTAAAGCCGGCATACGCAAACAAAAGGCCATGAAGTTCACCGGCTGTCGCTGAACCTATGGCACGGCAGGAGAAGAACACGAAGTGAAATTTTCGGGTTTCTCTTTTCGGACGTCGTGTGCCTTGTGGTGGAAACTCGCAGTCGTGACCCGATTCCTGACACCTGACCCCTAAAAAATAACAAATATCAAATTACAAATAACAAACACTAAGAAATAAATCCAAAACACCAAACAGGAATCAACCAATCATCCGCCTTTAAGAACATCGATCATCGAATACATCTGCCCCGTGGCACCTTCGGCCACCTTCCGGCTCAGGAAGCGAACGGCATCGAGGGTCCCTCTGGCGTAGATTTCCCTGCCGTTGACATTGTGGGTAAATTCGAAGCACACCGTTCCGTCCGATGACTCGAGTCGATAGGTGTGCCAGCCATGCCCGGAAAGGTAGTCTTCCGGTACCCCCCAAGTCTCCTTTTGGACGACGGGATCCCGTTCCTTGGCGATAGACTCTTCTGAAAACGGGACTCCGAGGCGATTGAAATACTCGACCATGGCCTTGGCCGTACCGCTGGTGTCCGCCTTGCCCTTCTGGTGGCTCTCGCGGATCGACAGGTCATATCCTTCGAACAATCCCGGAAACCTCTCTGCCCCATAGGCCATCATGGCCTGGAACCCCACGATCTGTTTGCCCATGTTTGGGGCCACCACTGCCGAAATCCGAGATGCCCGGATGCTGTGTTCCAGTTTCTGCCGATCCCCTCCGGTGGTCCCCATGACAAAGGGAAGACCCTGGTTACAGTAGAAGTCCGCATTTTCGTTCACCGCCGTGGGGTGGCTGAAATCTACACTGATGATCCCACCGAAATCATCCAGAACACTGGAAATCCGTTCTCCTTTGGCCTCCGGTCGGATCAGCGTGACCGTCGTGCCGTCGATGGAATGAGTTGCGGTCTCGATCTCCGGCCCGGTCAGCGAGCAGGGGACGAGTTCCATGTCATCATCGGCAATTACCAGCCGGGCAGCCAGTTCGGCCATATTCCCGGGTAGCCCGTTCACCATGACTTGAATCATGATTCACCTCCTTTGCCTCCAGTTCAATAAACATCCTTTACCGCAAAGGCGCAAAGGTCGCAGAGGCAGAATTTTCTTTTTGCTTTTCAGGGAGGGTGAAAAGCAAAATAAATGCCTTGAATTTTCGAACGCTTCTTGGAAAGCGGCCCTTTGTCAGAATCCCCCTCTCAAGGATTCTGACAAAACGATACAGGCTTTGCGTTCTCTGCGCCTCTGCGGTAATCATTAACCATTTATTTCTGATGAGGATTGAGTGCGATCAACGACAGTGGATAGCGACCCCTCTATCCGATGTTGCAACCTGCGCAGCTTGGGAAATGTTTTCCCTAAAGAGCCGGAAAGACATTCACCGAGGGTTTTAACGGCCGGGGGAATGAAATCATGGAAGAACGGCTTTCCCTTCTTCAACGTTAAAAAACCGAACGCGCCCAGGATCTGTAAATTCCGGGCCAGAGCGCAGTAGTCAAAGTCGTGACGCAATTGTTCGGGGGACCCGGCTTTCAATTTGGCCATAACTCGGCAGGCCACATCGATCAAGCGATGCCGGAGGGACGTCGGCAGCGCCACGTAGGGATCAATCAGCAGAGAAGCCAGATCATACGCCAGCGGCCCAATCCGCCCGCCTTGAAAATCGATGAAAAAGATCTGTTCATTGCACACCATGATGTTTCGCGACTGAAAGTCCCGGTGCATAAATCCAATGGTGTCAGCTCCGGCGGCGCGGCCTGCCAGTTGTTCGAATTCGTCCTGCAGCATATCGAAGTCGACATCCAATAAGAGATACCCCTTGGCAAAGGCATCCACAAAATATCGGCATTCCTTTTCCATCACCAACTCCGCATCATACGCCGGTGTCTGAAACGCCCATCCCGGGTCGAACCCTTTTGCACCGGCAAGGCCCATATGGATCTGGGCGGCAATGACCCGTTCGTACATGGCGGCGATCTTGGCGGGGGGTGCTCCGGTTACAATCTGCTGCAGGTGCCGATCCCCGAGGTCTTCCAGGATGACGACCCCGGCGAAGCGATCGTAGTCGAGGATCTCCGGGACCGGCACGGCACATCGCTTCAAGTGACGGCCAATATCGATAAAGGCAACGGCTTCAGACGGGCCGTTTGAATGTCGCATACCGTGATCGACCAGGATCAGGCTTCTGCCCTCTCTGTTCAGGCGGAACCATTGCCGGTCCGAACCGTCTCCGGCCAGGGTCTTCCAGGTGATGGGGAGCGTGTCGTCATCCGGCCAGAGTCTGGCAAACACGTCCGGCGCCATCTGGTCGACCACTGCCTGGCGGTATCTGTCCGGAGTTCCGATATCCTTCCAATAGATCTCGTCCGGTATCCATGCCCGAATTTTCTCTCCGTTATGCATGAGCTGCCGATAGGTATCGATACTGGAAGAAAACTCTCCTTTCGGAATCAGGGGAAGGATGCCGGGATCCAGAACCTGTATGCCGGTAAACGTCATCTGTCGTATCCCTGGACCTAACGGGTCGTCGTTGGAAGGGGCGCTGAAAGCGGTGATGACGTTTTCGGCATCCACCTGGACGCTGTTGAGTGTGGGGTCATGGTGAAGTACCAGTGTGGCGGGGTGGGGATGCGCCCCATGAATTGTGTAAAGACGGCGGAAGTCCGTATCCGTGACGATGTCGCTGTTGACGACCAGAAAGGGGCGATCATCCCAGAAGTCTTCCACATTCTTAATGGCACCGCCGGTACCCAGAATCTCAATCTCGTGCCGTACCTTAACGGGAATCGGGTAGGACTGTTCGGAAAGAAACGACGCCACCCGGTCACCGAGATGATGGGTGTTGACCATGACGGCACGGCAACCGGCTTCGGCCAACTGGCGGATGAGCCGGTCGATGACCGGCCTGCCCGCAATCGGAAACAACGCTTTGGGCATCCGGTCGGTATAGGGTCTCAGTCGGGTTCCGTACCCTGCTGCAAGGATCAGCGCTTTCATGGTTATTTCTTCTCCAACTGGGTTGGAGAAGAGGATTCAAGGGTTCGAGGGGTCAAAGTTTACCCGCCTATGGCAGCGCCGGAGGCGACCAGGGGTTCAAGTGCTCTCCGTGTGCAATATCATTCCGTTTTTCAAAATGGCATATCACCGGAAAAGTTTGCTGTCTTTAGACCAAGCGGAACGATTAGAGCAAGCTCAGATATCGCTGGATCGCTTCACTGTAAGGAGTGATCTTTTCCTGGCTTTCCGCCCCCCGAATGCCCCGGCTCACGAAGAAATCGATGGCGTTGGTATAATTCATTTTGGAGATAGATTCTTTCAGCTCGATCTCTCGTCGTTTGTACATCCGTGAACCGATTGACTGGATTTTCTTCAATCGATCCTTGCCGCCGAATTTAGCCTGGGGATACCGTGAAAACGCATACAACGCCGACCAATAGGACTCCAGATAGGGTTTGAGAAATAAGGCGAAGAATTTCAGCTTCCGGTACCCGGAGGATGTGATATTGTATTGATCCGGCAGTGTTGGATGGGGCATCAGGATGGCATCGTCGATGAACGATTTGATGTTTTTGCGTACGTACTGTTCTGGAGTCTTGTCCACATCGTAGGCAAACTCATGCTTGAACAGATCCTGGAGATATCGGTAGCCGCCGTAAATATCCGATGCACCGAATTGGAAGGCATCGATTTCCAGAATCGTCATTGCCGTGTAAGCTGCCGGTATAAAAAACGAAATGGAGTTGTTCTTGTAATATTCCAGATGGGGCCTCTTGGATTCATTGACCGCGTACCACCCGCTTTGGAGGCCCTTATTCTTCTTATTCCCCGTTCCTTGCTCGATGAACTTCCGTTGCACATAGGCCTCCAGGGCCTGATCCGCGGCCCGATGGTGATCCATCAGCAAGGTGTCGCTGAGTCTCGCCTCCTGGGATGAGAGATAGTTGATATACGTGTCGATATGGTTCTTCAGGGTTTTCTCGGAGAACCGGTCTTTGGGCCGATTGAGAATCGCGCTGGCCACCAGGGCAAACGGTGTGACCACCGACACTGAATTAATGGAATGAATCACCCGGTGGCCAAGATTTCGGCAGAAGGCATTCAGTTCCTTGGAGGGCATCTTTTGAATGTCGCTGCCCCATTTGGACAGTAATTCATTCAACGAAATCGGCTCGTCGATATTTAGATAGATCCTCCCATAGCGTTTTTTGGTCAGCTTCGGGATCTTGAGCATCTGCCGGAAGCTTTCCGGTTCTTTTTTGCCTCCACCCAACTCGTGCAAATAGGCGCTTTCTTCCAGTACCCGATCGTAGCCGATGAAAATCGGAACGAAAAAAAGATCTTCGCTGGCGCCTTCTTTGTAGGCATTCAGAAGAATAGAAAGGAGCCCCAGTTTCGGTAAGATCAACTTGCCGGTTCGACTGCGACCGCCTTCGATAAAAAACTCGATGTTATATCCTTCGTTGAGCAGCCAGTAGATATATTCGGAAAAGACCTTTGCGTAGAGAACGGCGCCTCGGAACGTCCGCCGGATGAAAAAAGCGCCGCCACCCCGGAAAATGGGGCCCAGAGGGAAAAACGAGAGATTCGCCCCGGCGGCCACATACGGTACCGCGACATGGTTGTGGAAAAGAACATAGGAGATGATCAGATAATCGATGTGGCTTTTATGACAAGGGATCAACACCAAAGGGGCCTTTTGTGCCTTTTCCTTGATGATTTCGATCTCTTCAGGCTGGTAGGTGACGCCATCAAACATGTGTTTGATAATCCACTGGATAGAGAAATCTGCTACCCGGATCACAAACATGTTGTATTTGGCCATGATTTCATCCAGAGCCTTGTTCGCCTTTCGGTGGACCGAATAAAGGGAAACATCTCGGTTCTTGGCATGCTGTTGCATGAATCGCTCGAGCCGCGGGCTGGTCAGGATGTTCTGTTTCAGTTCTTCCTGGGTTTTAATGACGGGTCCGAGAATACTCTGGCGGAGTCTATTGATGCGCTGGATCAGCTGTCGTCGAAGTTGTCGGGCCTGGACCTGGGTATCCACGCCCGCGTGCTCGGGGTTCGCCAGAAACTCCTTTAGATTGATGGGTTCGGCCAGTTCGGAGAATACTTTGCCAGGGTTTCGAAACAGGGTGACTATCCGGCGCAATCGCCCGGGTCGTTCTTCGCTGCCAAACAGCATATCGACCATAGACGGAATGGTTCGGTCCGGCTTGCGGCTGAAGAAAATCTTCTGGGGGATGATGAAAACGGGCCTCGTTTCCTCCTTTTGCAGCTCGATCAGGTATTCCAGCGGGTCTGTTTTGGCCTTTAAAAATCGCCGGTAGAAGCCCCGTTTTTCGATCAAGGACACAAAACCTGATTTTCCGCTCAGCAACTGGTCTTTGATATACCCGCTCTTATACGGATCGGGCAGAGAAAAATGATTCAAAAAATAAAACAGGTTGGCCAGAAAGACCTGAAACAGGCGGCGGAACGGCTGCATGAGGACAATCCGGTAGTCCAGGCCGATTTCAGGAAAGGGCAGTCCCAATTGTTGATATCGGGTGTGATAGAAGAAAAAATCGAACCGGCTCTTGTACTTCGTTGCGTAGATCACAACGCCCTGGTCTTGTATCGCCTTCAGCCGCCGTGTCTGAGTGTCGTTGACCTGGATTCTCCTGAAAAAAAGGCGCATCCATCCGGCCGTCAGGTACCCGAGTTTCGGCGGTACCCAGCAGAAGAAGTGCAGGTACGTGCCATGAAGCGCCCAATCGAAAAATCGACGAACTGGCGAGCGCGGTTTGGTTTCCATCGACGGCATAGTCAGTCCTTGACGCGTCCGGTTCAAATAGTGCCGGAAAAGGTGAGATGGGGGTTTGTCCGAAGCGACTCAGGCCACGGTGGGGCCCTGTTTCTGTAAAGCCGGTTGGCCTTTTTGAACTAACAGAGTCCGAGTGGGTTTGCAACAGATGAATTCAGCAGAAGGGCGTCCCGGAACGCGAATCGAGAGTTTGTCTGACGCCTGTGGATTGGGGGTCTTCTTCCCGAGGGGACGGGAAATTTACCCTTGCGTTTCGCATACGGGGTGTGTTAAGCACAATTTTATCGTTTCACGGTCGGGATTTTTGCCGTATCTATCTAATAATTTTGAGAATTAATGTTTCCGGAAGGGAAGGCGGACTCTTCTGGGGAAAGTGTCCGTTTGTCTATGCCGGGGCTGTATTTCTACCAGAAATCCGGTTTTTCCATCGCAACCAATTTGAATTAAAGGAGGGTGTTTCTTTATGAAAACGTTAATCGGAGGGGCAGTCGCTGCTGTGTTGGGTCTCATTGGTATGTCTGTTTGGTGGAAACCCTTCTTACAGCTGTTGGCCGGTGCCATCCCCGTTATGTTGCTTCTGGGGGGCGGCTTGGCCCTTTATCTTGGGTTCGATGAACTCAAGGATACCTGGAAGAAGGATGATACCGCATTCGATACCGCTGTGGCCGACGCAGAGGTGGACACGTATAAGAAGGAAATTGATGATCTGAAAAAAGAAATTGATGAGCTGAAGTCCGAAAAAGCCTAAATGCGGCAACCCGCAGGTCGGACTGCGCGCGGTTATTCAGTGCCGGCGTAAGCCGCTTCGGGACATGCTCAACGTTTCGATAGGGAAAACCACGTAATGAAGTAAAAACCCCGCACGACTGTGCGGGGTTTTTATATGGTACTTTCCTTTACTCGTCAGTCTGTTTCCTTAATGACCTGGACGGCCAGGCGGTCTGCCCGTTCGTTACCTTCCAGCCCGGCGTGGCCGGGGACTTTCATCAACCGGATATCCCGGAATCGGGTCATCAGCTCTCGGATCGATTCGACGAGCCGGCGATTCTTCTTCGCCTTCCATCCCTGACTCAACACGCCATGGGCATATGAGCTGTCCGTATACAGCCGAACCGGAAGATCTCTGTTTTTAACAGCCTCCAGGGCCACCCGAATGGCCTCCAGTTCGGCGATGTTGTTCGTTGCCTCCCCGATATACCGTGAAATTTCCCGTTCGTGGGCGCCATATCGGAGTACGGCCCCGATGCCGCTGGGTCCTGGATTGCCGGAAGAAGCGCCGTCGGTATAAATTTCGATGGTGCCCTTGATCATTGATCCGGCAGGCAGATCAGCGGGCTGTGCCACGGCGCCGGCTGCCGGCTCCTCCTCGTCAGGAAGCGGGGCATCCAGCGGCTGCACGCGTTCCGGCCGGACCCAATATTCATAGTCCTGGTCCAGGCGATACTTGATCCGGACCTTTCCTTTATCCATCAACGGGGTGCCGTCTTGATCCGCAGCCAGCCAGACCTTGTTCTGTTTGAATCGCATCCGGATCCATTGGACACCGTTTTCGTTCATTTCCAACTCGCAACCCCTAGTACATTAGAAGCGGTTCGATGGTCTGTTGATAATGCGATATATCTTCCACCCAGGACGCCGCCAGCCTGTCTACCGGCACCTGAAGCTCCAGCTGTTCACGGATATGGCAGTCCCCAATGATCAAATCGATGGGCAGTTTTTCAAATTCATACTCATAGGGCGGTGGTTTCCATTGGAAGTCTTCTCCAAACAGGGAAAGGACGACCTGGAGTAGAACGAGGGTCGTCCGATAGGGTTCGTAGCTGTCCCGGTCCACGACATGGAGCTGAAATCCAGTGCACAATCGGCCCTGCCATTTGTTCCATGTCGGTTCAAATGCGGTGGCCCGCAGCACGATCCCCGGCAGTCGAACACGTTCCATTGCCGCCAAGATCTTCTTCGGGTCCGCGTACGGGGCGCCAAAAAGTTCAAACGGGAGTGTGGTTCCGCGACCTTCCGAGAGGTTGGTGCCTTCCCACATGACCTGACCCGGATACACTATTGCAGACGCCGGCGCTGGCAGATTCGGTGATGGTGCGACCCAGGGCAACCCGGTATCCGGGTAATACATCCAACGCTTCCAACCGTCCATGGCAATCACATCCAGATCGCATCCGATGCCGTAGACCTCGTTGAAGTATCGCGCCAGTTCCCCCATTGTCAGACCATGGCGCATGGGAATCGGATAGCGCCCCACAAACGATGTGTTGCCTTCGGTCAGGCAGTTCCCCTCTATCCGATTGCCGGAGATGGGATTCGGCCGGTCCAGCACCACCACTTTTTTACGATAGTGACGGGCCGCTTCCAGGCAGTAGGACATGGTATAAATAAAGGTGTAGACCCGGGTGCCGACATCCTGGAGATCGATCAGGAGGACGTCGATATCGGCCATCATGGCTTCCGTCGGGATGCGGGTCTCGCCGTAAAGGCTGTAGACCGGGATATCCAGGACCGGATCAACGATGTGTTCAGACTCGATCATGTTGTCCTGTTTTTCCGAAAAAAAACCATGCTGGGGCGCGAACAGGGCAACAAGGGATCCGGGAAAACAGCGGTCCACCAACCATCGGGCATGGGAAAATCGGCGATCCACCGAGGCCGGATTGCACAG
>Ga0056120_1000065_pt1 | contig 21203 bp, 22 predicted proteins | sample WorMettaBAHAMAS2_FD_71121 | JGI IMG/M metagenome (GOLD analysis project Ga0056120, IMG submission 71121) | Marine gutless worms symbiont microbial communities from Max Planck institute for Marine Microbiology, Germany - Olavius tantulus BAHAMAS.2 ...
GTGCAAGCTGGGCCAGGTTGAGACCATTCCGGTCTGCGATAGGCTTTAATCGTGTTAGTGCATCCTGTACGCGTTGATAATTCTCCGGCTTAAACAATCTGCTTTTGGCTCTGTGATCCCCTTTATCAAACCGATGATCGGGACCGAATTTTCCGGTTAGGAATCCCTGGGCCATAGGTGAATAAGCCAAGATCGTTATGCCGTTTTCATTGCAATAGGGCAAGATCTCTGTCTCGATGTGTCGCCAGAAGAGGGAGTAGGGGGGTTGAAGACTGTCGATCTGGCCATATTGAGAGGCGTCTTCAAGTTGTTCCCGCGAGAAGTTGGAAACGCCGATGGATCGAATCTTTCCCTGTTCCTTCAGGGTATTCAGGGCGTTCATCGTATCTTCTAATGGGACGATCCGACTGCCGAAGGATCCAGCCGGCCAGTGGATCTGGTAGAGATCGATTCGATCGGTGCCCAAATCCTTCAAAGATTGCTCGCAGGATGCCATCACGCCGTCGTGGTGGAGTTGGTTGGCAAAGACCTTTGTTGCGATCACCACATGTTCCCGGATGTCTTTGAGCGCTTTTCCGACCATCCGTTCAGAATGGCCGTCTCCATAGACCGTTGCCGTGTCGAAGGTCGTGATGCCGGCATCATATGCTTCCCGCAGGGCCTTCAGGGTTTCATGATCATCGATGCCCGTCCACATGGTCTTTCCGGCTTGCCAGGTCCCCATAATAATGGACGAGACGTTTATTCCGGAACCGCATAGAGGTTTAAACTTCATGGTGTCTCCTTATGTCTCAGTCCCGAAGAAATCGGGATCACTTGAAATCCCGCCCGGGGTGGTTAGCATGAGATGTAATCCCATTCAACATTCAAGAAGGAGGTTGCTATGGCTTCCAAAGAAATATCCGATCAAGACAGATACTGTATCAGCGGATGTATCTTCAAATACTGGGGCTCGGAGCGGGTTTCCGGAGATGCCGAGGAGCGGGATAAGCAATATGAAGCCTGCCTCGATGAATGTCGAGTCTGTGCCTGATCCGGGCGCTGGTTAACATCGTCGCTGTGAATTTCTCCACGGCCCTCTGTGATCCGTAATGGCATTACCGCTTACGGGTGGCGAGGGTCGGGCTGCTTTTTATGGACGCCCGTCCCATCCGCTGTCCAGGCCATCGGTCCGCAACGTCTCATCCCTGAAGCAGCGATCGCCTGAGGCGCATTCCATCCGCAGGTCTGTCATCCGGCCGCGTTGGTGGGATCTCCCTCTGCCAGCATCTGCTTCAATATATCCCGCCCTTGTTCTCCGGGAATGATCCCGCCCAGAAATGCCTGGACGACAACCACCCCGTCCTGATTCGTGAAAAGCGCTTCGGCTTCTGCTTTTCCTCCCTCGTCGACCTTTGTCAGGGTGAGTTTGCAGGAAATGGTATCATTAAAAAATACGGGCTTTCGAAATCGAAAGTCCATACGTGACGCCAGCCAACCGATCTGTCCACCGATCTCCGTCAACAGGCTTCCCACCAGTAAACCGTGGCAGATGGGGTTTTTGAAACCCTTCGCTAGGGAAAACGGTTCGTCGAAATGGACCGGATTATAATCCCTTGTGATCCCGGCGAAATCGACCACATCCCGTTTACTGAAGGAGCGCGTGACCGTCAGGGTATCCCCGGCGCGCAGACCGGCTGCCGCCTGATGTCGTATGCTGGATCGGTTTCCGACGTCTCCGGAAGGATCCATGGAGGATGTCTGGCAATCGTTCATAACAGCCGCCGTCACTTGGCCTTGGTTTTTCGTTTTTTCCGTCTCCGTTTGCCATTGCTGCCCCGCCAGATTTTTCCGCGTTTTGTTCGCCGGTCTCCTTTTCCCATGGTTGACCTCCTTAACGATGAATCGGATTGGTAATGCTCGTTTGGTGGTGCGATTATGTCATTTTATATATATAAATCGGATCGTTATGTAAAGACTTGCCGGGATGTAGGACATGGTCGGGAACCAGGGCCGGAATGGAGAAATTCGCCGAAACGACCACCGCACCCGGCTTCACTTCAGCTCCTATTTTCCGGGCAAGGGGTATCAATACATCCGGAAACAGGTAGCAAAACACGACGTCCGCTTCCGAGAGATCCGCTTTCCAGAAGTCCTGAAACCGGATGTCGATTCGTCGGCATCCAAGGGTTCTCAGTTTCGCACGGACATACGCCAGCGGATTGATTTCATAGCCGACCCCCCGGACACCATAGCGCTTTTGGGCCTCGTGGAGCACTCGACCGTCACCGCAACCCAGGTCCACCATAACCTGGTGTCGAACCATGGGGACGGCTTCCATCAACGCGCGGATTCGGACGCGGGACGTGGATACGTACAGAGCACCGCGTGTGCGGGGAAGCACCATCGCCACGCTCAAGGCATAGGCCATCTTGGCGGCGAAAAGGCCGCCCAGCACCGCAAGTGAGATCCAGATCCAGTGAGCCATCGCATCGTTCCCCGGTTTTATTCGCCCTCGCCTGAAGATCCTGCAGCGTACCGCAGGGATAAACGGTGAGATGAACCGCGCCGAAGCTCCACAGGGCGAAGGCCGGTTAGGTTGCGGCGCAATGTCGCGTGGGTACTCCGCAGCTTCCTGCGGAGAGCTTCATTTAAATGCCCGATGGCACGCCTTCATGCCGGCCCGTAGGTCCCGCACTTCATGGGCGACAACATCAAGCTGTTGATTTTTAACGGCTCGGTCGAGATTCTCCAGATGATCCAGAAATTCCTACATGGGCTCTTCCCATTCCGGTTCGGCAAATTGCTGGAAGGCTTTGGAACTGTCCATGAGATCCGTGATGGTTTGAGCCTCTGGCAGGGCACCGCCTCGAACGGCTTTTTCAATCGTCTTCCACGCCGCCGTCATCTGCTTCTTCGCTGATTCCAGGGAAGTGTGCCAGCGGTCGAAGTCGTTCCTGGCCTCAGGGGTGTAATCCGCAATAGTCGACCATCGCCACCGGATTTTGGCTTCGAAACGGCCCTTTTTTTCCTTCAAGCGAAACTTGGCGGAAATGTTGTCCGGCACAGGCCATTCGCCCGTATCTGTCGAAGCCAGGCCGTTTCGAACGTCCCTCGCAAAGGCCTCCAACGCTTCTGCCATTTCGAGCGGGTGATATCTTTTTCGATTTTTTTCGCCATTCTCTGTTCTCCCGTGCGGATCACCCGGTCAGGGCCCCTGTTTCGGCCATTCGTCAAGAATAATAATGACCTCGCGTATGTAGGCGCATTAGCATTCGGCCGAACACTTCTGTTTGCAATTTTCTCGGAGGCAGTACCCCGGACAATCCTCGCTGCCGGTTTTCCGCTCGGCAAAAATGGGTCCATCATAGATATCGGTGAACCGGGAGACCTTCATCGCCATGGTGGTCTTGCAGGAGTGATTGAATAAAAAGTACCCGGCCACCAGTTTCTTGAAATGGGACTGGTATCCGACGAGATCGACACCGGGGTCGGTCAGAAAGGCATCCCGATCGTTCCAGGACGTTCCGCATTTGCTGCATGTCATGAACGATTCTATGATGTTCTTTTTTTCCGGGAACCACGCATCCATTGTCGCTCCTCAGGATTTTCGATGGTTATCAATCCGGCCGGCCATACCGCCGAAAGTAAAGCCACGTACGGTCTCATCTTCCAGAAATTCGTGGGGAAAGCCGCGATCGATTCGGCTGACCGCATCGAGTCGACTCAGTTGCTCGGTTGAAAGAGAGACATCCAGGCATCCGATGTTGTCTTCTATCTGATCTTTAGTTCGAGCGCCGATGATGGGGATGACGTGTGGGTGTGTTCGCAACCAAGCCAGAGCGAGTTGTGCTGGAGTACAGTCCAGCTCTTCAGAGATACGGTCTACTTCTCGAGCGATGGTTAATTCGCGTTCCGTGATCTCTTTGAACTTGGCCTTATCCAGCCGCCGATCCGCTTTTTCATCCGCTGTTTTGGTGTATTTCCCGGTGAGCAGGCCACTGCCCAAGGGTGACCAGGCCGTAACCCCGAGATCAAGCTCCCCGGCCATGGGAAGAAATTCCCGTTCCGGTGTCCGTTCGACGAGGCTGTATTCCACCTGGAGGGCTACAAATGGTGTCCACCCTCGTAGTTCGGCCAGCATGTTGGCCCTTGAGACAATCCATGCCGGGGTGTCGGAGATCCCGACATAGAGGATTTTGCCGGCGCTTACCATATCATCGAATGCCCGCATAATTTCTTCAACCGGTGTCGTAAAGTCCCAGATATGGAGCCAATATAAATCGATGTAATCCAGACGAAGGCGTTTGAGGCTGGCTTCCAAGGACTGGACCATATTTTTGCGGTGGTTGCCGGCGGCGTTTGGGTCCGTGCTGGGAGCATTATTGGTAAATTTAGTGGCCAGCACAAATTTCTCCCGTTGGGTTGAAAGAAATTCGCCAAGGAATTTTTCACTGGTTCCTTCCGTGTATAGATCTGCTGTGTCGATGAAATTACCGCCGGCCTCGGCAAAACCATCGAAAATGCGCCTGCTTTCCGCTTTGGTAGAGCCCCAACCCCATTCATCACCAAAGGTCATTGTTCCCAGACACAACTCTGACACCCGCAGTCCGCTTCTTCCGAGCAGTTTATAACGCATATAGACCCCCAGAATTTTGCATACAGCGCCGGTATAGGATCGTTGCCGGAGTACGGTCACCGACTCACCGGCGATGCCCCAATTGTCGGTGTCGACCTCTTCGATGACGACGACCGTTGTTTTCGGATTTTTGCCCAACACCCGGGCAAGCAGATCGGTCACCCCTTTAATCAGTTGAGCCTTTTCCTCCGGGGTGGCTCCCTCACGGGTGATTTTGATGTTCACATACGGCATAAGATGTCTCCTCCACGGGATCGGGTTAACGTTCCATGTCGGATATCACAGTGAAATGGGTGTGGTTCAGAGAAACGGCGTATCTACCGCTGTAGAACCAACACCACGGCGTCTTTAAGCAACAGGATGGCAAAGAGGGCCAGACAAATCGCCAGAATGCGCATGATGAACATGTAATGCCGGCTGCCAAGGAAATTTCGGGATCGACCGACAACCAACGCCAAGCCGACCTTGGACCCGACCAGCATGACATAAAAGCAGATCATGAACAACAGCGGCGATCTCCAGCCGGTCTGGGATTCTCTGAGCAGAAACGGCCCGCCCACCGTTAGCCAGAAAAGATAGGGGTGGTGGTTCACTGCGTTGATGATCGACCCTTTGAGCAGAGACTTCGGCTTTTCCTGGGGTGATTGAACCTCAACCGGACCGGTGCTCCAGGATTCATAGGCCAAGTATAATACATAAACGCCGCCAATAAAGGACACACTGCCCAGCACCCCGTGATAGCCGGCAAAGCGACCCAACACGAATAAAGACAGGAGAATAATCGGAAGGTCGGTAATCAGGGGGGACAGGGCAACCTTGACGCCCTCCTTGGCATTGTGTCGCAAGGTTTGGGTAATGACCAAAGCCAACAGCGGCCCGGGAGCGATGCCGGCTGAGAGGCCCAGTATCGTTCCGGCGGATAGAGCGGATAACATGGGAATGAATTTATCGTCCAACGTTCATTAGAAGATTCAGGGAGTTCCCGACGATCGGTCCGGCAACTGCTCAACACGACGTTTAACCGCTCGGAGAATCGATATCCGAATGCAACCGCTGAAGGGTCGAATGGCCAGCCAGTAGGGTAAAAACCTTCTCCGGCTCGTTTCATCGGTGCATTGGATGCGTGTTTCAGTCGACAGTATGGCGGTCTGGGTATCCAGCGACCGGACCGAAAAATTCCAGGCTGCCTTTGCATATCCTTTCTGATCAAATAAGGAAAACCTTTTTGCACTGATCCCCTTGATGGACCCGCGAAGCGACCAGAATTTTCCCACCAAACCGAATACAAATTCCTCCCCAGGATTTTCGGCGAGATGCACGAATCCCATGTGGTGGAGTTGCTGCATACCGGTCACCGTTGACGAAATGCCACGTAATCTGAACAAGAGAGGAACCACCGAGGTATCGGAAAAGCTTAGATTCCGAACCACTCCGTAAATGTCGGATGGGGCGCCATGAATCTTCACCTCGTGAAATTCAGTGAAGTGATAGGTTGGTAAGATATCGTCTATCAGCATCGAACTATGTCCCGAAGCCAGGGGATGATGGATATAGAGATATACCTGCGGTGGTGTCTGCTAGTCAAAGTGTTCAGTCATAAAATCCCACAACAATCTGATGAACGGCAATAATTCTCTATGGCAAAGATGATGGATATTCTATGCTCTCGCGGCGCATCCGGGTATTCCGGGGTTATGGTCGGAATTCTGCGACCGCCGCCGGAACATCGATTGAACGCGAATGCCCCTTAACATTTATTCGTTAAATGTTCGTCGATAGTTAGAGAGGTATTTCTGTTGACAACGGCTCCTGCATAATTAGACATTAGTAAAGTTTTGGAAAGGTGGGCCTGACGGATGGGATATATCGTGCTGGAAGGCGGGGCGGAATTCCAGGGCCATATGGCGGACGCCGATAGACGCTCCATGGCCCTGGCCGGAAGTGATGATGCGCGTATCAGCATCATTCCAGCAGCTGCAGCGCCGGACCATAATCAGGATAGGGCCGGAAACAACGGCGTGAGTTGGTTCCGCGCACTGGGTGCGCGAAACGTCCGGTCTCTTTCCCTGGTCGACGAAACTTCGGCAAATGATTCGGCTATAGCAGAGGAACTTCGCCAATCCCATCTTATTTTTCTTCTCGGTGGTTTTCCAGGTTACCTGGCCGAAACCCTGGCGCATAGTATTTGCTGGGAGGCCATTCTGGAAGTCGAACAAGCCGGCGGGGTCATTGCAGGTAGCAGCGCCGGTGCCATGGTGCTGTGCGAAACCTATTACGATCCCTTTCGCGAGGAGACCTCAAAGGGATTGAACCTGATTTCCGGCGCTTGTGTTCTGCCCCACCACGATTCCTTTGGCGGCAAGTGGGCCCGGCGTCTTTTAGAGATGCTCCCGGACGTCATTCTGATCGGAATCGACGAAGAGACTGGAATGATCAACGATGGTCTGGAAGAAGCCTGGCGGGTGTATGGCAAAGCTGGTGTGACGCTGTATCGCCACGGGCGGAAGGACCGCTTTGTTCCGGGACGGGATTTTCAGCTACAGTGATCACTTCACCCGCAGATCGTGCCGTTGCTTGCTATGCCGCACGGTCCGCACTTTCCGTGATGGCAGTGTTTCATATTAAAGGAAACATGTTCGTATGGCGACAGGTCCGGGTAAAATTGTGCTGATGGGCTCCGGAGAGTTCACGGCGACCATGGTGGAAGTCCATAAAGAACTCATCGCCGCATTGGATCCTCCTCATCGGGCGGTGTTTCTGGACACCCCGGCCGGATTCCAATTGAACGTCGACCAGATTTCCGAAACCGCGGTACAATATTTCAAACATCGGGTGCAACACCCCTTGACCGTTGCCTCTTTTAAATCCGCCGAAGGCATTTCGTCCTATGATGCCGAAAATGCCTTCCATACCTTACGCCAGGCCGATTTTGTGCTAATCGGGCCCGGGAGTCCGACCTACACCGTCCGGCAAACGAAACAGTCTCCCATTCCGGATATTCTGTGTAAACGGGTAGAACAGGGCGGGTGTCTGGTCGCGGCGAGCGCAGCAGCACTTACCGTGGGACGATATACCCTTCCGGTATACGAAATCTACAAGGTCGGAGAAGAGTTCCATTGGGTCGATGGAATGAACATCCTCGCCTACTTTGGCTTCGATCTGGTGGTGGTGCCTCACTGGAATAACGCGGAAGGCGGCACCCACGATACACGGCGATGTTTCATGGGAGACGCCCGCTTCCGAGAGTTGGCGGCGATGTTGCCGGAAGACGTCATCATCCTTGGGCTCGACGAGCATACGGCCTGTATCATCGACCTGGGTCGGCAGCAGGTTACCGTACGGGGCATCGGGCGCGTCGTTGTCACACACGGCGACCGGACGGCCGTCTACACCAAGGGCGAGATATTTACGTTAGGCGTTTTAAGAGGCGAAGATGGCGATTCCGTTGCGGCAGCCCGCCCTTCGCCGGCCCAAGGGCCCGTAGCCGCCGGACAGGAACCGGCGTCGACGTTCTGGGACAGGGTTCACGGCATCGAAAGAAACTTCCAGGAAGGGATCGACGCGCGGGACCACGAAAAAATTACCAGTGCGCTGCTTGAACTGGACCGGGCAATCTGGCAGGGAAAACAGGACCGGGAGAGCGATGAAACCATCTCCGAGGCCAGAGAAATCCTTCGAGACCAGATGACCGTCGTCGGAGCGGCGCTGAAATCGGGCCCTGGAACGAGGACTGAATGCCTGGCGCCCCTGGTGAATGCCTTTCTGGAACTCCGAAACCGTTTCCGGAAGAACGGGCAGTACCCCGAAGCCGATGCCATCCGCGACTGTCTTCACCGGGCCGATATACGGATCGAAGACACGCCTGAAGGGGCGCGGTGGCACATTAGAGATCAGTGAACTGGAGAAATGGTCGACTATGTATTTGGCGTGAGGCTAATGAGATCTCTAAATTCTCTTGTAATAACCAATCCAATTAACCCAATTAAAAGGCATCAACCAACACTCTAAACCATCTAAACGGTCAAAACGATCCGGAAGAGCAAAACCCCAAGGCCTGCCAACCATGCTGAATCACAAGCCTATTTCTATTCTTTTATCGGCTGAAACCGGTCAACCCGGGCTCTTTTCTTTTCTGACCTATTTGCATGAAATGCCGCACATTAAGGTCGAGTCGGCGGATGCTGTGCCCATGTCGATGCCATATGAAATCGACGTTCTGATGACCATTGGCCCTGATCACTGGCGAGAAGCCAAATCAGAGATCGAAAATTTTGTCTCCACAGGTGGGGTCTGGTTGCATCTTCTGAAAGATTCTGAAGCCGGCTTGCCCGACATGTTCGGAGTTCGTCCAGGACCGGTCGGCCCCAATACCGAACTTCGGGTCGAATTTGCCGATCGCAGTCACCCGATGGCATTACGATTGCCGGAATCGATTTACCTGTTCAACAACCAGCGAGAACTTGAAAGAATCTCAGACGGAGTTGAGCCGCTGCTGGAGATCGACTGGCAATTTACCCGTCAGGCCGTGATGACAGCCAGGGCTGTCGGCAAGGGGCACGCGATCTGCACTACGCTGGCGGCTTTGGATGCGCCAGGGCTTCAGCAGATCTTATACCGGGTTCTCTCCTACCATGCCGGCAAGATGCAGGATAAACACCTGGGTGTCGGCATTCTCGGGTTCGCCCCGTCGGTCGGCAGGCTCCACGGGCTCGGCGCCAGAGCCACAGACGGCCTTCGGTTTGCGGCGATCTGTGATCTTGATCCGGAACGATTGGCCGTTGCTGAAAAAGATTTTCCGAATATCCGTGTCTACGACTCGGGAAAAGCCATGGCCGAGGATCCGAACGTGGATCTCGTGATCGTGGCCACACCCCCCAATTCACACGCCGCCATATGTGTGGAGATGCTGTCTGCCGGCAAACACGTGTTGTGCGAAAAACCGCTTGCACTGAACCGGCAGGAAACCGACCGGATGGTCGAAGCTGCCGAGCGTCACGGGGTCCACCTGAGCTGTCATCAGAATCGGCGTTTTGACGAAGACTACCTGATGATTCGAAAAGTCCTGATGGAGAACCGGATCGGCGAACTGTTTTATCTGGAGTCCTTTGTCGGCGGTTTCGGCCACCCCTGTCCGCACTGGCATTCCCACTCGCCGATCTGTGGCGGCACGACTTACGACTGGGGGGCCCATTATCTCGATTGGATTGTCGGACTGATGCCGGACCCGGTCGCGGCGGTGACGGCCACCCGCCATAAGCGGGTGTGGCAGGATGTCACAAACGCGGATCAGGAACGGATACAGATCCGGTTTGACGGAGGCAAGGAGGCCGAGTTCATCCATTCGGAAATAGCGGCCATCCGGAAGCCGAAGTGGTATCTGTTGGGTACCGAAGGGGCCCTTGTCGGCGAATGGCGGGACACGATTGTTTACCGAAGCGACCCGGATATCTACTTTCAATGGGACGAGATTCCACCCACAGAGATGCCGCCAAAGTTAACGATCTTTCGCAAACGGCCATCCGGCGACATCGAACGGACCGAGCCGGCCATGATAGGGTCTCACGCCCCCACGTTCCTGCCGGAACACCGACCGGTCCGCTATCCGTTCCACCAGAACCTGGCCGACCACCTGCTGACCGGAGAGCCGCTGGCCGCACCACTGGCGGATTCGGTAAAAGTGGTGGCAATCCTCGAGGCTGCCGTCCGTTCCATGCAAAACGACGGGCGCCTGGAGACTCTCGATGACTGAATTGCTGGCATGGGGGATTCTGGGCACGGCCACCATTGCCCGAAAATGCGTGATTCCTGCCATTCACGCCTCCAGTAGCAATACCGTTCAGGTTATCGGGTCCCGCGATCCGGCGTCGGCAGGCTCCCTTGCCCGGAAACACGACATTCAATCGGTGGTCGAGGGGTATGACGCTGTCTTGAAGGACCCGCATGTCGAAGCGGTCTACATTCCCTTGCCGAACCACCTGCATCGCGAGTGGGCCATAAACGCCTTTGAGGCCGGAAAACATGTCCTGTGTGAAAAACCTCTGGCAGTAAATGCCCTGGAGGCCGCGGAAATGATCGCAGCCGCACAGGATGCGGGCAAGATGCTCATGGAAGGGTTCATGTACCGCTTTCACCCCCGCAGTCGGCGTATATTTCAAATGACGGCAGAAGGACGGATCGGTGTGTTAAAACTGGTTAGGGCCGCGTTCTGCTATCGGATGGACGAGACGTTGCGGCGGTCCGGGAAGAACTTTCGCCTTCGGCCTGAAACGGGAGGGGGGGCGCTGCTGGATGTGGGCTGTTACGGGGTGAGCACAGCACGATGGTTTTTCGGCAAAGAGCCAATTTCCGTGCAGGCCCAGGCCGAATATCACCCCAACGGGGTGGACGTACACCTGGTCGGTACATTAAAGTTCGAAGGCGGCGGTCTTGCCGTTGTAGAGGCCAGTTTCATCTCGGCGCTACAGCAAACCTTTACCCTGGTCGGTAGCGGAGCTGTCGTTGAACTGCCCCATGACGCCTATATCCCCTGGGAGAAGGACGCGGTCTATTCCATTCGGAATGTTGATCAGGAAACTGGCGAAACGATAACCGTCCCGGGCGACGATGAATATCGACTCATGGTCGAACATTTTGCAGACGTAGTACAAGGTCGGAGTCAGCTTGACCACCCCCCTGAGGACAGCCTTGCCAACATGCGTATCCTCGATGCACTGGCAGAGGCAGCCATATCCGGACGAACGGTCTATATCGAGGAATGAAACCGACCATGTCAAACCTCCATGTCGCACCAGGGACAAGAACGTTATCCAAGATTTTTGATCTCCGAGTGAACATGACATCCGTTGGATGGGAAATATGAAACGGCCCGCGAGGCAGCTAACGACGTCGCCATCGGACCAACGGTCCGTTGTCCGAAATATCAGCTTCGACGATCTCCATTCCCTATGGACGTCAACCGATGCCGACTTCGAGTGGTCCTGTCTGTTCACCCTGCCGATCTGGTTGAATTGTTGGTGGGACGCGTTTGCCGAGGGTGACCGGCTGCATCTTCTCCTTGTTGAAGATTCAAGGGGTCTGCTCGGCTGCGCCCCTTTGAAACGCCGCGGCTCCACTGCGACCTTCGTGGGCAGCCCCAATGTCTGCGATTATCTCGATCTTGTCTCAGTACCGGAACGCCGTCGTGAGTTCGCAACGGCCCTCTTCGACTATTTTAATACGGAGGGGCTTCTGGAACTGGATTTGTATGGCGTGAGAGAGGATGCCCTGGTCTGGTCCGATCTTATTCCCCGCGCCAAGGCATCCGGATGGGAGGTGATCTGCGAGACGGAAGGAATATCCTATGGCATTGATTTGCCGTCAAGCTGGGAAGACTTTCTCTTTCAGCTAAACGGAAAGCAGCGCCATGAACTGAGGCGCAAACTTCGTCGCCTCGAGGAGGCCGGTGATGTCCATTTTCGAATCATCGAGTCACCGGCTCAGGTGCCTGATGAATTTTACACGTTTATTGACCTATTTAGAACCGGTCCTGCAAGTAAGGCGGCCTTCATGACCGATGCCATGTTCCGTTTTTTTCATTCCCTGGCCGTGGCCTTTGCAGAACAAAATATTCTGAAAATCGGACTTCTGGACATTGATGGAACGAGCGTTTCGGCAGTGCTGTGCTTTGACTACCGGTCGACCCGGTATTTGTACAACAGTGGGTATGCTCCGGGCCACCCATCCCTTAGCGTCGGACTGCTCTGCAAAGCCTTTAGCATTCGGAACGCCATCGACTCCGGACTCGCTCGCTACGATTTTCTCAAGGGGGAGGAGGATTATAAGCGACGGCTCGGTGGAAAGCCCAGGAACATCCATCGGTGTCATTTCAAACGGGCATCGTCATAGCTGTTTGCCCAATCGTTAACTTCCTGAAAACATCCATTAATCCAAAAATGGCCAACTCAAATCCGAAAAGAGCACGTGTGAACCCGCTAAGTGTTGCCATGCTCTCCATTCATTCCAGTCCCATTGGCGCCATCGGGACGAAAAATACCGGTGGTATGAGTGTTGTGGTGACGGAAACGGCCAAGGAACTGGGGGCCTTGGGTCATTCTGTCGATATTTTCACAGCGGCAGGGAACGGGCACCCCGAATCGATTGTCCGGCTGGAACCCAATGTCCGGCTGATATACTTGAACACAGAACCTCCGGAAATTCCAAAGTCCGAGTTGTTTCATCACCTTCCCCGAATCTATGACACCCTTGAAGCCTTTGTGACCCGCGACGGCCGGTCATACGATCTGGTGCACAGCCATTATTGGCTGTCGGGAAGGGTAGGGAATTGGGCGGGGAGCCATTGGGGGCTACCCCACGTGATCACATTTCATACACTGGCAGTGTTGAAAACCGACTTGGGGCCTTCTAAAGCGGAACCGGATCTCAGAATGGAATGGGAACACAGACTGGCCCACTCTTGCAGCCGGATGCTGGTGGCCACATCCAATGAGAGAAAGACGTTGATCGATCAATGGGGCGTTCCCGAATCCAAGGTGACCGTCGTACCGTTTGGCGTGAATATGAACACCCTCCACATCGGGGATCCTGTGGATGCCAGAAACCGACTGGGGTTGGACACCGACGCTGTGATTCTTCTCTTTGTCGGCCGTTTTGTCTCACTTAAAGGCATCGAGCGGCTGATGGAAGCCGTCGCTGCAATGGATGCTTCGCAGAGTTTGCACCTCCTGTTGATCGGTGGTGACGGTCCGGGTGCCCAATCAACCCTGCGGTTGAAGGATCTATCCGATCATTTGGGAATCGTTGATAAGATCCGTTTTCTGGGTTCCATATCACATTCCGACATGGTCCTTTACTACAATGCCGCAGATCTTTTGGTGCTACCTTCCTATTATGAAAGTTTTGGTCTGGTCGTTCTCGAATCCCTTGCCTGCGGGACTCCGGTAGCCTCAACACCCGTCGGGATCTCGGTATCGGTCATTCAAAACGGCAAAAACGGGCGCATCATAGAGGATGCCTCACCGGCTGGTATCGCCGAGTCCCTGGCGCACGTTTTGCGTTGGATAAAATCAAACCGGATGTCTCCAAGAGACATCCGAACCTCCATTTCAACCTATGCCTGGGGCAATGTGGCAAGGGCCATGCACCATGAGTATGTGAAGGCCATCGATGAACATAACCCGAACATTGCATGAAATCTGTTCAGCAAATATCTGAAGCAAAACGATAACATGGCCCTGAGGTGATTATCGGTGCATAGAGCCGCAATACAAATTGTCACGTAAAAAAAAACATCAACAACTTGAACAGATATCACCTTGGTGCAATATCCGGGTTAACAGCGCGGGTAATGGATCGCATGAAGGGATGTGACCACTGAAACCCAGCCCGCACCATACAACAGATGGGGTTTAGAGATATGAACGACATTCATGCAGATATCATGGTCATATCGGCACACCCGGATGATGCGGAGTTCGGTGCCGCCGGAACCGTGGCGAAGTGGACCGGGGCAGGTCAAGCGGTTGTTTATGTGGTGTGCACCAGCGGCGACAAAGGCACCAGCGACCGGGATCTGACGTCCGAAGCGCTGATAGACATCCGGGAACAGGAGCAGCGCGATGCTGCACGCCTTCTGGGCGTCAAGGATGTTGTTTTCCTGAAGTACCGGGATCAGGAATTGGAGGACACACCGGATTTTCGAAAAAATATCGTCCGACAGATCCGTCGGTTCCGCCCACGGACCATTGTGACCTCTGATCCATATCGGCGCTACATCTGGCATCGGGACCATCGCATCGTTGGACAGGTCACACTAGACGCCGTGTTTCCGTACGCCCGAGATTATCTGGCCTATCCGGATCTGATTCAAGAAGGACTCGAGCCTCACAACGTGGCTGAGATCCTCTTCTACGCAGCGGAAGACATTAACTTCCGTTCGGATATTACGGAGACCTTTAACCTGAAGCTTGCCGCCCTTCGATGTCATGAAAGTCAGGTGAGAGAGTTCGGCATCGACGATCTGGAAACCTGGCTGAGAAAACGATGCCGGCAAATGGCTGAAGGCGAGGCGTTCGAATTGGGAGAGGCGTTCTATCGTGTCAAAGCACCCAGATAAGGGTTCCACTGCAGAAAACGCAACACATCGGGGTACCGGCGAATCGTAGCCATACTATTTTAAACACAATAGCAAATTCGAAGCACGAAATTCGAAGCTCGAAACAATGTCAAAAAATATAATGACCAAAATCTCAAACAAGAATCACCGACATGCCCTGTCCGTTGTTTGGCGTTTTGGTCATTTAGAATTGGAATTTGTTTCGGATTTAAACGATCACTCTATATCACCGTAATCACTCCTGGCCTCGAAAGGTTCAGATCTCGGGTTCCCAATAACTGACCTCCGGCAGTGCGTCAGAACGGTCTGAATTGATAATGAATGTGGTCACCGATCCGTGGGACGGATAGCCGGAAGGTATACCGAGGGGACCCAACCGACCTTTGTAGCTGGGATGCAGCGCAACCCCTTTGGCCCAAAGCAGCGCAAAGGTGATGACATCGCCGTGGGTGACGGCGGCCACTCCATGGCTGCCATGCCAGCGGGTTACCCGCTTGAAAAATTCCATCGTCCGCCCGAGAATATCTTCGGGCTGCTCAAAATCGGGCCCGGCGCCGGTATACACATCTCCCCGAAGCGCATCGGCCGCCTCCGACGGTCCGCCCTCGAACGGCGAATGGATTTCGGTAATCAAACGGGAGGTCCGAATTTTGTTCTGACGGGTTGCTCTTCTAAGCTCATTGGCGGTCTGTCGGGCTCGTAACAAGGGGCTGCTGTACAGTGCGGTTATCGGCAAGTCATGAAAGAAGACGGCGGCCGATCGAGCCTGTTCGATACCCCTGTCGGACAAACGGAACCGGGGAAGACGGCCGTATACGATGTGTCGTGGATTGTGCACGTGCCCGTGACGGACCAAATGAATATGCGTGCGACCGGAAGCCATTTTGTTTTTCGGACAATTGATTTTCTCCATGATATAGCATACACAAACAGCGGCCCCAACTACAAGGTAGACCGCTGTTTCATTATTCTAAACATCTGTGAGATAGAATCATGGAGTTTGCTTTACGATCATGGTGCTCCTTTCCGGATCGGGCAGATCGAACTCTGCCAGGCGGAAACTGATCAAACGGTCAAATTCCCCGGACGCCCCCACGCTGTTAAATACCCGCCAGCGCCCATCGGGCATCTGCACAGACAATACGGTGTGGTCCATGTAGTAGCCTCCCACCTTGATCAGTGGGTTTCGGTAGATCACCCCTTTAATCCCGTACGGATAACCCAGTTTTCGCAAGGTCATACCGGCAAAAAAGGTGATATCTTCGCAGTCTCCGCGAAAATTGCTTTTGACAAGCTCAGCGTAGGTCTTCCAGTGATCTTTCGGGAAGGGTTCGGACTCATATTTCACCACCAGAAGACAACCGGCGACGATGTCTCTCACCAAAGTAGAGGTCCATCCTTCGGATTCCTGCCGGTGCTGCCATTCCCGGATCTTGTCTTGATAAACGGATTCCGGATTGGCCGGTTGAAAATAGGCGCTGCAACCGGTCATCATCCAGAATACAGCAATGGGTAAAACACCGTACCTAATGTGGTTCTTCACTAATTTACAGCGTTCCATAAGAGGCTCCTTCATCGTTACTTCGCTCTTGATGGTCCGATTGACAGAGACCCTGCATATCTAGACCTCCGGAGACTCTGGTCCACGACGGTGTGTACCTTCATAGGGGGCGCTTGTCGGGTGATCGATATGCGAAGAGGACCTCTGCCCGGAGGTTCCCGCTCTTTTCAGCCACTGGAAATGGGGAGCAACTTCGATGCCACGGACCTAATGACATGGTAGCATCCGTTAAGCCCATGAAAATGGTCGAGAATTAAATTAAAACAACAATTCTGATGGATTGAGGCACGGACGGGATGACAAATAACGTCATTGTGATGACATGTATTGTCAATTCTGGGGGAGCATCATGGGGAACACACAGAACGGGAGAGATAGGGCTGTCCGGTCATGGCGAAGGGCTGGTTATCGGCAGGGACCCGGCGGATATCGATTCTCCGGGTGGGTCTTCTCCGGGCTCTTGGGGCAGTTTTGAGATGAGTTCCTTGGCGGCCTTTTCGATGACCGCCTGCAGTGTGACCGCCCTCTCGTCGAATGTTTCAACGGAATAATTCAATTCATGAACACCTTCCCATGCAATGGTCCCTTCTGCAGCATCCCAAATCTGGAAAAACAGCCGCAGGGTGGCGTATTTGGTCTCCATGAGCCTTAACCCCAGCGCCCCAAGGCGATTCATGGATCCCTGATCAAAACCCTGCAGCTTGAGTTGGGCGGTATATTTTGCCCGGGTCACGTTCGACAGTTTTAGCAGGGTGTCCCGTTTGAAGATACCGGTATTCCGATAATCCAGATACATTTGATGGTATTCGTCGGCATATCCGGATTTATTTATAATGCCGAGCGTTTCCGGCAGCGTCAGACAGCGAATTCCAGGGCGCTCCTGCTTTAGGACATGAGCGAAGGTGAACGCGACCGCCTGCTTCTCTTCCTCCTGTCCGGTCACCGTCGAAGGTGTAATAAATGCGAGGCCATAGGCTTCCAGGTCTCCGGGCTCCAGGGTCAAGGTCTGGTGGGACCCCCTGGAATGGACTTGTGTCCCGGCGCCGCAACCGAAGATCAGGAAGCCGCAACACAAGACCATGGCGATCATAAACCCGTATTGTTTTCCGAGCATGCCATCAACGCTGTGGGGATAAACTCCCATCCATCGATCTCCAAATAATCCCCCTGCGGGTTCGGCAGGAGGGACTATAAATTGTAGGAAAAGGAAAGCCCTCCAAACGGGGCCGGATCGTATGTCGAGTCGGTGATGTCGACCCCGTCGACCGACTCCAGACGAAGGTCCCCGGCCAGTTCCACGCCGATCAACAAGCTCGCCTGGAAATTTTTATTGAATCGGTACGTGGCACCTCCATAAAGCGGGAATGAGCGATCTTCTCCCACCCCTTCAGGGGCGACGCCGGTGTCATCAAGGCGAAATCGCAGCCGCTCATACCGTCCGCCGAGCAACAGGGACCATTTTTCAGAGGCTTTCCAGCCCAGTACCAATCCGGGGCCCTGGGTGGCACCCAGGCCACGGCCCGTCTCCAACCGGAGTCGATCCGTAATTTTCCAATTGATCAGCAGCACCGGAAACAGGCTTGGACTGTCTTCAATTTGAGTCAGTATCCCAAATCCGGGTCCAATGCTCAAGCGATTGCTAACGCGATAACTGAAACCGGCGAATCCACCACCGGTGAGTCCGTCCGAAAAATTGGCGCCGCTTTCAGCGGTCGCTCTTAGGGTGGGTACCGCAATAACGGTCCAATTTCGGTTGAAACTGTATCGCATCGGCACGCTGAGTCGAATGTTTTGGATATTGCCCCATGGGGACAGAGCGCCGAATCCCGTGCTTCCCGAGAAACCATAATCGTCGTAACCATATCCGATTGCCACAGATAGACTCCGCCGATAATCTGGCATATAGGTGGCCCCGCCCTCAATGAAAAACCGGTTCACACCAAAACTGCCACCCGTATCGATGTCGCTGTTCGGCTGATACACATACCCGCCGCGCACAAAGGGCGACCAGCCCGTTTTTACCTGAGGACCCTGTTTCGATTCCGGTTCGCCCTGGGAAACCCCCCAGCTCGGGAAGATCAACAATATACATAGACATGCCACAATGAAACGGATCCGTTTTTTGGGTGAGAATCGGGTGAAGCGTCGCATATAGAATGAAACCTCCATGTTGATTTTTAAGTCCGCTTCTCATAAATCCTGTGTGTGGTCTAAGTCAAGGGAATGCCGGAAAAGGGACGCGAAATTCAATCGCGTTCCGTTGTGCCGTCACCGCAGCCGGTTCACCGGTTCGCAAGATCATGCGCCAGGTTGGCCCAACCTTAACGGATGGAATGAATCCATGAAATCGATACTCCCCATGAAAAATACGATTCAGGAGTATGCCTGGGGGTCACATACCGCCATTGCGGACCTGCTGGGCTTACCGGTCCCGTCCAAACAGCCCCAAGCTGAACTGTGGATGGGCGCCCATCCCAAGGCCCCTTCCATGGTTGCCGTGAATGCAGACTGGCATCCGCTGAATCAATTGATTGCAGAGTCTCCAGATGAATTTATAGGTCATTCAACGGCAATGCGGTTTGGCAGTCGCTTGCCATATCTTTTTAAAATACTGGCTTCGGCACGTCCCCTGTCCATCCAGGCCCATCCGAATCTGGAACAGGCGAGGGAAGGATTCGACCGCGAAAACCGGGAAGGTATTGCCCTCGATGCACCCAACCGAAACTACCGGGATGACAACCACAAGCCCGAAATCCTCTGTGCGGTGACCCCTTTCTGGGCGCTTTGCGGATTTCGACCCATCGACGAAATGCTATCCCTCTTTTCTCAGCTCGAGATCACCGGACTGAAGGCCCAGATCCATGATTTGGCCGCCCATCCCGGACCAGATGGCCTTCACCGATGTTTCGAATCACTCATGGGTTTAGACACCGAGCGAAAATCCCGCGTCACTGCCCAAGCCGTAGAGAAGGCCCGCAGGCTGGTCGACCAGGACCCTGTGTTTCAATGGATAACCGAATTGAATGATGCCTACCCGGGGGATATCGGTGTTCTCTCACCAGTGCTGCTGAATCTGATCGAGCTGCAGCCGGGGCAGGCCATCTCTCTTTCGGCGGGTGAACTGCACACCTATTTGGAGGGTACCGGCATCGAGCTGATGGCAAACTCCGACAACGTGCTTCGGGGAGGCCTTACGTCGAAGCACATGGATGTGCCGGAACTCATTAAGGTGCTCACGTATACACCCCGCCGCGTTTCGGTTTTGGAACCCCGGCAGGTCAGGGAGACAGAAGAACGGTATAGGACCATCGCAGACGAGTTCACCCTTTCACGGATCACCCTAAAGCCGGGTGGCATTCACAGCTCGGAAGAAATCCGAAGCACCGAGATCCTTCTGTGTATGGCGGGTAAAGTGACTATCGTCGGGGACGCGGAAGATACTTCGGTTTCAAAAGGAATGTCTGTCCTGGTTCAGGCCGCTGCAGCCCCATATATTATCAAGGGGGAAGGGGTGTTGTATAAGGCGGCCGTACCCCTGTAAAAATGCCGGATAACTTGCAAAGAGTTCAGCACGGGTTATGGTGTAGTTACTTTTGTTCCACACAATAAGGAACTTCAACGATTGGAGACGCCGCTATGAACCAGGACACCGGCAACATCGAAAAGGGGATACCGTTTCACCTCTCCGAAAACATCGCCTACGCGATCGGATCGGTGGTCAGCAAAACACTTCTCAAAAAAGAGTGCGGAAACATCACGTTGTTCTCGTTTGAACAGGGTCAGGGCTTGAGCGAACACACCGCTACCTTCGATGCGGTGGTGTATATCCTGGACGGCGCCGCCGAAATCACCATCGGTGGAAAAGCCAAGACGGTGCGCGAAGGGGAATTGCTGATCATGCCGGCAAACGTACCCCACACCCTTCAGGCCGTTGAGCGGTTTAAGATGCTGCTAATCATGATCAAAAGCGAATAAGCTCGGTATTTGGAATTGGGAATTGGGTATTCGGCATCTTGGGCATCCGTGTTGGGCCGGCGTAGCCGGTGTTGACAGCGCTGTTAGCCGCTAATACCGGATACCGAATACCAAATACCCCTACCTAAATGCATCTCATACCATCACGATGGTCACACCATGAGGAGGCCTTGATTCATGCCACGGTACACTGGAATCAACCATCTGGCGATGGCGACGGGCGATATGGATGGGACGGTGCGGCTGGTGGCCGGATTGGGCCACCCCGGGTATCGGCACTATTTTTTTGAAATCTCCGCCCACGACATGATCGCCTTCTTTGAGTGGCCCGGTGTGGCGCCATTACCGGAAAAAGATCACGGGGTCCCTGTGAAGGGACCCTACGGTTTTGATCATGTCTCGTTCGAGGTGGAATCCGACGACGACCTGTGGGAGATCAAGGATCGTCTGGAAGCGGCCGAGATGTGGGTGTCGGAAATGATCGACCACGGATTTATCCATTCCATCTATACATTTGACCCGAACCACATCGCCATTGAGTTCAGTGCGCCCGTAGCGGGGGTGAATGTGAGGGAACGGCCGGCGATGCGCGATTCCCACCCCTCGGCGATCACTCTGGAAGGATCCGAGCCGCAGCAGGGTAAATGGCCGTCAGTCATGACACCGACACCCGATGAGGACAAACAGATCTATCCGGGGGAGGGGACTGTTTTTAGAAAGGAAGATGGACGGCGTCCATAGACCCCCGTGAGCGGCAGGGCCGCATGCCATAAAACTGTTCCACAATGTGATGTCTTCATTTTTCTCTCACCCAAGCAAACATCACTCCCGTCTGAAGTGCGGACAAGGCCATAAAATAGACCATCCAAAAGGGGATTCCCCACACCACGGGTTGATCCTTACCCCATGCCCAGAAATCCATGCCGAGTACGAATATC
>Ga0056120_1000066_pt1 | contig 21110 bp, 15 predicted proteins | sample WorMettaBAHAMAS2_FD_71121 | JGI IMG/M metagenome (GOLD analysis project Ga0056120, IMG submission 71121) | Marine gutless worms symbiont microbial communities from Max Planck institute for Marine Microbiology, Germany - Olavius tantulus BAHAMAS.2 ...
TGAGATCTATTTTTGCAACCAGAAGATTGCGCAACTAAATGTAAAAGAACAATGAAACACGAAAAGTGTTACCTATGTCTCCGAACACGTGTCACCCTTGTCCCCGGTCCGTACAATGGGCGTGGGGATAGTGTTGCGTTTTGACAAATGACGCGGTATCGATAACAAACACCGATTCATCGCTGTGACATCAATGAGGCAGGAGAAGAAAAAATGACCGCAGAAGCCAATGTGGAACAGGTTCCAAACAAATTCTGCGACGGGCTGGATAAGCTCATTATGAGTATCGGACACGTGGTGATGTGGACCAATGTCATTCTGGTGGTTGTCATCATCCTTCAAGTCGTCCTCCGATACGGGTTTGGCCAGGGACTGGTGGTTCTGGAAGAACTCCAGTGGCACCTGTACGCCATCGGGATCATGTTTGGGGCGTCCTACGCCCAGGTCCTCGATTCCCACATCCGGGTCGACATCATCCACGCCAGACTTTCGGACAAGTGGAAAATGCGCTGGGATCTCTTCGGAATCATTTTTCTCCTGTTGCCGTTTATCATCATCATTTTTCACCAGAGTTTGGATTTTGTCTACGAATCATGGCGGGTCAATGAGCGATCCGATGCCCCCATGGGCCTTCCCTGGCGCTGGCTGATCAAGTCGGTGATCCCGATCAGCTTCGGGCTGCTGTTTGTGGCAACCCTTTCCCGCCTGGTCAGGATCATCGCTTCCTTGAGGAGGGCATAACATGGAATTCAATGAGTACCTCGTCATCGCCATGTTCCTGACCTTTATCGGATTCCTGTTCACCGGGTTTCCGATCGCCTGGGTGCTGGGCGGCGTCGCCTGTATCTTTACCCTGGTGGGCTACATGTCGGACCTCTGGTTCGGCACCTGGACCGGTCTGGATTATTTGACCCTCGGCATGTCGGTCAACCGTGTGTTTAAATTCATGGACAACTGGGTGCTGGTGGCTCTTCCCATGTTTATTTTCATGGGACTGATGCTGGATCGATCCGGTATCGCCGAAGGCCTCATGAAATCCATGCAGAACCTGTTCGGCAAGGTCCGGGGCGGCCTGGCCGTGACGGTGACCACCATCGGCATTATTCTGGCGGCATCCACCGGTATCATTGGCGCATCGGTGGTGCTGCTCGGTCTGCTATCCCTGCCGGCCATGCTGAAACAAGGCTACTCAAAAACTCTGGCCCTGGGGACCATCGCCGGTTCCGGAACCCTCGGCATCCTGATTCCCCCCAGCATCATGCTGGTCATCATGGCGGACCAGCTGGGCCTGTCCGTGGGAGACCTGTTCATGGGCGCCGTATTGCCCGGTGTCATCCTTGGGCTGCTCTACATCAGTTACATTCTCATCTTTTCCCTGATACGACCGGACGCAGCCCCCCTGGATCCGGATCGAAAGCCGATCAAACTGCATATGCTGTGGGACGTGTTCAAGCACATCCTGCCGCCGGCGGCACTCATCGTGGCGGTTCTCGGATCCATTTTCGCCGGTATTACCACGCCCACCGAGGCCAGTGGGGTGGGCGCAATGGGTGCCACGATCCTGGCAGGGATCAACAGGAAACTGAACTGGAAAGTCCTGGTCGAGGTGACCAAGGCCTGCTTCAATACCACAGCTTATATTTTTGCGATTTTTCTCGGGGCCACCTGCTTCGCCTTGGTGCTCCGGAGTCTGGGCGGCGATGAATTCATCGAGCGCATCCTGACCGGTATCCCCTTGGGCCCCTACGGCATTATGATTGTTATTTTAATAGCGATTTTCATGCTCGGGTTTTTCCTGGACTGGATCGAAATCACCCTGATCGTGCTCCCATTGATCGCGCCGGTGGTGTCCAACCTCGGATTCCAGATCGAAGGTCACGGGGTGGTCGAAAATCCGGAACTGGTCTGGTTCGTCGTCCTGATCGCCGTCAGTCTCCAGACATCGTTTCTCACCCCGCCGGTGGGGTTCGCCCTCTTTTACTTGAAGGGAATCTGTCCCCCGGAAATTGAACTGGTCGACATCTACAAAGGGGTCACCCCCTTTATCATCCTCCAGCTGATCGGACTGATCATTGTTATACTGTGGCCCCAACTGGTGATCTGGCTGCCATCGATAGCATACCGATAGCGTTCCATTTCTGTCTCGGAATGTTTCCCGAACACCGCTGTTTGGGGGGAGGAGGCCAATCATGAAAAGATATTTTCTTTTCGCTCTCTTTCTTTTCCTGCTTCAATGCGCCCTGGTATACAGTCCAACGGTCCGAGCCGATTCAGGCGAGTATCGCCTCGGCATTGCGCTTGGACTATCCGGGACCGGAGCGCCCTACGGAAAGGAAGCCGTCGAGGGCGCCGAGTTGGCGGTCAATGAAATCAATGCCGCCGGAGGGCTTCTCGGCGAATATCCCATCCGCCTGTATATACGGGACACCCAAACACATCCGGAAACCGCCAAAAAGGTGGTCCGCTCGCTGATCGCCGATTCGAAGGTTCACAGCGTGATCGGCACCTATTCCAGTGCGTGCGCCCTGGCCATAAAACCGATCCTCAAGAAGAGCCGTGTCCTGCATATCGCCCTCATCAGTAATTCTGAGAACATCACGAAAAAAGACCCCAGCCCCTACACATTTTCCGTGGTGCCGAATACGTACATGATGTCCAAGGCCGTGGTCATGGGGGTTGCCGAGCTGGCCAAAAAGAAGGGATGGACGCAATACGCGACCATCGCATCCGATTACGCATGGGGCCGATCGAACCAGGAAATCCAGGTCGACCTGATGCGGGAAGCCGCTCCCCAACTCACCCTGGTAGGAGCCTACTGGCCGCGTCTGGGGCAGACCCGGTTTAATTCCTTTATCGTCGATATCATGGCCCGAAAGGCCGATTTCGTCCTCAGTTCCATTGCCGGGGCCGATAATATGTATTGGTTGAGAGACGGGAGAGATTATCGACTCTTCAAAACAGTCGCTACCCCGGGGGGGCTGATCAGCGTTCATGAGCTCATCAAGCAGGCCCGGGGGATCCGCCGCGGCACTTACGGGCGCTGCCGTGCCCCCTTCTTCGCTCACATGGACAATGCCACCATGAAAACCTTTGTAAACAACTATCGGGCGAAGTTTGGCCGGTATCCCAGCGACTGGGCCGTCCTGCTGTACGATGCGGTCCATGTACTTCGCCAGGGAGCTGAAAGGGCCGGTGCGATAGATACGGAAGCGGTCCGGAAAGCGTTAAAAGGCGCGACGGTTGAAACGACCCGGGGTGCATTTTACTTCCGGAAGATCGACAACCAGCTGAGCTGCTCGGCGTATTTCGGCCGGGTGGCGGATGATGCGAACTATCCGTTCCCCATCTACCACGACCTGATGGAATTCAAAGGCCCGGACATCTGGCGGCCCGAAGCGGAGATCCAGGCGGCCAGAAAATAGAAATAAGTTCCGTCTGCCCGCCTGCCCGCTCGCCCGGCGAAGCTCCGCAGGAGCGAAGACGGGTTGACCCGTGAGCCCGTTGGCCCGTGTACCCGTTTGACCGGTACTTTGGAATATCTTGACAATTCTTGATTGGTCGCGTTACTATGTCATAATTCAACCTGATCCGAAAGCAGACCTGCTGTTCATTACCTGAGTTATTGCTCAACCGATTAGTTCTCGCTAAACCGATTCCCCCCATCCTTTCTATTCCTACAACATTTTGCGTTTAGTTTTGGAGGTCGCCAATGGCTGAAGAAAACTATAAACGCAAGCTTACCGCCATTCTCAGCGCGGACGTTGTTGGCTACAGCCTTCTCATGGCCGACAATGAGCTGGCCACCGTTGCTATCCTAAAATCCTACAAAGAGACCATGACCTCAGTGATTCAGGCGCACAACGGGCGAGTGGTGGACGCTCCGGGTGACAATCTGCTGGCTGAATTTGCCAGCGCACTGGATGCGGTCAATTCTGCCGTAGAGATTCAACAAAAGATTAGCGCCAAAAATGCGGAACAATCCGACGATCAACAGATGCAATTTCGTATCGGCATCAACATCGGTGATGTGATCCATGAGGGTGATTCCATTTACGGTGACGGGGTGAATGTGGCGGCCAGAATTGAGAGTCTGGCCGATCCGGGCGGTGTCTGCATATCCCGAAGTGTATTCGATCATGTCAAGAAAATGCAGGATTTTGGGTTTGAATACCTAGGCGAACAGGCGGTCAAAAACATCACCGAACCGGTCCGGGTCTATCGCATCCTCGCCGATCCGGCTGCGGCCGGTAAAGTCCTTGGCGAAAAGAGGTTTATAGGTAGAGCATCGCGCAAAGTGGCCTTAACTGCAATTCTGGCTCTGGCTATCGCGCCGGCGGCTTGATTTTATACAATATCTACCTTTATCGGTCGGGAAGGATATAGCCCACCTCAGATGATAAAGCTTTCCCACAGGTGCCCGATGAACCTTCCATCGCCGTTCTGCCGTTCGAAAATATGAGTGGCGATCCGGAGAAGGAGTATCTTATCGATGGAATAACCGATTCACTCATCACTGGGCTTTCCAGAGTACCCGACCTTTTTGTCATCTCCCGAAAGTCAGTATTCACCTATAAAGGAAAAGCCGTGGATGTTGGCAAAGTAGGAAAAGAATTGGGTGTACAACATGTGCTTGAAGGGAGTGTTGGTATTGCCGATGATCGGGTGAGGATTTCAGCGCAGTTAACAGACACCATTACAAGGGGGCATATATGGTCCGAACGCTATGAGCGAAAAATGACAGACATTTTTCAATTGCAGGATGACATTACTCAGAAGATTTTGGAAGCACTTCAAATCCAGCTGACGGTTGGGCAAGAAGCCCGCGTTTATGCAAAGGGAACAAACAACCTGGATGTGTATTTGAAATTTATAAAAGCGCGTGATCTCATCCTCAGAATCAATAAAGAAGACAACCGATTAGGCAAACAACTAATAAATGATGTGATTCAATTGGCTCCTGGTTTTGCAGCAGCCTATTTTGTTCTGAGCACCGGACATTTTATTGACATAATGGTCGGGTCAACGGATTCACCAAAGAATTCTTTAATGAAGTCAATTGAATATAGTAAAAAAGCGATCGCCATGGATGAAACATTGTCTTCTGCTCATGGCTTCCTGGGATTCCTTTATGCGAATATTAGGAGATATGATGAGGGTGTTGCGCTCTGTCGGCGTGGCGTCGAGTTCGGTCCCACGGATGAAGCGGCACATCGTTATCGGGCGTTGGCTCTCAGATACTCCGGGAAATGGGATGATGCATTAAAAGCTTCACGACGGGCAGTTCGTCTCAATCCCTTTCCCGACAGCGGTACGCTCCATGGATTGGGGATAGCTTACGCCATGAAAGGGCAGTATGACAAAGCAATCGAAGCTAGTAAAGAAGCAACGTTGAAAAATCCAGACAACTTGGTCTCACAGGCCGTCCTAGCCTTAGTCTATGGCATGGCAGACCGAATAGAGGAGGCCCAACAAGCCGCTGCGGACGTGATTCGCTTAGAGCCTGATTTTTCTGCAGAAAGCTATGTAAAAAGACTAAAGTATCGGAGAAAAGAGGATTCTGAGAAAATTCTAAACGGTCTTAAAAAAGCGGGACTGTAGTTAGCAAATGATGAAAGTTTCAATTGCATCGATGTACTCATCAAACTGTAACCTGAATATATCGGCTATTAGTACAGACGTTTCGGTTGTTCCAATCAAAGTGCAGAGTACGGCAAGTAATGCAATTATGAAATGAGGGGACAATGGCATCATTAGAATCGTATAGGAAAGAAGGAGAGAAGCTGTTCAATAGACTAAATCTGTCCTCATATCCAGTGGCGATCACATATATTGAGTCACCGGATCAAATTACCAATGGTGCCCTGCAGCCTTCTGTCTATGGAAAAAAGATGTCACTATGTCAGGCCTTTACAATGGCTCGTCAGCACGGCACGACCGTTGCTATGACTTATAAGGACAATTTCTGTACTCCGGCAACCGCCATCCATCGGTGGTGTGATGTACCACTTGAAGACCTCATTGAAAGCCAGGTGCTTCAAGGCTGGCATAAAAACCGTGATGCCGAGAAAGCGAGATTCGATTCCATAACCAGGATTTTAGGAGATGAGCATTTTTCAGCCCCTGTCAAATATATCGGTTTTCTGTGTGCCCCAATATCCAAAGCTTCTTTTATACCTGATTCTATACTGGTTTATTGTGACGGTTTACAATTGACCCATATTGTTCAGGCCCTGAGCTACGAACACCAGTTCATGCCGACATCATCCTTTGAAGGGTTTGAGGAATCTTGTGTCAAAGGGGGCTTGATTCCTTTTCTGACCCATAAACCCCAGGTAGTCATTCCAGGTGCCGGCGATAGATCTTTTGCAGGTATATCGGCCCATGAACTGGGGATAGGCTTTCCCGGAGATTTACTTTTTTACATAATGGAAAACCTTTTTAAAACTGGTGGGTCCATGAACATCGGGTTCCCGCAGAAAACCCTGATGCCTATGGATTTGAACGAGGACTTGACACCTGGGTTCAAATATCTGTGGGATAAGATAACCTGACAATACCAAAATCATTTCGTTGTTGCGATACACCATCGCCAACCAAAGTCTATGGATAAATTATATGACTCTTATTGAACAACTGGGAAGAGACCTTCTATCGACTTACGTCCATTTTGCCTAACACAACGAATATCTTGACACTTATTAATTTGATGCGTTAATTGTTCATAGTATACCCTGATCCGAAAGCTGGCTAGCTATTCACTCGCTGAGTTATCGCTCAACCGACTCCCCGCCCTCTATATTCCAAAAACATATTGCGTTTCGTTTTGGAGGTCGCAAATGGCTGATGAAACCTACAAACGCAAGCTTACCGCGATCCTTAGCGCGGACGTGGTGGGTTACAGCCTTCTCATGGTCGACAATGAGCTGGCCACCGTGCCATCCTAAAATCCTACAAAGAGACCATGAGCTCAGTGATTCAGGGGCACAATGGGCGGGTGGTGGACGCTCCGGGTGACAATCTGCTGGCCGAATTTGCCGGTGCACTGGATGCGGTAACTTCTGCAGTAGAGATTCAAACAACCATTAGCGCCAAAAATGCGTCACTACCTGACAATCAACAGATGCAATTTCGCATCGGCATCAACATCGGTGATGTGATCCACGAGGACGATTCCATTTACGGCGACGGGGTGAATGTGGCGGCCAGAATAGAAAGCCTTGCCGATCCGGGCGGTGTCTGCATATCCCGAAGTGTATTCGATCATGTCAAGAAAATGCAGGATTTTGGGTTTGAGTATCTTGGCGAGCAGGCGGTCAAAAACATCACCGAACCGGTGAGGATATATAAAGTTTTGACGGCGAAAGAACATGCCGGAAAAGTGGTCGGGGAAAAACGGTTTGTCGGTCGGATGTCCCGGAGGGGCGCCTTCGTCGCTATACTGGCATTGGGAATCATCGCTGGCGGATTATTTTCCTATTACCTCTACTTTTACCAATCGGGCAGGATAGAACCCGCCCCGGTCGATAATATGGCTGTGTCTTCACCGGACAAGCCTTCTATCGCAGTCCTTCCATTTAAAAACCTGAGCGGAGACCCTGAGCAGGAATATTTCTCAGATGGCATAACGGAGGACATTATAACCGCTATTTCCAAAACTCCAAAGATGTTCGTAATTGATCGTAATTCCTCCTTCACCTACAAAGGCAAGCCGGTGAAGGTAAAAGAGGTCGGCCGAGATTTGGGTGTACGTTACGTGCTTGAAGGTAGCGTTAGAAAATTTGAAAATAAAGTTCGTATTACCACACAATTGATTGATGCAAAAACAGGGCACCCCCTTTGGGCAGAGAAATACGATAGGGAACTTGATGATATATTGGCTCTCCAGGATGAAATAACTAAAAATATCATGACAGCCTTGCAAGTTAAGCTGACGGAAGGGGAGCAAGCCGCAATATACGCCAGAGGTACAGATAATCTCGAAGTCTACTTAAAAGTCATAGAGGCAAGAGAGATGATCAGACAGCAGAGCCCGGAAAACAATCTTAGGGCGCGTCAATTGCTGGAAGAAGCCATCGAGCTTGATCCTGATTATGCACTAGCATACGTGTACTTGGGCCAGACACACGTTATGGCTGTTACGTTGGGTTCAAGTAAATCAAGAAAAGACTCTTTAAACAAAGCTGTAGAGCTGTCAAAAAAAGCGATTTCTATTGATAGTTCCTTAGGTTATGCCCATGCTTTATTGGGTCACGTCTATGTCTTCAAAAGACAGTATGAAAAAGCTATGCTTGAACTGGAAAAAAGCATTGAACTTAATCCTAATGATGCAACTTCGCATGGACTCTTGGGGAGAGTGCTTGGTTATGCTGATAGGACTGAAGAAGCTATCATAACAACAAAGAAAGCAATACGGCTCAATCCCTACCCTCCAGCATGGTATTTCTATAATCTGGCGACCTATTATCGTAATATCAAGAATTATGAAGAGGCCCTTATATGGGCGGAGAAAGCAGTCAAGCAAGAACCGCATAATATGATTGCCCGTTGGGTGTTGTGCAGTGTTTACGCCTTATTGGGCCGCATGGAGGAGGCTCGGGTTGAAGCTAACGAAGTATTGCAGCTAAAACCTAAATTTTCATTAAAAAGACTGGAAAAATTTGTTCCCTATAAAAATCCTGAAGTCAAGAAACGTTTTATCGACTCATTGCGCATGGCAGGGTTACCTGATTAGCTAAACCCAATTCTCTCAGAGAAAAATCACAACCTCTTGGTCATGTCTTTCTGACCATTGAAACGCGGCTAACGGCCTTTAGTTCTCACTTTTCGTTTGTCCCAATAAGGCAGTGGACTATGGCAAGCTATTTACGCCCCCATGGCCAAATTGAACCAGTTTGATTTTTAACGCCAACATGATATGAAAATCGACATACGTTTGCACGGTTTTAAACATCCTCCTTCGGAAGCTCCTCCTCTGATTACCGATACCGGAACCTGCCCTCTCGAGTTCGGCTTTTAGTGAATCCCTTTCATGAAAGGCTGACTCCATGTCTAAGGAAAAAGAAATACGAAAACTCGCCGCAATTATTCACGCCGATGTCAAGGGCTACAGCCGGCTCATGGGTGAGGACGAGTCCCACACTGTCAGTTGTTTGGGGAAATGCCGGCAGATTTTTACAAACACCATCGGCAGCCACATTGGGCGGGTGGTCAACGCCCCCGGCGATTCTATTCTTGCCGAGTTTCCCAGCGTGGTGTCTGCCGTCCAGTGTGCGGTGGAAATACAAGCCCAGCTCAAAGAGTGGAACGCAAAGCTGCCGGAAAACCGGAAAATGGAATACCGCATCGGTGTTAACCTTGGCGACGTCATCGAAAGCGGTGACGCGATTTATGGCGACGGCGTCAATATCGCGGCGCGTATCGAGGCATTGACCGAACCCGGCAGGGTCTCGATTTCCAGAACCGTTTTTACCCATGCACACAAACAACCGGATTACGGATACGAGTACCGGGGAGCGCATCGGGTGAAAAACATCGACGAACCGGTACACCTCTACAGGGTGCTGACTGCCCCGGAGGACGCAGGTAAGGTGGTAATGAGGCCCAGGCAGCGGTCTATTTTTTCCCGGGGATCTTACCTTGCCATGACGGCAGCCCTTTTCATACTGGCGACAATACCCTTGTTCTATTATTTTCCTCCCTCACCACAGAGAGAACCCGCGGCTGCAGAAAAGATGGCCTACCCTCTGCCGGACAAGCCTTCCATTGCTGTGCTTCCGTTTGTGCCCATCGGACCGGAATCCGAGCAGAATTATATCGGTGAGGGGTTAACTGCGGATATCATCAGGGCCCTTTCCAAGATTCCGAATATGTTTGTGATCGGTAAGGATTCGGTGCGGACCTTCAAGGGAAAAGCCGTTAACGCGAAACAAGTCGCCGAGGAAATGGGGGTTCGTTACGTACTGGAAGGAAGTGTTCAAACCGATCAGGGGAAGGTACGGGTTATTGCGACATTGATCGATGCCCTGGAAGGAAAACGACTGTGGACGGAACGATACGATCGGCCCCTGCAGGATATCTTTGCCCTCCAGGATGAAATTACCATCAACATTTTGACGGCGTTGCAGGTGAACCTAACCGCAGGGGAACGAATACGGGTACTGCTCCACAGCACCAAGGACATCGAGGCCTATCTGAAATATTTAAAAGGACGCGAGTATTATCTTCGCTTTAACAGTGAGGACAATGCCCTCGCCAGACGGCTCTTCGAAGAAGCCATTGCGATTGACCCCGGGTTTACGACGGCAATCGTGGATCTGGCCTGGACCCACTTGCTGGACATTCAGTAGGGCGTGAGCGACTCACCGGAGGCGTCGTTAAAAAAGGCCGCCTCTCTGGCACAGGAGGCGCTGAATCTGGATCCGGATTCATCCTTCGCCCGCAATCTGCTCAGCTTTCTCCTTGTACTTCAGAGAAAATACGAAAAGGCGATCGCTCTGGGGGAAGAGGCCGTCGCGCTCAGCCCCGGCGACTCTCTTGCCATTGCGATCTTTGCCCGCACGTTGATGTACGTGGGCGAATACGACCTTGCGATCCAGCTCTTCAAGAAGGCCATCCGACTCGATCCCATACCTTTGGATTGGTATTATACCGGACTGGGCCATTGCTACCTGTTCGCGGGCCAATACCAATCGGCCCTCGAAACATTGAAAAAGAACACGAACCGGGATGACATTCTAAAGCTCATAAGACTGGCCGCCGTCTACAGCGAAATGGACCGGCAAGGCGAAGCAACTGAAGTGGTAAACGAGATCCTCAGGATAAATCCATCCTTCAGCATCGAGAAAAATGTAAGGTTTCCGATCAAAAACGAAGCGGACATGCAATTTCTAAAAAATGCGCTCGTCAAGGCAGGGTTGCCCGAATCACCGCCCCTGCCCCTCCCTGAAGAACCTTCGATTGCCGTGCTGCCTTTTGTCAACATGAGTGGTGAACCGGAAAAGGATTATCTCAGTGATGGTATCAAGGAGCAAATCATTTCAAGTCTATCAAAAATCCCACACATTTTTGTTATCTCTCGCACCTCAACGTTTTTCTACAAGAAGAGGTCCGTAAAAATTCAACAGGTAGCAGAAGAACTCGGAGTCCAGTACGTATTGGAGGGCAGCATCCAACAATCAGGAGACAAGATTCGCATCACGGCTCAACTCATTGATGGCCTGACAGGACGACATGTGTGGTCAAAACGATATGAACGCGATTACCAGGATATATTTGCCCTTCAGGACGAAATCACATTGCAGGTTTTAAGCGAACTACACGTAACAATAACCTCAGGAGAAAGAGCACGTTTACTATATACTACAAAACCATTGAATCTTGCTGCTTTTGAGAAAATGCTGGAAGCGATGCCCTATATCAGGGAGTTCAATCCAGAAAGTAACGCCACCGCCCGGCGATTGCTACAAGAGTCGATAAAACTGGATCCGAAATATTATGCCACTTACGAAGCCTTGGCGATAGTTCATGTCATGGATGTGTGGCTCGGTACAAGCAAGTCACGGAGTCAATCATTAGACCAAGCCCTCGATTTGCTTCAAAAGGCTATTTCGCTCAATGAGAACAGCGCCCCATCCTATTCGACTTTATGCCTAATTTACAGCACGAGACGGCAGTATGAAAAGGCAATTGAGGCAGGACAAAGGGCGATTGAAATTAGTCCAAATTCGGATCGTGCTCGGGTGTGGTTGGCAATGGCCTTACGTTATATGGGGAAGATGGAAGAAGCGATAAAATTGCACAAACAAGCCATTCGGCTCTGTCCGTTTCCACCGTCCTACTATTATCTTAACCTTGGAAATGCCTTTCTTTCAGCAAATCGATGTGAGGAAGCGATAAAGGAATATCAAAAAACATTGCATCTGACTCCTCGAAACTTTTTTGCATTTCAAGGATTATCGACCTGTTACGGATTATTGGGTCAGAAGGAAAAATCTCGTGCTGCAGCTGAGGAAATGATTAGTATCAAACCGCATATCACCATTCAATCGATCAGGAAAGGAATGCCCTATAAGGATCGTGATATGGTTGAGCAATGGATGGATGCCCTGCGAAAGGCTGGAGTACCGGAAGCTTAAAGAGGTACAAGGGTTGCATTTGAAATAATAAAACCTTAAACCGGATGAAAGAAATACTGGCAGCCCGGCTTTTAACCAAACTGAGCACTCCGCCTATTGGCTCACTTTTTGATTGCTCCGACAAAATGGGGTCAGGTCTTGAATTATTACATTTCTATTCCATTTTCTAATAAGTAAAGCCGGGCCTGTTAGAAACGCAGTGGATTTATAGGTGAGGACATTAGCTATTAGTCCTCCCTTTTGAATAGTCTGTGTCAAATAGCAGATAGTGGCAAGTTTAGAACACTTTACCCAACTGTTAGGTATGATCCTCCTATAATGAACGTCGATTCGAGTTAAGACATCGAATATCTTGACAATTCTTAATCTGTCGCGTTATTAGTGCTTAGTTCGCGCTGATCCTGAATTGATCTGCTATTCATTACCTGAGTTGTCGCTCAACCGATTCGTTCTCGCTCAACCGACTCCCCCCACCCTCTATATTCCAAAAACATATTGCGTTTCGTTTTGGAGGTCTCAAATGGCTGATGAAACCTACAAACGCAAGCTTACCGCCATCCTTAGTGCAGATGCGGTTGGTTACAGCCTTCTCATGGCCGACAATGAGTTGGCCACCGTTGCCATCCTAAAATCCTACAAAGAGACCATGACCTCAGTGATTCAGGCGCACAATGGGCGGGTGGTGGACGCTCCGGGAGACAATCTGCTGGCTGAATTTGCCAGCGCCCTGGATGCGGTGAATTCCGCCGTAGAGATTCAAAAAGTAATTAGCACTAAAAATGCCGCACTACCTGACAATCAACAGATGCAATTTCGCATCGGCATCAACATCGGTGATGTGATCCATGAGGACGATTCCATTTACGGCGATGGGGTGAATGTGGCTGCCAGAATTGAAAGCCTGGCCGATCCGGGCGGTGTCTGCATATCCCGGAGTGTATTCGATCATGTCAAGAAAATGCAGGATTTTGGGTTTGAGTATTTAGGCGAACAGGCGGTCAAAAACATCGCCGAACCGGTCCGGGTCTATCGCATCCTCGCCGATCCAGCTGTGGCCGGTAAAGTGATCGGCGAAAAGCGGTTTGTCGGCCGGATGTCCCGGAGGGGAGCCTTAGCCGCCATTCTGGCATTGGGTATCATCGCTGGCGGATTATTTTCCTACTACATCTACCTTTACCAATCCGGCCGAATAGAGCCCGCCTCAATCGAGAAGATGGCACTACCGCTGCCGGATAAACCATCCATCGTCGTTCTGCCATTTAACAACATTAGCGGAGATCCAGAGCAAGAGTATTTCAGTGATGGATTCACTGAGCAAATTATTACCAACCTCTCCAAAGTTCCCAATCTATTCGTGATTGCCCGCAACTCAACATTCAGTTTCAAAGGTAAAGCCGTTAAGGTGCAACAGGTGGCCGAAGAGCTGGGTGTACGGTATGTTCTTGAGGGAAGTATTCAGAAAGCTGGAAATAAAGTCAGAATCAATGCCCAATTAATTGATGCAATCACGGGACGACATCTTTGGGCAGAGACATACGACAAGGCATTGAACGACATATTCGAGCTTCAGGATGCAATCACCCTGGAGATCATAAGCGCCGTAGGTGCGAAAGTGACCCAAGGAGAGCGATCCCGCATTTTATCAAAAGGGACGGATAATGTCCGGGCGTATGTAATGGTTTTGCAGGGATTTGAGCGCTGGTATCGTATGACCAGGGATGCAAACTTTCAAGCTCGTAACATTGCAAGAGAAGCCATTATTCTTGACCCTGAGTTTCCGAATGCCCAATGCTTACTTGCCGCTACATATTTTATGGAAGTGATTCTTGGGACGACCAAATCTCCGCGTCAGTCTTTGGAAGAGGCTGCTAGCTTATATAAAAAAGCACTTGCACTTGATGAATCGCACCCCATCGCATCCGGTGCTTTGGCTTATGTATACGGATTGCAACGAAAATACGATCAAGCTGTCGCCCAGGCACAGCGGGCTGTCGAATTAAATCCAGGACGGGCAAATCCTCACTTAGGTGCCGTTCTGAACTTTGCAGGCAGATATGAAGAGGCCATTCCAGTGCTCGAAAAGGCGTTACGTATAGATCCGAAGGGTCCTGCCTTCTACGTCCTCTGGTTGGGCCATTCGTACCGTGGTTTAGAGCAATATGAGGCGGCGATATCAGCGTATAAGAAATCACTTAACCGTCAACCTGACTATCTGTTCGCCCATGTTTTTTTGGCTGCTACGTATGGTCTGGCAGGCCAAGATGCAGATGCCCGTGCTGTAGCTGTTCTTAGAATTGATCCAGAGTTTTCAGCAGAAAACTTTGTAAAAAGGCTGAAATTTTATAAGGATCAAAGATTAAAAGATCGCACGCTCGAAGGCCTGCATATGGCAGGACTGAAATAGGGATAGCGGCTATTAGTACTCACTTTTGGATTCACCCATTAAGAATACAGACGTGGGCTAGTATGTGCCATTTATCAAATAGGTGGGAAAGACCTCACCTCGACATACGCCAGTTGTTGCTAACACAATGCATATCTTGACAATTATTAATTTGCTGGGTTAAATGTTGACAGTCCACCCTGATCCGAAAGCAGACCTGCTGTTCATTACCTGAGTTGTCGCTCAACCGGTTCGTTCTCGCTCAACCGATTCCCCCATCATATCCATTCCATAAACATATTGCGTTTCGTTTTGGAGGTCGCAAATGGCTGATGAAAACTATAAACGCAAGCTTACCGCGATCCTTAGCGCGGACGTGGTGGGTTACAGCCTTCTCATGGCCGACAATGAGCTGGCCACCGTTGCTATCCTAAAATCCTACAAAGAGACCATGACCTCAGTGATTCAGGAGCACAATGGGCGGGTGGTGGACGCTCCGGGTGACAATCTGCTGGCCGAATTTGCCAGCGCCCTGGATGCGGTCAATTCTGCCGTGGAGATTCAAGAAGCGATTAGCGTTAAAAATGCGTCACTACCTGACAATCAACAGATGCAATTTCGTATCGGCATCAACATCGGTGATGTGATCCATGAGGGTGATTCCATTTACGGCGACGGGGTGAATGTGGCGGCCAGAATTGAGAGCCTGGCCGATCCGGGCGGTGTCTGCATATCCCGAAGTGTATTCGATCATGTCAAAAAAATGCAGGATTTTGGGTTTGAATACCTAGGCGAACAGATGGTTAAAAACATCACCGAACCGGTGAGGATATATAAAGTATTGACGGCGAAACAACATGCCGGAAAAGTGATCGGGGAAAAACGGTTTGTCGGTCGGATGTCCCGGAGGGGCGCCTTCGCCGCTATACTGTCATTGGGTATCATCGCTGGCGGATTATTTTCCTATTACCTTTACCTTTACCAATCCGGCCGAATAGAGCCCGCCTCTGTTGAGAGTATGGCACTGCCGTTGCCGGACAAACCCTCAATTGCGGTGCTGCCCTTTGATAACATGAGTGACGACCCCAAACAGGAATACTTCAGCGATGGCATCACGGATGAAATCATCACCGCTCTGGCCAAGATTCCTGATGTTTTGGTGATCGCCCGTAACTCAACCTTTGTCTATAAGGACAAACCGGTAAAGATCAAACAGGTCAGCGAGGACCTGGGGGTACACTATGTGTTAGAAGGTGGCGTCCGCAAAGCCGGTGACCGCATCCGGATCAACGTCCAGCTCATCGATGCGATCAAGGGCTACCACATATGGGCGGAACGATATGACGGTAAACTGGTCGATATCTTCGAGTTGCAGGACCAGTTCACTCGGAAGATCGTGGCCGCGCTGGCGGTCAAGCTGACTCCCGATAGAGAACGACTTGTCGCGGGGCGCGGCACCAGGAACGTTGAGGCTTACGATGCCTACCTGCAGGGTCTAGGGCTGCGTTTTCCACAAACAAGTGAAAATCTGGGCAAGGCCCTGTACTACTTCAAGAAAGCCGTCGAGCTGGATCCGGAATTCGCTGAAGGCCATGCCACCCTGGCGGGGACCTATAATATAATCCTATCGAGAGATTATGCTAAAGAATTAGGCATTTCCGATGTTCGCTCTCTTAGAGAAAAACATCTGGAACTGGCGTTTAAAAATCCTTCATCAAAAGCATACAAGGTTGCTGCCTGGAAAAATATATTCAACGGCCAGGTTGATAAAGCAATGGAGCAGGCAGAGCGAGCTTTTGCCCTGGAACCCAGTAATGATCTAAACTGTTTAGTTATGGGGGCTGCGTTGACCTATACCGGCAGATCGGCTGAAGCCATACCCTTTATAGAAAAAGCGATGCGGATTAACCCTGAATATCCTGCCATGTATCTGCAATTCCTTGGGATTGCACAATTTTGCGATGAGCAAATGCAACAAGCGGCCACCACGTTTGAAAGGGCTCGCACACGCAATCCGGCCACGGCGCCTTATTTTCAGATTGCGGCTTATGAATATCTCGGGCGTGGGGAAGAGAATCCCGACCTCCTGGCTCAATATATAAAAATCAGAGGTTGGGAAAAACCACCGCCACTTAAAGCGATTATACGATGGTATCAATTCAAGGATCAGAAAGATCGAGACCTCTTCGTAGAAGGACTTCGTAAAGCGGGTTTTGAGTGAATGCAGGGCAGAGACTTAATATTGTGTCAGTTACGCTCCTGCGCGGATAGCATCTAAAGACTACCTCAGAGAGCCTTGGGGAACATATATAATCACATAGTTTAGGGGGTGCATCATGAAGCGATTAATATTTGCCGCAGTCATCACTAGCTTCCTTTTTGCCTCTTTAGCTCAGGCAGCGGAATCATTTGAAGCCACTGCATGTCGGTCAGGGACAGCAACCATGGTTCAAGCCAGCAAAGAATTGTTGGTAATGGGATTTGAACTAAAAGGGATGCTCCAGAGCAATACGGAAATGCTCAACCATGCGTCCGAAGTATGCGTTGGAACAATTAAAAGAATAGGCGAAGAGACGATTCAAATGGGATTCTGCAAATATTTGTATCCGAATGGTGACATTAATGTTGTCGAATGGGATGGAGCTAGAAACGGTGGCAATTGGAAATATTTGTTGGGAACTGGAAAATGGGAAAACATTAAAGGCGGCGGAACATGGCAAATGATCAAGCGTGCCAAACCTATTGTAGAGGGAACTTTTCAGAACTGCATAGATTTGAAAGGGTCCTATGAACTACCAAAATAGTCACCAATCATTTAGGGGTTACTTTTCTCTCGCAAATACTTTTTATATGGTGCGCAATATTTGAAATATTTACGCTATATTGCGTTGTATAACCAAATTAGATCCGTAATTCCCTCTTCCGACAACTATCTGACCGATCCCGATTACTCTTCTGAGATCTATCGGTTACCGTATGGAATGGGTTGCTGGTAACGCCAAGTCTCAAAACGGGTCCAGCATGCCGGAAGATCCGGAAATACTGACATGGCATAAAACCGAAGGAACAAGAAGCTCTCAGCAATGAAATCATTTCAAACAAAGACCTCGATTGCGATTCCTATCTTTGCCGTTTTTGTTTTTTGGGTGTCCTGGGTCGACGGCTCCAGCGCGTCGTCAAACACCTTCCCGGAAGAGGAATGGCCAGTGTCCACACCTGAGGCTCAGGGCATGCGGTCGGATGTGCTGGCCGATATGATGGCGCACATTGTGGACCGAAGCTTCCACATAAACAGCATCTTGATCGTGCGCAATGGTCACGTGGTACTGGATGCGTATTTCTGGCCCTATCAAAAAGGTGAAAAGCACATCATCCACTCCTGTACCAAAAGAGTAATGTCCGCCCTGATCGGAATTGCGATCGATAAAGGCTACATTCAACGTGTCGATCAGCCGATCACGGATTTTTTTCCGGATCAGACGTTTGCCAAAAGGGATGGGCGAAAGGAATCGATATCACTTGAACACCTGCTGACGATGACAGCCGGCTTAAAGTGCCGCGATTCCTATCTATACCGCTGGAAGGGATTGCTCGAAATGCGCTCCAGCGATGATTGGGGGCAATATGTCCTTGAACTGCCAATGGTTGAACCGCCGGGCGAGCGCTTTGAATACTGCAACGGGGTGTCCTACCTTCTGTCGGTTATCATCCAGCACACGACCAACATGCGGACCCTATCGTTTGCCCGCGAGCACCTATTCGAGCCCTTAGGCATTCAGGACATCGGCTGGGACACAAGCCCCCAGGGCGTTGATATCGGGTGGGGCGAAATGCGGCTGAAGCCCCATGACATGGCCAGGTTCGGATGGCTGTATCTGAACAAGGGGCGCTGGGGCGGTCAGCAGGTCATACCGTCCGCCTGGGTGGAAGCATCCACCCGCGGCCATATCGATGCGACCCTGTTTGATCGCGACGGGTATCAGTGGTGGGTCGACGCGGCCGGCTATTATTCGGCTGTCGGCTTCAAAGGCCAGCGCATTTTCGTTGTACCGGATAAGAATTTGGTGGCTGTATTTACGGGCGATCTGACCGGCAAAGAAAGCAGGATGGCACACAAGATGCTCGATGCCTATATCATCCCGGCGGCCTCGTCATCGGAAGCGCTACCGTCCAGTGCAGACGAGCAGGCCCGGCTGGTGGCATTGGTCGAAAGGGCTGCCAAAGCGCAACCGGCCAGGATTACATGGATTTCGGAAGCAGAGGGGGGTGCCAAAGACGGGGTTTTCACGCGCACCGTATCGCCGGCATTTACGTTTATGTACCCATTCGGCAGTAAAAAATCAGGCCTCGACTATCCTGGCCAGATCATGCGCATGAAAACACTCAATGACTACAATTTTTCTGCCTTTGTTCGTGATATACCCGACGGTGTGGCATTGGAAGACTTCGGCCCCGGTGTCTATGCCAAGGAGCTTGAAAAGTTTGGGACCCATGTCAATGTCATATCCAATAAAGAAATAACGCTTAAATGCGGCACCAGGGCCTATCGTACCGACATCAAATGGAAGGTTAAGGAGTTCTGGCCAATAACAACGCTATTGCTGAGTGCCTACAAAGAGGGCAAGCTCGTGTGGGTGGCGGCGCACCCCTGGCGGAACCCCTACAACGCCGAACCCATTGTACGGAGTTTAAAATTCAACTAAGCGGTAATCAGGAAGAGGTCCGCAATACTGTTTATTGGTCAGCGGCACAACCTTCCCGGATAGGATTTCGACAACTTTCCAGACTCAATTTTTCCACTCCTCATGGCCCTGAGCCCGATACGATCTTAAAGCTATCTCAAATAAACGGAGGCAGCCATGATACGGAAAAAGTGCAGAATACAGCTATTGGTCCGCGCTTTGAGAGTGTCCCATTAAAGGCGCAGACTATGGCAAGTTTTGTGCACCAAAACTATTGAACGTTTACGTTGACAATATATTAGAGTGCTATAAAATATGTTTATAAATTTTATTACCCAAATACAATTTTACATGCCTTGATAAGGCCAAACTCCGAGTGATCGGAGGACGGAAAGCCACGGGTCCGTTTCTTCTGAATCAGATCTAAAATAGCTGCCCACACATTCAATTCCTCCCGGATTGCCGGGTTGCCGAAAGGTGACTCGGTTTTTTTTATGGATCGGCTGACAATTTAGGAAAAGATTATGTTGGGTAAAAAGTTGTGTTTTCTATTTCAAATTGCGTCCTTTTTATTAGCGACCATCGTGCTGTTTGCTTCATTTGCGTATGCCTACGATGTCGAATTCATTGGAATCCAAAATAGAAATTTCTCAGATGGAAGTTCATTCAACAGGGCTTCTTTTATGGTTGTTCCGATTGACGTTGTTGTTCCAGTAGAAAACATTAGTCTCAGGGATCCAGATGAAATGGGCATAACAGGAACTTGGAAGCGCTATTTATTCGATGAGTTACTGGGTGGATATAGTCCTGATCTTGGTGTCTTCACGTATGGATCGGTAGAAACTCGCAATTATTACAGGATGAATTTTTCCCCTGACACAAATCCACTAAAATTAGGAATCTATACGTTCAACATCGACGGTAATGATCATACTGCAAGCGTGACAAGCATAGTGGATCTCCCGCATGTTAATTCTGATACTTTCAAAAAATGGTATGGATTTGATCCGAAGTACGGTGAAAATGTAACTAAATTCTATTGGAATATTCCTGATTATACGGGACTTGACCAGAATACGCTCTCATTTCGATTTGACTTTGAATACTATTTCAACTCGACCTTTTTGGGTGGAATCTACGTCCAAATGCCGTCCTATATTAATCATGTTGTTATACCCGATTCGGTACTACACAACGAAGGTCTTCCCGCCACGTATACTCAGATAAGAGCGCATGTGCTGTTACAAACCAATGACAGCAATATTCGGTCGTATTCTCTCAGTTTAGATCCCGACAACATACCGGCAGTTAAGGTAAACCTTCAAGATTCGATTGCTGTTTTACAGATTATAGCGGGGATACCACCTACGGTGCCTATTTTATTGTCCGGAGATGTGAACGGCGATAACAAAATCGGCTTAGAAGAGGGAATTCATGCTCTCCAAGTAGTGGCAGGTCTCTACAACCTTCCCCCGGAATTGAATCCAATTGGCAACAAATCAGTAGATGGAAACTCGACGCTTTCCTTTACCATTTTGGCCATAGATCCTGATGGAGACAATTTGACGTATTCCGCTTCAAACTTGCCAGGTGGAGCTAATTTTGATCCAAACACAAGAATGTTTTCATGGATTCCGACCTATGCTCAAAGCGGTGATTACAGTGTGACTTTCACTGTTACAGACATGTTCGATGCTGCGGATTCAGAAACCATAACAATCAGCGTAATTGACTCCACTGCTTTAGAGGTTTGGGAAGGCAACTTAAACGGTGGGCAAGGTAGCTTGGACACCACCCTGAAGAGTGTACGGACCGGGGACAAGGGTGACACGTGTTCGGAGACATAGGTAACACTTTTCGTGTTTCATTGTTCTTTTACATTTAGTTGCGCAATCTTCTGGTTGCAAAAAT
>Ga0056120_1000067_pt1 | contig 20685 bp, 15 predicted proteins | sample WorMettaBAHAMAS2_FD_71121 | JGI IMG/M metagenome (GOLD analysis project Ga0056120, IMG submission 71121) | Marine gutless worms symbiont microbial communities from Max Planck institute for Marine Microbiology, Germany - Olavius tantulus BAHAMAS.2 ...
AGGTAGGCTTTAACCCGGGAGATGGGAACTTCCTGTCGATGAAAAATTCCGGCGGCCAACGCAGATTCGGCCTCGGTTTCGGTAAAGACCTCGAGAAAGTGTGCTTCACCACCGGCACCACTGGATGCGATGACCGGTATGGTAACGGCCTGTTTGACCGAGTTGATCAATTCAATGTCGAATCCGGCATTGGTGCCGTCACGGTCTATGCAATTGAGCAAGATTTCACCGGCGCCAAGCACTTCACAGGTTTTTGCGAGGGTCACCGCATCCAGATCCCGTCCCTCTCTGCCCCCTTTGACCGTACACTGGTACCAGCAGTACCGCTGACCGGCCGGCCCCGGAATGGTCGTTTCAATCACATGATGGGGCACGGATTGCGGTGAATCGACGTAGACCCTTCGCGGATCTATCGAGATGACCACCGCCTGGCTGCCGTATACCCGTGAAATTTCTTCGATGGCGCTTTTGCCGGTGGCGCTGCCGGAACCCAAGTACGCCTCGGCAATCATCACCGCGTCACTGCCGATGGACACCTTGTCCGCCCCGGAGCGGAAGTATTCCGCCGCAACGGTTAATGCCGAATAGTGTTGACCATCCTTGTCCGTGTAGTCCCGGATACCGCCGCCGATGGTCAGGGGCACGAATACATGTTTAGATGTCTGCCGAAGCACTTCCAGCATCGGCATGTCCTCCAGAGGGAAATCCCGAAACCCGGTAATGTTCAAGAAGGTGATTTCATCGGCCCCCTCCTGATAGTAGCGACCGGCTAGATCCACGGGTTTGCCGAGGTTTCGCACCTCACCGGCTTCACGCACATCATACTGGTCCCCTTTGGTGACGACCAGATCACCGCGATCGTTGGCTCGGACATCCAGGCAGGCGATGATCCGCTTGGACAAACGGGTCGGGGCATCGTGAATTTCGGGGATCACCGCCCCCTGGCCGGAGTTCAGAAAATTGCCCAAGAGGGTACTTCCGGTAATTCCGCTCTTTTCGGGGTGAAACTGCGTGGCCACAATGTTCCCCGATTGGATTCCACTCACAAACTCCGTTCCGTAATCCGTTGTGGTCATCACCACCGCGGGATCTTCCGGGGCCACATAGTAGGAGTGGACAAAGTAAAATTTTTCGTCTCCTCGGATATCGTTGAACAAACGGGAGGGCTGATGAGCGGCAATCCCATTCCATCCAATGTGGGGAACCGCCAGATCAACGTCGAACCGCTTGACCCGTCCGCGCAGGATACCGAGCCCCTCGATTCCCAATGCTTCTTCACTCTCTTCAAACAGGGCGTGCATTCCCAAGCAAATTCCCAGGAATGGTCGACCCGAGGTCAGATACGCTTTCAACGGTTCGACGTACTGCTTCTCTCTGAGAATGGCCATCATACTTCCGAAGGCGCCGACACCCGGAAATACCAATTTGGGTGCCGAGAGGATGTCTTCCGCGGTCTGGACCAGTCGTACGGTTTCGCCTAACTTTTCAATGGCGTTGATGACACTCCGTACGTTTCCTGCACCGTAATCGAGCAACGTGATCATGATTGGATCCGAATGTTAAATCGTCGTTAACAAGGTCTCGTCTCATATCCCAACAAGGGATAAAATACAAGGGCGCCTCCCGGCAGGGCAGAATTTGTGATATGCTGAAAAGGGTTTTAAAGCATTCAGGAATCGGAGAGTTTTGAGCATCAAGGCTGTTCGTTCCGGATTTGGTTTGTGGTTCGACACGCTCACCACCCTGAGCAACGTCGAAGGAGAATCCAGATTTTCTTAGGGGGCATCTCTGGATGCCGGCCTACACCGGCATGACGGGAGAAATACCCCTATCCATGATATAAATAGAACCTATCTCAAAAATGTGGATCAGGGTTCAGGGCAAGGCACGGGGCAACGAAAAAGCGGAGCATACACGGTAGTATGTGAGCATTTTTTGTTGGCCCGTAACACCGCACTGGGCCCTTAGACGCGTTTTTTGAGATAGGTTCTAAGATCGTCCCGAGACGCTATAGGTGGATGAGGTGATAGAGAAGATACTGTCAGCAGGGCGCGACGGCGCAGAAAGGGCGGCTATTGATGCAGCCCTGGAGTTGGGTATCCATCACGGCGGAAGCCGCTACGACCCTGATATTGTTCGCGCAGGGCTACCGACGGACATCTCCTGCAACACCGAAGCGCCGTCGGCAGACTATCGGGGGTGTATTGAAGAAAATGTCAAGAATTCAGACGGAACCCTGATTATTACGTTGGGCCGGCCTGAGGAGTATGCCGATCACGCCCGAAAAACAGCGCTTAGAAATCGGCGGCAGCTTTTGCATGTTGACGCATCCAGTACCGATGTGCTTGAGGCGGCATCACTGATCCGTTCATGGATCGATATCTATTTTATCCGGACCTTGCACGTTACCGGCGTGTCTTCCGAAAATGTCAGTAGCCTGTACCAGGCCACCTTCCATATCCTGATGAACGCCGTGTCGTTTCCCACCGCCGAAGGCCCCCCGGAAGACACCCGGCCTTACCCCTTGCCTGAGAAAGACAAACCTCGAACGGTCGAACAGGCGATTGAGCGGTTATTATATGAGATGCCTTTGAAAGATAAGACGACCCTGGCCAGAATGAGATTCGACGAACTGGCCATGATACACTCCTCACTGGCGGAGTTCATTGTTGTTCGGTTTGGTTTGGGGCCGAGCAACTCGGATTTGATGAAATCCTGCTGCTTCCACGCGAAGCAGAAGGAAATGGATGTGAATCAGGCGTCGGCAATCCTTGTCCGTTCTCTTTGGGAGAGGTTGCAGAAAACACACTCCCTGAGGATTGTTAAAAAAGAAGAGACGGGCGGATCAGACTGAAACTCCGACGATTAGGGAGGTAGGCGAATATCATGGGTACTGGGTATTGGTTATTCGGTATTCGCTGCTAACACCAATCAATTCTCAACTTTGGGAACCCTCTATTAGATCCCCAGTATCCAATACCTAATACCCAATACCAAATACCCAATACCCAATTCCCATCATCCCCCGTCCGTCTGGGGAAATGCTGTATTGGCGTACAGGTATTCCATCTTTTCCTTATGTTTCAGTTCTTCGTTGGCGATCCGAAGCAGCATGTCTTTGGTTTCGCCATCCTCATGCTGGTTGGCCAGTTCCGTATAAAACTGGAAAGAACGCAGTTCCCGATGACCGGCGACGAGAAAGACATCTTCCCGCTTCATGTCTTTGGCGATCTCCGGCTCCTCCTGATACTCGGCGATCTTGTAGAGAACAACGTCGGTCATCCTTAGAGGGCCGGGTCCGTATTTCCCGTCACGATAGTTGACAAGGAACTCCCGGTGTTTTTTCTCTTCGCCTGCAATCCACTCTATGGTCTCCCGAGCGCTGGCATCCTGAACCTGTTCGTATACCTCCATATAAAAGGCATAGGCTTCTTCTTCTCTCAGGATAGCGGTGTCGATGAGTTTGAGTAGTCTTTCGTCTTCCATATTGGGCCTCCACGTTCTCTATGTCACTGGCGCTGTATGGGTCAATCCGGGGATTGTACCCGAATTATTGCGGCAATATCACGTTCTCTATCCGGCGGCTTTTTTGGCGACCTGAGCATTGAACTTTTCGGCATCGATCACGAACCGCACGTGGGTTCCGCTGGAAATTTGATCAACGCCGTCATCTGCGTGGATACTGAAGACCAGTTTCCGGCCATCCACTTGTTCGAGAGTTCCCTTCACCGTTATCGTAAATCCCGGCGGGGTGGCTGCGGTATGACTCACATCCACGTGAATGCCGACGGTCTGCTCCCTGGGCCAGTCAAGGTGAGGATTTATGGCGTGGATGCAGGCAAACTCGAACAAGCCGACCATAAAGCCGGTTGCAAATACTTCGGGCATGACCTTTCCCTCCGGGATATCCGGATACAGGTGCGGAACGGTCTTGTTCGGGGGGACGTCATAGGTGTATTCAAAGGTAAGCCCGGGTTTGAGGGAATCTTTCATGGAAAACCTCCGTCTGTTCGAGATGCGCGGTTCTGAAATGAAACAGCAAACCGTCAGATCCTGTTTTATATTGATAACAATTCCATAGAAGTCAATGGTTTGTTTGACAATTGCGCGAGAGCTCCGTTATACTAGTGCCATTTTACAGCGCCACTGTGAACCCGTCACAGACAGGAATGCCCGTCCTTATGAAACCCATTGTTGCGTTAGTCGGACGGCCAAACGTCGGCAAGTCCACTCTGTTTAACCGAATCACACGATCCCGTCTGGCTATCGTCGATGACATGCCGGGTATTACCCGGGATCGGAATTATGGTGATGCGGAGTGGGACGAAACCGCTTTCACACTGGTGGATACCGGTGGGTTTATCGGAACGGACCGTGATCCGTTTGCTGAGCAAATCCATCGTCAACTTCATACCGCCCTGGAAGACGCCGATGCGGTTGTCCTTCTTCTGGATGGCAAAAGCGGCCTGTCGCCCTTTGATGGGGACCTTATCGCTATTCTGCGAAGCCTTCCCAAACCGGTTTTCTACGCGGTCAACAAAATCGATGCGCCGGAACAGGAAGACCGTCTTTCCGATTTTTATGGTCTCGGCATCGAGACCTTTTACCCGATTTCCGCCGAACACGGCTACGGCATTTCCGACCTGCTGGACAATTTGACCCGATCGTTTCCAGTAGCTCCGGCCGAGGCGGAAAACGGCATGGTCCGCGTGGCTGTTGTGGGGCGGCCGAATGTGGGAAAATCATCATTGATCAACCGCATCCTCGGTGAAGAGCGCATGCTGGTCAGTGAAGTCCCGGGAACCACCCGGGACGCGGTCGATTCTGTCTGCCGCATCGATGATCAACAGTACCTGCTCGTGGATACCGCCGGCATCCGCAGGAAAGGTCGGGTATCCAGGAAAATTGAAAAATTTTCCGTCATCCGGGCCTTGCAGAGCCTCGAACGCAGCGACGTGGCACTGACGGTGCTGGATGCCCACGAGGGGATTACCGATCAGGATATCCGGATCGCCGGTTACGCATTGGAGCGTGGTTGCGGCTGCATCCTGTTGTTGAACAAGTGGGACATCGTGGACAAGGATTCCCATACGGAACGACGCTTTATCCAGGAGCTCCGAAGGCAGGCGAAGTACTTGAACTTTGCCCCGGTGCTGACAATTTCCGCCCGCACCGGCCTTCGCGTCCGGAAGATTTTCGGGCAGATCGACCATCTATATGGTCAGTATACGACCCGTGTCGGAACCGGGCAGGTCAATCGGATCATTGAGGAGGCCATCCGTCGAAACGAGCCGGCCTTTCATAAAGGACGTCGCCTTAATTTTTATTATACGACCCAGGTCACCACGAAACCGCCGACATTTGTTTTTTTCGTCAACCACCCGGAAGCGGTGCACTTCTCCTATCGCCGATACCTGGCCAATCGCATCCGGGAGGCCACCGGCCTGGACAAAACGCCGATGCGGACCTATTTCAGAAAACGCACGGGGCGACTGAAGAAAAAGTAGCATCTCGGATTCAAGATGCAGGATACAAGATACACGATACACGCCACTTGGGCACGGATCTGATGAATCCTTCTGAGTATCCTGAATCATGTAATTTGCATCTTGTATCTTGGTACACCCGGCAAACGGGCTAACCCGTCTTCGCTCCTGCGGAGCTTCGCCGGGCAAGCGGGCAAACCCTTCGACTCGCTGCGCTCGCTCAGGGCAAGCGGGCAGACGGGCAAACGGGCCCACGGGCCAACCGGCATTACGCCGCGGCAGGCGAGAGTTGTTTCCGGTACTCGGTACTCGGTATTGGGTATTCGGTATTAACTCAAGAATTTGTTGGCAGCGAGTACCAAATACCTGATATCCAATACCCCCGGGGCTTTGCCCCGGCAGACGGGCTAACCCTTCGACTCGCTGCGCTCGCTCAGGACAAGCGGGCCCACGGGCTAACGGGCAAACGGAACTCATGAACGATCTATTCGAACATGCCGCAGAGCGGGCGGCAAAGGCGGCCAGACCTCTGGCCGAACGGATGAGGCCGGTCTCCCTTGATGATTTTTACGGTCAGGGCCACTTGATGGACCCGGGGATGCCGGTCCGACGTGCGGTTGAGACGGACCGGATATTTTCCATGATCTTCTGGGGGCCTCCGGGATGCGGCAAAACCACGCTGGCCCGACTGATTGCCGGACAGACCGCCTCCCATTTTGTCCATTTCTCGGCGGTGCTTTCCGGTGTACGAGACATCCGGGCCGTTATCGAGGAGGCCCGGGAGCAGCGGCGGCTGAATCGTAAACGAACGATTCTCTTCGTCGATGAAATCCATCGCTTCAACAAGAGTCAGCAGGACGCATTTCTTCATCATGTGGAAAGCGGTCTGATCACGCTCATCGGCGCAACCACCGAGAACCCGTCGTTTGAGGTGATTGCACCGCTGCTGTCGCGCTGTCGTGTGATGACCCTTGAGCCGTTATCGACTTCGGATCTACGCCGGATTGTAACCCGGGCAGTCTCCGATCCGGAACGGGGCTTCGGCCGTCTGAATCTGCAAGTGGAACCGGATGCCATCGATTTTTTGGTGCAGGTCGCCGACGGGGATGCCCGGGCGGCTCTCAGCGGCCTTGAACTCGGCGTATCCATGATCGCCGGGGAAGCACCTGAGGGTACAGAGGCGGCACAAGTGACACTGGACTCGGAGACGCTGAGCAACGCCCTGCAGCAACGGGCCTTACGCTACGACAAGTCCGGAGAAGAACACTATAATTTGATTTCCGCCTTCCACAAAAGTCTTCGGGGAAGCGATCCGGATGCCGCCCTGTATTGGCTCGAACGGATGTTGTCCGGTGGTGAGGACCCCTTTTACATTGCCCGGCGCATGGTGCGGTTTGCCTCCGAAGATATCGGAAACGCCGATCCCCAGGCCCTTGGCGTCGCCCTGGAGGCCATGGAGGCCTTCCGGTTTTTGGGGCATCCGGAGGGTGACCTGGCCCTTCACCAGGCCGCTGTATATCTGGCGACGGCTCCTAAGAGCAATCGGATTTACGCGGCCTCCAAGTCCGTTAAACAGGTGATCCGGGAGACCGGGTCGCTTCCGGTTCCGATGCATATCCGCAATGCACCCACCCGTCTCATGAAAGATCTGGGCTATGGAAAGGGATACAAATACGCCCACCATTATGAAGACGGGTTCGTATCCCAGGAATATCTTCCCGATGCCATACGGAAATCGGTATTTTACCGACCGACAGAACGCGGTTTTGAAAAGGAGATCCGAAAACGGATGCGCCGATGGGAACACACCCGTAATGATTCTGAGGAGAGACAGAAAGGCAGGGAAACGACGGTGTCTGAGTCTACCGGGAAACCATCAGGGCCGGAAGACTGATGTTCATCGAACACTCCCCATGCGAAGATCCCGCCCTAAATCTTGCCTTGGAGGAGTACTGCTTCCTTCACCTGGAGCCATCCGAAGATATGGTTCTGACCTATGTCAATCAGCCGTCCGTGATCATCGGCAGACATCAGAACGCATTCGATCAAGTCAACCTCGGCGTGGCGCGACAAAAGGGCATCCCGGTGATCCGTCGTCGGTCGGGAGGCGGCGCTGTGTATCACGATTGCGGCAATTTAAATTTTGCATTCATCGGTCGATACGACCGCACCTTGTTTGTCAACTACCAGCGTATCCTCACACCGGTCATCGATGCCTTGGGTCGGATGGGGATTACGGCCTCCTTTTCAGCGCCGAATCGGATCCTGGTGGAGGGTAAAAAAATTTCCGGGAATTCGCAGTACTCCAACATGAAGCGGATGGTCAGCCACGGTACTCTGCTTTACGAGACGGACGTGGGGACTCTCCAATCGGTTTTGGAACCGAACCTGGATGTGGTCTACTCAAAAGGGGTGCGTTCGGAACCGTGGCCGGTTGTCAACCTGTCTCGACACATGGAATCCGCAACCAGTTTCGTCGATTTTCGCAGACACTTCACACGATACCTGGCCGGTGGATGGGGGGGAAAAACTCCCCTTCAGCTGTCATCGGAAGCGTGGGAAAAAATCAACGATCTGGCCCGACAAAAATATCGGCGCTGGGAATGGAATTACGGTCGGTCTCCTGAGTTTTCCGCTGCGTTCCCATGGGAAAACGGCAAGGTGGTGATCGATGTGGCAAAGGGAATTGTCAGGGCCGTGGGGGGTGACGATAGCGGGCTGTCGCCCGCCGAGATCACAGACCTGCGTGATCGATGGGTCGGACGTCGATTGACAGACATTCCAGTCGTGACTAGAGCGATTTGAAGTTGTTCAATGGTTTCGGCGTCGGGATCGAAATCGGAATCGGAATCGAAATAGGTTGGCCGTTGTCGAGGTCGATGCCGCTCCCGTAGAGATAGGTCACTTGACCCCTTGAATCCTTGGACCCCTGGACCCCTGAATCATTCTGTCTGAGGATCTTGGCAGAATGATTCAAAACGATAACCGGCGCGTTTCCCCCCGGTGAACCAGTCCCTGTCCGTCGGGGACAAACGTGCGTTCGATCAACTCGCGCTCTCCCGTTCGGCTTACGAGAAGTATCGATGAGGATCGGGTGCCATATCCCGGAATGGTAATGAACAATGGGGAAAGCGCCCTCTCCTTTTCAAGGCCCACCCCGGTGTCGGGCAGTTTATGGTCCGGCGCCTGGTCCCGACTTTCGAGACGCTCAAACACCGTATCTGAATCCAGGGCCTCCGCACCGGTCAGTATTTGCCGTAATCCTTCTTTTGCCCGCAGAACTTTCGGCCAGGGGGTGTCCAGCAGATGGTTGCTCAAACCGTAGTACCCGGGGGGCAGCTTCCGCACGCCGTTTCCCCGGTTTGAGTAGTAAAAGAGGGCGTCGGCATCTCCGATCAAAAGGTTGAATCCATTGTATTGGTGTCCGGTGGCTTCCAAACGTTCCAGATAGACGGGAAAAGGTGTGTTTCCTTCCAGAAATTCGCTGACCAATCGCCCCCGTGTCGGTGCATCCGGGCGAATTGACGCCGGATCCCGGAAATTGGTGATGGCCGCAAACCGTCCGATCCGGCTCACACCGAGCCAGGTTCCGCCGCCCTGGAGATCCCGGCCGGCCAGGATGTCCGGCCGATCTTCCCAGAAGTCGATCGGGGCGGTGGGCCGACCGTAGAACTCATCCCGGTTGGCCGCAAGGGCCAGCTTGAATTCCGGGTGAACATCGTATGAAAAAATGATCAGGCACATGGGATCGCCGTTGACCTTCCTTAATCCCCTGTGTTAACCGAAATGAACCCGGCTATATGTCCCTTTTGGGGCGGTATGAGATATTCGGGCAGAGCTACAATGGCTTAAAATTAAAGCATTTGAAATTCAAAATCAATAAAGGGGAAGCACCATGAAAGAAGCCGTTATCGTTAGTGGAGCGCGAACCGCTGTTGGAACATTTGGCGGCGGCCTGAAAACCGTTTCTGCGGTTGAACTCGGGGCGCTGGTGATGAAAGACACCATAAAGCGGGCAGGTCTCAGACCGGTAAGAAGCGACGCCATGGCCCGGATCGCACCGGACAAGCTCAAAGACCAGGGGACGATCGAACTTGAACAGCAGGCGGATGACTGGGACACCGCAGCCGCCCCTGTGGCTCTGGACGAAGTCATCATGGGCAATGTCCTGCAGACCGGCCAGGGACAGAACCCTGCCCGGCAAGCCATGATTCGGGCGGGTATCCCCAAAGAAACACCGGCATGCACCATCAACAAAGTCTGCGGGTCTGGACTCAAGGCGATTTCCATGGGGGCTTCGGCGATCATGACCGGCCAGGCGGATGTGATTCTGGCCGGCGGACAGGAAAATATGAGCTTGACGCCGATGGCACTTCCCAAGGCCCGCTGGGGTTATCGCATGGAGTTGACCGGCGTCGGCGAGGTTACCGATCTCATGGTGTTCGACGGGCTGTACGAGATTTTCTACGGGTACCACATGGGTGTCACGGCCGAAAACATTGCAGCCATGTACAACATCAGTCGGGAGGAACAGGACGAGCTGGGTGTGTTGAGCCATACTCGAGCCTTGGCCGCCATGGGCGAGGGCTATTTTAAGGAGGAAATCGTGCCGGTTATCGTCCGGTCCCGAAAAGGTGACATCGTGGTGGATGTGGATGAGCGGCCCATGGAGACCAGTTTGGAGAAAATGGGCAAACTCCGTCCGGCATTCAAAAAGGATGGTACCGTCACCGCCGGCAATGCCTCCGGCATCAATGACGGCGCGGCAGCCGTCCTTCTTATGAGCAGCGAGAAGGCGGCGGAATTGAACCTGGAGCCGATCGTCAAGATTAAAGCGTTTGCCTCCGGGGGGGTCGACCCGGCACACATGGGGCTCGGCCCGGTACCCGCGATACGGAAAGTTCTGGACGCCACCGGCATGGGGATCGATGACATCCAGCTGATCGAACTCAATGAGGCCTTTGCCGCCCAGGCCATCGGTTGCATGAAGGAATTGGGGATTCCCACCGACAAACCCAATGAGGTCGGTAGTGGAATTTCCCTGGGGCACCCCATTGGCTGCACCGGCGCCCGGCAAATGGTCAGTGGCATGAATCAGATGAAACGAAAGGGATATTCCACCGGGATGGTGACGATGTGCATCGGCGGGGGCATGGGGATGGCGATGGTCGTCGAACGCTAGCCTGAACCCGGTATGAAATTTCTTCAGTGAGCGTTTCATATAAAGACAAAATAGCGGGACTGTAGCTGTTGCCAAAAATATGTTCCGTTTGAAAATAGAGTGTTTCGATCAACCGGACGCCGTTTCGAGGGAATCCGGACCTGGACATGCTCGGCGTCGGGATCGCTATCGGAATCGGAATCGAGGCAGGATGGCATATTCGAAGTCGATACCGATTCCGAACCCGATACCGATTCCGATAATTCTGATATGTTAAAAGGGTGGCACCAACCCACCAATCGGAACGGAAATCCGGCAATCCCTATAAAATAATCTATACCCAGTCAGACAGGTTCCATATGGTCTTTACAGGGCGACCCGATTCTGCTAACAGATATTAAGTTTAGCATGGCAATCAGAAACACGCCCTTTGAACGAGGAAACCAGGAACAGGAGAAGCGTTAGAGATGACCATCAGCAGGAAACTGGGTATTCTTGTATTTTGTGGTGTTCCAGCCATTATCGGTGGGGGTATCATTTTTTGGTTGACCCACAGTTATCCCGTAGTCTTCACGTATGAAGCGATATTAATTCTCATAGCCGGAGCCTGGGTGAGTCGATAGGCCTTCTTGCCGGTCAGCACATAGATAGTTCAACGTCAACATCTGCAGGGTTCCGGGATCCTGCGGGAGCGACCAGCAGCCTGGGCGAAGACCAACCGTCCGAACAAACTAAACGACACATCTTGATGAATGCCGCGGTTATCCCCGCACCGATCTTGACAAGGATCTGCAGCAATCGCGATCGCATTACCCCCTATCCCCCCAAACTCAGCATCCGAGAAGGCCAATACCGGCGTTTCCGCCGGGGCTGACCTCCAGGAAGGTTTTCAGGAGATATCATGACAGTTGCGGAGCAGGAGAGGAAAATCAGCATCGAGCGTGAGATGAAAAAATCTTACCTCGACTATGCCATGAGCGTGATTATCGGGCGTGCCCTGCCGGACGTTCGGGATGGCCTGAAACCGGTCCATCGCCGGGTGTTGTATGCCATGCGGGAGCTGAAGAATGATTGGAACAAGCCTTACAAGAAATCAGCCCGAATTGTCGGTGATGTCATCGGTAAGTATCACCCCCATGGCGATGCCGCAGTCTATGACACCATCGTTCGGATGGCTCAGGATTTTTCACTCCGGTATCCGTTTGTAGACGGCCAGGGCAATTTCGGGTCCGTCGATGGGGACCCTCCGGCGGCCATGCGGTATACCGAGGTGCGGATGGCCCGTCTGGCCCACGAAATGCTCGAGGACCTGGACAAGGAAACGGTCGATTTCGCGCCCAATTATGACGAATCCCTCCAGGAACCGTCGGTTCTGCCGTCCAAAATTCCCGCCCTGCTGGTCAATGGGGCCTCGGGAATTGCCGTCGGCATGGCCACCAATATTCCTCCCCATAACCTGGGAGAGGTCATTGACGCCATCAAGGCGCTTATCGACGATCCGGACATGTCCGTGGACGACATCATGGAGTTGGCGCCCGGTCCGGATTTCCCGACAGCCGGTATTATTTATGGATCCCGCGGTATCCGAAGTGCCTATCGGACCGGAAGGGGCATTATCCGTATCCGCGCCCGGATTATGGTCGAAAAAGACAAGCGGACCGGTAAAGAGACGATTGTCATCACCGAAATCCCATACCAGGTCAACAAAGCAAAACTGATCGAAAAAATCGCCCATCTGGTGAAGAACAAGCAGATCGAAGGTGTGAGTTTCGTACGGGACGAATCCGACCGGGACGGTATGCGGATTGCCGTCGGTTTGAGGAAAGGCCAGGTTTCCGGGGTAGTGGTGAACCTGCTCTACAAACATACCCAGATGGAATCCAGCTTCGGGATCATTTTCCTGTCCATTGTGAACAACCGGCCCGAGCTGATGAATTTCAAGGAGATCCTCGAGCATTTTATTTTTCACCGCAAAGAGATCATTGTTCGGCGCACCCGATTTGACCTGCGCAAAGCCGAGGAGCGGGCCCATATTCTCGAAGGGCTCAAAATAGCCCTCGAAAATCTGGACGAAGTGGTTGCCCTCATTCGGAAATCGGCGACTCCGAAGGAAGCCAAAGAAGGCCTCATCTCCCGTTTTGAAATGACCGCCATCCAGGCCCAGGCCATCCTGGACATGCGCCTCCAACGGCTCACCGGTCTGGAACAGGAAAAAATCCTCGAGGAATATACCAACATTCTAAAAGACATCGCCCGGTTCAAGGAGATCCTCGGCAATGATCGGCTGGTGCTTCAAATCATCAAGGACGAGCTGACCGAAATCCAGGACGAGTTCGGAGATGACCGCCGAACGGAGATCGTCGAAGAGACAAGGGAATTGACCATAGAAGATATGATTGTCGAAGAAGACATGGTCGTCACGGTGTCCAATACGGGGTACATCAAGCGGAATCCCATCACGCTCTACCAGAGCCAGCGGCGGGGGGGCAAAGGCAAGACCGCTATGGGCACCCGGGATGAGGATTTTGTCCGTCATCTGTTTGTGGCGTCGACCCACCATACCTTCATGTTTTTCACCAACAAGGGAAAGGTCTACTGGCTCAAGGTGTACGATATCCCCCAGGCCGGCCGTGCCAGCCGGGGCAAGGCAATCGTGAACCTGCTAAATCTGAGTTCCGAAGAACAGTTGACGACGATTCTGGCCGTCCCCAATTTTGAGCCCGGATGGCATGTTCTGATGGCCACCCGTTCCGGGTTGATCAAGAAAACGGACCTGATGGCGTTCAGTCGGCCCCGGGTGGGCGGCATCATCGCCGTGAGCCTGCTCCCGGACGACGAGTTGATCGCCGCCCGATTGACCGACGGCACCCGGAATGTCTTTCTCTGTTCTTCTTTCGGTAAATCCATCCGATTTTTGGAATCGGACATCCGACCCAGCGGCCGGTTATCCCGGGGCGTCCGCGGAATGCGATTGGACGGCGGCGACCACATCATCGGGATGGAAGTGCTGCATCACGGCCAGACATTGACGGCCATCACGGAAAATGGATTCGGCAAGCGGACCTCCATCGATGAGTACCCGGTGCATCGACGGGGCGGTAAAGGGGTGATTACCATTAAAACCAGCGAGCGGAACGGTCGCGTGGTCTGCATTCTGCTGGTACAGGATGAAGATGACCTGATGTTGATGACCGACGCCGGGAAACTCATACGTATGGGCGTCAGTGGGATCTCCGTGCTGAGCCGGAATACCCAGGGGGTCAAACTGATCGGTATGGAGCCCGGAGAGCGGGTGGTCAGCGCGGCCGGACTTGCGGAGCGTGAAGGCTAATCCGAAAATCGCATGAAATCTTTTCAGAACTTTACTAAAACGAAGCAAACTCAAAATCTTGCTGTGAGTGGGTGTCTTTTCAATCAAAATGTGGCTTGCCTTGTCCAAATTTTGAAAAACACTCTGAAAAGATTTCCCCCTTCAGGCCAAACGGAGACTTCCATGGCCGGCGTTATTCGAGGTTCGCGGTAGATGGACTACAGCTTCACCTCGAAGTGCCTTGGCCAGAAAAGCCTCAGATTTGTGCAATTTCCGGAGTAGAACGCAGCCAGGAGAATGAAATGGAAACGGTCGTTCATACCGAAAACATCCATGTCGGGGTGATCGGGGCCGGGAACTGGGGGACGGCTCTGGCCAATCTGCTGGCCACCAAGGGATTTACCATCGACCTTTGGGTGTACGAGCCGGAAGTGCGGCAGCAGATCCTGGAGACCCGGGAAAACCCCATTTTTCTTCCGGGAATTCAACTGTCCGACAACCTCCGTCCGTCCAACGATCTGCTGGACGTGGTCCAGGGTAAAAATCTGCTCCTGATGGTTACACCGTCCCATTTTGTTCGCAATGTGGCCGGCCAAATGGTCGACCATCTGGACCCGAACTCCATACTGGTGTCTGCCTCCAAAGGCATCGAGAATAAAACCCACCTGACCATGTCCGGTGTTCTAAAGGATGTCATTCCGGGACTGTCCGACCATCGGGTGGCCATTCTTTCCGGCCCCAGTTTTGCCAAAGAGGTAGCGAGCCATGTCCCAACAGCGGTCACGGTGGCCTCCCGGGACGAGGTTGTTGCCGACCTGGTGCAGCATGTCATGGCCACCCCCTATTTTAGAGTTTACGCCCATGATGACATGATCGGGGTGGAACTCGGCGGGGCAGTGAAAAATGTCATTGCCATCGCCGCCGGCATTATCGACGGCCTCGGGTTGGGATTGAACACACGGGCGGCGTTGATCACCCGAGGCCTTGCAGAGATTCGTCGACTGGGGTTAACGCTGGGTGCCAATCCGAGAACGTTTACCGGCCTGGGCGGCATGGGGGACCTGCTGTTGACCTGCACGGGAGATCTCAGCCGCAACCACACCGTTGGGAAAAAACTCGGGGAAGGCCAGAAGCTTCGGGAAATTCTGGACGGCATGGCCATGGTTGCCGAAGGCGTCCGCACGGCAAAATCGGTGTTTAATCTTTCGAGAAAACTCGACGTTGAAATGCCCATATCCCACGAGGTGTATTACATCCTCTATGAAGACCGGGAACCCGCCAAAGCACTGAGGCGATTGATGACGAGGGATCTCAAACAAGAGTTGGATAAAATTTAATCCCTCCAAGTCGTTATTGGTACCGTTGCTTGAATTCGAAATTCGAAATCCGAAGCACGAACCATATTGGACCCATTGGATTTTCGAATTTCGTATTTCGTACTTCGATATTGTTTTCGTTCGGTTTCTTTTCACGAGTCCCCCCAGTATTTAACTAACATCTAAACATCCTGTGTTCCGCCATCCATGATAGTTTGCGGGTATTGGAAGGGAAGCTGTCCGAATACCTTATGTCCGCAGTTACGCCAGTAGAGGGGGAAACGCATCATGACGAACGAAAATGTCCACAAGGGGGCGGGGCGCCGTAAACGGCTTCGGGAAAAATTCTTTTCCGCCGGATTGGCCGGATTCCATGATTACGAAGTGATCGAGCTGCTTCTGACCCTGGCGACCCCGAGAAAGGATTGCAAAGCAGCGGCAAAGGCGGCGCTGAAGCAGTTCAAAACACTCCAAGGGGTATTCGAAGCATTACCCGAAGAGCTCTGTGCCATTCCCGGGCTCGGTCCCAATAATATTATCGGTATCCGTCTGATTAAAGCAGCGGCGGATCGCTATCTGGAAAAAAAGGTGGTTGACCGTGATCCGATCCGAAATTCCAAAGAACTTTTCGAATTCCTCCAACTCACGGTTCGCAATGTGCCCAAAGAACGTTTCATCGGGGTGTTTCTGGATGCCAAGAACCGGGTCATTGCGGTGGAAACCCTCTTTGAGGGTACCTTGACTGGCAGCAGCGTATATCCGCGGGAGGTGGTCGTCTCGGCACTGCGCCATCACGCCGCGGCGGTGATCTTTGCTCATAACCACCCTTCCGGAGACCCACGGCCTTCGGAAGAAGATCGGGCGGTGACTCGGAAGCTCATTTTTGCCTGCGGCTGTGTCGGCATAACGGTCCACGAGCACCTGATCATCGGGGATCCGGGATACTTCAGTTTTGCCGATCAGGGAGACATCTCCCGGTTGACGTCAGAATTCAGGAGCCTCCAGGAGATCAGATAGGGTCGGCATCCATGTGGGGATGGGTTTCCCGTTTACAGATGAGACCCAGGGGGTTATGGTATGGACATGTCTGAAGAAAAAAAAACCAAACATCCGGACTGCTTCGGCGATTTGGAGACCGTCTTTCCCATGGAGAAGAATGGATTGCGCAACTCCCCCATCGCCTGCCGGGCATGTGTGTTTAAAACCGAATGCCTTCAACAGGCCATGAAGGGCGGGGATGGCCTTAAGGTGAGGGAAGAGGCCGTGGACAGAGCCTATTCTTCAGGAACGATGACGTTTTTCCAACGGTGGTCGAAGAAGAAAACATTGCATCGGATGCAGAACCAAAGACGCTCCCCCAGGAACAACCGTTAAAACAGAGCTTTTCCGGACCAACCCAGAAAAGGAGAGTGATATGAAATCGATCAGGGATATCGAGCTATCCGGAAAGCGCGTATTTATTCGAGTCGATTTCAATGTGCCACTGGACAACCGACAGCGGGTCACTGACGATTCCAGGATAACAGCGGCTTTGCCGACCATTGCCTACGCCGTGGACGGTGGCGCACGAACGATCCTGGCCTCCCATCTCGGCCGCCCCAAAGGAAAACCGGTTCCGGAGTTCAGTCTGGCGCCGGTGGCGGAGCGCCTGGGCCGATTATTAGACAGAAAAGTTGAGATGGCCGAAGACTGTATCGGCCCGGAGGTTGCCACCCAGATCGCCGCTCTGGGAAATGGTGATATCGTACTCCTTGAAAATCTCCGTTATCATCACGGCGAACAGGAAGACGACGATGACTTCGGGAGGACGCTGGCCGATCTGTGCGACATCTACGTGAATGATGCCTTTGCCGTCTGCCACCGTAGAAATGCGTCGGTGTCCGCGATTACCCGACATGTTCGAGAGGCCGCAGCCGGACTTTTACTGCAGCGTGAGCTGGACTATTTTGCTTCCGCCATGGCGGATCCAAAACGACCTCTGGTGGCCATTATCGGCGGTGCGAAGGTGTCCAGCAAGCTGGCTGCGCTGCGAAATATGCTCCAGCATGTCGATAAAATCATTATTGGCGGGGCGATGGCGAACACTTTTCTCAGAGCGATGGGGATGTCCGTGGGAACATCCAGGCTGGAGGAAGACATGATCGCCGAGGCCAGCAGCGTGATGACCACGGCCGCCGAACAGGGCATCGGGTTCTACTTGCCGGTAGACGTTGTCGTTGCCGAGAAACTCGATCCTGACGCGGCGACTCAGATCGTCGGGGTAGAAGAGATTCCAGACACTAAAATGGCGCTCGATATCGGACCGGCCACATCAAAGGCATATGCCAACGCCCTTGATGACGCCGGGACCATTATCTGGAATGGGCCCATGGGTGTTTTCGAGCTGGATCCGTTCAGCAAGGGAACATTCGCCCTGGCGGCCAATGTCGCTTCAAGTGGCGCGACCACCGTCGTTGGGGGCGGAGACACGGATGCAGCCATTCACCTCTGCGGTGTGGCCGACCAGATGTCCTTCATATCGACGGGTGGAGGTGCTTTTCTGACCCTTATGGAAGGAAAAACGCTACCGGCTGTGGCCGCTTTAGAGGCGGTCGCAGGTTAGCCCGATGATGGCATGGGCTCTGTTTAGTCGTATCCGGGCGTGTAAGATAGACCCCAAGCAATCCTGGCTTTATGAGAGACGCCGTCCCGAAAACTGACAGCAAAAAGCGGATCGCTCTGGCCGTCGTCCTGATCGTGCTGGCCTTGATCGGGGTGTTTTCTCTTTTGGGCCCCTTGTCGCATGTTCTCCAGCAAATCAACATCCTGCTGAAAGATCCGGAGCGGATCCGATCCTTCATCAATAGTTTCGGCCCCTGGGCTCCGCTCGTCTTCATGGCGATGCAAATTTCACAAGTGCTTCTGGCCCCCATCCCCGGAGAAGCCACCGGATTCCTCGGAGGCTTCCTCTTCGGTGCCATGCTGGGGTTCATCTATTCCAGCATCGGATTGGCAATCGGATCGTTGTTGAATTTTTCCATCGGTCGATTTCTTGGCGAGCGATTCATCCGCAAATGGATACCTGCCGATGTATTTCAGAAATACGACGCCCTGCTAAAACGCCAGGGCATCCTGGTAATCATCATCCTGTTTTTGTTTCCAGGTTTCCCGAAAGATTATCTTTCCCTGTTCCTCGGGTTGAGCACCCTTCCCACGAAGCTCTTCCTGATTATCGCCACATTCGGCCGCATGCCCGGTACGCTGGCCCTGAGCCTTCAGGGCGCCCTTCTGTTTGAACAGGATTATCTGATGCTTTTCATCCTGACCGGGATTTGCGCGATTGCCGCCCTGGTGGCATACCGATACCGGGAGCGCATGTATCAGTGGGCTGAACGATTCAACCATCACTGATATCCCAAGAGGTCTCTTGCCCACCCCTGCAGCTCGAACATTTTTCATTGAACAATTTGTCTCACCGCTAGTGATAACCCCGTTGACGATGAGCTAAAACAATGGTATTCATACAAAAAATCGATTAGCTCGAGCAGCAAACAGACCGTTTCGGCGGACACTGAATCGGGTCCGCCAGATGCCGACATGGACCGGAGGCAACAGTGGCTTACTGGCGAGTCAGAGAATCCCTGAGCCAAAAAGACAAGCTTCGACGCTCGTACTACGAACTGCTCCGGGACCTGCTCGACGATTTCATGCTCAAGTACACCCTGATCGATTCCTACCACCGGTTTCGTGAACAAAAGGTACCCTATCCGTTTGTGGAGATGCGGGAGCTCAAGCCGCGCGCCCGGATCCCGGACAAAGAATACGAGTGTCAGAAATCCGCTTTGGTCATCTTCGTTGAAGACATCATTCCTCCGGAACATAAAAAGTACATCCGGTTCTTCGATTCCAATCGCACCACAAAAAAAAATCTTCAGCTGTCCAAATCGCTGCCATTGAACGGAAAATTCGACCGGAACCGCAAGTATTTCGAATCGATTACGTTTTTCGATTTCGTGGAGGTGCTTCTACCGGTGGACTACGCACTTCTGATTCAGCGGGACCCGTCCAGTGTTGCAAAGAACCGGTACAGCCTCTCCCATTTTCATGTCAAGATCGACTGGCCCATTTCTGATGCCGTCGAAGATCTGGCACGAACTCTGCGCTACATCTCAAAGGATATCTACGAAAAAGGCGACAAGATGGGGGAGGATTTGCAGAAGAAGTTTTTCGAATATTATGGTCTGCCCGCCATGGCCGGCGGCCGACGGTCTGCGGCGATCGTCGCCTCCCAATATCTCCGCCGCCTTGGCTGCATCACCACCGTGTATGCCGGGTCCAGTGAGTCCAGGGCTCTGATCCGCATCTCCGAGCGGGGGGTTTCCAAATCGGTCCTGATGCGGCTGACCCCGGCGGAGTTGAATGAAATCGTCGAGGAACATGATTTGACGCCTCGGAAGTTCCGGGCCAACTATGAAGTCGCTCGCCAGGGCAAAAAAAGCATCGTCATTTTCCAGACCGTTTACTACCTGACCGACTACGCCCGCCTTCCCGACGACGGTAAACTAAGAGATCTTAATCCAGATCTAAACTGGCTTACCGTGGACGCCCAGTTGATCCTCCCCAAGGCGGGGGTGAAACCGTATCCGCCCCTACCCCACAACGTCATCTACGCATAATCGGTATTTGGTATCCGGTATTCGGTATTAGATGCCGATGTTATGCCGCGGCTCATGTGCGTACCGAGTACCCAATACCCAGTACCGAATACCTTCCCTCGGATCCGCTTTTTTGGGTATTGGGTATCCGGTATTCGGTATTAGATGCCGACTTTATGCCTCGGCTCATGTGCGTACCGAGTACCCAATACCGAATACCCAGTACCTGACACTTTACTTGTTTAGGTGTATGTGTTTCAGGATTTCGGCTTAGTTGGTGAGCTCTATTTCTTGGCGGGCTGATGCAAATCCAGCATCATGGCGGTTTCGTCGCAGTCCGGGAATTTGACGCAGAGGATACAGTCGGACCAGACCTTAAGCGGCAGGTCATTCCGGTCGATGCGATGAAAGCCGAACCGAAGAAAGAAGTCCGGCTGGTAGGTCAGGGTGAAGACCTGGCGCACATTGAAGTTTCTGGCCTCGTCCAGGGCGGCTTCTGCGAGTTTTGATCCGATGCCTTCACCGAGTCTGCCCGGCTCTACAGCCAGGGAGCGTATTTCGGCAAGGTCCTCCCAGCAGAATTGCAGTGCGCAACAGCCGATGGGCCGCCCCTTTTCAAAGAATACGAAAAAATCCCTGACGTGGTCGTATAGCTCGCTCAGTGTATAGACTGGGGAGATAGGTAACAGTTGTTCGGAGACATGGGTAACACTACCATCAGGCATATCGTTTACACTTGGGAGAACGACTATGCCATGGAAAGCGCGTACCACAATGT